>ERZ842401.366-NODE-366-length-64827-cov-6.615358_pt1 | contig 64827 bp, 39 predicted proteins | sample MGYA00521270_ERZ842401 | MGnify/ENA primary metagenome ERZ842401 (study PRJEB31892, sample SAMEA3878208) | bioreactor metagenome | biome: Moose rumen | place: Sweden | collected 2011-10 | study: EMG produced TPA metagenomics assembly of the PRJEB12797 data set...
GGAGTATGCTCCTCCACCGAATAGCCGGGAATGGGATTTTCAAAAAATGGAATGATTCCATACTCAAGGATGAGGGCGTACATGGCCTCGGCCCCCTCCACCACCGGCGGGAGCACTCTTCCTATATGAGAAACTATGGACATAAGACACAAGTCTGGCCATGAAGGGCCCTCCGCCTACTCGTAGCGAAGGGCTTCAATCGGATCGAGGCTGGCAGCTTTGCGGGCCGGATACCAGCCAAAGAATATACCGGTCACAGTGCATACCGCAAAGGATAGGAGAACCGTCCACCACTGTATATATATGGGGTACGACATCAAAACCTTCACCAGATAGGATGCCCCGATTCCGAATATCACTCCTATTATACCGCCGGCAACGCTGAGGAGAATGGATTCAATGAGGAATTGGGCCAGGATATCGCGACTCTTGGCACCAATAGACATTCTGAGACCTATTTCTCTCGTTCGTTCCGTCACTGAGACATACATGATATTCATAATACCTATACCTCCCACCAGAAGGGATATTCCTGCGACTGCGGCAAGAAGGGTACTCATCATGTCGCTTGTCGAAGTCATCATGGAAGAGAGCTCCTCCTGGGAGCGGATCGTGTAATTCTTGGTATCCCCTTCCTTAAGCTTATGGGTGAGCTCCAGAATGTCGCTAATCTCGTCAATAGCTTCTGAAGTATATGACTCACTTACCGCTGAGCAGACTATCTGCTGAAGGAAATTCACGGCAAGTATTCGCTTCATGACGGTGGTGTAGGGAGCAAGAATGAAATCATCCTGATCCATACCCATACTATTGTAACCTTTCGCCTCCAACACCCCTATTATCTTGAAAGGAATGCTGCCGAAACGGATGGTGCGACCTATCGGGTTCTCTCCGTCAGGGAAGAGATTATCTTGCACTGTTTTCCCAATCAGACATACCTTGGCGGCTGCTTTGATGTCGCTTTCGGAGAAGATGTCGCCTTCGGCAATATTATACTTGCGGATATCAAGATATCCTTCACTGACGCCATAAATGGATGTCGGAGTATTCTCGGAGCCGCTTACGGCTTGTCCCGAGCTCTGCACCACAGGAGAAATGGCGGAGATGTAGGTCGCACGGGCTTCAAGCGCCTCATAATCCTTCAAAGTGAGGGTCTGCATGTCCTCAGCACTCATTCTGACGCCTCCTCGTCTGTCCCCTCCCGGATTGATCATTATCATATTTGAACCCATTTCGCCTATTTCTGCCTGAATGCTCTTCTTAGAGCCTTGGCCGATGGCAAGCATGGTAATAACGGAGCCCACGCCGATAATGATACCCAGCATGGTCAGAAACCCGCGGAACTTGTTGTTGGATAGCGCCTTCAGCGCAATCATCAGTAGGTTTGCGAAATTCATGGCATTCTAATCTGTGGGCACCGGGATAGCAGCAAGAGCCTCCGCTGCGCTGAGAATGTGTCCATTTAAGGTATCACCGGTTACCCGCCCGTCCTTGAGAGTGATATTGCGGCTGCTGTATTGGGCGATTTCCGGGTTGTGTGTAACAAATATGATAGTCTTACCCTGAGAATGGAGCTCCTGAAAGAGGACCAGTATCTCAAAGCTCGTGCGGGAGTCGAGATTGCCCGTCGCCTCATCGGCGAGAATGACTGCGGGATCGTTAACGAGGGCCCTGGCTATTGCCACACGCTGCATCTGCCCTCCGGACATTTGGTTGGACTTATGCATGAGACGGTCGCCAAGTCCCACCGCCTTCAATGCCTCAATCGCCATTTCCTTGCGCTGAGAAGCGGAATATTTAGGGTTATACATAAGCGGAAGTTCCACATTTTCCACAGCCGTCGTCTTGGGAAGGAGATTGTAATTTTGGAAAATGAAACCTATCTTGCGGTTACGGAGAGTCGCCCTCTGGTTCTTATCCATCTCCCTGACTGAAGCTCCATCCAAATAATAATTTCCCCGGGTCGGAGTATCCAGGCAACCGAGCGTATTCAGGAGGGTGGACTTCCCCGACCCGGATGTACCCATTATGGTAACGAACTCGCCTTCCATTATGGAAAAGGTGATTCCGCGTAGTGCGTGGACTGTCTCCTCACCAACCACGAAGTCGCGGCAGATATTTTCAAGTCTGATAACTTCTCTCATAGCCTGCTATCTTGGACCTGGCATGAACGGGCTCCTCTCGGTATTCCCCTCCTGTGAAGCCTGCGGTGCTGTCATTGACGACAGGCTAACGGCCACAATCTGCCCCACTGAAAGACCTTCGGTAATTTCTATCTTATCCCCACTTGAGTAGCCTGTGGCGACAGGTGCTGGGACAAGGGTGGTTTCGTTGACCAACCATACCTTTTTAGATGAGGAGAGAGTATCCCTTGCTACGCTGAAACCCAAAGTCTCCAGAAGTTTCGGGTCCGGATGGAACTTAAGAGCCTTGGAGGGGACTGCGAGCACATTGTCTTCTTCTAGGGTAAAGACGGTCACATTTGCAGTGAGGCCGGGCTTAAGTTTGAGCTCAGGATTGGGAGCATCGATGACAACCTCATATGTAACCACATTTGAAGTTGTCTTGGCCTCAAGGCGCACCTGTCTCACGCTTCCGGCAAATACATCGTCGGGATACGCGTCCACCGCGAATTCTACCCTCTGACCTTCCTTGACCTGACCGATGTCGGCCTCGTCCACATTGGCGATGACCTGCATCTGGGTGAGGTCATTGGCAATGGTGAAAAGAGTAGGAGTAGAGAATCCTGCAGCGACAGTCTGACCCTCCTCCACGGCTCGGGAAATCACGACTCCGTCGATAGGAGAAGTAATTGTGGCATACCCAAGGTTGCGCTTTACCTTTACCATCGAAGCCTGAGCCTGCTTATAGGAATTTCGGGCCTTTTCGTATTGATAGAGGGACTCATCGTATTCTGCATCGCTTATAAGTTCCTTCTCATAAAGGGTCTTGCTGCGGTTATATTCCTTAGTCCTATAGTCGAATTCAGTCTTTGCACTTGAAAGTTGTGACTGGGCGCTTTCCAATTCAGCCTGGAGGGTCACCTTGTCCATTTCGGCGATTACCTGCCCTTCCTTGACCTCATCGTTGTAGTCAACATAGAGTTTGGAGATAATGCCGGAGACCTGAGTTCCAACTTCAACCTCGGTGACCGGCTCCACGGTACCTGTCGCCGTTACCGTATTGGCGATGGATATGAGGGAAGCCTTGGCCGTTTCAAGGGAAAGTTGCTGTCCAGTCTTCCTGCCTCTCAGGAAGAAGAATAGGGCGGCGGCCACGACTACTGCCGCCACAATAATCCAGAGGGTTCTTTTTTTCATATGTTACCTTGATAAATATCGAGTAGTTTCATATTCAGAAGGGCCATGTACTTGGCCTGAATTGTAGCTTGAACAGCCGCAGTCAACTCGTTCTGGGCAGTTATCAGTTCTACGGTATTCTTGCGGCCAACATTGAATTGTTCCCTGGTGAGATCATAGCTGATCTCGGCATATTTCTGCTTCTCAAGGGCAGCAATGTACTGGCTCTGGGCAGACACCGCATCCAGATAGGTGGATTCAACCTGCCGGAGAATAGCCTTTTCCACACTCTTTTCCTCAAGGCGGCTATTGTCAAGAGCGATACGTGCCTTGTTTAAAGTCGTGCGGTTCACTCGGCCCGAAAGAATAGGAATAGAGATGCCGATACCGGCATTCCCGCTGAAATTGTCTTGAATCTGGGTGCCAAAACCAGCAGAGGACATAGAATTATTGTTGGTACCAAGACCTGCTGACAGATTCACCGAAGGAAGGAAGAGTGCTTTTGCACTTTTCTCGCTAAGTTTGGCAACTTCGGTAGAGTATCGGCTCCTCTGCAGGTCCGGGATATAGTCCAGGGCATTGGCATAGACGGTAGCCTTGTCGGGAATCAGCCGCATCACCTCTGTTGAATCTGCCTCATACCCGGCGAGGGCCATCTCGTCAAGAATATCCAGTTCGAGAAGCTGCTTTAGCTGGAGCTGGTAGTTCTGAAGAGCATTTTTCGCCGCAGTTACCTGATAAAGGTTGCTCACATACTGGCTCTCCAGCTGAGCGAAGTCCACCTTGCTAATGGCTCCAGCCTTCTGGAGCTCCGAAGCCCTGTCCCTCTGGGCAAGCGACACCGCAGCGGTATTCTCATTTGCCCGAACAGATTCCTCGGCATACAAGCACTGCATATATGCCTGGACTATATTGGCACAAAGGTCCAGCTTTCCAGACTCCACCTCAAGTGAATCCATGGCATTCTGAATCTGGCGGGACTTGTATGTATTTACGAGTTTCCCTCCATCGAAGAGAGTAACGCTGGAATTGACTCCGTAAGAGGCGCTATACACTCCCGACGATCCGCCCCCGAATGGGCTTGCGGACACATTCTGGTTCACATTTGCACTTAGCGTCGGGAAAAGGCTGGCGCGGGCCTGCTGGGTATCTTCCAAGCCGGAGAGGTAGGAATTCCTGCTTTGCTGCAGGGAGATATTGTTCTCAAAAGCATAGCGGATACACTCATCAAGCGTCCATACCTTTGGTTGAGCCGTGAGTACAGAGATCTGGAGGAAGAAGGCCAGTCCCGTGAGAAAGATTATCTTTCGCATGATTTAGAATTAGTTACACAGGCGCAAATATAATCATAAATCGTGCCTTTCTCCAAAAGTAGTATTAAAATGAGCCGACCTTGCGGGCCGGCTCATTCAATTAATTCCGAAAACTACTATCTGTCAATATCGTCCCAACCAGGATTCTGTGTCAGATTATTGTTGAGAGAGATATCGTCGAGCGGAATCGGATAGAAGTAATCGCGATTCTCGTCGAAGGTAATAGTGAGATTCTGGTACGGCTCAATATAGCCGCCGGCCTCTTTGTTGGAAAGGAACACGTCTGTTCCAATTTTCCAGATGTAGGTAGCGGTTGAACTGTCCGGCTTGGTTTCGCTGGCTGTGTAAAGCGCAACATCATTCTTGCCGTCTCCGTCGAGATCATAAACGCCTGGTCCTGGGAAGTAAAGACCATACATAGGCTGATCGCCGATGCAGTAACCGGCTTTCCAGCGGATCAAGTCTCTGTAACGAAGACTCTCCTCCGCCATCTCGACACCACGCTCGCGGCGGATTTCGAGAATGACACCCTTGTTGGCACCGGAGACATTGGTGAATCCCCATGTGCCGGAGCAAAGGAACGGATCCGGATTTGCATTAGCCTGAGCCATGTTCATGTGAGGCATACCTACACGGTCACGGAGAAGGTTGACAGACTTGTCGAGATCATTCTGGGTAAGAGTTCCGAGCTCTGCCTTTGCCTCAGCGTAGATCAGATAGATTTCAGCAAGACGTATGATCGGAAGGTCGTTGTAAGCCTGGTCGAACTTATCGTTCTGAGTATTGGTAATCGGCATGAGATACTTTGAGTTCTGGTAGCCGGTAAGAGGAACGAGAAGGTCAAGTCCGAGTTCAGGGCCGGAATAATCGTATTTTTTAGACTTCTCTAAATAGTCAATACGGTGGTAACCGGGGGTACGCATGGTCTGTCCAAGACGAGGATCACGATTCACAGTCTCTTCAATCCACATTTTGGTCTCCCAACCAGGAATGTCAGTATAGCGGCTTCCGTCTGCCATGAGGTAAGAGCAGACAGCCTTCTTGGTCATTGAATAACGACCCTGGGAGTTCATCAGGTTGATAGCAGTTCCGTTGTGGTAGTAACCATTGTCATTGCCGTAACGAGTCGAGAAGATGAACTCATCAGCCGTAGCATCGAACTGAGTGAACATGAGAGCATAGTCGAGGTTCGGACGGTCGGTCGTAAAGAGCTTGTGAGGGCTCTCGGTCATGATCTTATTAGCCGCATCTGCAGCCTGTTGGAGATAGTAGTTGGCATCGTGTCCCTCAAGAGTAATTCCGTGATATTTACGGAATGTTCCCTCGAAGAGGCAGAAGCGCGCCTTGAGAGCAAGAGCTGCCCATTTGGTCGCACGATAAGTGGTACCGCCATAGGATTCAGGGAGTTTTTCTGCAGCATAATCTGCATCCTCAATCATATGGGTAAGGACTAGTTCGCGGCTGTCACGAGCCTGATAAAGAATCTCATCGGAACTACCGGCAACATGGTCAAGCCAAGGAACATCTCCAAACCTGGCCACCTTGTCAAAATAAATCCACGCGCGGAAGAAACGGCATAGACCGGAATAGGTATTATACACTTTCTCATCATCGCAGTTTTTCTCCATATATTCCAGACAGACATTCACTTTGCGGAGTGTTGTCCATGTCCAACCGCCGCCTGAGGCAGGAGTAATACGGTTGTTGCCGTTTCTGATGATATCGCCGGGGTTATCTCTGATGAACAAATCGCTTTGTTCTGTATAGATAGTATGGGTGATTACATCGACGTAGAGAGAGTTAGTAAAGAGCTGAAGGTCGGTCTCTGTCCTGAAGTAGCTTTCTGGAGACAACGACGACTGTGGAATCAGATCCAGCACGCTTTCAATCTTTTCGCATGCAGATAGCCCTACGAGGGCCGCTGCAAGAATAATCATATATTTTTTCATACTGCATTTCATGATTAGAAGGTGATATCTATACCGAACAGCATCGTCCTGCTCCAAGGAATCCATACTCGCTCATAAGTAGTTCCAGAAGTCTTTGCAACAGCTGCTTCCGGATCGATATATACCGAATGTTTCTTCAGAGGCGACCAATAAGCCATGTTTTCACCAGTGAAATAGACTCTTACCTTGTCCATGCCAATCTTACGGGTGACAACCTGAGGGATGGAATAACCGACAGAAAGGTTCTTCAGACGAAGGTAGCGCACATTCTGCAAATAACGGGTATTGGCATAGTAAAGAGGTGCGCCCGAAGTGTATGCGTAGTAAGCAACCGGACGAGGCCAATAAGCATCCGGGTTTTCCTCACTCCATGTGGATTCATACAGACCCTTTTGGAGGTAGGTAAGCATCGGCTGTGAGAAGGGCCCCCAGAATGCCCAGTTGGTGCTGGGGAAATAATAATAGTGGTTTCCGGTTCCCTGGAAGAATATAGAGAAGTCAAATCCTGCATAATCGAAGCCAAGGGTGAGACCGTAGTTTAAGCTCGGGGTAGAGTTACCTATGATCCTCCGGTCTCCCGGTTTATCGACAGTATTTTCACCAATACCAATTTTTCCGTCGCCATCGAGGTCTATATACTTCGGGTCACCAGCAGCCCATTTGCTACCCGGAACCCTCTTGTTGACATAGCCGAGATTGACTTCCTGTGCATAAGCCTGAGCTTCCTCATCAGTCTGGAAGAGGCCGTCGACTTCGAATCCCCAGATTTCACCAATTGTCATACCCTCGTAGTAATCTTTTGCAAAAGTCTTATTAGGATTGTCATACCGGGTGATACGGGAAACATAATCGCTGAGAGTTGCGCGGATATTATAGCCGAACGGACGGCCTCCGAGAATAAACTGGTCTCTCCAGCCGAGGGAAAGCTCATAACCCTTGGTTCTCAGGTCGGCGGCATTCTCGTCCGGAGCAGATGCTCCGTACAGACTCGGAAGGGCGACTCCGTCTGTGAGCATGTCCTTGGTATCACGAATATATGCTTCAGCAGTGAACTCAAGCTTGTTACCCAAGAGAGCAGCATCAAGACCGAGGTTGTACTGCTCGGAGCGCTCCCATGTAAGGTCGTCAGAATTAGGAGCAGAGATGGTAGAATACTTTGCCGGAAGTCCGCCAGGAGCGAAGTTGAAGCTAGAGAACTTGGTGATATCAATTGTCTGAGCCCAGAGATAGTTGGCTACGTTCTGGTTACCAAGGGTACCATAGGATGCGCGAATCTTGAGGTTATTGACAGTATTCTTGAAAGGAGTAAAGAACGGCTCTTCAGAGATACGCCAACCTGCGGAAACCGAAGGGAAGAAACCCCAGCGATGGCCGCGGGCGAAACGGGACGTTCCGTCATAACGACCGGAAACCTCAAAGAGATAGCGTCCAAGGTAGTCGTAGTTGAGACGACCGAAGAAGCCGAGAAGGGCATATGCTGACTGTCCGCCTTCGACCTCAACTGCAGGATCTCCGTTTTCGTCTGTACCAACAAGGGCAAGGTCATTAAGGTCTTCAGTAAGCATGTACTTGGCATAACCGCCAATCCTCTTGTAATGATATCCCTCGTAGTTGGAACCAGCCATGAGGGTAACGTGATGGCCACCGAAAGTGTCCTCGAAAGTACCGTAGATGTTAGCCGTATTCCAGAGGTATGACTGGATTCGTTCCCTATAGTCATCAAGACCAGCACCGGTAGAGTAATATTTCATGGCAGCTCCCGGGAGATCGCGATAAGGAATGTTCACGGAACGGGAGGAGAACTTAAACTCGCTGGTACGATAGGTATAATTACCGATAAGAGTGAAATTCCTCGTTGGCTTGATAGTGACTTCCGTAGTGTTGGCGAACTCGGCTCTCTCTTCAATATTGGTATGTTTGCCCATACCGATAATGATATGGCGGCCGTTCGCGACCGAATAGGATCCGTTGAGAATACCTGAAGCCGGTGTATAAAGCCAGCTGCCGTCAGGGTTCTTGAACGGGAACACCGGGAGGGCGTGAGCGGAAGAATAAGCGATTGTGTTCTCGACACTTCCGTCGCCAAGGTAGTTGTAGTTCGTATGGAAATACGAAGTATTGTTGCTGACACGGATGTATTTGTTGACGTCGAAATCCAGTTTGGAACGGAGATAGACCTTGTTGAACACATCCGGAACCTGACGGAGAATACCTATTCTGCGATCATAGCCGCCGGACAGGAAATACTTCATCTTATTATTTCCACCGGAAAGGGAGACATTATGCTGCTGAGTAGGACGATTGTCACGATAAAGAAGGTGCCACCAGTCATTGTTGCCATAGTAGCGCCACATGGTTTTTCCGTTCATCTCCCTCTCGACAACCCAAGGACGGGAAGGATCCTCGACCTTGTCGTTACGGCGGGCCTCCAGGGCGGCCATATCCTCATCGTCGTAGAGAATATAATTGGATCCCAAGCAGTTATAACGGAAAACGTTGGTTGCGACAACAGAGTCGTAACCCACAGTGACATAGTCGGTCGAAGTTGTCGGAGAGTCCCAACCGAAACGTCCGCTATAGCGGACTGTCGCTTCTCCGTCGGAGATGGAACCGCTCTTGGTCGTAATCAAGATGACACCGTACGCAGCACGTGCACCGTAGACAGCACCGGCAGCGGCATCCTTGATGATGGATACGGACTCAACATCATTAGGGTTGATACGGTTGATGTCACCCACCGCTCCGTCAATGAGGACGAGGGGAGAACCACCGTTGATTGAGGTAAATCCGCGGATGTTGATAGACGGGTCTTCGTTAAGACCACCGCGGCCTTGGGCAGTGGAAATAGTGAGGCCTGGCACCGATCCCTGGAGCATGAAGCCGAGGCTTCGTGCGGAACGGTTCTCCAGTTCCTTTGCTTCAACTGCGGAGACTGCACCGGTCAGGTTGACCTTTTTCTGGGTACCATAACCGACAACGACAGTCTCTTCAAGGGACATAAGGTCCTCTTCGAGTGCAACGTTTACTACGTTCTGTCCGACAGGAACTGCTATTGTCTGGGATTGATATCCCATCGAAGAAAACTCAAGGACAGCCTCTCCCTGAGGAACACTCAGTGAGAATGATCCGTCGACGGTAGACATGGCGCCCCGGGTTGTCCCCTGAAGAACGATGCCTACGCCGGGGAGCGGTTCACCACGGCTGTCGCGAACAGTACCGGTAATGGTCCTGTTCTGAGCAAACACTGTCACTGCAAAAAGAAGTGACAGAGCCAGAGTCAAAAGTTTTTTGATGCTCATAAGACTTTTGGTTAGTAATAATAATTGTTAATAAAAGGTTTGGTTTTATTCCTTATAGCTACAGCAAAAAGCCAGAAATGCGACCTTGCGGCCTAACATTTCTGGCTTTGTAATATGCTTATTTATAGGTATTTACATACCCCCCCCCTGTTTGTAATAAGTGTTATAAACATAGTTAGCATAACTGCAAATTTATAAAGAACATAAGGAAAAATCAAAAAATAATTTAAAAATGTGAGATTCATGATATTTTACTACTTTTGCCAAAAGAAACAATATCTATGATTAAAGCGATTATTTTCGATTTGGGAGGGGTTCTCGTGGACCTTGATTACGACGCATGCGTAAAAAAGTTCAAGGAGTTACTCGGGTTCGACAGGATTACAGAAATCCTTGACAAAAGCCACCAAAAAGGCATTTTTGGCGACATGGAGGAAGGAAAAATAACTTCTGATGAGTTCCGCGCCGAGATACTTAAAGACTGCCGTGAAGGTTCATCTCCCGAGATGATTGACGAGTGCATCGCAGCTTTCCTTACTGGAATGGAAGACTATAAAGTAGATCTTCTCAGCGAGATGTCGCTAAAATATGACCTATATATACTATCCAACAACAATCCCATAGCCATGACTCGCTCCCATAAGCTCTGGGAGGAAAAAGGGCTCGACTTCAAGACCGTCTTTAAAGAAGAATTTATCTCCTGCGAAATGCACCTCATGAAACCTGGTCAGGAAATCTACCGCGAAGCCATCCGCCGGACAGGAGTGAAACCGGAAGAGATACTCTTCATTGATGACTCTCTGACAAACGTTGAGGCGGCAAAAAAGGCCGGCATGAAAGCCGACCTTTATATCCCGGGACAAGACCTCCGAGAGCTTATCGAAGCATGGCTTTGACCTCCCGGAGATCTCCATCATTCGGAGAAGGCTTGATTTTGAGCAATTTACACACAAGAGGATAGACCGATACATTCCTGAACTGCTCCGCCTTGTAGCCCTTCTTGAAAGAGGGCCCCTCGGCGCGGAATATAGCCTGCATGTCCTTGTCGTAAGGAGAGTACCCGTGAGCTCCTCCTGGGCCTCTCGGATGGCGGTCATGAATCTGCCATCCAATCTCGGGAGCGACAACGATATCTCCAATACGCTCGCTGGTCCCATAGTTGAGTTCTGCGGGAATTTCTTCCTTCTTCCATACTGTCACATGAGGTGCCTTCTTGAATGAGTTATATACAGAATCGCGATACTCGGGCTTTGTAAAAATAGATGTCGGCGTTCCATGAAGAATCTTATCCACCCATTCGGGTTTCACATATTCTGTCGGATTGATGTTGCGGCGAGGATCGATTGCTGTCATTCCGTGGTCAGAGAGGACTATAAGGTCGGTTCTTTTCGCAACTTTTGAATTTGCTATCGCCTCGCGAAGCCTTCCTATCTGCTCGTCAACAAGAGACACCGCATTTGCAACCTCGTCACTATTGGGACCAAATCCATGCCCGGAGTGGTCCGGCTCATCGAAATAGAGCATGATAAGCCTCGGCCTCTTGCTCTTTGGCATGTTCAGATAGGCCTCAACAGTATCTACACGCGCGCTGTACTCGACGAGGGGCTTGTCGCTGTAATTCTTCCAATAAGTGGGATATTCTCCCTGAATATCCACATCGGAGCCCACCCAATAGACTACACCGACTTTAAGTCCCTGTCGCTGGGCAGTAAGCCATATAGGCTCTCCGAGAAAATACTCCGCCTTACTCCTATTAGGCCCACCCATAGAATAATAATCCTGCAGGTCCGGAGCCCAGAAAGAATTATTTACTATGCCATTATGGTCGGGGACAAGACCGGTGGCGATGGCATAGTGGTTGGGAAAAGTCGATGCAGGATAGGACGGTAACATGTCCGCGGACACCCCTTCCTCCGCTATCTCTTCGATATTGGGAGCTTCATAAAGGGTCGGGTAATCCCAGCGGAATCCATCCATTGAAACGAGCACAACATACTTTTCCCTTGGAATAAGAATTATGGCAACAACTCCGGCGAGGAGAACCGCCAGCGAGAAGGCTAAACCTTTTCTTCTCATATTCTGTCTGTCAGTTTTAGTATAGCTTCAAGAAAATAATAATCTGCATATGTGAGAGGGACATCCACCTCTGAACCTCCCGGAAGACTTCCTACGCTGTGCATCAGGAGGAAATGACCATTCTCCCCCTTTTTCGCAAGATACTTCCGCCCTGCGAGGGTCCTCACCTGCTTCTGAGCAATCGCCTTATACAGAGATGCCTTTTCCGCCGAATAGGTATAGCCCGCAAGTTCAGAAAAGGCGGAAGCCATTATCGCTGCCGCAGAAGCATCTTTTAGAGCAGACGGAATATCAGGATCATCGAAATCCCAGTAAGGAATCCCATCCTTTGGGAGCCTTTCGAGGAGCATTTCCGCAATCTTTTCAGCCTGATAAAGGTAGGTAGTATCGTCTGTTTCCCGATACATCATGGTAAACCCATAAAGACCCCATGCCTGCCCCCTTGCCCAGGCCGAATCGTCGGAATAGCCCTGATGGGTCATTTTCATCCTAACGTGGCCGTCGGCAGGGTCATAATCTACGACATGGAAGGTTGTATAATCATCTCTGAAATGATTGGCTATCGTCGTATTGGCATGGGTCCTCGCAATAACATCGAGAGAATCAATGCCGGTGAGAGAATATGCTTCCTCGAGGAGTTCAAGGTTCATCATATTGTCGATGATAACAGGGAACTCCCATTTTACATCTTTAGGGCTGAAATTCCAGCTCCGGGTACAACCGACTCTCCTATTAAAACGCTTTCCAAGTTCAATGGCTGCAGTCCGCATGGGGACTGCATATTTCTCATCACCGGTAAAGCGAAGAGCATTGCCATAGCTGCAGCCGATCATGAATCCGATATCGTGGCTTCTCGCCTTTAGAGACTCTTTATAAAGCCTTTCCGTATACTTTTCAGCAAGAGCTTTTACCTCACCGTCCCCGGTGTAAAAATATATGTACCAAAGACTTCCGGGATAAAATCCGGATCCCCACCAGGCGCTTGTGCTCGTGAGAAGTGTGTCTCCCTGAAAAGTCCTCGGAAGCTCACCTTCCCCAAGAGTTGCATCCATTGCCTCATACTGGAAACGGGCAAGGTCAAAGACTCTATCGGAGAGTTCGTCCAAGGACTCCTTGCAGCCGAAAAGAAACGGGATGACAGCCACAAGCGAAATAATAAACTTTCTCATATTAGAATAGATATCCAAGACCAATGGCCGCTGTATACTGCCAGCGCATTGGTTTTGTGGTCAAATCTGCAGTCTGATAGCGATAAGGGTCTACAATATAGTAATGGACGGCAGGGGTAAGGGAAATATTGAACCTGTATATCCTGTAGCAAAGGCTGAAACCAGCATCGGCGGAAAGGAAGAAACCTCCGTCATTAAGCACACCAGACTCGGGATAATAAGTACCGTCCAGAGAAGGTGCATAAAGACTCTCTCCTAGCAGAAGGCCCGGGGTGAGCCCTGCAAAGACCTCCGCCCTTGAGAACATCGAGAGCACAAGGGATCCAAGCATATCAATCCAAGTGTCCTTCTGATTCAGCCGGTTACGATTTCTAAGAGCAACGGTAGCCGCATTGTAGGCCCCATACGCAACATTATAGCCGGAACTGATAGTCCTGGTGCGATACAGAGCCCTTAGAGGGACTCCAATGCCGCCACCATCGGTGACATTGTCCCTAATAACTTCTGCTCCCAGTCCATATCCAAAGCCCTTGGCGGTAAATTTATTATAGTCAAGGGAGAACACAAAGCCTTGAGGGACATTGCTGTAGCTGCCGATATAGCCCTTGTATGCCCCTGAAAAGCGTATTTCCTTAAAACTCTCATTTGGATTGAATGCGGGAAGTCCAGTCTGAACATCGCTACCGGAGAGGGTCTGCGCTCCGAGTGAAATCGAAACGGAGAATAAAACGAGAAGTGTATTAACTATTTTTCTCATAATCAATTGGTTGAATCATTTATCTGGCCCCACCGCCGAAACCGCCGCCGGAGAATCCGCCGCCGCCGCCGAATGAGGTTCCTCCACCGAAACCACCTATGCTTCCGGTAGAATGGTTGGCGACACGGTTGACCATTGAAGTCGACATATTATTGGTATAATTAATGGTCCTCATAAGATTAGGAATATCCATCCCTACGGACTGGGTATATTCCTTGAATTCAACAGGATAGAGCTTCTGGAACTGCTTTGCGACCTTGTCTGCTATGCCGAATAGGCCTGCGTAGACAAGATAATCTTTCCAAAGGCCAACCTCCGTAGCCTCCCTCTCCTTTGAAAGAGTAAAGTCGTTGAGAAAATTCTTGAATCCGATAAGGTTGACAGCTTCTTTTTTGCCCTCTTCTGTAAAAGAACTACCTGAGACATAGCCTTTTCCCCTCATCCAACGTCCGCCAGCAATCTTGACTCGTGACGGCCATGCATTGACTCTCGAGACGTGCTCTCCGGACCACTTTTCAAATTCTCCGCTCTCAAGGACGTGGTTGGAGCCGCTGGCCTCATAAGCCATCCCGTAGAGAGCCTGCTCTGACTCGTCCTCGATGACGTAACCTTCTTTAAATCCGAGGTTTACCCTCTTGGAATTGCGGGGGTCAGGGGTAACCGTGAGACCTCCTTCGAGTATCCACTTGAGGAAGAATGCCGACACGAGATTGGACATCTTTCCTTCAGGAGCGAAGCGCCCTCCCTCTTGAAGAGTATACCATGCGGCGGGAAGGAACTTCGACAGAGGAGCCTCGCGGAAATAGCTGTCTACCTTCTTGTCTCCGTACACGCTCTTCTTGTAGATACGCCCTCTGGCCTTTTCTATTCCGATATAGAGAATTCCGCCGAACACTAATGCAAAGAAAGCAAGCAGCATTGCGAAGAATCTTTTAGCTGCCTTGTCCGAGCTTGAATACGAGCTCTCTTCAAGAGCCTTCTCCTTCATCTCCTCGAAACTCATGTCCCTCGATACAGCAGGTGAAAAGATACCCTTATCGAAACGGACCATAGCTATCATCGAACTCTTGTACTCGAACGGCTCGGAAGACTCTGCGACAATGGTCCCGTCCTTGACGGATATGTCTCCGTAGAAACCAAAGCCCCAGACACGGGTATTGTCGTATGTCCACTCGGGACCTCCGGTTGCATTATAAATCGTCAGCCGAGCGTGCTGAGGTGGCGAAGAAAGTCCCGGATTGATAAACATGAAATTGAAGGCGTCGACATCATAAAGGCTTTGGACGAGGCCGCTGACGGTGAATGAAACCGTCCACTCATGGGAACCGTAAGATCCTATTCCCCAGCAGAGCTCGACGGATTTTGATCCCGTACGGACAATGCCGCAGCGACCCGCCTTTTCCGATATAGACCTATCTACATCCCATCCGTATCCTTCACTGATGAAGCTGGTACCGTTTTCCGAAACGGACAAATCACTCACTTCCATCTTATTGAGATTACCTACAGGAATGTACCATTCGGTCCCCTGGGTCGCGTAGACGCTCCAGACCTGGGTAATCCTCGCAGAGCCGTCAGCGCGGAGGCGGGCGGTGATGTCTATGTTGCTGATGCTCTGGGCGGAACAAGGAAGGAGCAGCAGGAGGAGCACTCCTGCTGCCGCAAGAAATCTCCGCATACTAGATCTCGGGATATTCGGTCTTTGTCGTGTCTTCTGCAAGATAATCCCTCTGAGGGAACTTGAGGATGGCGGCCACGATACTCCCCGGGAACATGCGCACCTGATTGTTGTACTTCGTAACAGTATCATTGAAGGTCATACGGCTGAGGCGTACATTCTCCTCATAGCTCTTAATGCTCTGCATCGTCTCCTGATAGGTCGTGCTGGCTTTGAGGTCGGGATACTGCTCGGCAACTGCAATAAGTCGCGAAAGGGCACTGTTAAGAGCTGCTTCGTTAGCCTGAATCTCTTCGACGGTAGGGTTGGCGGAAGCAGTTATCTTTCTGGCCTCAACTACCTTCTGGAGGGTCTCACCTTCGTACTGAGCATACTCGCGGGTAAGTTTTACGAGTGCCTTGATAGCATCATAGCGGCTGACCTGCTGGACGTTGATCTGCCTCAGTGCATTTTTGCAAAGTTCGTCAGCCTTGACAAGTGAATTCTGGACGGGAATGGCCCAAAGGATGATCAGGGCGACTACCGCAAGGATGATGATAAGAGTGATTGACATGGCTTATTTTAATTTAAATCTGTATAATGTCGAATGTCGGGGAGATTTAGGTGTGTGGAAGATAACATAAAGCCAATTGCCTTTCCTGTCGAGGCCTTCCGGCTCCAGACCAAAATCTGTAACTTCCTTTGATACAATTATTTCTTTTTTCTCTAGATCGGCAACATGGATGTATTCCTTATGGGGAGGATATCCGTCTGGAAGGAAAGCATAGCGGCCGTCCACCAGACTCCCCTGCCAGATATTGATCTCAGTCTCAAACCTTGTTACATCGAGAACATCGGACTCGTGAAGATGCACTTCGCCGTTTTCGTCCGAATCAGCAAGAGACGGCATCCTGAACTTTTTCAAAAGCTTGAAAGAACCGTTCCTGCCCCCATATGTATAGATAAAATCTCCTGAAAGGTCGCGCGCCCAGTCCATTGAGCCTGGATAGTCTCCAGCCTCGTTGTCGAAATAAATTTTCTGGATAACCTTGCCCCCTTCATCGGTAAGGTCAGTGACTATGCATGCGTGCTCGCCCCGGCACTCAGAAATATACAAAAGAGGGAATTTGGAGCCCTTGGAAGCCTTTTCCTTACCGAAGAAAGCATTGTTACAGTGGGACTCGTTACCTTCGAGGTGATAGGAAGCCCATAGCTTCTTTTTCTTCATGTCAAAGACGCAGCATTGTCCCTTGTCATGGACGACGACGCAGTATCTTCCCCACATTGCAAAGCCCTGCGTGGAGCCTTTTACCTCCACGTCTTCCGGGGTCCAATCTGCAAAATCTACAATCTTCTCCGCCTTGAGGGACGGGCGGAAATCTTTCTTTTTAGATTCAGCTCCATAGGGAAGGAGTATCAATAGGGCGGAAATGAATAATACAAGTCTTTTCATGAATAATATCAATTATCTTCAAAAGTAGAAATAATTCCTATCAATAGCAAACTCATTTTGCCACAAGACTGACTGCAAATCCTCCGGCAGGAGCCATAAGGACCGAGAGAGAATCAGACGCCGAAACCTCTCTTTCCGTAATGACATACGCCTGAGGATTATAAGGCCTATCCGGGTTGTCAAGAACTCCGGAAGCATCAGGAGCATCAGCGTAAATCGTTGCATTATAGGTCTTTCCGGAATCAAGGAAGTCAAGAGGGAAGCTCACTTCACAAGCTTCCTCGTTGGTGACGCCACCTATGAACCAGCGGCCTTCGCCAGCTTTTTCCTTTCTTGCAGTCACTATATAAGCACCTGGCTCGGCAAGAAGGTAAACACTTCTTTCCCAATCGATTGCGACATCTTTTATAAACTGGAAGGCATCCATGTGTTTTGCATAATGCTCCGGAAGATCTGCCGCCATCTGGAGGGGAGAATACATGACCACATAGAGAGCGAGCTGATTGGCAATGGTAATCTGCATCTTCTGGGGATCGTTGGGATTCATCACAGCAAGATCGGCCTCAAAAATGCCAGGAGTATAATCCATCGGGCCACCCTGGAGCCGAGTAAACGGAAGGATTGCAGTATGTCCGGGATTGATAGTTCCCCTGAATTCTGTCCCCATTGCCGACTCGTTGCCAATCATATTGGGCCATGTCCTGCAAAGGCCGGTAGGACGGACAGCCTCGTGAGCATTGACCATAATATGATGCCTCGCCGCTTCTGTCACCGCATAATGGTAGTGGTTGATTAATGACTGGCTGTAATGGTGCTCCCCGTAAGGGATGATATTCCCCACATAACCGCTCTTTACAGCATCGTAGCCATACTTGTTCATGAGGGAATAGGCCTCCTCCATGTGCCTCTCGTAATTAACTGTAGAAGAAGAGGTTTCATGATGCATAATAAGCCTGAGTCCCTTCGAACGGGCATATTCATTGAGGCCTTTGAGGTCAAAGTCGGGATAAGGGGTCACGAAATCGAAGACATAATCCTTCTGGCAGCCGAACCAATCCTCCCATCCCTCGTTCCAGCCTTCCGCAAGAACGGCGTCGAATCCATTTTCGGCAGCGAAATCTATATACCTCTTGACATTTTCGGTCGTTGCACCATGATATCCGTGAGGGGTCATTTTGCTGTAATCAGTCACTCCAAGCTGAACTGAGGGCACATCGGAAGTATATGACCAATGGGTCTTTCCGGTTATCATCTCCCACCATACACCCATGTACTTGACCGGATGGATCCAACTGACATCTTCGAGGCAGCAGGGTTCATTGAGATTGAGTATGAGCCTGGAAGAGAGGACTTTCCGGGCATCATCCACGACCATTACCGTCCTCCACGGGGACACGCACGGGGCCTGCAGGCGGCCCTTTATCCCTTCGGCATCAGGTGTCAGCCAAGTCCTGAAAGTCATTGTTCTTGGGTCGAGATTGAGATTCATCGTAGGGTAATTCAATACAGCGGCCTCATGGATATTGATATAAAGCCCGTCAGCCGTCTTCATCTGGAGGGCAGTCTGGACTCCGGTTGGAGAAAATCCAGTCTGAGAGGCGTTGTATATCCTCATCTTTGACATCTTTCTGGATATACCGCTAAGCCTGGTCTGTGAATAGTTATACTCTTGAGTATCATAGTCTCCAGGAATCCACCAAGCGGTATGGTCACCAGCCATCGCAAATTCGGTAACCTCTTCCTTTATATTGAAATAGGTCAGCTTGTTCTCAAGAGGGAACTCATACCTGAAAGCAAGGCCATCGTCATAGAGCCTTAGCACAACTCTCATTATGATGCCGTCGTCTTTATCGAATGTAACCGACATCTCCTTGTAATGGTTCCTTATCTCAGATTCTTCTCCCCACACTGGAGCCCAGGTTTCATCCTTTTCCTCGGCAGGAGAGACGGAAAGAGGAGTGAATCCACTCTTAAGGGAACGACCGTCCATGAGCGTATAACCAAGTCTTGAAGGAAGAACAACGGCTTCTCTCTCGCGAAACAGAGAGTACACCGGCTCCCCTTTTGGACTTAGACCGACGCAGACTTCGAGACTCCCATCCGGGCTCTGCATCCTCACTATCTCTTCAAACTCTTTGACTTTTGGGACGCACGAAACGGCCACAATCAGGGCTGCTATTATTATCGATTTTTTCATACTGATTTATTCTGAAAGGAGTTTATAGTCCCATGCCCCAAGAGTCTCTCCTCCCGGGAGGGCTGCCTCCGAAGAAGTCAGATTGGCAATAACAGTGACCGCATCGCCTTCGACAGCACGGCGGAAAGCAAGAACTCCTTCCGGATAGCCTTTAAGATACTCTATCCGGCCGCCATTCTTTCCTGCAGATAAGGCCTTATGGGCATGACGGAAGTCGACAAGAGACTTGTAGAACGTGGTGTAGTCATTAGATGACCAGTCTGTTATCGGGTCTTTTTCGAAGAACTCCAGCCTTCTTGAAAGACCGATTTCCTGACCGGTATAGATAAGCGGCTGGCCCTTCGGGAGGGTAAAGCAGAGAACGGCCATCACAGAAGCCGCATCTCCCATTCTCTCGAACTCTGTACCTGCCCAGCTGTTCTCATCGTGGTTGGATGTGAACATGAGTCTGAAGGCATTTGGGCTGGTCTTCCCGCTATCTTTTGCAATATATGCCTTGAGGTCATTGACGGTCTTTTTGCCCTGGGCAATATCGTTCATAAGATGGTGAAGCTCCCATGCGTATGTGGCATCGAAGACCGCAGCAAGCTCTGGCTTCTCTGCCTCTGCGAGGAAATAGGCATCCGGATAATCCGCCTGGAGAGAGGGGACAATTTTCTTCCAGACCTTTGAAGGCATCTCTCCTGCAGCATCGCAGCGGAAACCGTCCACTCCCTTGTCAAGCCAGAAGCGCATACACTCCTCCTGGGCATCCCAGACTGCCGTATTTTCATAATTGAGGCTCCTGGTATCTGTCCAGTCATACTCCCAAATCGCATTTCCGTCGGCATCCCTCTCGTAGAAATCAGCCGATTTCTCATTCATCCATACATTGTCTGGAGCCGTCTGGTTGGCCACCCAGTCGAGAATGACCTTGAATCCTGCAGCATGGGCAGAAGAAAGAAGATCCTCGAAATCCTGCATGGTACCGAACTCTGGATTGACCTTGCAGTAATCTGAAATGGCATAATAAGAGCCAAGCGTACCCTTCCTTCCTTCAACTCCGATTTCATACATAGGCATCAGCCAGAGGATATCAACCCCGAGCTCAGAGAGCCTTGGAAGCTGCTCCTCAACCGCCTTGAACGACCCTTCGGAAGAGAACTGGCGGATATTGACTTCATACATCACAGAATTAAGCGACCATTCCGGGTGTGTGGCGGGGCCTTCCGCCTTCCTGGCGCAGCTGGCCAACATTACAAGAACTGTAAATGCAACGACTATCTTTTTCATTTTTAGGAATTAAGGAAAAATGATGCTGGTTATTTTTAACAATTACTTAAGAATTAATTCAGTTTCGAAATAGAGGCCTTTCCAGCTTTAAGGCCCTTGCTCCTTACGATAAGGATACCGTCTTTTGTAGTGGAGGGCTTAATGATAACTGAAGCGAGGCCTCCAAAAGCTTTGCAGCTCCTGCTGTAGAAGGGGACAAGGCTAGTCGGATCTCCTGCGTCGGCGGCGACGAATTCTCCACCTTTTACGCTGATTTCCAGAAGGTTATCCGCGGTTGGGACAAGGTTACCGCTGCGATCGAGTACTCTGACTGTATAGAAGACAAGACTCTCTGAGGACGAGGGTACAGTTTCCTTTGTCACCTCGATTCTATAAGGCTTCCCGGCTGTCCGGACAGCATCACGCGCCCACTCTCGTCCATCCTTATATGCAACGACCTCTACAAGGCCGGGCTCATAGACCACATCATCCCAGCGGAGCCTGTACTCGCGGGGTCCTTTGGTACGCAGTCCCTTGGACACGCCGTTTATGAAAAGTTCTGCACTATCGCCGGAAGTATAGACATGAATCGGAGTCACCTGTCCTTCGCGGGAGGGCCAGGTCCAGTGCGGAAGTATATGGGCCATAGGCAGTTCCTCTCTCCAGCGGGCCTGATAGAGCCAGAAGCGGTCCTTGGGGAAACCGGCAAGGTCGAAGATGCCGAAATAGGAGCTTCTCGACGGAAGAGGCACAGATGAGACCTTCTGCCCCCAAGATTCGAGCTCAGCGATTGCTTTTGCCTTTTCCTCCTCAGTGTGGAAGTTGGTAAGTATCGAAGGATCAAGATTATATGGGGTCGGCTCACCGAGATAGTCAAAGCCTGTCCAGACGAATTCGCCGCAGCACTCAGGATTGACATCCTCATAGAACCATTCATAGTCAGGAGAGGATGCCCAGGCGGGCGCATAAAGATCGTAAGAACTCACCTGGAAAGGCGCGTCCATCGTCCATCCTTCGCCTTTATTATCAGATACCGGGAACTCGTAATACCCTCTTGTACTTATGCAGGAGGCCGTTTCGCTCCCGAGATAGGGCTGCGAAGGATTGGCCTTATGGAAGTCAGAATAAGAGTGGGGCTTATAATTGAAACCATAGACATCCACGCTCTCATGGTAGGGCTGGGTAGACGCCCAGAGATTGTCATTCCCGCTTGTTGTCGGCCTCGTCGGATCCTCTTGATGGCAGATATATGTAAGGTGATGGGGAATCCACCATTTTTCGGGGAGTCCCTGCTCGCCGCATTCGTTTCCTATCGACCAGAGAATGACCGAAGGGTGGTTGCGGTCCCGATGGATCATAGCCCTTAGGTCTTTTTCCGCCCACGCATCGAAAAGAGCAGCATAACCATTAGGCTTTTTGGGATACGTCCATGTATCTGTAAGCTCATCCATTACGAGAAATCCCATACGGTCACAAAGATCCAGAAGCTCCGGAGCGGGAGGATTGTGGGAAGTCCTTATGGCGTTGCAACCCATTTCCTTGAGCTTGAAGAGTCTTCGGATCCAAGCATCCTCGTTCCACGCAGCTCCGAGGGAGCCGGCGTCATGGTGGAGGCAGACTCCCTTGAGGAAAGATTTTTCCCCATTGAGATAGAATCCGTCCGGGCGGAACTCGGCAGTCCGGATTCCAAACGGGGTATCATATCGAGCGATGACCTTATCTCCCTTCAGGAGCTCAGTCCTCACCACATACATCGAAGGATCTGAGGGGCTCCAAAGATCGACCTCCTTAAGATAAAAAACCTGATTGACAGTTGCTTCCGTTGCAGGGGATATTACTTCAGCAAGAACAGCGCTCTTCCCCTTCCGGAAGATTCTGCTACAGACAGTGCCCCCTTCGAAACTGCCTCGAATAGAGATAGAGAGGTCAACTTTAGAGGATGTACCTTCGACCTCAGTCCTAATATATGTGCCCCAATGATCTACCGCCACAGGTCCTTCACGAACGAGGGAAACATTGCGATAAATACCCCCTCCGGGATACCATCGGCTGGAGTTATCCGGGTTATCCAGCCTGACTGCAACGAGATTATCCCCCGCTTTTAGAGCCGGAGTCAGATCGACTCTAAATGAAGAATAGCCATAAGCCCAATGACCGACTTTGATGCCGTTGCAGTACACCGTAGGATTCGCCATGACTCCTCCGAAATCGATAAAGACAGATTCGGATAAATCGCTGACAGTAAAATGCTTCCGATACCATGCCCTTCCCCACCAAGGTAGCTTTCCTGTCTCTCCGGGATACTCCTGAGAGAATTCTCCTTCGACACCCCAATCATGCGGGAGATCAAGAAGACGCCAGGATGAATCATCCAAATCCGGAGCAGCAAATGAGGGATCATCTGCCTTTATGAATCTCCAGCCTCCATTGAAATTCTGGGCTGAAAGCGTCAGTGAAAGAAGGAGCGAAAGTATCAGAAACCTATATTTCATATTGAGCTATCTTTTGAATTCAACGACGAGAGCGGATTTAGCCGGCACTATAGTATCATCGGAAAGAGTTATCGCAGAGCCTGTTACGACATCGCGACCTTTAACTGGACCGCTTACGAATTCGCTGTAGTGAGACCATGGAATATTCTTGTCTACAGACTCGTTATTGATAAAGACATAGACAGCATCTTTGTCGTTGTAACGGAAATAGCCGTAGGTATTTTCAGTGATATTGCGGTTATACTCGTTATGGCGGGAAAGGAAATGAAGAGTTTTGCCGCTATGAATAACTTCAGCAGTTTTTCTCCAGTTGAAAAGGGCTTTGGCATAGTCATGAAGTTCAGCAAAAGAGAGACCCGCCGCCTCGCGGCCTTCAGGAGTGAAAAGATTATACTTATCGCCCTCCCAGCCACCTGGGAAGTCGATTCTCTTGGATCCGTCATTCCCAAATCCTTCCCTTTCCAGGAACATCATCTCGTCACCGTAATAAAGCTGGGGAATGCCGCGGATTGTTGCAAGCATGGCATACAGCATCTTCATCTTTCGAGGGTCACGCTGCATTATATCGCCGGTTCTCGGATGGTCATGGTTGGCAAAGAATGTCATCATGTGGCTAAGATCTGCGTAAGCGAAATCCTGAGCGAGGACGCTATAGACCCGGGTCATCCCCTCGGACCAGTTGACATTATCCTCGCACATCGCTCCAATCATCGCATCCCTCAGCGGGAAGTCCATGATCGAAGGGAGGTTGCTGTCGAAGCCGTTCTTATTGCCGGCTCCGGTCTGCCAGTATGCAAGCTGGGGGATATTGGTATCCCAGCACTCGCCGACAATGTTCATCGCAGGGTATTCCTCGCGAACGGCAGCGCACCAGCGGCTCATAGGCTCCGGCTCATTGTACGGATACGTATCTACACGGAGTCCGTCGAGGTCGGCATACTCTATCCACCAGATCGCCCACTGCTGGAAGTACTTGAGAACAAAGGGATTATCGAGGTTCATATCGGGCATCGAAGGAACAAACCAGCCGCTTTCCTGACGGTCAAGGTCTGTCTTTGCCGCATTCGGATCCATATAGACAGAGAACAATGCATTCATCTGCATATACGGTTCATTGACATGGTACCAATCTTTGAACGGAGCGTCGTCCATCCACCAATGGCGGGTCCCGCAATGGTTGGTGACAACATCCATTATGACCTTTATCCCTTTTTCATGAGCCTTGGAGACCATTTCCCTATAGAGGGCATTGTCTCCAAAGCGGGGGTCGATATGGTAATAATCGCAGCAGGCGTAGCCATGATAGGACTCATATTCCTGATTGTCAAGAAGAAGAGGGGTGCTCCATAGAACCGTGGCACCGAGGTCGGCAATATAGTCAAGATGGTCGATGATACCCTTTATATCGCCGCCATGGCGATAGAGAGGTTTTTCCCTGTCAGCCCTGTCCGGCATTGTAGGGACTTTGTAAGCCCTTGCAGAACCGTCGTCATAGACTTTCCCGGAGAAGGCGTTGTCATTAGATGGGTCCCCATTAGCGAAACGGTCCGGAACTATCAGATAGATAAGATCGGCGGTAGTGAAGCTCTCCCTGTCGGCGCTCCCCTTTCTCCTCTCATTAATTACATACGGGGCCTTGAAAGTGTCCTCACCCTTTTTAAAAACAAGATAATATGTCCCCGGCACGGCCTTTGGGCCGATTTCAACATCGATAAATACATAGTTGGGATTATCTCCGGGATGGGTCCCTGTGACCTTTATGGCCGGAGTATCGAATGAAACCTCATATTCAGAGATATTATCGCCCTTCACCATCAGCTGAAGGTCGGTTTTCATATCCGTCCACCAGGAAAGCGGCTCAATGCGAATGACCTCTGAACCAGTTGCAAAGGGGACATTTTCAGCGTTTGACGCCGACTTCGTCCCACAGGAAGCAAGAAGAAGTGCGCCCGAGAGAAGTATGAGAATCCGTTTCATATGTTTAGTTGTTTTTTAGCGTTAGGAATGCATCGGAAGGGGCTCCCTGGGCCGTAAAGCAGCCCATATCATAGCTGTTCCATCCAAGAGTCGTATAGATAGCCGGTTTCCATCCTCCATAGACCTCCGGTTCCCAGTAGAAGATACCGGAGCAAGAGCCTGAGCTCTTGATTTTTCCGATGAAATCAGTGAGGATTTGCTTCCCAAGGGCAAGGTCAGAAGCCTTTATGCCAACTTCAGAAATCATCACCTTGCAGCTATTCGCCGCCGAAAGGGCCTGAATTCTTGACACGGCAAGGTCATTGGCCTGCTGCCAGGTCTTCCCGGTGACGGTCTGGGGATAATGTGACAGAGCTATCATGTCCATCTTCCCCCCGGCGGCCTTGAACTTAGAGAACCACCATGCGTTGTCGTCGAAGGCGTTATTGAGATGGGGCATCACAAGTATATTGGGAAAAACAGCTTTTGCAGCATTGTATCCGGCATTATACAGGTTCACGAAGTTCTGCCATCCTCCGGCGATATCGCCTTTGTCATTCCAAAGTTGACCCGATGGCCATATCATACCGTTTCTCGTCTCATTGCCTATCTGGACCCATTTCGGACTCACCCCCGCAGCCTTAAGAGCCTGAAGCACCTCGGTGGTATGATCCTTTACATGGGTGGCCATTTTGGAGATGTCACCGATATCCGCTTTCCAAGCCTCTGGGACAGTCTGTCTTGAAGGATCGGCAAAGAAATCGCTATAATGGAAATCCACCATCACAGCAAGACCCTTTTCGGTTGCTCTCTTGGCGAGCTTTACCACATCGTCTTTGCCGCTCCATCCTCCCGTAGGACTTACCCACACGCGAAGTCTCACTGCGTCTACGCCGCAACTGGAAAGAATTGCAAAAATGTCGGCGGTCTTTCCGTCGGTCCCCTTGAATGACTTTCCAGCCGCCTCCATCTCGCTTGTCCAGCTGACGTCAGCGCCTGTAACAAACGACTTTACAACGATTTCCGGGGTCGTTCCACCCTCATTGTCGCCATTGTTGTTACCACCCGTTTCCGGCTGCTTGCCGCAGCTGATTGCCGCTGCAATCGTCAATAGGCTGAGTATTGTCTTTTTCAATTTCATCTTCGATTAATATAAGTTAGGAATGGAGGTCTGACCTTGCTCACCGGAATGACTATTAATATGAATTAAAAGGTTATTGAATGAATACCGCTGAGGCGTAGCCGTCTAGAGAGACAGAAGATCCTGAAACAGAGACGGTTCCGTTGGAGACAGCAAGGTCTGTCAACTTATAGAGACCAGGGGTTACCTTGACCTGGACAGGGCTGAAATTATGGAGCACAAGGGTTGTCTCTCCGTCATAAGTCATCGTCCAGATTGCCACTGCGGCGTTACTTGATGTGACCGCTGTCATCTCACCCTTAGCAAGAGACTTATACTTATTGCGAGCCGCTGCGAATTTACGATAGACGGAGAGGACAGAATCGTCCTTGCCGGTCTGGGCCTCAACAGAGATGTCTGCATTCAGCATGGAATTGTCCACCTTGCCATTGAGGGCCGCTGTAGGAACTGAACCAGTCTTTGTCCATTTGATCGGAGTCCTGATGTACTCATCGCCATTGGACTTGGTACCGTAGTAGCCGAGTTCCTCGCCTTGATAGATGAAAGGCTTGCCGGGAGAAGTCAGAAGGACGGCTCCTGCAAGTTTCTCCTTGCCTGCATTCCTTCCAAGATCACTTCCAGCTCGGTCCTCGTCATGATTGGAGAGCTTAATGGAATCGATGAAATCAGATCTCTGAGCACTAAATTTATTCCTGAAAGAGATAACAGTAGAAGCAAAATCGCTTCCCTTGCCGTTATTGATCCTGTCCTTGAGAGTCCAATAGTAGTAGAAGTTGAAATTCGACGGAAGTCCTTGATAATAAGGGGCCATCTGATCAACGTTGTCCGCCCAGGCTTCTCCGACCATGAAAATATTCCCTTCTCCGCCGCGGGCCTTGTAGGTCGCATTGCAGTGATCGTACCATTGCTTGAGGAAAGACACGTTCGCGGCTGTCTGCTTCTGGTAAATCCATAGGACGGCATCGAGCCTAAGACCGTTCACGCCCATTTTGATCCACTTATCCGCAGAAGCTGCGAGATCCTTGAAAGCAGCAGACTCGGAAGCAGTTGAATAAGAGCCATAATTCAAGTCCGGCATACTCTGGTCGAAGCTCGCAAAGTACTGGATACTCGTGCCGCCGAATGTGATGTCGGCAGCCGTGGAATTATTGATTGAGTACGGAGTTCCGAAGGTGATACTGGTGCCATTCCCGCCATATTTGGTGCCGCCGTCCCACGTGGTTGTAGAGGTACGGATAAGGAATCCCCAGTCGGTATTGACATCAATTGTAATCTCAAATATATTTGTGGAGGTTTCATAAAGACCCACCGCGCCTGCACTTCCAATCCATAGCCACTTTGAAGCGGATGCGTTTGAAGCCTGCGCTGCTGCTGTGGATTCAGTTACTGTTATTGTCTTCTTTGACCAGTCCAGAACGAAATGGAGTCTTCCCTTATAACCAAGATCTCCGCCAGCAGCGACATACCAACTCCCCATGCCAGGCGTCTTGGCCCCTCCGTAATTATCCACCTTCCCTGCCGCCACATCCGCCGAAGGATTGGAAGAAAGGACATAATAGCTCCGATAAGGACTTGTCTCAGAAGAAATTGCACTTGAGAACCACTCACCTCTCCCGGAATGGTTGAGCACATAGTCCATATAGACATCAATGCCCTTTGCCTTTGCCTTGTCTATGAGGTCTTGGAAATCCGCCTCCGTACCAAGCTTGGGATTGATGGAATAGTAATCCAGGACATCGTAGCCGTGGTAAGAGGCAGAAGTCTGAATCGGAGACAACCAGAGGGCGCTTACACCAAGGCTCTCGAAATAATCCAGATGGGAAGTCACTCCCTTAAGGTCTCCCCAACCATCAGAATTGCTATCGGCGAAACTATAGACATTGACCTGATAGGTAATGCCATCATTACCTTTTTCAGTCACTTCGGGAGTAGGATTGTTTCCATTATTTCCACCGCCTCCCGGATTTTCGGGATTCTTGGGATTACACGAAACGGCTAAAAGTCCGGCAGCGGCTGCCGCTGCAAGGAAAAATCTCAACTTTCTCATACTGAGTTATTTTAATTGGGAAGAGGAGGCCCGGCCAAGGGCCTCCTCCTCAAAAAATCAAAGCTAATTAGTTGCCGAAGGTAACGCCGGCAGTGCTACAGCCTTCGCCGAGAGCGCCGCCGAAAAGATGATCCTGATAGTTACTTGACGTAAGAACAGTTGTCTCACCTCCAATCACAAGAGTTCCAGCCACCTTTCCTGTCGGTGCTGTGGTAAATGCAGAATTATTACCGCCAACAATACCAATCTTACCGCCCTTTGCCTCAATTACTGTTTCTTTGGAAACAGTGAAATTTGTGTAAGAGGAGCTGACGCTTGTGAGCTGACCCATTATTCCGCCAATGTTGCCATTACCGGCGACTGTAATTTTGCCAGAGTTGGTGCAACCGTCGCAAATTACCTTTGTCGTGGTTTCGCCTATACCTAGTATTCCGCCAATATGGTTATTCGCAGAGGTCAATGTACTGGTGATATCTCCTTTGTTCGTACAATTCTTAAACTCCCAGGTAATAGAGCCTTCTGCAAACGCTGCATTGCTGATACCGGCGTGAGAAGCGATTCCACCCATACGGAGCTTAGTCTTGGTATCAGTGACATTGGCCGTTACAGGGCCTTCGTTGACACAGCCGTCATAAACCACTTTGGAACCCTGAGTCGGAGTACCGTAATAACCTGTCAAACCGCCCACATAAGACCATGAACTTGCAGTATAATTGCCTTCGTTCAATACAATGGACCCCTTGTTAGTACAATCCTTGAAGGTCATGCTTGTCAGATTATTGATGTAACCGCAAATTCCTCCGATACGAGGTGTTCCTGTTCCTTCATAAGTTACCTGTCCTTCGTTTGTGCAGGAAGTAACTTCTACACTTCCCTCAATGTGGCCGACAATTCCACCAATCTGGGATGCATTGGCTGCTCCTTTTTCAGGGATGAACATTCCAACTGGAGCTTTATTGACACAGTTGATAATCTTGCTTCCTGCTGCGGCCCAGCCGACGATACCACCCAGCTTTTGGGTGACTTTCTTAGCTGCGATAATCGTTACATTGCTGACGCAGTGATCGATCACGGAGCCTTCCTTGGCATGTCCTACAACTCCACCGATGTTGATTGCTGCAAGAGTATTGAGCGTCCCAGTGACATTGACGTTCTTTACTTGTGTACCATTAACTACTCTAAACAGTCCGAGACTGTTCTCTGTGCCATTGGAATCCTGATCGAAAGAATAAGTAATCGTGTGGTTTCCTCCGTCGAAGTTGCAGTAGAGGGTATCTACAAGTGTAGTGACAGTTATATCCGAAGCAAGGGTAACGGTCTCATCTTTGCCATACTCCTTCTGAGCAGAAGCCACGACGAATTTTGCCCAGTCGTCAGCGTTCTTTATGGTCAGTGCATCTGCACTTCCCTCGGCAGTGACTGTAACCTCTTCAGCAGCAGAGTCATAAGTCACCGTGTAGGTGCCCGCTGCAGGAGCAGCGATATCCTTGCCGGGGCTTACAACCTTGAAAGCAGTGCCGACTGTGAAGGCGAAGCCATCTGCCTCGGCTCCACGTGTATCGGCATCAGCCCAGGATGCATTGAAACGGACCTTGAACTTGGAAGCATCAGTCATTGCGACAGGCTCGCTGACCCACTTGCCATGACCGTCGAAGGTCATCACAAAGTCTTTATCCCAGTTGCTTCCGCCGACAGCGCCGATTACTGACCAGCCCTGAACCTTGGAAACAGTGATGGTATTCGCCTTTGTATCATAGACAACCTTGTATGCACCGATTTCAGGGACTGCAATGTCAGGACCGCTTTCAGAAACAGCCTCAAAAGGAGTATCGAGAGCTACTAAAGTACCTCCTACGGAGACATCCCACGCGGCGTTCTTTCTGATCTTGAACTTCTGGACGGTGTTGTCTTCCTTGTAGCCGATGACTACATATCCGGTGAGTACGCCGTCCTTCTCCGTCATTTCAATATCTCCGCCCCAGCCGTTGAAATCACCGACAAGACCCCAGGTATCAACCGGCTCGGGCTCGCCCGTATTAGGCTTTTCACCAGCCTTGACAGTGTAAAGCAGTTCGTTTGTCTGGTCATAGTAGATATCGAACGATCCGTCCTCGGGGACAGCCATGTTCTTACCGCCCTGGGTGGCCGTCAGAGCTTCGCCGAGAGTTACGACGAACGGCTCAACATCGCCGGGAGCACCGCGGTTGACATCCCAGCCGCTGTTGAAACGAACTTTGTACTGGTTGGAAGCGAGAAGGTCGACATTCCTAGCCACAAGCATGCCGTTCTCCTCGACCATCACGCGGTCAGGATCTCCGCCCCAGGAGGTGAAATCACCGACAACGCCCCAGGTCTGAGGAAGGGCTGCTCCAGCCTTGACGACATAGAGAATCTCATTGGCCTCATCATACCAGACGTCATAAGAACCATCTTCGGCGACACCGAGGTTCTTTCCGCCGTCAGTCGCACGAACGCCCTTGTCATCAGACATGACATAAGGCTCTACAGAGCCGGGCGCGCCGCGGTTGATATCCCAGTTGTTCTGGTAACGAATCTTGAACTGGGAGTCGGCGGTAAGGGTGATATTCTTACGGACAAGGAGACCGTTCTCCTGCTCCATAACGAGGTCGGGAGTGGATCCCCAGTTGTTGATGTTGCTTCCTACGACACCCCATGTCGCAATCTCTGCAGGGACATCGCCGGTAGCCATCACATAGAACACCTTGGTATCGGGGTTGAGATAAAGGTCATAAGATCCGTCGGCAGGGACGCCGAGGTTCTTACCTCCGGCGGTGCCTTCGTAAGACTCACCGACTGCGATGACGAACGGCTCGACATCACCGGTAGCGCCGATATTCTCTGCCCAGTCATGGGCCTTACGGAACTTAAACTGGTCAGAAGCTGCGATAGTGACGTTCTTTACAGACCAGAACTCTCCGGCCTGAGTCATATCTATATCACCATCCCAATTGATACCTGATGCGGCAATGGCTCCTGTCACGCTCCAGCCTTCGAAAGCGGGAACAGGCTCTTCGCCGCCTTCGTCCTCATCCTTTCCGTACATATCCGGATTGATTGAGCAGGTGACCTTGTCGGAATTGTTGAGGTTGAGATAGATACGGTACTTACCAGCCTCGATAGGAATATCGTCTCCATTATTCTTGAGGTCTTCCATAGAACCGCCCCAGTTGGTTCCCCATGCGGCATCGAGACGGAACTTGAACTTAGTAGCGGATGCAACATCAACATCGGCATAGAATACCTGCTTGGAGTTCATCTGCATGACAACATCGTTGTCCCAGTCACCGCCGAGACCGATAACACCCACCTGGTTGAAGCTGTAGTCCATCTTCAGGACGAGACTCGGCTGATCGAAGGTGAAGTGGTAGTAACGGGCACCCGTGTACTGGCTGATATTGTCATTTGAGCCGTTCAGAAGCTGCAGGGAAGCGGACTCCGCGGCAGCTGAAGGATCAGCGACACCCCAGTTTCCTGTCTCATTATCCCAACCGGCTGCTCCGGTGATCTTGAACTGGTTGGATGCATAGTCCTCACCGAAATCGGTAACGCCCTGATAGGTAACCTCATCCTCTGCAAAGTTGAAAAGATGCTGAGCCTTCTGATGGTTCCATCCATTGGCAGTACCGGGGAGCCATACCTTGGGATATTCCTTCTCCGCCTCGAACGGGGTCACCTTTGCCGCAATCCCATTGGAAACCAGGGCAGCGATACCGCTGACAGCGCCGTTTTCTCCCTGAACGACAGACTTGACCCTGAAGTTGACTTCAGCCTCTTCGCCTGCAGGAAGTCCCGCAGAGATGAGGATGGCGTTGAGATCGTTGGCCTTGATGGTTATTTCCGGTTTTATCTGATCGGTGTAGTTGAGAGAGGCTACTTTCTTCTCGGACGAGAAGTCGCTGGAGACGGGATCCGCATAGAGGACATACTGGACGGCGAAATTCATCCCGTAATTTGCAGGGGTGAATGTAGCCGTACCGTACGTCCCGTCTTCGACGAGCACGGACTGTGCCACGTCGATGGATTTCAGAACAGGAGAGACAGCGTTTTCGGGAACGTAGATGGTCTGCTCCAGTTCATTGCAGGCGAACGCTCCGAGAAGAAGCGCGCCGGATAGTATTTTTTCTAATATCTTTTTCATATCTCAGTTTCTTTTAACGCCATGCTTCGTTCTGCTGGAGCTTGAGATTACTGTTGAGTTCATTGACAGGGAGAGGCATCATGTTGTACTTGCTGTCCACTGCCTGGCCGGCCTGGGCACCGCCTTTCCACTCCCAAAGATATTCAGAGGAAGTGAGGAGTCCGAAACGGACAAGGTCTGACCTTCTCCAGCACTCCCAATAAAGCTCACGGCCGCGCTCGTCGAGGATTCCGTCGAGCTTATAGTCGGCATTACCGAGACCCGCCCTTGCACGGACTGCATTCCAGGCAGCCTGGCCATCAGCCACGGTCACGGTGGTAGCACCGCGAAGCTGGGCCTCTGCGAGCATCAAGTATGCATCTGCCGCACGGAAAAGAGGAACATCGGTTGAAGGGAAGTTGATAATCGAAGGAACGCTTCCGTCACTGTTGAGGTTTGTGAACTTATGAGCTGACCAACCTCTGAGGAAGTCAAGTTCCTCAATAGTCGCAGATTCCTCGGGCTTTGTAGAAGCTGGCCAGAAGAGTTTCCTCGCGTCGGAATCATCAAACTTGTTGATGAACTCAGGGGTGACGAGAGTTCCGCCCCAGCCGTCGTCGATTCCGAGGTTGTCGGTAGCTGTATTGCGCTCCACTCCGTCAACCTTGTAAGTGTCACCGCCGACATAAGAGGCCTTGATGAGGAAGCAGCTTCCGCCGTAGTTCTGGGTATAGGCGCCATCCTGCTCCACTGCGAAAATAATCTCGTCAGTAAAGAGGTTGTTGTCTGCGCCGAAAAGATCGGTGTACTTACCGTGAAGTGCAGGATAATCGGCGACAATCTCCTTGCAGAGAGTGCCGACTACATCGTAATTGGCCTTCACTTCGCTCTTGCTGAGATATACGGAAGCATTGAGGTTGAGGTGGGCACGGATCATCTTGACGAAATTGACATCGAGACGGCCGTAGACATTCTGTTTCGCCCCCTTGATGTCGCCGCCTTCGATAATATCCTTACACTCGGCGTCAAGCCATGTGAAAAGATCGGCGCGGGACTTCTGGTCCGGTCCTTCGGATCCGACTTTTGCATTCTCGTCGGCGAAAGGAACATCACCGAACATATCGATTGCATGATAGTAGCTGAGGGCTCTGAGAGCACGCGCTTCTGCTATCATGGTCTTTATATTCTGGCTATCCTTGAATTCAGACGCATTTGCACGGCGGATGAACTCATTGCAGAGCGAGATCTGATAGAAAAGCCTCGAATACATGGCCGTGACGAAGACGTCGGAGGTAGTGTATGAAAGGGAATGCAAATCCTTGACAGTCTTGTCATTCCAAACGCAAAGGGCCTCATCCGTAGTAAACTCGTTCATGTAGAAAAGACCACGCATATACTGGCCGAAGCCGCCGTCGATACCGTCGATATCAGGACCTCCGTCAGGACCGTCCGAGCCACTGGTCGTAAGACCGGCATAGCACTTGGCCAGAAGGCTCGCATAAGCGTCTTCGCTATTGAGGACGTCCTCGGGAAGAGTGACGTTGGGGTCGATAGGTGTGACGTTGAGATCGCCCACGCAGGAGTTCATTCCTGCAAGCATCATCGCCGCAATGGCGACTATTGAAAGTCTTTTGATTTTCATAATATTGTCCTCCTCCGATTAAAAGTTGAACTTAAGACCGAGGACATACGTCCTTGGACGGGGCCAGAGATTGGCATCGACACCGCTGAAGATTTCAGGGTCGATTCCCTGGTAAGGAGTGATGACGAAAACATTCTGGACTGTCGCGAACACATTGAGGGACATGTCCTTGGGAAGTCCGAAGGTATATCCGGCGGTGACGTTGTCAAGCTTGAAGAAAGAAGCGTTCTTCACGAAATAGTCAGTGAAATACTGGGCTCTCGTGAATCCGTCCTTGATGGCCTGAGGAGTCCTGTTGGCGACGAAGTTGTTGGTCCAAAGGTCAGTGATGAGACTGAGCGAATTGGAGTTGTCGTCAAATACGTAGTTTCCGAAGTTGGCGTGAGCGGAAGCAGCCAGGGTGAATCTCTTGTAAGTAAGAGTGGTATTCAGACCCATGGTCACCTTCGGAGCCGGAGACTTGCTGTAGTAGCGGTCGTCGTCGTCAATCTTGCCGTCATTGTTGCGGTCTACATAAGCGCCCATGATCGGTTTGCCGTCAGCATCATAAACCTGCTCGTATACATAGAATGTGTAAGGAGCGTATCCGGTCATGTGCTTCTGGATCTTGTTGCCGACCGCAGCTGAAAGGTCCGGACCGCAGTCAACGCCCTTGTACCCGTCACCGTCGTTGGTGGTAAGCTTGGTGATGAGCTGGTGGTTGTATGCTCCGTTGAGACCGATCTGCCATGAGAAGTCGCGGGTCTCGACAGGAATAAGGTTGAGATCAACCTCGACACCGTTGTTCTCGAGGGTACCGATATTGGCGTTGAGATAGTTCTTGAGGTTTGCAAGAGCAGCAACCGGAGTGTAGTTGAGAAGGTCGGTGGTAACCCTGTGATAACCGTCCACACTTGCGGTGAAACGGCCGTTCCAGAGACCGAGGTCGACACCGGCATTCCAGGTGGTCGTGGTCTCCCACTTGAGTTCGGCATTGTAGGGGTTCGGGCGGATCGGAGCGATCAGCTTGTCACCGAAATAATAGTAGCTGCCGAGCTGGCTGGTGTAGTATGTAGGAAGAGTCGGATAGGAGTCTCCGGCGACATCCTGTTGTCCGGTCTGTCCCCAGGAGAGACGCAGCTTGAGAGCGGAGACGTCAGTGAGATTCTCCATAAACTCTTCATTCTTGATATTCCATGCCAGTGCCACTGAAGGGAAGATGCCCCACTTATTGTTGGAGAAGCGGGAAGTACCGTCCGCACGGATTGTGGCAGTGATGAGATATCTGTCGGCAAAGGAATAATTGGCGCGTCCGAAGAAGGATACAAGATAGTTCTCGAATGCGTTTTTGGTGTCGCTGTAGACCTTCGAGGTGTTGTTGGGAGCGAACGAATAGTTCTGGGAATTGTGCCAGAAATGCTGCCATGAATAACCTGCCATGAGCCCCACGGTATGGAGATCGTTGAAAGTCTTGTCGTATGCAGCATAGAGTTCGAGGGTCTGGTCGTTGCGGTTCTGGCTGTAGTCGGTGTGACGTCCGTCACCGGCTTCGGTCTGGGAGTGCCATGACTGCTCGGATCCCGGAAGGATATCGATGGTACCGCTGCCCTTGGACATATCGATACCGAGGTTGAGGTTGACGTGCAGGTCCTCAAGACCGTGGATCTTGTAATCGAACTGGGCATTGCCTATGAAACGGTAAGCATTGGAGAGGTCGGTCTTCTCGTCGATTGAAGCAACAGGGTTGGTACCGAGGGTGTTGGGCTTGCCCCAGCTGCGATAGCCGTTGATGCCGTTCTCGTCATAGACAGCCTGCGTAGGGTCATAGCGGACGGCCTGACCGATGGCTGCGGTGTTGGCGAAGCGGTTGTGGATGTACATTCCCTTTCCGTTGAGGGCTACTGTGAGGTGGTCCTGGAGGAAAGAAGGATTGAGATTGAGAGCGAGGGTGGCACGGTCCATCGAGGAGGTCTTGAGGGTACCTTTCTGGGAAAGGTAGCCGCCGGAGACCCTGTAGGGAAGTGTAACAGCGTTACCGAGTTTGGCGGTGCCGCCGATGCCGACATTGGCGTCATAGCTGATACCTGTCTGCCAGATCTGCTTCTGCCAATCGGTATTCTCCTTGCCGAGAGCGGCGATCGCATCCGGATTGGAGCTGTAATACTGATTCATGGCGTCCCTCATCTCGTCGCCCGTAAGGACGCGGAGATACTTGGTGTTCTGGGAGACAGATGTCGTGAAGTCTGCATTGACAGTAGGCCTCTGAGCGCCCTTGGAGCCCTTCTTGGTGGTAATAATGATGACACCGTTGGAAGCGCGGGATCCGTATATGGCGGTTGCGGAAGCGTCCTTGAGGACAGTGAAGCTCTCAATATCGCTCGGGTTGATGGACGAGAGAGCGTCGCTCACTCCGGAGATACCGGTGCCGCCGACGGGCAGTCCGTCGATGACAACGAGAGGATCATTGGTGGCGTTTAGGGAGGAGCCTCCACGTATACGGATCGTGGAAGCCGAACCCGGCTGACCGTCACCGGCGGTGACTACAACACCTGAAGACTTGCCGGCAAGGAGCTGGGAAGGAGAAGAAATCATACCCTTGTTGACCTGATCGGCCTTCACCGTCGAAACGGATCCGGTAAGGTCGGTCTTCTTCACGGTACCGTAACCGATGACCACCACGTCATCAAGGAACTCTGTGTCCTCGAGAAGGGTGATGGTCTTCGGAAGCTGCGAAGCCGTGAAGGTCTGGGTTGCGTAACCTATGCAGCTGATCTCGATGACGGCTGCAGGAGAGGAAACGGTGAGTGCGTAGTCTCCGTCAAGGCCCGTAGAGGTTCCGTTGGTGGTGCCTTTTTCCATCACGGTAGCTCCGATTACGGGGCCCTGGGCGTCGACTACAACTCCCTTGACCTGATATCCGCTCTGGGCGGATACGGATGTGGCAAAAATGCTTGCGAGCACTATGGCCACGGCAGTTATAATCCTTTTCATCTAAAATGTTGGTTAATTAAGAATTATTTGGTTTTAATCAGTTTCACTGATATGGCTCCGAGGACGAGGAAGCATCCTGCAAGAGCGAGCATGGCGGCTTGGCTGCCGCCGACAAGCCTAATTACGAGACCACCTGTTGCTGCAGCAACGATCTGCGGAAGACAAATGGTGCAATTGAACAGACCGAGGTAGCTTCCCATATGGGGGCTACCCTCAAGAGCATTTGTAAGAAGGCTGAATGGTATTGCAAGCATCGCCGCCCAAGCGGTTCCGATGAGAAGGAAGCAAAGGCAAGCGAGATATTTATCATGGACGAACATCATTGAGATAAAGCCTGCTGCTCCGATGAGAAGGCTGACAACATAAGCGGTCTTGATGTTCTTGAATTTGGGGATGAGAAGGGCCCATAGAATGGATCCGACGGCCTGGACGGCGAATACGACACCGACCCAGTTGCCTGCTGCTTGATATTCCGGTGAAGCTGTCGCTCCTGGGACATTGGGGTCAACACCCCAGCAGTTGGCGGCAAGGGTGCCGTTAGTATAGGTCCACATGTAGAGGAAGGCGGCCCAACAGAAGAACTGAACGAGACCGACTGTCCAGAAGGTATTCGGTGCCTTCACAAGAAGCTTCAGAAGCCCTTCTTTCGGGCCCTCTGCCTGCTTCTGGAGATCTATTCCATGGAACTCGGCATATTCTTTCGGAGGCATTTCCTTTACCTTGAAGAAGGTGAATAGGACGCATATGATAAGGATTGCCGCGCCCACATAGAAGGATGTGATCACAGAAGGAGGAATCATGCCCTCTGGGGCTTCATTGGCGATTCCGATCCATGTAAAGAATATCGGGAAGAGGTATCCGGCGAGGCTTCCGGCGTTGCAGAGGAAGCTCTGGATTGAATAAGCCTTGGTCTTCTGCTCCTCATTGACCATGTCACCGACCATCATCTTGAAAGGCTGCATGGCTATATTAATCGAAGTATCGAGGAAGATAAGCGAGAAAAGGCCGAACCACATTGCTGCGTTAAGTCCAAGGAATACTTTTGCCGAGAAATGGAAACTGCCGGCATTCGGAAGCATTATCATCACAAGGACCGCGATAATAGCACCGACAAGAAGATATGGCTTGCGGCGGCCAAGACGGTTCCACGTCCTGTCGGAATACTTACCGATAAGGGGCTGGACAATCATTCCCATCAACGGAGGGAGTATCCAGAAAAATGAAAGCTGGTGGGGATCGGCGCCGAGAGTCGCGAAAATACGGCTTATGTTGGCGCTCTGCAGGGCATAGGCTATCTGCACACCAAAGAACCCGAAACTCAGGTTCCACATCTCCCAAAATGAAAGATTGCGTTTGCTATTCATGAAACTCAATTGGTTATCGTTATAAAGCGGTATATCGGCGAAAGTTAGCAATTTTTCTTTAGATTTAAAAATAGCGCGCGCGTTTAGGCATAAAACGCGCGCTGAAACACAAAAAACGCTTTGTCGGCTCCGGTTGTGTCAGAGGCCGCGGCCGGAGCTGGCGACGAGGCCGCGGAGCCGTGCGCAGAGAGCATCATCTGCAATGAGGCTCTCAAGGGTGCAGTGCATACGGTAGTGCCAATAGTGGCGTGGATTTGCCGGAATGTTGATCCTCTCATCGGCAGGATTTCCCTGATAGCGCACCTCTCCGTCTATGGCAAGCCAGTCCTGAAGAGGAAGAACAGCGAGCATCGAAGGAGACTTAAGATGCTGCCTTACAACCATTTCAACCACCCAAGGCTCGCAGAAATATGGAGCATCTCCGCCGCATCCCAGCACCTCATTGAAAAAGCGCTGGGTAAGGGAGCGGTCTTCTTCCCACCATGCCCTAAGGGGCGAAGTGTCATGCGTCCCGGTTGCACAGACAGAAAGGTATGGGTACTCTTCGCAGCGTGCGAACTCAAGATGAACATCCTTCGGCATCCTCTGAATTTCGAGGCTGAGGATACTGAGATCCTCCATTGTCTCGGGAACACATGCAGGGATCATTCCGAGATCCTCGCCGCATGAAAGCATGCCACTTGAGCGGAGAATATCCGGAAGCTTTCGATAGGCTGATTCTTTCCAGAAGAGGTTGTGTCTACGATAGAAAAAGTCCTCGTGGAGAGCATCGAAAGAGCGTTTCTGCTGCTCCGGAAGAGCCCTGTACATAAGTGTATCCTGAGCGGAAATGCGAGGATGGAAATAGCCCTTCTTCCTCGGATCCTCAATGAATAGGACATTGGTTTCATCCCCGTCCGGCGAGGTCGCGAAATAATCCGAACTCATGTCGAATCCCCTGTCTCGAAGCTCATCTCTTGAGAAAGGCAGGGCCGGGCTGAAATGGCCCATGAGACCGCTTTTGTACTCAGACGGGATCTCCCAGATACGGAAGAATCCGAGAATATGGTCGATCCTGTAAGCGTCGAAATACTCGTTCATCTTGCCGAGTCTCTGCTTCCACCAGGCAAAACCGGTCTCCGCCATCTTGTCCCAGTTATAAGTAGGGAACCCCCAATTCTGGCCGTCTTTGGAGAATGCATCCGGCGGAGCTCCGGCTTGGGAATCAAGGTTGAAGAGCTCTGGATTGCTCCATGCATCGGCGCTTGTGCGGCTGACCCCGATAGGCAGATCACCCTTTAGGACAACGCCTTTTTCATGGGCATAACCTACCGCTTCCTTGAGCTGGACATCCAGCAGGTACTGCTCAAAAATATAAAAATCGACTTCATCCCTGTGGGCCTCATGGTAGGCTTTTACAAGACGGGAAGAGAACTTGGATTCTTTTCCCCAGGAAGAAAAATCAGGGGTCCCCTTTTCATCTTTAAGGGCGGAGAAAACGGCAAATGGCAGCAGCCAGTCTTTGTTTGTCTCTATAAAGTCCTTGCAGGCCTTAGTAGAAGAGAGACTCTCCCATTTTGCGGCAAAGGCCTTCTTGAGCAGGCGTTTTTTCTCATTATTGACCCTCTCATAATCAATCTGGGGGAGGGCATTCAGTTCCTCTTGAAGAGCCTTGTACGCCTTGTCGCGCTTGACTCCGGCCGAGGGGAGATGGATAAACTGCGGGTGGAGAGCAAAGGAACTCACAGCATTGTAGGGATAGGAATCCTTCCATGTCCCTGTCATCGATGTGTCATTGATCGGAAGGATCTGAACGACATTCATTCCGGTCGCGACCGCCCAGTCTACAAGTTTTGCAATATCGTGAAACTCTCCAACGCCGAAACTATCCTCCGTACGAAGCGAGAACACCGGGACAGCTATTCCAGCTCCTCTCCAAGGCAGCGTAGGAAACTCCGGAGTATCGCGGCGCCACAGAGTCAGAGCCATTTCAGATGAAAAGAAGCGGTTCTCTCCTTTCTCCCATAGGCGAATAGCTCCCGTTTTCGAATCGACCACGGCGTACTTATACTCAAACGAAGGAGAATCAATGCAACCCCTCCAGAACGGGGAATGGGCATCGTCCATGATAACAGGCTCGCTCCAGTTGTTGAAAGAGCCGAAAACAGCCAGACTTTCATCGCTCCTTATCTCCGGAGCGGCAACTTCAAGGATAGCGCAGCCCTTCAGATCTATCCGGCCCTTCCCGGGATTTCTGAAAGACACCCCGTCGGGACGGCGGAAAATAACCTCAGTGAATGCTGATGACCAGAAAGGAGAATTGGAAGGCCTATCCTGCCATCGGTCGCAGATAACCACCTCATCAGCAGTTACTTCCGGAACGATATGCCCTCTCCACTCTGTCCTTTCAAAAGAGGCCCCCTTGACAAGCACATAGCTATATTTCTGCCCGGATTTTATATCTCTGCCGCCAAGACGGACGGTCCACTCTCCTCCATCTTTATATTCCATGTCCAGAAGGCGTTTCCCGACCTTCATCTTTATTTCCTCGCCCCAAGAGGTATTGTAGTTTACAGAAAAAAAATATTTCATCTCAAAAGAGTTGTTTAGGAATTAAGAAAAAATAACCCTCATTGTTTGGTCCCTCCGGCAAGATATTTCCAGCCGATGACAGGAAGAAGGGTCGCGAGAAGGCAGGCCGAGAGCCAGAATACAGACACCGGAATAAAATCATAGGCAGTGGCTGACGCGACCCCGTCAGAAAGGAGATTCCCATCAATCAGAAAACCCGAAACCACAGACTGGATGCCAGCCGCCGCATAGCTTGAAAGTCCCACAATCCCAAGGGCCGCTCCCGTAGCCCTCCGAGGGACCAGATCAAGAGCCATAAGTCCCGCCACGATACAGTAGAGCATTCCGATGGAAAGACTGAAAAGGGACACGAAAACGATGTTGAGCAGATATGACCCCCTCAAGAAAAGGAAGGCTGCAAGAGAGAGGAAGCATATAATTCCGGAAAGGACTACCGGCTTGACCCTGTTTCCTTTGAAAACCGTATCGGAGAGCCATCCCGCAAGGATAGTCCCAAGAATACCGAAGGCCTCGGAAAAGGCGATAATCTGAGTTGCCCCTTCGAGGGAGAATGATTTTGCCTTCTGAAGAAAGAGAACTCCCCAGCCGCTGACAGCATATTGGGTAATATACACAAAGGCTGAAGAAAGCGCGATGACCCAAAGTCCCGGATGTTTAAGAACCATTTTCTGGAGTTCACCAACGGGCTCTGAGTCCGCCTTTGTAATCTCTTCGCCGGAGAGCTCCTGAACGGACGGAAGTCCTTTACTTTCAGGTGTATCCGAAACGAAAATGAGCACAATCAGGGCACCCGCAATGCCAGCAACGGAGGCAAAGATGAACCCCCACTGCCAACCGATAGCCCCGACGATAAGGCCAATGACTATGAACGTAAGGGACTTGCCGAGATAGGGTGTCGAACTGAAAATACTGTACATCGTCCCTCTCCTCGAAAGAGGATACCATCGTGAAAGACTGATGACTCCGGGAGGGGCACCCATTGACTGGGCCCAGCCGTTAACTCCCCAAAGAAGGGCAAATACTACAAAAAGTACTGTCGAGCTCACGCCGGATATCACTCCGAGTACCCCCAGCACAAGATTGGCAAAGGCGGATACAATGAGCCCCCAGGCCATGAAACGGCGGATATTACAGTAATCTGCGACAAATCCGTTGCAGAACTTTCCCACCGCATAGACAAGAAGCATTGCCGAGTCCACAAGACCCAGCTGCGCAGCCGTCATTATCCCGTCATCTATTACCGGCTGCTTGACGACACTGAGGGTCATCCGGCATACATAATAAAGGCTATATGCCGCGGTAACTCCCCAGAAAGTCTGTCTTCGGAGACGTTTATACTCCGAATCTGCCTCAGAGGCCGGGACCTTCGAGGCAGATGGCCGGCTTATGCGGAAATAAGATTTTAGCTGCATCAGAGATTACTAGATATTCTGCTGCTTGCGCTTCCAGTTGAGAATCGGTAGGAGGAACGAAATCGTTGCTGCGCCGACCCAGAACCATGAAACTGCAGTAAAGTCATGGATCTGCTCTCCGGCCGCATTGGTGATGATATTTCCGTCAAGAAGGACACCGGTCACAACGTTCTGAAGACCTGCGGCTGCGTATGAGGCCATGCCGACGATTCCGAGGGCAGCACCCGTGGCCTTGCGAGGCACTATGTCGATAGCCATCAGACCGCCGAGGAAGCTGATAAGGACGCCTATCGCGATTCCGAAGAGAATCATAGCGAGAATATTGACCCAGCGTGCGGGGCCTCCGAAGAGGAAGAGTGCAAGCGATATAGTCTCAAGGACACCGGCAACAAAGGCCGGATACTTCCTGTCTCCCTTGAACACGGCATCCGAGAGCCATCCTGAAACGACAGTACCGATGATGCCGAATATTGGGTTGATGCCGATAATAGTCGCCGCCTCCGCAAGACTGTAGCCTTTGGCCTCCTGGAGGAAGATTGTGCCCCATTCGTTGATGGCATAACGGCTCATGTACATAAATGCACTTGCAAGAGCAAGAATCCATACTCCCGGATTCTTTATAACTGCTTTCTGCAGCCTTGTCATCTCCCTTCTCTTCTCCTCAGGAGAGACGGGAGTCTCTACCTCTTCGCTCTCTCCGGAAAGAACCTCGATCGGAGGAAGGCCTTTGGACTCTGTTGTATCGTGGAGGAAGAATAAAATAATAAGGACGCCGAGAACACCTGCAAGAGCGGCTCCGAAGAAACCCCATTTCCATCCAAAGGATGCGACCAGCATTCCAACGAAAACGAATGAAAGGCCCTCGCCTATATTGTGTGAAGAGCTAAAAAATCCATAAAATGTCCCTCGAATCTTGAGAGGGAACCATCTCGATAGGCCAATGATGGCCGGCGGTGCGCCCATGGACTGCGCCCAGCCGTTGACCGCCCAGCATATCGCAAACAGGATGAAGAGCATCGAATTGGCTATACCTCCGTTGAGCGCGCTCACGCCGAGAACCCCCATAATGAAGTTCATCGCCACCGAGATGACAAGTCCGACTGCCATGAAACGCTTGATGTTGGCACCGTCGCAGAGGAATCCGTTGACGAATTTACCTACGGCATAGGCCCAGTACAGACAAGCACCGATAATACCAAGCTGTGTCGCATTGAGAAGGCCGGCATCGATAAGAGGCTGCTTCATTACGCCCATCGAGAGGCGGCATACATAGTAGAGAGCGTACCCAAAAGTACCTGCGAGGAAAGTTTGAATCCTCAGTCGCTTGTAGGTCGAATCAACCTTTTCCGCAGCAACCTTTTCTACGGAAGGGTCACTGACCCTGAAGAAATCCAGGAATTTACTCATAATTTATCTGTTGTGTCTTTAGTGTCAAATAAAGATATGATTATCTGCACTCACAAAGGTAGAATATTTTTCGGAAAATTTGTATCTTTCGACATTCAAACCATAAAACACATGAAACGTATAATCATGATTCTCGCAGCAACCCTAGCTGCAGCAAGTATTCTAACGGCCCAAACGCCTAAAAATGCGAAGTTTACCTACACAGAGGCATCGGACCTCACCCTTGTCGGCAAGCTCTTCCCCGATACGCCAAACCCTTACCACAGGGTAGATACCGTCGTATACAAGGGCTTCACCGAGGCTGAGAATCTCCAGGTCAGGGAGTCCTCCGGCCTCGCCGTGGTCTTCAAGACCAACTCGACGGCGATAAATGTCAAGACAGAGTACGGACAGATCCAATATCCCATGAATACCAACGGCATAGCTGCAAAAGGTTATGACCTGTATATCAAAAAAGACGGGAAATGGCTCTTCGCTGCCGCCGGTGCCCGCGGAAATGGTGCAGAGGGCCAGATCCTCAGCCTCATTCACGACATGGACTCAAGTATGAAGGAATGCCTCATGTACCTGCCACTATACTCTGAGGTAAAATCAGTAAAAATCGGTGTTGTAGAGGGTTCTACGATAGAAGCTATCCCCAATCCTTTCCAATATAGGGTAGGTATTTTCGGTTCATCCTATACCCATGGCTCCAGCACCTCCAGGGGCGGTATGACCTATCCAGCTCAATTCACCCGCAATACCGGGATCCAGCTTCTCAGCCTCGGCTGCAGCGGAAACTCCAAGCTTCAACCTTATTTTGCAAAAGCACTTGCCGCCGCTGATGTGGATGCATATATCTTCGACTCCTTCTCCAATCCGGATGCAAAGATGATCAAGGAGCGTCTCTTCCCCTTCATCGAGACTATCCAGGCCTCCCATCCTGACATTCCCCTCATTTTCCAGAAAACAATCCGCAGGGAAAGCCGCAATTTCTACACCCTCTCAGAGAAGCATGAAGCCGAAAAGATGGCAATGTCAGACAGCCTGATGGCAATCGCCTGCAAGAAATATAAGAATGTCTACTACATTATTCCAAACGCTTCTTCACCCGACCACCTTGCTTCTGTTGACGGAGTCCATCCGACCAACTATGGCTACACCCTCTGGGCAAAGTCTATCGAGAAGCCAGTGCTTGACATTCTCGCAAAATACGGTATGGTCCCTTCCGGAGGCAAAGAGTTCATGTATACAGAGGCATCGGATCTGACTCTTGTCGGAAAACTCTTCCCTGACACTCCGAATCCCTATCATCGCGTCGATGTTGAAAAATACGGCGGCTGGACAGCGACCCAGAACTTCCAAGTTCGCTGCTCTTCCGGTATCATTGTCGCTTTCAAGACAAATGCGAAGAATATCTCCATCCTTACCGAGTATGGTCAGCTCTATAGCGGTGTCACCACCAATATGCTCGCCCACAGGGGCTATGACCTATATATCCGTGCGACCGAGAAGAATGGCAAATTCATTCCTTCCCACAGCGGAAAATGGATCTATGCCGGCTCCAAGTGCCCCGATTACGGCAAGGAAGACAAGCCTATCAATCTAATCAGCAACCTTGTTGAGGGAGAGAAAGAGTGCCTCCTCTACCTGCCTCTGTACAGTGAAGAAAAGTCAGTCAAAATCGGTGTAGAGAAGGGCGCTACCCTCGAGCCTCTTGAGAACCCGTTCCGCCACCGCATCGGTATCTATGGCTCAAGCTACACCCACGGAGTAAGCTGCGGCCGCGCCGGCATGACCTATCCCGCCCAGTTCTCCCGTTCGACAGGTATTCAGCTTCTCAGCCTTGGAATGAGCGGACAGTGCAAGATGCAGCCTTGGGCCCTCAATGCCATCAAGAATGCAGATGTAGACGGATTCATTTTCGACACATTCTCCAATCCCACAATCGAAGAAATCAATGAAAGACTCTTCCCGTTCATCGAGACAATGAAGGCCGCCAACCCCGGCAAACCACTCATTTTCCAAAGGACAATCTATCGCGAGAGCCGCAATTTCAACATGGGATCAGAGGATGCGGAGCAGAGCAGAATCGATGTCGTAGATAGCCTCATGGCCATTGCCGTGAAGAAGTATTCCGATGTCTACTATATAAAGACAAACGCAACGGAAGCCAACCATGAGACCTCTATCGACGGCACCCACCCTTCCGACTACGGCTATGGAGTATGGGAGAAGTCCATCGAAAAGCAGGTACTCGGAATCCTGAAGAAATACGGAATCAAATAGTTATTGCTTTCCGGGCAGTCAGAGTGAGCCAGACAGTCCTCACGGCAAGATGGAAAACATAAGATCCAAGCAGGACATGGACTCTCTCCGATGGGAGCAAACGGCCTCCCAGTGCTACTAAAGCGAAGAAAATAAGCGAAGAAACAACTGTTGCGGCAGCCATCTCACGGGTGGCTGTCGCTCCTATATAAATACCGTCCCAAGTATATGCAGGACAGCCGAAAATGGGCATGATGACAAGCCATGGAAGGAAAGGAACGGCCGCAGAAAGCACAGCCTGATCCGAGGTCATTATTCGGAACATTCCTTTGCCCATAAAGGCATATATGAAAATGAAAACCACTACTATCCCCATGCTCCAAGAAAAAACCTCCCTCACCGTAGAAGAGAGTGATTCGGAATCCTTGAGACCGATATATTTCCCCGTCATCGCCTCGCCGGCATAAGCGAACCCATCTGTGAAGTAAGAGAATATCATCATCAGCTGGAGCATTATGGAACAAACTGACAGTGAGACATCTCCGTAATGTGAGGCTACGGCTGTGAAGCCTACGTGGATCGAAATCATCGCGAAGGAGCGAATGAGAAGATCCGCGTTCATGGCAAAATAGATCTTCATCTCAGCAGGGTTCTTGAAAAGGCCCCTTAGCTCAATAATAGTGAATGTTCTGAAAACAGTCCTACGGTACTTAATGGCGACCAGGGCCACTCCCACCATAATCCCAATCCACTGGGCAAGAAGAGTTCCAAGGGCGATTCCGCTGAATCCGAGCGAAGGGGGACCGAAGGCAAGAAAAATGCTAAGGACGATGTTCAGACCATTTACGGTTATATCAGTAATCATCGGAGAGACAGTATCCTGCATCCCGATGAACCAACCCTTCAGTGCAAAAAGTGAAAGCGTTGCCGGCGCCGCCCAGATACGGATATAGAAATATTTCGAGGCAAGGGCCCTCACCTCGGGAGAACTATCGAAAAAAAGAAGTCCAAAGTGAAGCAGAACCCACTGGAAAACGATGATGAAAAAAGCTGATATCCAAGCGATCCCAAGAGCTCTTAGAAGGATGGGGCGACAAGGGGAGAAGTCCGGGCTGTCCGTCCCATTGACCTCTCCGAAGGCCTGCGCGGTGAGCCCCCCTGTCCCGGTCCAGAGGAATTCGAAATTCCAGTAGAGGAGATTGAAAAGCATTGTCCCGACTGAGATTCCGCCTATAAGAGCCGCGGCCGAAAAGCCTTCTTGGGCTGCCATATCGCCGAGATGCCCGCTTATGGCAATATCAACGAGCCCTACGAGGGGTACGGTGATATTTGCGAGGATGCTCGGGATTGCGAGACGGAGAATCTCGCGGCTAAGACGCGGCCTTTTCATCGGAATTTCCTGTCTTCCTCGAGCATTCCGAGGTATGAATTATAGCGCTCCGCGCTTATCCTTCCGTCTTCGAGAGCAGCCTTTACCGCACATCCCGGCTCATGGGTATGGGTACATGGGACAAAACGGCAATCATCGGCGAGTGCAAGCATTTCGGGGAAATACTTCCCTATCTCCTCCTTTTCAAGATCGACAAGACCGAACCCCCTGATCCCGGGGCTGTCGATAACGTAGCCACCCCTTGAAAGAGAGTACATCTCATATAGGGAAGTCGTATGCTTCCCTTGCAGATGGGCAAGCGAAATATCCCCTATTTTAGGGTCCAGAGAAGAGTCCAGGGCCTTTATTAGCGATGACTTGCCGACTCCTGACTCGCCGGAAAAGAGATTGATTTTCGCTTTGCAGGATTCGCGTATTTCATCTATGCCCTCCCCTGTCAGGATGGAGGTCTCGATGACCTTATAGCCTGCGCCACCGTAGATGGATCTAAAAGCCTCTATCTCCCCCGGAGCCTCTTCCCGATAGAGATCGACCTTACTGAGCACTATGGTCACGGGAATTCCATATACTTCGCAAGTCACGAGAATCCTGTCGAGGAAAGGAAGTTTGATTTCGGGGAAATAGAGAGATACAATAATATAGGCCATATCGATATTAGCCGCTATGATATGAGCCTGACGGGAGAGATTTGTGGAGCGGCGGATAAGGTAGTTCATCCTTGGAAGCACTTCCTTTATGACCGCCCCTGAGCCATCATCCTCCCAAAGGACACGGTCGCCAACCGCAACCGGGTTGGTGACCGTGGAACCTTTAAGACGGATCTTTCCTCGAAGAACCGCCGGAAACAACTGCCACTCAGGGAGCTGCGTCAAAAGATAATGACTCCCCGCATTCTTGGCAACAGTCGCTTCTCCTGTTTTCATCCGGGAAATCCGACCTATTTTTTGGTCATGGATATTCCAGAGAACACGAGACGGCCGTTGGAATTGCCCTCATGCTCTGCAGAACTCCAAGCCTCGAAAGCCAGATACTGTTTAGCTGTGTAAGCGCTATGGTCAGCGGTTGCTACCCATACGCCGCTCTCGTCCTTGGCAAGATCGAAGTCGTAGTAACCCGTATTTGCAATCGCTGCTTCATAAGCGATTGCCGTTGTCTTATTGACAATCATAGTGAAGGTATATGGATACTTTGTTCCGCTGGATGTAGTATAAGTACCAACTGCGACTCCGAGAGGCATGGAAATCTTCTTTCCATCAAGAAGTACCGGTATGCTGAAATCCGCGGATCCGTCCTTTGTAAGTTTGAGGGTATAACCGCTCTCATCCTCAGAAAGGACAGCATCAAGTTCGTAAGCCTTATTGGTGGTAACCTGCTTGCAATTCCATGTCCACTCGCCTAGAAGACCGGCGTCGGCGGCATCGAACTGAGTAAGTACGAATGAGCCCTTGAGCATACCGACATTCCACTCAACTGTGCCCTGACGATACTCTTTAGAGGTATTTTCAGCCACATTGACCTGAAGTTTGTTATCGGTTGTCGAAACGGTTATCCAATCTACCGAAGAGCTGGCCTGCATAAGGGCATTGGCACTATATGCATAGGAAAGCGTCTGGGCGGGGTTCTTGATAATCGCATCATCAGCCTCGAATTCATTCATGATGATACCATACTGATGGACAGCGACATTCAGAGTCTCGTCAGCTCCCTTGATAACTATATTGGAATAGCGGGACTCGACCCCTGAATACTTACCGACGGTAACATTGATCTTTTTGCCTTCTACTGTTGCAGTACACCATTTTTCGCCCGCAGCATTTGTCGTCTGGACTTCTGCGGTGATGGCTGACTCACACTCGACGGTAATGGATCCGGTGCCACCGTCCGGCTGGAAAACCACATCATGACTGACAACCTTCAGCTTAGGGGTGTTGTCCACCTCGAGAGACTGCTTTTCTCCACAGGATGCCGCAAAGAGTGCGGCTGAGACACATAAAAGAAAACCAATATATTTTTTCATAATATCCTCATTATTTCTTTTTCATGGTCTTAAGATTTGCCAAGCGGCTGTTTCCGCCCTTGAACTTATACTCGGACGCCTCCCCGCCATAAGCGCTGTCAGCGGTAGGAGAAGGATTGTAGAGGTAGAGGATGAAGGAATCAGTTGCAAACGACCTGATTGCCTTATTGTCCTTCCAGTTGAAAAGAGGCTTCTCCGTACCGGAAGAAATCTGCCAAACTGCATCCATTCCGAGGTCAGAATTCATCCAGAGAGAACCTCCGTCAGCGACATCCCAAGGAAGGAGACAGACATAGCATTTGTTGTACTCTACAACTTCGTCCGTATCCGGCTTGCAAACAAGCTGGAACTTCAGTTGGATACGGCCCTTTATGATATCGTAATCAAATATAAGGTCGAAATCATCACTGAATCCCTTTGCCCTGTAGGTTTCGCCCTCAACTTCAGGGATAAGGGTGATACTCATAGCGCCGTCTCCGTAGGTGAACATATAGTCACCGGCGAAGAAATCGTAAGGCAGCCAATCGAGAGGAATCTGTCCCTTGAGTTTCAGGGCCGGATTCTGAGCGGATGTAAATGTCGTATCTGCCGAAGCAAAATTCATATCTGTGTATGAAACTCCGAAGAACTCCAAAGGCTCATAGAATTTAACTCCGTTGTCAGTAAGGATATACGGCTGAGTGAAAGATTCCTTGACATCCAGCTGACCGTCAGGAGCTGTAAACATCTCACTAATAGTGAACTGGCGGTTCTTAAGGTCAAGCTCTCCTGAAACATCCTTTCCATCAAGGACTCCGGCAAATGAACTGACTTTGAAATCCCTTGTCAGATTGTACATTCTCGTAGCAAAGTCAAGAGCGGGCTCCTCAAGAGGATACATCATGCACATCTTTCCGGAGCGCTTTCCCTTGAGGGTAATGCTCTTATCGTCATAAGCAATGATAAGGAACTCATAATCACCGCCTTTGCCTTCGTAATAGTTACTATTTGCCGTACCGTACTTGTGCATGATCTCGTTATATGTGTCAAACGCAAGGACAGGACCGTCGTCGGTTGTGAGCTTATAGAAACTCTTGAACGAGGTGGTTCCGTATTCCTCAGAATAGACACGAACTGAATCAACATCCTTTCCAAATTCCATGGCCAGGTTGCGTCCGCCGTAGTCGCCATCTGCATTACCGATAAAATACTCCATCCTCCATCCATGCTCCGGCTTGGTAAGAAGCGTCTTGACATCGCCAAGATACTTCTGCATCCTTTCAGTAGGTTTGGTATCGAAATAATCATGCTGGTCCTTAAGGCATGACTGGGTCATTGAAAGGCCCGCCAAAAGGAGTGCGGAAGCTATTATTGTCTTTATAGTTTTCATATTCATACCTCCCATAATTATTGGATATCAACGCTGTCAAGAATGACTTTCCCCTGCCAGACCTCGTTCTGACGCCTGAGGACCGTAGCCCTGAGGACATCAATATCGATATTGAAGGTGTCAAGCATATAATTCTTGACGATATCTTTCTTGGCCTCAATATACTGACCTGCATCTCCGGCCGCTTCGACCTGCTGGTCCCACCATTCCTGACTATGGGTAACGTACTCGGAAAGCATCTCTGCAAAGTCCTCGTCCTCTGAGTACTGGGAATAGTCTGTAATAAAGCCATACGAGAGATGCTCGCTCTCATAAGGCTCCTCGTTCCAGCTGTCAGCCACATATCCGGAACCCGTAATTGTCGTGAACTCTACCGGGAAATCCTTGGTCTGGTTGAGGATATGGGTAAACTCATGATGGATAGTCTTGATATAGTAGTGGTTGAGAGCTTCGACAGGATCATCCATCCCACCATAGCCTCCTGACATTACCTGTGGAAGAAGGTTGACTCCGGCAAGGAATATCTTCTTACCTCCCTCTGCTGTTCCTAGAATAATAGTACCGTTATTTCGGTATTCCCACTCGCCGGTAAGGAAGAACATCTTAGGGAAATATGTCCTTGTGAAGGTAATGCCTGCAACCTCATCATAGGCCTCGATGCAGAGATACTTGACGAGGTGGGCCATGATGACCGAACACTCATAGCTGGCCGGAATAGTGAAATAGTTCATATCCGACTCATTCATTTCGTACCTGTACTTGAAATCGATATTATAAGGCTGCATATAATTGACTTCCAACCACTTGTCGAAATCGTTCATCTCGGTCTGGGAGACGGAAATGACGCTCTCGGGATTGAGCTGGTCCTCCTCGCAGGAGACTGCCGACAGAGAGAGTGCTATAACTCCCGCGACAATTAACAAATAATTGAATGCTTTTTTCATCTCTTTTCTTATTTATCGTTACGAGGATTCGGTTCAAGGCCTGCCGATCTGACCTTCTGAGGAATCTGAACGGCGCGGCGTGGATCATCCCTGAGAAGGATGTCTGTAGAATAACGGGGCTTTCCGCTGGCTCCGATGACACGGCGCTCGATCTCGATGCCGTAGCGCTTTACATCGAACCACCTGAGGCCCTGGGCAAGATGATCAACCCTCTTGAGAGCAAGAACGCACTGGAGAAGAGTCTCTTTCGCTCCACCTTCCTCACCTATTTCGAAATAAGGGTTGAGATGTTTCTTCACAGTTGAAGAATCCCACTTTGAGTACTTGATGTTGTCAAAATAGCTCTGGATTCTTTCCTGCGACAGTTCGCGATAATCTTCTGTGACATTATCCTCGAGCTCCCTCGGATCCTGCGCGATATTCTTGATCCAAGTGTTCATATCGGTAATGGCAGAATCATACTGACCAAGAATAATCTTGGCCTCAGCCCTTTCAAGAAGAACCTCATCACCGGTGAATGCCGGATAGACCGTACGATAATATCCAATCTGAGCCACCGGGTCAGTATATTCGAACAGATACGGGAGCTTCCAGAAGATGGTCTTGTCGAAGTTGGTCGCAGCATATATCTTCATCGGAGAATAATATGTCTCGTTGGCACCTCTCCAAAGCGGGGTGATTGCAATTCCGGTCTCATAGTTGGCGAGATACTCCCCATGCGCATATTTTGAATATACATAGTAAGGACCGAAGGCAAGACCCATCTTGGAATAAGCGGTCATCAGAAGGAGATTCGTATTTAGGCTCGAACTGATGTAATGCTCGACAATCGCATCATACTTCTGGGTCATTTCGGCCTGAGCCGCCCAGTCGCGAAGCATTGTTGCAGGCTGGCTTCCAAGCACCTTGTCGGCATATTCGATACTCTTTGAGAATTTCTCATAATAGAGATAAAATCTTGCAGCAAAGGCATAAGCAGCCTTGGCATTGAAGTGATATTTAGGGACCGTATAGTAAGTGTCGCTCACATAAGGAAGAGCGGCCTCGATGTCCTTCTCTATCAAAGAATATGTCTGTGCAACAGTGCCTCTTTCATATTGAGGATTGAGAGCCGTCTCAGGCTCTGTAATATAAGGAATACCGAGGTCAGATGTCGAAGTCTTCGTGTTATATTGCATGCAGAAGACATTGACAAGGATGAAATGGTTGTACGCCCTGCAAAGGAGAGCTTCTGCCATCTCGGGGTACATGCCTGTAGCCTCTGCTCCACCGAGATCTTCAATTGCCTGAAGGGCCTGGTTTGCAGCTGCGATAGCGATATAGGAGTTGCCCCAAAGCATCTCGGAATCCTCATTATCTGACTCAGTAATATCCTGCCAAGCATAGACCTGGTCGATAAAACGGTCGGTATATGGATTGTTATTGCCATAATCGTCGACATTGTCCGACATGAATTCCGTAAGGAGCATATAATCGGTCGAAGGGTATGCAGATGTGAGAAGAGCCTGAATTTTGGCCTGGGAATCTATCTCCGCACGGTTGTCCGGCATGGTATCAAGGAACTCGTCACAAGCTGCAGCTGCTACAAGAACAGATAGAACGGATAATATTGAGAATATTCTTTTCATGTTGCTGTCTCCTTTCATTAGATACCGATTTTAAGTGTCAGGGTGAACTGCTTCGGTACCGGAACGGCGACACCGCCGGTATTGAAGAACTCTGGATCCTGGCCGTTTAGCTTCTTGTCTGCGTAGAGCAGGAAGAGGTTGGTAGCCTGGAGCTTGAGAGAGAGCGTATTGAGTTTGAGAGGCTTGAGTACTGTCCTCGGGAAGTCATATCCAACGGATATCTCCTTCATACGGATAAAATCTCCTCTTGCGATACGCGCAGTAGAATAGTTATATGCATTGTACGCATAGCCCAGTCCAGTATCGTTTCTGTTCTGAATACGGCTGGCAATAACCGGAATATCGGTATAATTTTCATCTCCCGGAGTCACCCATCGGTTGTTGAACTCCTTCGGCATAGAGTCCAGATCATTGTACGAAGAGCTGAAGACAGGGTCCAGACGAATGACATTGCCGAATGAATAAGTAATGAAGAGATTGAGGCGGAAGCCCTTGTAAGTAAAGACATTACCAAGGGAACCGACATCGGTTGGGTCAGCGCTGCCGGAATACTCGAGGAAGGTGAGCTTCTCGGGATCGGATTCCTGGAAGTAAATACCTGTTACTGACTCGTTTCCATCCTGATCCTTGAACACCGGAAGGCCCTCGTTGTTGAGGCCGACAAAAGGTATTGAGAAAATACTTCTGACAGGATAGCCTTCCTGGGCGAATCCGGAACCGGAGACAAGGTCGATGACTCTCTTGCTGGTCTCGAGCTCAGTGACGATGTTGTGGGCATGGGAGTAAATCACATTTGTCGTCCAGTTGAAATCCCTGGTCTTGATATTTGTCGTTGTAAGACTTACCTCGAAACCGTCGGATTTCATAGAAGCCACGTTACCGAACTTCTGGACCTCTCCTCCAACGCCCTGGGTGCTGATAACACCGATAAGATCGTAGTTGTTGCGCTTGTACCAGTCGAAGGTGAAATTGACCCTGTTACGGAAGAAACCGGCCTCGAGACCGAGGTTGAGCTCATGCTTTTTCTCGTATGTAAGCTCCGAGTTGGCAAGCTGGGAGATCTCCAGGGCGCTCTCTCTGACATCGGTGAAAGGCCTCCATGGGGTAAGGCTCCTAATGACGACCTGGGAGTTGGTGACGCTAGAAGGTCCACGGTCAGCCGTCAGCGAGTATGATGCCTTGAGGCTGAGATGGGACAGATACCTCTCATATGGCCTCATCCACTGCTCATCACTGACATTCCAAGCGCCGGAGACGTTCCATGTAGGGAGCCACCTTGCGGAACGGGACTTTCCGAGCTTGTTGGTGCCTTCATAACGGATAGTGCCGTTGAGGACATATCTTCCTGCATATGAATATGTTCCATTTGCAAAGAAGGCGGCACTGCGGTCATATGAATTCATTATCGTATAATAATCTGAATTCTCTTCGGAGCCCTTCTTGAAGACCTGATAAGCATAGTTTGCTATCTGACCCATTCCATACTGGAGGCCCCAGCCGCGGAACCATGTGGCATGACGGTCGATACTGTTGATTTCAGTACCGCCGAAGAGGTTCACGATATGGACATCATTGAACGTGTTCGCATAGTTGGCCGTTGCACGGAAGTCATATCCTAGCATCGAGTTGTCTGTTCTCTCGAAGATACCTCCATTGGGGAGGACCGAAATCGGAAGATCATACGGCTTGTCAGGGTCGGAGTAGAGGAACGGGTTGGAGTTCCTGATTGTGGATGTACCCATTGCCTTGTAAGCGAGAGCCTGGTTGGAATCATCCATGATATTGTGCTCCTGCGAAGTCGCCGTGTACTTGGCGGCTGCAAGTGCGACGAATTCGAGCGTGCTGAAAGGCTTGTACTTGAGCTCACCCTGGACACGGAAGTCCGTGACATTCAAGTCGATATAGTTGTTCTCAAGCTCATGCTTGATATTGAAATCAGCATAGTTTCTGGTATAGAACTCGTTCGGATCCAGGGCCCTGGAAGTATTGAGGGCATAGGAATAGGGGTTGATGTCGAAATCTCTCTTGACCTCACCATAGACCGGGTCAATCTCGCTGGAGAGGGTTCCAGGAGCGCGCTGCTTACGATAGGAAGCGTTGCTGATCATCGTGAAGGTAAGATTGTCATAAATCTTGAACGATGAGTTGAGATTGGCCGTATAACGCCTCACTGAGCTCTGAAGTGTCCAACCCGGATCCTCCATTACTGAAACAGAAGCATAGTATGTACCCCTGTCGGTACCACCCGATGCGCTCACGGAGTGGTTGTGCTGGATAGCATTGGAGAACAAGAGGTCAAACCAGTCGGTATTCCTGTACTCTGCTGCCCTCAGGTAAGCGGCCTTGGCTGCTGCAGTATTAGCGAGTCCGAACTGGCCGGATGTCTCGTCGTACTGGCTGATGAGCTGATACATCTTACCGTAGATACCGCTGTTCATGCTATTGGCTGTCTCAGCATAGTTGAGGTAACCTTTCTGCTGGAGTTCCTGATAGATGGACATCTGATCCTGGGAGTTCATGATGTTGAATGTTGAATACATCGGCTTTAGACGGGATGTGTACTCTCCGGTATAGCTGATATGGCTCTGGCCAGCCTTTCCCTTCTTCGTCGTGACGACGATGACTCCCGCCATCGCGCGCGCGCCATAGATAGAAGTAGCGGATCCGTCCTTGAGAATATCGAAAGTCTCGATATCATCAGAGTTCAAGCCGGCAATAGCGGAACTGATCAAGGTCGTGGCATCTCCGGAAGAGAGATCGTCGGCGCTCACATCCACGACATCTTCCATAATGACACCGTCGACAACCCAAAGAGGCTTTGATGAGCCGTAGATTGAAGTCGCACCACGCACACGGATTTTTGGAGCGGTTCCGAATGTACCGGAAACGTTCTGGACCGAAACACCGGCCACCTGGCCTTCCAGAGAACGGCTGATGTCCGCAATACCTCCGAGCTTAGCCTTGTCCGCGTCCACTTGAGATGCGGATCCGGTCATGAGTCGGCGGTCGATCTGCTGCATACCGGTAGCGACAGCAGCATCAAGCACCTCAGCATCTTCTTCAAGAATAAAGTTCACTACTGCGGCAACGGCTTTCCTCGCGTCCTTGTAACCAATACATGAAGCGACGAGGTTCTTCGCCTTTTCCGGAACGCCCGGAAGGGTATAATTTCCATCGAAATCGGTGAGCGTACCAATTTTCTCGGAACCTTCCACGAATACTGCAGCGCCTATTACGGGTTCGCCTTCTGCATCGACGACTCTTCCTTTAACAGTCGTCTGGGCAAATGCGACCTGCGTAAGAGGAAGCAGCATTGCTAGAAACAATAATAGTTTTTGTCTCATATGGTTTGGAATTGTAATATTGTTTTTCTACAAATAACCGTATTATCCTGCAAAGTTCGATATTTTTATTCAAAAAGACAATAGTATGGCAATCCTTCCTAATTATACCTCTATTTTATCTTAATTTCTAATAATGAGAAAAATAGTCTAAACAAGGGACATTCATCTCCAAAGAAATATATTGTTGCCGATAATCGCTACAATCTATTAGAAAACCTCCCCTCAAAGTTACAAATCGAAACACAAGTCAGTCTGTTCCTCCCAAAGATAACCAGATGAAGTTTTGTTTTTTTAGAGAATTATTCGGATATTTGTCGGAAATCGTCATTCCTTGGACGAGACGGCCAAAAGGTGAAAACTATTAATTATTTATACTATATGAAAAAAGTGTATTTATCCCCCGATGTCAGAGACCTTGACATCAGATTCGAAATCAATTTCATGATTTCGACCACTTATTCGGGATCTACGGGAGAAGACCTTGACGATCCGTTCGACACAGACCCCTGGTCTTAGATCTATGAAGTAAAACTTTTAAAAAGAAGAAATCATGAAAAAATTACTTTATAGCACATTAGCAATCGCTGCCGTACTCGCAGCTTCTTGCTCACAGGAAATCTCAAAGAATAATTCCAACGAGCTTGCCCTCTTGACCGGAAAGCACGAGGTCGTCTACAAAGGCCTTGCTTCCAATGTTACAAAGACCGCCTATGCTGATGACAAGACCTTCTCTTGGGAAGCCGGCGAGGTTGTCTATGTTGTTACCGGACCTCAGAGTGATGAGTCAGAAGACCAGTATCTTCACGGCTCTGTTTTCACAGGTGATGTCGCAGGGACTGTTACCAATTTCAAGGGAGAAGTCGCAGACGGTCAGGAAGCATACCTTGCACTCTATCCTTCATTCGGACGTCTCTTTGTCAATAACTACATCGCCGCCTATCTGCCGCCGACCACCTTTGTAGACCTTGATGATGATACCTACTATACCGTCAAGAGCACCAACCCTCTGAGCAACCTTCCGCTTATTGGCGTTCCTGACGATGCCAATGAGGTTCTTCAGTTCCACACTGCAACCGGTGCCGCAAAGTTTACCTTCAAGGGTCTCACCCCCGGAAAGAAGCTTATCCGCATCTACGCAGAAGATGAGAAACTCTCCGGCTATTTCACTTTTGACAACGGCTTGTATACCAATGACAGCGCCCTTTCCGGCACCTACTCCATTAAGACTACCTATGAAAAAAATGGAGAAACCAGGGACACCACTTATACATACAACTGCTCCAACAAGTATGTCCAGTATATCCTCGATACCGATTCTGAAGGCACAGCAACATTCTATGCTCCCCTTCCTGTTGGTAAGATTGGCGCAGGCTCCACTGTCTATATTTATGATTATGACATGGAGACCGACAACGCTACTCTCGCTTATTCAAGGGTTCTTGCAAGCGATCTGGAAATCAAGGAGAACGCTGTCGCCACTGTCGCACCTCTTACCATTGAAGAAAGCGATTGGGAGTCTGTAGGTACAGGTAAATTCATTGATAACTATCTTTGGTCAATGTTTAAATTCACTGAGGGAGAATATGTCGACGTTGCCATCATGCGCGACAAGAACAATAAGAACCTCTACAGGATGGAAAATCCTTTCTCCGTAGCCAAGACCAAGTTCGGCTTCACCAACTCCGGAGAGGCTACCGCCGACGAGTACTTCGAATTCACAGCTCTCCCTTCCAACGGCAAAGTCCTGTATGACGAGGTTAATACCGGTTTGTTCTTCGATTCTGTAGGAGATTCTGGAGAAGCAACGATTTACGCAAGCCCCAGCCTCTTCACCAACGCTGATGCTTCCCGCAACATAGTCGTAAAATTCCAGGCTGACGGCACAACTCCTTCAAGCATCCAGCTCGACCCTGTTTACTATTGGTACGAGTCAAGTTACTGGTCATGGTTCACCGCAGGAGTTACCAGCGGCGGAATCATTGGCACCAAAACTGGTAACAATATCGCCCAGATTCTCTTCCCTGGAGAAACCGGCACTTACGATCTCAGCCTTTCTGTTTCGTATACAGGAGATACCGTAGTCGACGAGAAGGGCGCTGCTGTTACAGCCACAGTTGTTCTGGGTGACAATCTTACCGGAGCTCAGCTCGTTGTAGCTCAGGATGCTGCTTCCGCCAAGGCCGCCATTGAGGCAGGCACAAATGTCACTACCATCACCGCGTCAGATACTGAAATCGAGGTTGTGTTCCCCGAAGATGCTGTAACCGGCACCTACTATGTCTATGCTTATTCTTCTGTCACTGATGGACTCACTGAAGCTTGCCGTCAGCTTCTTGCTGCTGATACAGCCATCAACTACTTCAACCCGGATGACCCCGACAAGTACACCCTTGACGATATCATTGGTGAATGGGAGAGTAGCTCGATAAGTATATATGTTTATGGAACTGGCTGGTATTACAATCGGGAGTCTGGTCTCACGTTTGCTGCAAGTGACGATGAGGACTCTGGAAATATCATGATGACTGCTTTCGACGGCGACACATTCGATACCCCTCTCTATGGCTTCTTCGACACTCAGAAGGGTCTCTTCCAGGCTCCCGCCTCACAGATTGTTATCAACAACTACAATGGCCAAACTGGAACCAACCAGAGAGGAATGGCTATGTGCGACTACGACGGAGCAGAGAACCTTCTCTTCTACATCGAAGAGGACGGAACTCTGACTTACTGCCACGGAGATGGTATGCTCATGCCTACTCCCACTTTTAAAGGCATCGTTCAGGAAGGCTACTGGTTCGAGATTGTATATTCAGACCTTGTCTTTGACAAAGTCACTGCTTCTGGCGCTCCTCTAAAGGCTATGGGTAAGTCATCTTCAAAGACCAACTATGTCGAGGTTGGCGAAGTTGAAACTATCCCTGCTCACTTCACAAGTCAGAAGATCTCCTGCAAGCAGAAAACTCAGGAGCCAATGTTCCTCCACCTCGGCCACGAGGGCAGAAGACTTGATGGAGTAACTTCATTTGGCATCAGGAAGTAATTACCCTTCCCTACCCAATTACCTCGAAGATGGTGGCCTCGATGAAGGCCACCATCTTTTTTGGGTATAATTGACAAAAATGGTTGGTGATTGTGACAATTTGGTTGGTCACGGATTGTTTCGCCTTCCCTGTACGCTGAATGTCCTTCCCGTGCAACAAAAAAGCGGCCCAAACGGCCGCTCATGATTAGAAAATCTATGCGGAAAGACCGAGATTCGAACTCGGGATACCCTTTTGGGGTATACACGCTTTCCAGGCGTGCCTCTTAAGCCACTCGAGCATCTTTCCAATAAGTAAGAGCAATAGAGCCCAATAAAAAGTCCGGCAAAACCGGACTGCAAAGATATGAATAAAATCATTGTTTGCAAAATAAATTTTTAAAATAAAAAGGGCCGACCCTTTGAATTCAGGCCGGTCCAATTAAAGAATCTAATTGTTGTTTTATCTTGTGAGAACCGTAGTGTCGGTGCCGAAATCATATCCGTCGTAACCGCCACCGGAAAGGTAATAACCCATACCTGTGATTGTTATTCCCAAAGGCGACATTGTAGCAAAGAATTCACCATCGTCGTATTCCTTGGTAGTCTCATTATAGTGAGCACACATCAGACTGCCACCATATAATGCTCCGAGGTTGATGGGTCCCTTGAAAGCAACAGTCCTTGTCGTGAAATCAACGGTTCCCTCCATATCGGATTCCATGCCCCAAATATTGTTGAATGTGGCATGAGTCTCGTCTACCTTGGTGATGGTCATCACGTAGGGATCGCCACCGGATTGATCCAGCGCTGTCCATTTGCCTTCGAGCCAGTTCCAGTCGATGGTGATTTTGTCGCTCTTTACGGTAATAAGTGTCGCATCGCCATAGGCGTCATTGATGAGGCCTTCGTCTACGGAGAGCAAAAGCTCAGTATCAAAACCTTCTCCGGTCGTGTCATAAAGAACCTTCACGGGGATTGTGCCGATATATTCTCCGGCTTTGATGGTTACGCTCTTTACAGGGATGCTGAAATCTTTCCCTTCAACGCCTGTAGTATTATCGCCTATCGAGATATTGTAAGTCACATCGGTCTCGTGCTCCTGCGTACATCCAACAACGACTTCAAAATCATAGGACTTGTCGTCTGCTGTCACAAGCCAAGCATAGGTAGGAGATTCAAAATGGACGAATTCAAGTCCTTTGCCTCCGTTGAGATCTATGTCGAGATCTTTCTCGTACGAGCAGCCGGCAAAAGCAAAAGGCAAGCAGACTGCGAGTATATATAGAACTTTTTTCATCTTTTCAAATTATTAAATTGCCTTATTGTATGTCTTTTCGGCATCAGGGATAGGCCATGTGTAGTACGAATCCTTGGGAGTTACCGAAATATCGACAGAAGAATTCTTCTTTACGAAGGTCTCGCCACGACGGATGATGTCCACTCCACGGATACCTTCGCAGATAAATTCGAGCCTGCGTTCGTTGTATACGGCCGTAGTGAGATTGCCTCCGGAGAGAGCATCGACGTCAATCACGTCATCAGCAGCGGCAATTGAACGGCTGCGAACATCCTTAAGGCATGTCTTCGCGGCAGTTGTATTGCCTTTATTCACGTAGCACTCTGCAAGATTCAACTTGGTCTCTGCAAAACGAATGAGAGGGAGCCAGTCAAGTTTTCCGCCATAATCGACGAATTTCTTTGAATACCGGTAACCGTTTGAATCAGGGTCCGAAACGAGTTTGGATATACGCTGGTCCTTGTCAAGGAAATAACCATCCTGCGACATAATTCCGCCTTCGGTGTCGAGCCAGCAGACGGTGGCCTGCTCTGAGAAGTACTCGGCTGCACTCATCTGGGTATTAGGGTTGTCCTGGGTAGACATTGGCAGGGCAAAGATAATTTCCTTGCTCGTGTAGGTGTCTGTGCCATAGAGGTTTTTAACATCGCCATCGAGCTCGTATCCAGTAACTGCCGTTCCTTCGGCGATAGCCTTGTCCCAATCCTTCTCGGCCATGTACACACGCATTCTCAGCATATGTGCTGCCGCTGCAGAAGCACGAGTCACACCATCATAGGTACCTGGGGCATTAGGCAGATCTGCAGGAATGCAGTCATCGAGCATCTGTTCATAGATTTTAGAAATAGTTGACAATGGGCAATCATTATTACCTGCAGCGGTCAGTCCAACGGTGCGCAGAGGCACTGCAGGAGCGTCAGGATTCAGGGAATACGGCTGTGAATAGAGGTTCACAAGCACATAGTAGCAGTACGCACGAACGAACTTGGCCTCAGCCACATACTGTTTGTACACAGTAGAGCCAAGCACTTCCTCGCACTCATACTTCACAAGGTTGTCGAGGAAAATATTGCAGGCGTTGATGGTATAGTATGCATAGTTCCAGATACGGTTGTTCTCAAGTTCGGTAGGGAGAACCTTCATCTCATATGTGTGCTGCATGGTGACAGGATTGGAGACATTCACGATATCATCACCACGGCTGTCGAATACCACATAAGCAAGCCCTGACATGAAAGAAGGATTGCTGGCCTTGAACTGGGAATAGCATCCGAGAAGAGCAGACTCGATATAGTCGGCGTCAGCATAGATGATGGCCTCGTTCATGACCAAAGGACGGTCACGCTCGATAAATTCTTCTGAGCAGGCAAGCATTGATGCCGAAAGAGTCAGTATTGCGAATAATTTATATATGTTCTTCATAATACTTTTCATTTAGAGATTAGAATGTCAACTGCGCACCGAGGGTGAAAGTACGCGCCTGAGGGAGCGTATTCTTGTAGTATCCACCGGCAAGAACAGGTGAGGTGCTGTATGAAGAAGTGATTTCGGGATCAAGGCCAGTGAAGGCGGTGAGCACGAATGCGTTCTGAATTTGAGCGTAGACACGCACGGAAGAGAATCCAAGCTGAGCTTTTTTCCCGCCGGTCCTATAGGTGTAGCCAAGGCTTACATTCTTGAGACGGAGATAATCTCCCCTCTCAATCCAGTCCGTAATGTCATAAGCAGAACCGTTGGAGACATTGTCACCGTAAACAGGGAATGCATATTTGGCGTTGTCGCCCTTCTTCTGCCATGACTTGGTGGCCACCTCAGCGAAATTATTCCACCAACGATTGTCGGATCCTGATGCTGTCATGGCATTCATGATCCAGTTGCCTCCTGAGAACTGGAAGAAAACATTGAGGTCGAATCCTTTCCACTTCAGGATGTTGGTCCAGCCACCGAACCAGGTGGGGAGGGTGTTGCCGGCACGAACCTGAGTGATATCTCCCTGGAACTCAGTACCATCTTTGAGATACCAAGCCTTTGAAAAAGGATCATAGGTTGTCCATTCACCGTTAGAACCATAGAATATACGGCGTCCTGTTTCAGGATCGATACCTCCGGTAGGATATGCATAAAGCTGACCGATTGAATAGCCGGGCAGGGTAATATTGGTTTCATCCTCGCTGTACACGGCATCAACGCCTTCGGCAAGGGATGTCACTTCATTGCGGGCCGTGGTGATGTTGAAACTGGTATTCCATGAAAAATCCTTCGTGCGGATGATCTCTGCGCCGAGGGTAAGCTCAATACCTGAGTTCTTCAGTGCTCCAGCATTGGTGGTGAGTGATCCGATACCGGTGGATGGACCCTGAGGCACAGCCATCACGAGGTTGTTGGTCTTGGTGTAGTACCAGTCAAAATCGATGTCAAACCTGTTCAGAACTCTTGCGCTGAAACCAACATCATATTTGTTGGAGTTTTCCCAGGCAAGCGAAGCATCACCGATGTTGGCAAGTCCCAAAGCGGCAAGTCCGCCATAAACATCATCGCCATAGTAGGTCTGGGCATTGTAGTATCCGATCTCAGAGTTGCCTACGACACCGTAGCTGGCGTTGATCTTAAGATCGTTGATTGCATCTGCCAAGGGAGAGAAGAACTCTTCCTCGGAAATACGCCATGCCGCAGAGACCCCCCAGAAGTTGCCCCACTTGTTATTAGCACCCAGAGCGGAGAGACCGTCACGGCGGAAGTTGAGCGATGCCATGTATTTGGCCTTGTAGTCGTAGTTGACACGCCCGAAGTACGAAATCATGGCACGGGAACCGTAGGATCCGCCCGCTTCATACTCGGAATATCCGGCCCTGAATCCGGTGTATGCCGGGTTCAAAATATCCTGCCCTTTAACCGTATCATACCCATAAGAGCGCTCCGTGGACTCCATACCGGCAAGGAAATTCAGCGAAGACTCACCCAAAATCAAGTTGTAGTCAGCCGTATTTGTCCATGTCCAGTTGGTCATGTTGCTGAAACGCTTCCAGGCATATCCGTTGTAATTCGTACCCTGACCGTAATTCTGGTTCCAGTAAGTTTCTTCTTCTTCGGTCATGTAGTCGATACCGTACTGGCTCTTGAGAGTCAGGTTCTTGACGGGAGTGACTTCCACATAACCGCTTGCTATGATACGGGTGGTGCCCACCTTGTTGAAGCTTTCGAGCTGCGCCATTGCGTTGGGATAGCCAAGCGATGCGATATGTATGCCGCCTACTCCGATGTATTGCCCTTTATTCATGGTGTAATAGGTACCGTCTTCGTTGTATGGAGTAAGGCAGGGAGGCATGATGAGGGCCTGGCGGGGCAGACCTGCTGCTGCGAACACTCCGTCGTTACGGGATGCGTCGGCCGCTGCCGTATGAGCATAAGTATAGGAGGAATTTATTCCGAACTTGAGCCACTTATTAATCTTGGTGGAGACATTCGCCTTCACACCATAGCGGGTATACTTATCACCAACGATGATTCCATCGTTGTCTGAATAGTTGACTGAAGCATAGTACTGAGTAGCCTCGGTACCTCCCGACAGGGCGAGAGTATGATTCTGGACGAGACCGTTCTTAAAGATAAGCTTGTTCCAGTCGGTGTCAATCACGTTGCCCTTGGAATCGGTCATAAGGTTGAACGCCTTGTTGCCGTAAGCTGTGCTGTTGCCGCTGATGTTTCTTTCGTCGGTTCCATAAAGGTTCTTAACAGCCTGATTCTTGTAGTCCACATAGGTCTGGGCATCCATCACGTCAAACAGTTTGGTGGGCTGGGTAAGACCATAGTTCACATCGTAAGTAACCTTGTTCTCGCCTTTGCGGCCCTGCTTGGTCGTGATAAGAATGACTCCACTCGCCGCACGCGAACCATAAAGGGCCGTTGCTGCGGCATCCTTCAGCACCTCAATGGAAGCAATGTCGGCGGGGTTGATATCGGAAAGTGCATTGGACTCGGTGTAAACAGCCGAAACGGTGCTGGATGC
>ERZ842401.367-NODE-367-length-64803-cov-7.124544_pt1 | contig 64803 bp, 39 predicted proteins | sample MGYA00521270_ERZ842401 | MGnify/ENA primary metagenome ERZ842401 (study PRJEB31892, sample SAMEA3878208) | bioreactor metagenome | biome: Moose rumen | place: Sweden | collected 2011-10 | study: EMG produced TPA metagenomics assembly of the PRJEB12797 data set...
TCGTCGAGCAGGGCGGCATAGCGACGGTGGCCCGTGCAGCCAAGGAGCAGGGGCAGCAGGGTCAGGCAGAGCAGTAAGCGAAGGGTTGGCTTCATGCGATTTCTTTGTATCGTAGCTTTATATGTTCTTCTGGTTGATTAGATTTACTACAACCTTTACCATCACGTCCTTTTCCTCCGTTTTACTCTCGGCAATCATCAGGGTTAGGGCAACGAGGGTGTTGTCGGCCAACCGCTTTGTGCCATCTTTACGGTAGAGAATGCCGTTGTTGTTGAGAAACCACAGGAAAAGTGTGGCGGCAATGCGTTTGTTGCCGTCGCTGAAGGAGTGGTTCTTTGTCACGAGATACAGCAACATGGCTGCTTTTTCCTCCACACTGGGATAAAGTTCTTCACCTCCAAAGGTCTGATATATCTGTCCGATGCTGCTCTTGAAGGAGTCGTCCTTCTCGTTGCCAAAGAGCATACTGCCACCAAACTTCTTACGCAAACCCTCGATGGCTTCCATCGCATTCTTGTAGGTGGCATGGAAGGGTTCTTTCTTCGTGGTCTTGTCTATCGTCAGTCGCTCATAGTCGTAGTTGTCGAGGGTGTCGAGTGCGTATGTATAGTCGGTCACCACTTCGAACAGGGCATTGGTTTCGTCGTTAGAGAGCACGGGTTGGCTTTGGATGGTACGCCCAAGCATACCCACCAACTGTCGCAGTTCACTAATCTGTTCCTTACGCATACGCTCGTTGACGGCATAGCCTTTGACAAGATAGTCCTTCAAAACTTTGCGAGCCCAAATACGGAAGGCAGTTCCACGTTTACTCTTTACGCGATATCCTACGGAAATGATGACATCAAGGTTGTAGAACTTCACGTTTCTGGATACACTCCTGTTACCTTCTTTTTGAACTGTCAAGTATTCCTTGACTGTTGCGCTCTGCTCCAGTTCACCTTCTTTGAAAACATTGCCAACATGAAGACTAACATTTTGCTTTGTTGTTTGAAACAGCTCAACCATTTGAGCCTGTGTTAGCCACACGGTTTCATTCTCCAGACGGACATCTATCTGTGTCTGTCCGTCCGCTGTCTGATAGATAACAATCTTATTGTCTTCCATAATTCATTTCTTTTGCTTGCAGAATCAGTGGCTGCAAATGATGTCCCGGACGGGTCCCGTTTATTTCTCGGCCAGGACGTAGAGGGGCTGCTGCCGGTTGGGCGAGATGTTCTTCAGTATGCCGGCTTCCACCAGTTTGTGGAGGCGGTCGATAGCCGTGGCGCGGGTGAGGTGGGCCAGTGCCTCCAGGGTGCGGCGGTTGAGGAAGGTGTTCTTGGCCAGGTAGTCCCTGACGAGGACGGTGAGGTCGTCGAGCGTGGACTTCTCGCTGGAGTGTACCTTCCAGCGCGTGCGCACGAACTTGGCCTCATTGGCCACGGCTTTCACCAGTTCTTTCTCGGGACGCAGGTGTATGCTCTTCACTTTTATGCTCTTGGCCCGTGTGTCCGACGGCTTGCGCGTCTCAGGACAACGGAGGGAAATCTGGAAGGTGCCCAACTCGGGAACCTTCACGGTGCGCCCTTCCGACAGGTGGTCGACGAGTGTGGCACTCAATCCGGAGAGCACGGCGATGACTCCGCTTTCGGGGATGCCGGATTGGCGACTGACATCGCGCACGAGGCGTTTCTCGGAGATTTTGCTGTTGTGTACTGGACGGGCATGGTAGCGTTTGCGGAATGTGCCCATCGTGTCGGGGGACTGGTAGAAATCGTATCGGATAGCCATTTTTCTTGAAACTTTTTTTGTACTACTTAGATACAGCAAATATAGGCATATTTTCACTTAACTCCAAATTATTGCCCTGAAAAACGCAAATTCCTGCGTAAAAGTGCTTTTCATCCTTCATATCTTCATTTTGAACAAAATGTGATTGATAACCAAACGAATATGGTGAAGATTCTACCCCTGGGAATGTTCATCAGATGAAGATTCTCATGCAGAGACAGCCCTATATTGAGCTTTGGCTGACTGACCTCTGTCAAACGACTGTTTGACTAAGGTCGGACGAGTGTTTGAACATAGTCAGTCAAGCGTTTGACCTATGTCAAACACCTCAGACTTCGGGATGTCTGGGGTATGGACGTCCGAAGCTTCGGGCTTAGTGATTTTGTGCCTCGAAGGTACTTGACAGGGGGCTTGTTGTGTTGTATCTTTGCACTTGAACGAACCTAAAAGTATGTAGTATGAAAAAGCTAATGAAACAGATTTTCCGATGGCTGTTCGGCAGAAGGCCATCGAGGGAGAGAGTGAGAACGAAGGTGTATAACGATGCGACGATGCTGGAGGGTCTGCAAGGGTTTCTTTTCAGTCGTCACCGCTTCCGCTTCAATGTGCTCACGGAGCAGACGGAGTGGGAGAGTCTTGCGACGAACGGTTGGGTGACGGTGGACAAACGGTTGCTGAACAGTTTCACGCTGGAGGCTAAGGCGGCGGGCATCGACTGCTGGGACCGCGACATTGCGCGTCTGCTGCTCTCGAACCAGGTGCCCGAGTTCCATCCCATGAAGGCGTACATGGAGAGCCTGCCTCGCTGGGACATGCGCGACCGCATCCGTCCGCTGGCCCGGCGTATCGCCCGCGGTCGCCTGTGGGAGGACGGGTTCCACCGCTGGCTGCTGGGCGTGGCGAGTCAGTGGATGGGGCAGGGCCGCCAGTGTGCCAACGCCGTGGCTCCGATACTCATCAGTGCCGAGCAGGGCGTGGGCAAGAGCACGTTTTGCAGGTTGCTGGTGCCGGAAAGCCTGCGCGCGTATTATATAGACAGGTTCGATGTCAACCGTCAGAGCCACTTCGAGCAGCGACTGGCCACCACGGCACTCATCAACCTCGACGAGTTCGACCGTTACTCGCCCGCCACGATGGCCTCGCTGAAGAACGTCATGCAGATGCAGTCGGGCAACTTCCGCAAGATGCGCAGCGAGCGTTTCGTCTCGCTCCATCGCACGGCCTCGTTCATAGGCACCAGCAACCAGCGTGAGCTGCTCACCGACCTCACGGGCAGTCGCCGCTTCCTGTGTCAGGAGGTGGAGGGGAAGATAGACTGCTCGCCGATAGAGCACAAGCAGCTGTTTGCCCAGCTGAAGTACGAGCTGCGCTACGGCGAGCGTTCGTGGCTCTCGAAGGAGGAAGAGGCGGAGTGGCGCAAGCACAACGCGGTGTACTACCGCACGCTGCCCGAGCAGGAGGCTTTCCTGCAGTGTTTCCGTCTGCCCAAGGACGGGGAGGTGGGGCAGGAGATGAGCAGCCTGCAGGTGCTGGACGTCTTGCAGCGCAGGTTCCCGAAGGTGATGCGCGGCATACAGCCCAAGCAGCTCTCCCGTGCCATGCTTGCGCTGGGTGTGCAGCGTCGGCACACGAAGATGGGGAACGTTTTCTGGGTGGTGAAGCTTGGGTGAAAGAAAGGTGAAGATTCTCGGAAGAGAATCTTCACCATATTCGTTTGATTATCAAGGCAAAAATCCTTCAGGTGAAGATGTGAAAGGAAAAATGCGTGAAATCGTATGTACGCGCGCGCAAGGGGTTATGTCTTCGCGAGGCACTCGCGGATGAAGGTCTCCATCTCGGGTGTGTGGTCGATGACCGACTGGAAGAGGTGGAGCTGGTTGTTGGCGCGGATGTAGTTGTGCTGCGGATACTGGCTCTTCCAGTACTTGTCGCCCGAGAGGTAGTCCCAGAGGAAACGCACGCACTGCATGAAGGGGAACAGGGCGGCGGCATAGGGCAGGTTCTCTATCTCCACGGGCAGCAGGAACGAGCGGGCGCTCTCCAGGTAGCCCTCGGTGAAGGCGCGGAAGATGTCCATGCGGAAACCCACAGACTTCATCTCGGGGTCGTCCTCGGCCACGTAGTTGGCGGCCGTGCGCAGGAAGTCACCGTAGTCGGAGAAGATGTAGTTGGGCATCACGGTGTCCAGGTCGATGACGCAGAGCACGTTGTTGTCGTAGTCGAACATCATGTTGTTCACCTTCGTGTCGCAGTGGCACACGCGCTTGGGCAGTATGCCCTCGCGTCCCATGCGCTCGGCCTTGCACATCTCGTAGGCGTGTTTCTCGATTACGCGCAGCATCTGCTGCACCTGCGGTTCGTGTACGCGTCCCATGGCGTCGCGCTCGATGGCCTCGTGCAACTGCTCCAGCCGGAACTCCATGTTGTGGAAGTCCTTGATGGTCTCGCCCAGGTGGACGGGTATGTCGGCCAGCATGGCCTGGAACTGTCCGAAGGCCAGTCCGGCGGCGTGGCTCGATTCGGGGTTCACGGCCTGCTTGGTGATGGCGTTGGGGATGAACACCATCAGTCGCCAGTACTGCCCGTCGATGACGGTGTAGAGCTTGGTGGCATCGTCCTTGAGGGGGATGAAGCGCAGCACCTTGCGTTCGATGTCCGTCTCGCCCTTCTCTTCCAGTTTCTTGCGGATGTGGGAAGTGACGGCCTGGATGTTGCGCATCACCATGTCCACGTCGGGGAACACGTTGTGGTTGACGCGCTGCAGCACGTAGTCGGGCTGGTCCTCCTCGGCGGTTACCACCTTGTAGGTGTCGTTGATGAGGCCCTCGCCCAGGGGCTTGATGTCCTGGATGGTGCCGGTGATGTCAAAGTGTGACAGGATGTCGGTGAGTTTGTCTTGTTCCATAACAGTTTGTATAGGGTTAATAACGTTCGTGATACAAAGGTAATAAAACGAAAACGAAAACGGAAAGGAAAACGGGGAAAAACCTCTCGAAACGTTAACTAACGTTAAAAAAGGGAGATAAATGTGTTTTTCTGACACTTATTATTTGGCTGCTAAGAAAAGAATGCCTACCTTTGCAGCGTCGAAATAATAAAGGGTTAATTAAAGTATTCTCTGACTTAGGAGAAGGAAGCAACTTCGAGACGTGATGTCTGGAAGTTGTTTCTTTTTGTGCCCATGGGGAAGGGGAGGGGTGTCTCTTTACTCTTGGTCTTCGGGATAGCTGATGCCCGTGAGCGGCTGGCCCGTAGGGCTCATGCCCTCGGCGCTGACGGTGAGGCGCGTCTGCTGCGAACCCGTGTAGAAGCTCACGGTGGCCTGTCCCTGTTCGTCGAGCTGAAGGTCGGGGTTCCAGTAGAGCGTGCGCCGGTAGTCGGTGGGCGTGGAGGGCGTGTGGCCGGAGTAGTCGGGCTGGTAGAAGTCGTCGCACACGGCATAGCCCGTGAGCAGCATGCGCCGGTCGCGCCATGCCATGCGGTGGCTGTCGTCCTCGTAGCGACGGAGGTCTACGGTCACGGTGGGCTGGTTGTCCTGGTTGTAGTTCTCGCTCCCCTCGTTGCGTGGCGAGTAGTCGGTGTAGATGTACACCTTGTCCAGGTTCGTCAGGTGGTCATACTTGTCCTTGGTGGATACTGCGATGTGTGCCGCGTTGTCGGCTGCGTTCTGCATGCGCAGCACGCGAGGGTCGGTCAGGAGGGACTTGTCGCTTCTCATCAGCTCGGCTTCGGAGAAGAGGTCCACGTCTACGGCACTGGGTGCGGTGGTGTTGATGCGCGTCTCCACCTGGTAGCTTCGCTCCATGTTCATGTCGCCGATGTAGGTGTGTGCCACGTCGGAGACGAAGCGGCTGGAGCCGATGAAGTAGCCCGGGCAGAGGCCGGCGTCGCACACCTCGTTGAAGGCCTGGTAGGCATCGAGCACGAGGGCCGGGTGCCCGGCATCGAACTGTCGCGAGCCGCTGCGCTTGGCCCCGACGGTAACCTCGTTGAGTATGATGGCGTTGTCCACGGTCACCGTCTTCCCGCCCCGCATGCGGTTCTCGGGCAGGTTGCTCTGATAGAAGCTGTAGGGCTTGACAAAGCGGGGGAAGGGCGTGGTGAGTTTGACGTAGAACTCGGGGTACTCCAGCTGTTGCTTGCTGTTCTCGTTGCTGTTTATCCAGGTGTGGGGCTTGCCTTTCTTCCATCGGGTGGAGTCGGAGGCGGAGAGGGAGAAGAAGCAGCCCTCGTAGAAGCGCGGGGCCTCTATCTTGAAGTGACCGCCCTCGAAGGTCATCATCTCGCCCAGTACGGCACCGTTCTTCACGCCGGGCTGCACAAACTCGGCGTGCATCAGCACCTCGTTTTTCAGTTTGCCCAGGGGTGGCGGGGCCGTGCGTCCCGACTGGCTGGAGCCCCACAGGGCGACGTAGGCGCGTTGGCCTTTGGCAGACTCGTTGAAGATGCGCACGATGTTCTTCTCCAGCAACGACTGTATCTGCGGGTCGTGGGGACGGTCTATCAGCGGTGTCTCGGAGATGTTCTCCCCATCGATGAACGTGGCGATGAACGAAGAGCGCGACAGGAGGTCCTCCTGTTCCTCGGTCTGGTAGGCGTTGACCTCGCCCGTCAGCAACTCGGTGCGCTCGTAGGGTTGGGAGAGCGTGAACGCCTTGGGGGTGGCCATCGTCACCCAGTCGTAGCGTCGCCAGCCCTGCACCATGAGCAGGAGGTCGAGGGCGTAGCGGTGGAAGTCGTCGTCGGCCTCGAAGAAGTATTCGGGTTGTTCGACGAAGCCCTTCAGCTGGCTGGCGAGCAGCATCTCGGTGAGTATGTTGCCCGAGTCGAAGGTGTAGTTACTGGCGTGGCTGTCGCGCACAGCCAGCGACACCGTGCCCTGTGTCTCTCCCTTGAGGTTGAGGGTAACGGGGGAGTAGGGGGCGTACTTGGTGGCGTTCAGACCGCTGAACGTGATGTTCTGGGCCTGGATGTCCCCTTTGTTCACGAACACCAGCCGGTCGGCGTAGATGCGTCCTTCGGCATTGAATATGGTGAGTTGGATGACACCCGTCTGCAGGCTGTCGGCTGGGATGTCGATGCGCTGGTCGGTGTTTGGCTCCAGTGCCCGGAAGTATTTCATCACTCCGTGGCACGAGGCCGTGAGGCCCAGCGGTTCGGTGGCAGCCTGTCCGCGGGCTTGCAGCCGGAGGTGGATGCCCTGCATGTCGGTTGTGGCTTGCAGCGCACACCCTTCGCTTCCCGCCTTGGGCAGTTTCCATCGTTCGGTGATGCCGTTCCATGTAAACTCGGCCACGTATTGCTCCCCTTCCTTGCAGTCCAGTAGGAACGAGCCGCGTCCGCGGCTTTTCACCTCGGTCTGGGCCACCACGTTGCCGCTTCGGTCCTTGACCGTCAGTCCCCCTTTCAGGTGGTGCCCGTCGTTGAGGTCGTTGGCTTCGAAGGCCACGCGGCATTGCGTGCCTGCCACCAGATGGCCTCCTTCGGGGTAGAAGGTGACAGTGGCCTGCGAGGTGCCCTCGCTGGCCTTGAAGTAGCGGCGCAGCGGGCGGGTGGTCATCACCTGGTCGTACTGTCCGGGCTGCTGGGGTTTGTTGTAGACGGGGAAGACGCGCGAGTAGAGTTTGTCGTAGTCGCGGAAGTATTCGTGCGCCATCTTCTTGCTGTAGAACCACTGTTCGGCCGACTTCGTATGGGGGTGCTGGTGTTCGCCCCAGTTCAGTTGCCAGCGGGTGTAGGCCCGCAGTTCGTAGAACCCGCCGTAGAGCGAGTCGGGCAGGCAGAAGGAACCGTGTCCGTGTCCCCTGCTCATCTCTATCTTCTGCCGTTCCACCAGATAGCCGTCCTGGTTCAGCAGTTCGACGTAGAGCAGGCGGCTCAGCGGGGAGGGCCGGCCGTCGCTCAGACGCATGTATGCCTTATAATAGATGGTGTCGCCCAGGTAGTAGCAGGTGTTGTCCATGTGGACGAACACCTCCTCCTGCGGAATCTTCGTGCCGAAGGTCTGTAGCCGTTCGGCCCACGACTCCAGCGTGGCAGGCTCCTGCCCCGCAGCGTGCAGGGAGAGGAGCAGTGCGGTGAGGGCGACGAGCAGGCGGGACATCACTTCTTGACCTTGAAGATGACGAAGCTCTTGGCCGCGATGTCGGCACGGATGACGTTGCCTTCGGGGGTGGCGGTGCTCTCCTGCGGCACGATGGCGTAGGGAGCCTCCACGGTGTTCTCCAGGTCGTAGTCGCTGCAGTCGAGGGTGATGGTGCGCACCTGACCGAGGGTTTTCTGTCCCTCTAACCGGATGCTCACGCTCTTGGCCGCGTCACAGGTGTTGGCCACCTTCACGATGACCTCGCCCGACTGCTTGTCCAGCACGGCACTCGCCAGCACGCCGTCCTCGCCTTTGGCAGGGAAGTCGCTGTTCTCGACGGGCAGCACGTGAGTACCCTTGTTCTGGGCGTAGAGAGCCTGCACATAGTAGCTACTGCTCTTGGCCACGCGCAGGTTGTCGTACCAGATGGCGTCGGGTCGCCACTGCCAGCCGTCGACGTGGGCAAAGAGGGGAGCGTAGGTGGCCATGTGCACCACGTCGGCGTTGCGCTCCAGTCCGGTCATGAAGGCAGCCTCATAGATGCTGGCTCCGGCATGGTTGTACTTCTTGCCGCGGTCGTGGCAGGCATACTCACCGGCAAACACCTTCGGACCGGTGCGGTCGTACTGGTCGTAGCGGTTCCACTCGTTCTTGAACCACGAGATGGGACGATAGAAATGCTCGTCCACGAGGTCGGCCTTCTGCTGCTTCATGGCCGTCCATCCGCGGTCGAACTCTCCGCCTTCGGAGTTGGGGCCGCTGGTGCCTATGATCTTTATCTCGGGATGGGCGCGACGCACGGCATCGGCCACTATTTTTACGCGTTTGAAGTAGAACTCGTCCCACTGCTCGTTGCCGATGCCCAGGAACTTCATGTTGAAGGGTTCGGGGTGTCCCATCTCGGCACGCAGCTTACCCCACTTGGTGGAGGTGGAGCCGTTGGCAAACTCGATGAGGTCGTTGCAGTCGTCGATGTACTCCTTCAGTCCGGCTTCGGTGGCAGGAGCGTGGGCCGACTCGTTGTTCCAGTTCTGGTACTGGCAGGCCATGCCCACGTTGAGCACGGGCAGCGGCTCGGCCCCTATCTCCTCGCTCAGGAGGAAGAACTCGTAGAAGCCCAGTCCGTACGACTGGAAGTAGTCGGGATAGTAGCGGTAGGTGAAGGTGCTCTCCCAGCGGTTCTTGTTCAGCGGACGGTTCTCGACGGGTCCCACGCTGTTCTTCCACTGGTAGCGGTTCTCCAAGGTGACACCCTCCACGATGCAGCCGCCGGGGAAGCGGAAGATGCCCGGGTGCATGTCGTAGAGTGCCTGTGCCAGATCTTTGCGCATGCCGTTCTCGTGACCCTTCCACGTGTCGGTGGGGAAGAGGCTGACGTGCTCCACGTCACAGGTTCCCGAGCCGCTGCGTCCGTTCTCGTCGCAGAGGAAGATGCGCAGGCGGGCCTTGTCGATGGTGCGCGGGCTGCGCAGCGTGACGGTGTACTTCTGCCAGTCGGTGGAGGTCACCTTGATGTCCTTGCTCTCGAACTCCTGGTGCTCTTCGGCGGTGAAGGGGTCGACAAGCTGCACGCGCAGCACCTGCGTCTTCCCGTCAGGCACGCGTGCGTAAAGACTAAAGCGGTAGTCGGCGTTGCGGCGCAGGCCGATGCCGAAGAAGCCCTCGTTCTGCAGTCCCGTCCACCAGTCACCGTGTCCGGCACTCTCTAATCGGGCGTAGTGGGGGTTGCGGTCGAAGGGACCGTCATCCTTGATGCTTACCTTGCCAAAGGCTTGCCAGCCCATGAGGTGGTCCGGGGTGAACTCGAACGAGCGGTTCTTGATGAGTTCGGCGTAGAGTCCGCCGTCGGCTGCATAGTTGATGTCTTCGAAGAAGATGCCATACATGGTAGGTTGTACTTCCGCCCCGGGCTTGTTGGCCTGCACGGTGATGACGTTGTCTTGTGCGGCCAAGGGGAGGGTGGCAAGGAGGCTTGCTCCAAGGAGTAGGTCTTTGAGTCTCATGCTTTCTTGTTTTTGTGAAAAAGTTTATGGTCTATTTGGGTGTAAAATTACGCATTTAATTGTACATTTGCAAACGTTATGGAGAAAAAGCGAAGGATTGCGTGGACTTTGGTCGCAGTGGCCGTGGTGCTGTTGGTGGGTTTTGTACATGTGTGGTTGCCTGTGTCGCGTGCCACACAACAGCAGGCCGTGGCGTTGCTGAATGTGCGGCGTGACGTGGTGCTGGTGCTTTCCGAGGGCAGGGAACTGCTGCTGCAGACCGACTCGACGTGGCAGACGGGTTTCTTCACCGACCCTCGCGGGGAACTGCGTACGGCACCGATGGACACCACGCGGATGGACACTGCTGAGGTGGCCCGTCGACTGCGGGAGCAGGACGAACAACTGCACGCTCGTCGCGACTACTTGGAGCATCAGGTGGAGGAGATAGCCTATTACCAGCATACCCATTCGGCCCGTGACGACGGTTACCAGGAGGTGATGTCGCTGCTCGGACGGGTGCAGCAGGCCCTGGCGGAGACCGACTCGCTGCTGACATTGACGCAGTTGGCTGGGGAGAGTTCCTTCGGATTGCCGGAAGTGCGGTGGGACGTGACGGTACGCTACCGTTCGCCCGGACGAAAGGAATTGACGGCCTGGGAGGCTTCTGTCATTGATGCAGTTTGTGGCGTATGTCAGTTGGATAGCACCTGTCTGCCACCAGGTGCCACTTTCTTCAATACCACGCTGTTGCGCCTGCCCTCGTGGAAACGCTGGACACTCGGTTATCTATGCTTCTGGACGGCGACGATGGATAGTCTGCAGGTCGAGCGTGTGGCGCGGACGGACAGTCTGCCTCCGATGGCTGTAGGTTCACCGGTGGTAGACCGTCTGGGTCATGTGAGAGGCGTAGTCACGGCCGAGGGCGTGGCTCCCGTTGGCGGCTGGGCGGTGGCTCCACGGCTCTGGTGGGCCTGCCTCAGACAGTGGTGGACGCGACTCTTTGCCTCCGACAATATGCCGAAAATGGAAGACGATGTGGTGTATGCCGCAGTAGCGGAACGCGGCTATTTGGGACACCTGAGTGACAGTGTGCCTGACGGGCAAGGTCGTGCCGACGGATACGAAGGACAGTGGAAAAACGGGAAGCGCGAGGGCGAGGGGGTGTTTACCGACAGCCTGGGCGTGAGGTACATAGGTCTCTGGCATGCCGACACGCTGACACGCGGCTACCGAATACAGGGCGACACTGTCTATGTGGGTGACTTCAATGCCCTCATGCAACCCGACGGTGAGGGCGAATGGACCTGTCGGACGGGCTACTACGGCGGTGGTTTTCGTGACGGGCTCCGTGAGGGGTTCGGCATCAGTCTGTCGCCTGACCACATTGTGAGGGCCGGCTCTTGGAAGGGCGATGCGTTCAAGGGGGAGCACATGGTGTACACGGTCGATCGCGTATACGGCATTGACATCTCCCGTTATCAGCACGAAATAAAACGGCGACGCTACAACATCCTGTGGCGGCAACTGCGCGTCACCAGTCTGGGACGGAACGGTAATCGACGGGTGGAGGGACAGACAAACTATCCCGTGTCGTTCTGTTACATCAAGGCTACACAAGGCATTTCGATACGCAGCCGTTACTATGCTATCGATGCCGCGGCGGCACGTCGTCAGGGTATCGCCGTGGGGGCTTATCATTTCTTCTCGCCCATCTCGGGCAGCCGACAGGCCACCTTCTTCCTGTCCGTAGCCAAGCCCCGAAAGGGTGACTTGCCTCCGGTGTTGGACGTGGAGCTGACTGACCGTCAGATAGCTAAGATGGGCGGTGCGGCAGTGATGAGAAGGGAGATGCTGACGTGGTTGCGGGCCGTGGAGCGAAAGACGGGCACCAAGCCCGTGCTCTACGTGAGTCAGAACTTCATTGTGAAATACCTGCACGACGATGCCCGCGAGTTATTGGACTATCCCGTATGGATAGCGCGCTATAGTGAGTATAAACCTTATGTGAGACTGCTCTTCTGGCAACTCTCCTGCGACGGACGTGTGCAGGGCATAACGGGTGCCGTGGACATCAACGTGTGGAACGGAACCAAAGAACAGTTTCAGGAGTTCCGGCAAACCAGTGCGGTGCGTTAGCTTCCTTTTTCTGTCGACTCTTTCTCCAGGTTTCCCGTACGCTGGAACTTGCCCGGCGTGATGCCATAGACGCTGCAGAAGGCACGGGTAAAGTGAGCCTGGTCGTAGAATCCGCATTTCGTGGCAATCTCGGTGATGGACCAGTCGGGGTGTGCCAACAGTTCCTCACGGGCTGCGGCCAACTGCACGGCCTGAATGTATTGTTTGGGGCGTGCCTGGGTGTAATACCCCATCTTGCGGCGCAGCTGAGCACCGGTGATGCAGAGCGAGGAGGCTACGTGTTCCACGTCCACCTTGCCCGTCGGCATGAGGGTGCGCACGGTCTTCCTCACCTGGTCGAGGAACGTTTCTTCATCCGTCAGCGTTGCCGTATCCATCTGCTGCTGGACAAGATTGAGTTTCTCAAGTTGGTTGGACAGTTCTGCAAGCTGCGTGGTGTACCTCCTTGTGCGCCGACGGTGTAACACCCATGTAAGGCAGGCCAGCAGGAGTAGGATCGCTGTGCCGATAATGTAGTTTCGTCGGTGGAATCGGCTGATTTCCTCATTCTGGGCTTGCAATTGCTCGTTATCGTACTGGGCGGCATACTGGGCCAGTAGGATGCCCGTCTCACTGTCGTAGAGCGAGTCGCGCAACTCGTTGTAACGGCTGATGTGTGTCAGGGCTAGTTGGGGGTTCTGGTCGTGCAGAGCCTCGTAGAGTCCCTTGCGGCTCTGGCTCTCGTTGAAGATGTCCTTCTGGTCGAGGAAGATATACAAGGCCTCGTTGTAGTAGCGCACGGCTCCCGAGTCGTTCTTCTCCTGATGCAGGAGTAGCCCCATCTGGTTGCAGGCAATACCTAAGGAGTGGAGGTTGCTGTCGGCCCGCAGCTGAGGGATGGCCTCGTTGAGTGCCCTCTTTGCCTCGTCGTTACGTTTGAGGCTGATGAGTGCGGCGGCCCGTTGGGCCTGCCGTATGGCCATCTTGTCGGTGCGGCCCAGTTGTTGTTCGGTCTCGTAGGCCTGTGTGGCATAGTCCAGTGCTTGCTGTTCGTCGGCCAGTTGGTGATAGACCTCTGAGGCCATGCCCAATATCACGGCCAGCCGACTAGGGTTGTCGGCCTTCTTGCTGTAGTCGATAGCTTCCAGGATGTATTTTTCTGCCTTTTGGGGCTGGTGTGCGCTCATGTAGATGGCGGCCAGCGTGTTGAGTGAGGAGGAGATGTTGTCGGGGTTGCCCGAGTGCTTGTCCAGAACGTTGCACCGCTTGGCATAGATGGCTGCATTCTTGAAGTCGCCCAGCCGGACGTAACAGACCGCCAGCACCGAGAGGCAGTCGCCCTCAACGATGCGGTTGTTCCCTTCGTGGCAGAGGGGCAGGGCCTTCAGTCCATAGTCGACGGCTAGCGTGTAGTCTTGCTGAGCATGATAGTATTCGGCTGCCCAGTACCATACCTGTTGGCGCAGGGTGTCGGTGGGCGTGCCTGGACGTAGGGTTATCGGTGTGTCCGTAATCTCGGCTTCTTGGAGTAACTGGAAGAAGCGGTTGGCAGTCTCTATGGAGGCTTTCTTCTCAAATTGCTGGAGTATGCCATCCACAGAAGTGGCCGGGGAGGCCAAAAGTGTGGTACAGCAGAGGATCCCCAGCGTAATTCCTAAAGAAAAACGGTTATTTCGCATTATTTTGTACCTGTTCCTTGATTTGGGTACACAAAGTTACAACGAATAAATGACATAGCGAACAAGAAACAAGAAATAAGTGCAAAAGTTTGTCAATTTCGGTCGTTTTGTAGGAATTTCTCGATTTTTACAAAAGAACGTTAAAAATATACAAAAGCCCTGTAAAAAAAAAACGTATATTTGCAGCGTGAAATAAATTAATCATTCAATAAACCAAATTCTATTCGCTTATGAAGAAGTTATTACTAACCCTTGCCCTGGCAGTCACCAGCGTGGCTACATGGGCAGACCGATGGACGGCTCCCTCGTCGAACGAGTATCCTAACGAGACACCGCTGTACGTGACGGTTACTATTGACGAAGAGGCTGCGACCTATGAGCCCACCATCGCGGAGATTGCCGCCTTCATCGACGGTGAGTGCCGCGCACAAGCTACTCAGAAGACGGGTGATGTCTATGTGCTACGTGTCCGTGGCGGTGAGGCAGACATGAACAAGAGCATTACCATCAAGGCTCTGTACAACGGACTGGTGTATCAACTTTCCACCGACCAGACATTCGATGGCGAGGCAGACACACACGATGTGCCTCTGGAACTTCAGCTCAGTCCGCTGGTGGGCATTACTCTGGACGAGGATCCCATTGAAATGACGGTGGGTGGAACCTACAACCTGGCAGAGCACCTGACCTACCAGTATGGTTCGGACCGTATGGAAACTACCGTAAGTCCCATCGACCAAGACGAGACCCCGTTGACGATCAACTACATGGAGGCTGGTGACACCACCTACACGGACATCTACGACGGTGTCCTCGTGGCTAAGAAAGTCAACGGTGGCGACGGTGGCGAATATGTGGGTGTCTATGTTGCTGTAAGTAGTGTCGGATCAAATGCCTATTTTAGTACAAGTGCCACCATCTATATCACCTTGCCTGCTGTTGAGCAGATTGTTGTGAATCCCACGGAACTGACCGTGTATGTGGACGACAACCTACAGGATTTGATACGTGCCGACAGGCTCAGCATCTCCATGCTGCCCGCCGAAGCTGATCAGAGTTATCATTTCTCCTCTACTGGAGCCGCCATGCCTTGGGACGACAACTACAACTTCACGGCGGCTGGCGACTATGAAGTGCTTGTTTACTCAACGGCTAACAGTCAGTTGGAGCCTGTGACGCTGACCATCCACGTCCTGGAGCCCCTGACATTCAGTTTCCTCGAGGATGCATACGTCGGGAAGGTAGGTATGATTACCCCCTGGCAATTCAACATCTACATGAACACCACCGAGGGCTTCGACGCTTCGTTGCTGACCTTCGATACCAGTTTGACGAAACTTCCCACGGCTCCCTTCGCCTTCGAGTTTAGCGATGTCATGGAGAATCCCAACGCTGAAGCTGGTGATGCATACTACCTGACCGCTACGCTCACAGGCCGCTACATTGGTCAGTGGCCCTACGAGATAATGTACAACGGCGAGGCTATTACTGATATGTTGGAACTTACGGTATATCCTGAAATCAGCATCCAGAACGGCTGGCAGTGGGTATCGCCCTACGTCTTTGTGGAAGGCAGCGAGGTTGGCAATTTCTGCGTTGACCAGAACTACCAAGGCTGGGTAACCACCAACATCACCGAGATGCGTACGCAGGAAAGTCTGCTCTACAACGATCCGACCCTGGGTGCCTTTGGCGACATCATCGACTTCAACTATGCAAATGGTATGTACAAGGTGAAGTCAAAGAATGCCAAGGCGTTCACTCTGACACTGGGTGAGGCCGATGACTACGAGAACTGGCAATTGGCACAGTGGAACGATGGTACGCAACTCGAGAATGGCTACAACTGGGTGGTTTATCCTTATGAGTTTGCCTTGAGTCTTGACGAGATAGAGTCTTCGTTCATCGACTATACCCAGGCCCAGGATGGCGACCAGATTATCAGCAAGGACGGTGGCTTCATCGAGTACAACGATGGCGAATGGGTAGGTGGTGAGAACTTCACCTTCCAGCCTGGTCAGGGTTACATGTACTACTATACTGGTACGGAGACAAGTATGTTCCAGCTCTATTTTGACTATTACACTACTACTCCGAATTGCTATCAGACCCCGGCCGCGGATGATCCAAACCAGCCATTCCAGCCAGTCGGCGTTCGCCGCAAGGCACAGGCTCGCCAGATGGGTTGGCAGGTTGAGAGTAGCAAGTTCGCCGACAACATGAGTCTGGTGGCTGCCATCTCTTTGCCAAAGGACGAGCGTTACCTGTTTGGTGCCTTCGTAGGCGACGAGTGCCGCGGTACGGGTAGCATGGTCAAGGACGGCATAGCCTTTATCAGCGTTGCCGGTAAGAGCGGTGAGAAGGTGAACTTCCGCATCGTGGACACCCAGACGGGTGAGACCTTCGACATCAACGAGACCCTCAACTTCAAGATGAAGGCAGGTTCGCTGAACGCTCCCATCAACCTGACGAGTGATTACACGACGGGCGTTGAGAACGTGAACGTCAACGTGAACGTCAACGACAATGCAATCTATGACCTGAGCGGTCGTCGCGTAGTGAAGCCCACGAAGGGTATCTACGTAGTGGGTGGCCGCAAGGTAATATTCTAACAAAAAACGTATAGCAGGGTGTGCCATTCGGCATTCCCTGCTATACATTATATAATATAATAACGCGTGTACGCGCGAAAAACGACACCTCGACAATGAGTAATCGACTTTGCAAGCTACTGATGGTCACTATGCTGCTCAGCGTGGGTCAATTGTCAATTTTCAATTTTCCATTGTCAATTGGCGAAGCCCAAGCTCAGTCGCTTTCGTTAAACACCATCTCCACCATCGCCAAGAGCGACCCCCTCATCATCACGGGTGCCGTAGGAACGCAGAATACCTATCGCTACACCTCGGTGGGCAACGGTTACGCCTCGCCCCTGAGTAACAGCATCTATGCTAACCTGAACATCTCGATTTACGGCATTTCCATGCCGTTTGCTCTCTACTTTACCAACGACGGATTGGATTGGAACTACCCCCATCTGAATTTCCGTCTTACTCCTGCATACAAGAACTGGCGCGGCCACTTCGGACAGAGCAGCATGGCCTTCAGTTCGTATGTGATGAACACCTCTTTCAATGGTATCGGACTGGAATATACTTCCAACAAATTCCGCGGCGGCGCCTTCTATGGCGTACTGCATCGGGCCGTCAACGACGACCCCAACGATCCCTTTGCCCGTACACCCCAGTACAAACGTATGGGATGGGGATTCAAAGCCGGTTACGGCTCTGGTCGCAACTATATCGACCTCTATTTCCTTCGAGCATACGACCGTCCAAACTCCATCGACGAGGCTTGGCGACGCTATATCACCCCCCAAGAGAACATCGTTGTCGGCGTGAAGGGTGCCCTGGCACCGCTGAAGTGGCTCTCCTTCTCTGCCAACGCAGCGGTCTCCCTCTTCTCTACCGACACCGACGCACCTAAGCTGGACTCGCTGACACAACGATGGGACAAAGTCATGGACATCCGCTACTCCAGCTTGGCACGTTTTGCCGGAGATGCCAACGTCAACCTGATGTTCCCCGGCTTCTCCACCTCTATCACCTACCGCATCGTGCAGCCCGACTACCTGTCGCTTGGCACCTACTACATGGCCAACAACTACCATTCGTTGGGTGTGAACATGAACACGATGCTCTTCAAGAAACTGGCTCTTTCGGGTACGTTCTCTGGTCAGGCCGATAACCTCACCGACCAGCAGATGTACACGACCCGCGGTTTCATTTACAATGCCAATGCCTCTATGCGCGTGGGCAAGCACATCAACCTGGCCGCAGGCTATAACGGATACACCCAGAGTCAGGGCGATGGCACGGCCAAGGTCAACGACTCCACCCGCGTACACCGTCGCATGGCCTCGTTCACCTTCTCGCCCTCCTACCTGACGGAGAGCGACCTCCTTGTGCATACCGCCTCCCTCTCGCTGAACTATACCAACAACAAGGACCTCAACAAATATGCCATTGGCGAGAGCGACGTAAAGACACTGGCTCTCGGTGCTAACTACAACATGAACGTGAAGCCTTGGAATACGGACTTCGGACTCACATTGAGCAACCAGACCTCCAAGGGTTACAAGACAAAGTATACCAGTCGCATAGCTACGTTCAACACTGGCCATACGTTCTTTGAGGAGAATCCCTTGACGCTCTCCGGCTCCATATCCTTAATATATAATGAGGTGGAGCGTCAGAGCAAGAGTCTGAACATCGGTGGTGAGGTGTCGGCTGCCTATACGCTGAAGAAGTACCACGTGTTCTCAGCTTCTGCCTCGATGTACAAGTACGGCGATGTCAACCCCTCGAAAGTGACGAGCAACCTCGACTGTACCGACATCACCGTATCATTGAACTACGCTTACACTTTCAGCCTCCTGCACATCAAGAAGAAGGAGGACCGCAAGATAAACAAGAATAAGTTCGTGAATAAAGTTACGAAAATCTCGGAAGGATTCTCGGAATAATTTCCAATGGATAATGGATAATTGACAATTAAGATAGTATGCTTGTTATGAATAATATAAAGAAACTGTTCTTCGTAATATTAACTATGCTGTTTGGCATAGGCCAACTTTCAATTTTCAATTTTCAATTGTCAATTGGTGAAGCCTTTGCCCAAGAAATAACCGTGACGGTGACCCCCACTCAGCAGGTGTTGCCTCCGCAGGTGATGCTCTATATCACAGAACCTGCCAACTATTTCAATATCAGTCTCTCCAACACGGGAAAGGACAACGAGAACATCTATCTGGTCATGCAGATAGAGCAGACCAATCCTTCCACGGGACTGGGCATGAGCACTCCACCGAAGCGTCAGCCTCAGGTGCCTATCGTAGTGCCTGCCGGCGGTACGCGCATCCTCACCCCGGGAGAAATCCGTGGCCTCTTCAATCACATTCCGGTGAACGAGATTAAGGCTCCCGAAGGACTCTTCGACAACTATACTGACGGTTCGTTTGGCTTGCTCCCTGAGGGCGAGTACGAGCTTCACCTTACCGCCTATCACTGGAACCCCGGCAGCGAACCCTACGTGGTAAGCTCTCCCGCAGGTGGCGTGGCCTACTTCAGTGTATGTTACAAGGCCCAGGCCCCTGAGTTCCTTACACCCATGGCTGCTGGTGCCAGTGCGCTCGACCTTTTCTCCGTGGCCGAACTCGACCCGCAATCTCCTCTGATGACGTGGAAGGCTCCCTTGGTGGCTTGTAACCCCTCGCTCATCCAGTACGACTACAGCATTCGTATTGTGGAACTTTTGCCCGGCCAGCTGCCCGACAACTCCATGGATAACAATCCCGTGATTTATCAGTCCAGTTCCCTGAGTACACCGCAGTGCATGGTGCCCTTCTCGGTCATCAAGCAGATGAAGGCCGGTAAGACCTATGCCGCCCAGGTGACGGCGACTCCCGCCAACAGCAACAACAAGATGCTCAACTTCGTGAGCATCGAGAACAAGGGAAAGAGCACTTACCATCTCTTCCGTCTGAAGGATGACGGAACAACCAATGTGGATAATGACGAGACACCCAAAGCACCTGAACCCGAAGATGTGGAGGAGGACGATAATAAGGATGATGACAAGGACGGTGAAAAGACTGAGGAAGAAAAGGAAGAAGAAGACGAGGACGACATCACGATTAACATGGGTGATGTCAAGACAAACGAAATCGTAGAGGATTCGCTCTATACGTTCCGCAATCCCAAGATTATCGACCCCTACTTCCAAGATACGAATGGCGTACGTAAGCGTTTCGTTGAAACAGGTATCGAGGTGGCATGGGAAAGACCGCAGTTCGTGGGCGGTGAGGGTCAGCAGAACGATACCATCCGCATCGAATACGAAGTGCAACTCTTCGACAACGGTGAGCGTGCCGACAAGGAGGATGCCCTGCAGCAGGAACCCATCTACACCTTCCGCACCTCCGAACAGAAAGACACCATCGAATGGTCAGACATGGCCGAGTTGGCTGAGGCTGGCGACTATATGGTGCTTCGCATCAAGCCCATCGTGTCACATGGCAGTTCCGTGGCCTTCACAGGCGAGGACAATGTGGTGGACTTTGCCCTATGCAACCGTCTCAGTCAGCAATACTTCCAGTGTTCCAGCACCACCGAGATAGAAAATACAAAACCCACTACGAAGTCCGCCAGTGACTTCAAGGGCAAGCAGGTATCCATTGGCGAATACCTGATGACCATCGATGACATCTCGGGCAATGGTGCCGACGGCTTCAAAGGTAAGGGACGTGTGCTGTGGGAGCCTTTTGGTTCCAAGATTATGGTATGCGTCACGTTCGACAAGCTGAAGATTAACATCGACGACGTGGTCTATGAGGGCATTGCCGTTTCCGAGACCGCCCCGCAGATGAGCAGCAACAAGGAATGTGTGGACAAACTCTTCTCCGACTGGGGCATCGACAACCTCATCGGCGACACAGGCATCCCATACGCCAGCCAGTTGCAGAGCACGTCCACTGGTGCAGTGAAGAGTCTGGCCGAGCAAATAAACATTTCCAAGTATTACCAGGCTATCAAGGACGGTGAGGGACTTTACGACCTCATCACGAGTGGCGGCATGGACAAGCTCTACACCCCCATCAAGTTCCCGACAGAAGTGCTGCCTAAGGGTTGGGATGTAGTGGACATCCAGATTGCTGACATGAAGTTCGCGCCCGACCATGCCACGATGAACATCATCGGACAGTCCATCCTGCCCGAGTGCGACGTGCTGAAGAGCAAGATGCTCGTCTTTGGTGCCCCCCGTGTCTGCATTTCACCCAACCGGTTCCTTCCCGAATCGGGACAAATCGCCCTGCTTGGCGACTTTACTTTAGGCACCAGCGACTTTGAGATGACCTTCAAGGCTCCGCAGAATGTGTTGGAACCCAAGGACGGCTGCTACATCTCCTGGCACGCCGACACGCTCGAGCTCCTCGGCATTGATGCCGACATGAAGTTTGCCGGTATCGTGAAGGATGACAACGGCAAACCTACCACAGAGCGTCCCGTCATGAACTTGAAGGCTTCCTTCGGAAGTTGGAGCGACTTCTTGGTCGATAACATCACCATCGAGGACTTCCAGGTAGAAGACCTCCCAGGCTACACTTTCACCGCCTCGAATATCGTCTATGACCATTCCGACAGACGCAACTCCGCTCACATGGGTGCATTCCCCGAGAAATATAGCAAATCAAAGGCTGGCATCAAGGGTAATGAAGAATCGTGGCACGGATTGCATATCGGCGAGATTGCCGTACGCCTCCCCAAGTCGCTGCAGTTAGGCGAGAAGAATGAGGACGGCGACTATCGCCTGAAGTTGGTGGGCGAGGAAATGTTCTTCGACCAATCGGGTGTCACCCTGAAGATGGGTGCCGAGAACGTATTTTCCGCCAAGGAAGGCACCCTCGGCGGTTTTGGCATCAGTCTTGACAAGGCTGTCCTTCAGATTATTCAGGACGACTTCGACAACTGTATGTTCAAGGGACAACTCAACATCCCCATCTTTGGTACGAATGAAAAGGACAAGAACGGCAAGGAGAAGTTCGGCAATGTGGACTACACTTGCGAGATACGTCGCCTGACCGACCCGCGTCCGCGTTCGAAAGTGTCGGAGAGCATAAACCCCACCGAATTACAGAAGACGCGCTATTCCTATGTGTTCCTGACAGAACAGGTGGACGACCTCAACTTCAACTGCCTTGTGGCTGACGTGGATCTCGATTACAAGCAGACCTATTTCCTCGTCGAAGCCTACGACGATGAGAAGGAGGACAAGATAAACACTCAGGTGGAACTCTGCATCGGCGGTACCATCGGCATCGGTGGCGTGGACACTGCCAACGAATGGCTGAAAGAGAAGACTAAGAGTCTGCCCCTGGAAGTGAAGATTCCCGACATCCACTTCACGAAGATGCGCCTGTCGAACGTGAAGCGTGCCGACTGGCACAGCATCAGTGACTTCGCCACCAAGAAGCGCAAAGAGCGCGAGGCACGCGAGATTGAAGTGGAGAAGGAACTAAAGAAGAGTTTGGCTTACTACCAGATTGCCGCAAGCGAGGAGATGAAACTCGGCGAGAATTTCTATCTCGACCTCGGTGAGTGGTCGCTCGCTTCTGCCAAGAAACGCTTAGGCCCGTTCTCCTTCTCGCTCGATAAGTTCAAGCCTTCACTTAAGAACAGCAAACTTTCTGTGGAAGTCGCCGGCACTGTTGGTCTTATTGAGGATAAGATTAATGTAGGTGCTACGATAGAAATCCTGGCCGATGTACACACGCCAGGCACCGACATCAGCGAGTGGAGCATCGACGACGGCGACATCAAGTTCCGCGGACTCAGCCTCGACCTCGACTTTACCGCACTGCACCTGAAGGGTGAACTGAATGTCATTGAGGATGGCACAGACCATGGTTACAAGGGCGACCTCGACATCAGCATCACAGGCCTCTTCTCCCTCACATGCGCAGGTGGCTACTTTGAGCATGAGGCCGATGCCAACTCCTTGGCAGGCATGAAGGACGAGGGCATAGATACCAAGACCCTCGATGCAGGTGACCGCAAATACTCTTGGGGATACTTCATGGTGAAGGTGGAAAGTTCTACTGGTATTCGTGTTGACCCGCTTGTCATCAACCGCATCTCCGGTGGCTTCTTCTTCAACTGCCGACCCACGAAGGGCAAGGACACAGAAACCGATAAGTTCGGTGGCGACCCCGAACCGTTCTATGGCAACATCGGTGTGGCATTTGGCATGAAACTCTCCACCTCGGCGGGCGAAAAGACGCTCTCTGCCAATATGGACCTGCTTGTCTGCTACGACCGCCAAAATAATTGTCTCTCCACCTTCATGTTCAATGGTGACCTGAAGGCGGTGGGCGGCATCATCAATGCTAAGGCGAGTCTCATCTATGAGAACCAGAAAACTCAGGGCGGTGCTACGCAAAACCGCTACCTCTGCCTGAATGTCACCGTAGAGGCTGGTGCCGACACCAAGGCCCTCATTGCCGATGTCACCAAGGCCAATGCCGCACTGGAAAGTCTGAAGGGAACATTAGACAAATTCCAGGAGAATGTCGATGACATTGCCAACAAGATGGTCGTTAACCCCACCCAAGGTTTGAAGCAACTATCGGGTAAATACGACGGTGACAAGAGCCAGGAAGTGGCCGAAGACGATACTGAGGACTCAGACATCACGGCAGAGGTAAAAGAGAAGAATGCTAAGGATGTCAGCAACACCCTTGGTGCCACTGCCATGAAGACCAAGATAAGCCTTGAGTTCAAGATAACCTGGGTGAAGAACGGAGCGGAATACAACACACCCAAGTGGCACCTCTACCTCGGTGAACCTGAGAAAGACAAGCGTTGCTCGTTCACCTTCCTGAAGTTCAACGGCAAGATTGTCACTGTGGACATTGGTGCCGACGCCTACCTCTGCCTCGGTAACGAACTGCCCAACAACGGTGCCCTGCCCGCCATCCCCAGCAAGATTACCGAATTCCTCGCCGGTCACAAGGACGAAAAAACCGACATGGGCGGCGACCTCGGAAAGGCCGAACGCTCGCGTAAGAAGGCCGCTCAGGCTCTCTTGGGCGACGACATCAATGGTGGTGTCATGGTAGGAGCCTCAGCTTGGGGGTACATCAAGGTCGACCTCGGCTTGCTCTATGGTTACATTGATGCCATTGCCGGCTTCGATGCCTCGCTGGTCAACTACGGCAGCAGTGCCTTCTGTGTGAACAGCGGTTCCAAGATGGGTAAGGACGGTTGGTACGCCATGGGTCAACTCTATGCTTATCTGGCAGCCGAACTGGGCATCCATGTGAAGATAGGTTCGTTCATCAACGAGAAAATTTCCATCTTCCATGCCGGCATCGGTGGTGTGCTCGAACTGGGTCTGCCCAATCCCACTTGGGTGGAGGGCCAGGCACGCATCAAGATTAGCCTGTTGGGCGGTCTGTGCAAGATTAACAAGAAGTTTGAGTTCTCGGCTGGTGACCACTGCGTTCCCTTCAAGGGCAATGCACTGGACGGTTTCGAGATGTTCCAGGACGTAAGCCTTGGCAGTGACAGCCTCTATCAGGCTCTCATGGATCCGACCTTCGCCATCTCGGCCAACGAGGCCAACAACATGACCTTCACCACCACCAGCAGCATCGGCAGTCACTACCGTCTGCTCGACCCCTCGTATGTGGACGACATTGCCAAGAACATGGAGACCAACGAGGAAGACCTGAAGGAGAAGTTGGCCACCTACGCCAGCCGCACCTATGTGTTTGACGTCAGTCAAGACAGAGATGCAGAGACCGACATGAAGATGGGTGTACGTCTGTTCGACCTCGGTACCGACCCCACCGAATGGATTGCGGCTAATGGCGGAAAGCCCTTGTCGGAAGGCGATTTCTACAAGAAGATGGGAAAAACCACGGAGAAGAACAGCTACGACAACATGCGCCAGATGGTGGCCTCCTATTTCAATACGCGTGAAAAGACCGTCTGCGAGACCAGTCTTACCCATAAGAATCGTTCTCTCTCGAGTGCTGCCAACGACTACCTGAATGAGGATAAACATTCTACGAATATCGATAAATTCCTGGATTTAGGGTACTTCTCTTTCATGGGTCTCGTAAATCCATGGGGCATAAAGGAGAAGAAAGAGGTGAACGTAAGTTTCCGTGAAGACAAGGGTACGATGTTCCATCTTACGAACATGAATCTCGAACCTGGGCATGCCTACGCTATGTTCCTCGTTGCGGATGCCTACGAGATACAGAATGGTGAGCGCATGTGGTGTGATTACGTCAAGGATGGTAAGAAGTACAATATCCAGTGGCGTCAGCACAAGGCATGGTTCCTCCGCGTGAAGAGCGACGAGGAGGAGAAAATTGTCACCGACTCACTGCGCGACCTTCAGCCCTACATCGCCCTGGCTTATCCCTCCATCGACGGCACCAAGGTGGTGGACAACCGTGGCGAGGGAAGCATGAGGGCATACTATAACGACATCCTGCATCCTACTATTGCACTCAACCGCGACATAAGCGGAAGTGTGCCCGCGGAGAAGATGAAGTGGTTGCTCACGGCCATTACAGCACAGGGCGATACGCTTAGTGTCCAAGAGCGAGATGCCAAATACTTCAAAAATGGCAACTGCATCAACCTGGAACCTGCTACCGCATTCAAAGACTTCGATGAGTTCACGGCAGCACACAGCAATGCCACAGGCACGGGAAAGAGCTACGATTTCGACAATGAAATCTATCATCTGGAACTCGTCTATACTTATCAGAAGAGTAGTGCAGAGAAGTGTAAGTACACGAATTGTGACAGCACCTTCCACTTGGTTGACCTGACGTTGATCTCCTTGCCGCATGACGTGAAGACAGCGAACGGCACCTATACCGATTCGTGGAACCTGACGACGAGTGTAGATAACACCGAACTGCTGCCTTATTCACTGCCCTTCGTGGGGGCACGCATCTATCAGGAACCAGTCTTCGACTATGAGAAGGAAATGAAAGAGCAGGCAGATGCCGATCATGTATTCTATAATAAAAAATATAGCAAGTACGACATCCCATTCCGTCTGCTTGATCCCTATCTCTATTTTGCTTACTTAGGTAAGTGGACGTTTATCGGTGACCGTGCAGTTAATAAGTACGACTTCGACGATGCCCCCATACCGTTCGGTACTGAGACAGTCATCTTCAACTACAACGGCACCACGGTGAACACCGAATTCCTGAAGAACGAAACCAGCAAGACACTGAACGAGGTGCGCGACCAGATGTACGGACTATGGAACGACTGGCAATACAACAACACGAATATGCCATACTACCCCTTGCCCACCCTTGCCAAGACGGTAGGCGGCATCACGGTGAGCAACCAGGATGGCAAGACCAGCACCATTACACCGATAAATATCAATCACTATTCGGACTGGACCTTCAGTTTCCAGAACTTGGTGAAGGACTTCACGGCTCCCTATACGTTGGCCACCGATTTCTGCGAAAAACTGAAACAGGAAACACGCGACCTGACGGCCATCTTCTATTTATGCATGGCACAAAAACTGGAAATAAGTGAGGTTGACTATAATGACGGCCTAAACACCCTTGTAAAGCAATGGAGTTCGAACCATCGCGGACGCTACATCGAGTGTGATTATCGTGGCTTCAGTGTGAAGCTGCCCTACTACCAGTTGCCGCTCATCTTTGGCGACTGCTTCGGTGATGACGCAAAGTACCACTATACGGTTGACGGGAAGAGCAAGACTTTTAGTGTAGATAGTAAGAGTCGTACGTTCAAGGCGACGATTGGCAAGAGCGACATGACCGACAAGACGCGTTGGCCGTCGAAGTCCTCCAATTTGCTCTGGTTCCGTCTGTCCGATGCCGCACACAAGGGAACCACGTTCTCACCGACTATTTTTAACAAAGATTTGCAATTTAAAACGGTAACCTATCCTGGTGAGGCATGGCTGCGCTACACCGATTCCGAATATGCCGACTCCTACGAAACTACAAGCAATAATGAGCGTTACATCGCTTGGGACCAGTTCAATGCGGAGAAGGGAATGGAAGCCGTCAGTGATTTCCAAGCCTTCTTGTATCGTGTGAACTGTTACGACATGGCTACGGGCTTGTACACACGTTACGATAATGTGGGAGCCGACTATGCGACTAAAATCGTAGGCATCAATGCTGGCAATGCCACGGCCACGAACATGTCGCAGATGACGGATGCCATCGCCAATCAGGAGCACTACCTGAAGACCCACTACGACCAGCCAATGGTGCAGGCTATTATGACGGAACTTAATTCGAATGAAAGCCGTCTCTGGTTTGTTAATTCTGATTCCATCTACCAGGCTTCGTGGGAAAAGTATGAAAATGGGAAGGTTGTTGCCTCTCAGACTTATAAGTACAATGGGGAGAAAATTATCAAGGTATGCTGTATGGAGGAGGCAGGTCGAACGCCGTGGACTTCAGCACGTAGCTCATGTACTTCGATTTACTTCGATTCTTCGATGTCGAAGGCCGAAATATACAATACCAGAAACTGGTTCAGCGGTTTCAGTAAGTTAAAGACTGTAAACAACACTGGGAATCTGAACACATCAAAGGTCACCGACATGGCAGGTATGTTCAAGAACTGCTCCAGCCTTACCAACTTGAGCATATCGTCGTGGAATGTAAGCAATGTGAAGGACATGGAAGGTATGTTCAATGGTTGTGAAGAGTTGAAAACCTTGAATATCACAGGTTGGAACACTTCCAAGGTGGAGAAGATGTCTAACATGTTTGCTTACTGTTACAAACTGACTGAGGTGAAGGGCATTGAAAAGATAAACACCCAGAAGGTGAAGTTCATGGATGGCATGTTCCGCGGCTGTGAGACGATGGATTGGGCTCCGCTTGACAACTTCACCAGCGAAAATTTGGTTAGTGTGAGCGACATGTTCAAAGGTTGTACCAAGATAGAGGAAATCAGCCTCAACGGCATAGAGGGTATGAAGTTGACATACACCTCTGGTATGTTTGCTGGCTGCAAGAGCATGACCCGCTTGCATCTCAAGAGCCTGACTTGTGATGATGACAACCTGACGTATAAGAGAAACTACGAAGGTATGTTCACCAATGTGCCCGACTTGAAATGGTGCGACATTAACTATGGGCTTGTGGATAAGATAAAGGATCAGATTCCAGGTAAAGTATATCCCCAGTACGACGAAAACTATATCGTCGTCTATGGAACGCTGACCGATAAGCCAACGACTTTCAGTCTGACTACTACACCCTCTGTTACCACAACCGTTGTGTATGACCCCATTACTCATACTTATGTTACGACTGAATTGGGAACGAACTCTAACTCTAATTCTAATTCAAGTAGTGGTCAGATATTCACTCAGGCTTCCAGTAGTCAGAATACGGGCACTACTGCTCAGACCACTGTTAGTCAGACTACCATTAGCCAGGGGACTACAGGTATCGTAAGGCAAAGCACGGTTAGCCAAGGTACAACTGCAACAAGACGGGCTACTCTCGGTCTGAGCACCAGTAGTCAAGACACTTATGAATCAGGCTCTTCCAGACGGGAATATGGAGGCTTGACATTGGAAAACTCCAATGAGTCCTTAGGCTCTGTAGTCATGACCAGAGAAGTAACACCTGTACTCGTGTTCATGCGCAAGAGTGCACCTAAGAAAGACGAGACCACTTCGGTAACCGTCAATGGTGAAACGAAATATGTGAAGGTCGTCAATGTATGGCAGGGCGAAGATGTTTTGGGCAAGAGTTACAATCAAAGCAAGATTCCTTGGAGCGATGTGCGTGCGGACATCAAGCAGGTCTATATCGAGCAGTCGTTCGCCCAGTCGCCTATCAGCACTAAGAACTGGTTCTATGGTTGCACGAGTCTGACGGACATCTACGGACTGGAGAACCTGAACACTTCGCGTGTGGAATCGATGGAGAGCATGTTCGGAAATTGTTCGAAGTTGACGGAACTGGATTTGACGCACTTCAAGACCAACAAGTTGACAAACATGTCGCAAATGTTCTGGGGATGTGAATCCCTTAAGAAACTTGGCTTTGGATATAACTGGAAGACTGAGAACGTAACAGACATGAGTAGCCTGTTCTCGGGTTGTAAGTCGCTGAAGGAACTCTCGTTTGTCTATGACTTCGACACTCCGAACGTGGAGAACATGGCCAATATGTTCAAGGATTGTGAACAACTGGAACGCATCAATATGAGTTTTGGCCAGGAGTTCAACACCGCCAAGGTGACCAACATGCAACGTATGTTCGAGAATTGTAAGTTGCTGAAGTGGATACCCACCCTCTCTTCTACGGAGAATGTGACAGGTCTTGGAATGATGTTCTCGGGCTGCAAATCGTTGGAAGAGGTCAACTTCACTGGCTACGATATGAGTAAGGTGACGGGAGTATCCTCCATGTTCAAAGATTGTGCGGCTCTGAAGACCCTTAACCTGAGCAACTTCAGGGGCGAATCGCTGAAGTCTTACAATTCGATGTTCTCGGGCATGAATAACCAGTGTACCATCTACATCCCCAGCGACTGTAAGAAGGAAGTGCTCGATCAGTGCCCGAAATCGACGTTCCCGAACCTTGTGCTCATTTATCCAGCCTACGTCATTCGCTATCAGGTGGGCGGCAATGCTCAGTTGCTCTTCCTCGGTTCGAAGACCACATTGAAGGTGGGCGACAAGTACAATGGTTACACCATCGATGCCGTGTGGAGTGGCAGGGATGTCATAGACAGCCAAAGTGGATGGAGCAACACGTCCAACCCATGGCACACGGATCTCAGTTATCCCATCACGAAGGTTACCATCGACGAGTCGTTCAAGAATGTGCCCATCGTGAATGCGGCTTACTTCTTCAGTTTCTATTCCAAGAAGTGTACCAGCATCACGGGCTTGCAGTATCTGAACTTGGCGAATGCCAAGGATCTAACCTGGATGTTCAGCAACTATCAGGGCGAGACGCTCGACCTGAGCCAGTGGAATACACAGAGTGCCACGAATATGGACTGGATGTTCTTGAACTGTCCGAACCTGAAGACGCTCAAGTTAGGCAGCAACTTCAAGACGGACAATGTCACGAGCATGCAGGCTATGTTCTCGGGTTGTAACAGCCTGGAGAGCCTCGATGTAAGCAAGTTCAACACGGCGAATGTGGAGAACATGAGCATGATGTTCTCGGGTTGCCACAATTTGAAGAGCCTTGATGTGAGCAAGTTCGACGTTTCGAAGGTGAAGGACGGTACCCTGTGGAGTATGTTCTCGGGTTGTCGGAGCCTGAAGACGCTGGATATCTCTAACTTCGACATGGAGAAGCAAACCAACATGCTTGGTATGTTCTCCGGTTGTGAAAGTCTGGAAAGCCTCGACTTGAGCGGACTTGACTTGTCGAACGTAAAATCGTGGATGACGGCCTTCAACGGCTGTACCTCGCTGCGCAAACTGGTTATCGGTTCGCTCATTACGCCCGACATAATAAAGAAGGAAACCCTCGGTGGTCAGGTATATGGTGCTTTCGATAATGTACATGACCTAACCGTCATCACTCCGCCAGAGAAACTGGAGGCCATCAAGGAAGCCTTCATCGAGAAACTGGGCTTCGTGGATGGGGTGACGGGTACGTTCTACGACAAGGAACCCGAAAAGACAGGACAAGTGCTTTGGATTAACGATGAAAAGTCACTCGTATTCTTCTATGGTTCGCCCGTGGGCGACTACTACAACAGCCAGGTAGTGACCAAGAAGTGGGAAGGCGATAATGTGCTCGGAAACAAGGGCTCATTTGCCCCGTGGACGCAGGAGATTGCCTCCAGTGTGGAGAAGGTGAAGTTCGACGCGTCGTTTGCCAACGCACGACCCACCAGCACCAATGCATGGTTCCTGAATATGAGCAAGTTGACGGAAATCGAGAACCTGAAGTACCTGAATACATCTGAAGTGACGACCATGGAGGATATGTTCAAGATGTGTTCTAAGCTTCCGTCTGTTGACCTGAGCAACTTCAATACATCAAAGGTGACCAGCATGTCGTATATGTTCTATTACACTGGTCTGGAGGAATTAGATGTTTCCACCTTCAATACAACGAATGTGACCAATATGTCACGTATGTTCTGCCAGAGCGACAAGTTGAAGAAGCTCGACATCTCTAATTTCAATACGAGCAAAGTTACCTCTGCTCCAAGCCTGTTCAATGGCTGCCGTGCCCTAAAGGAACTGAAGTTGGGTCAGAACTGCACCTTCACGAAAGTATGGCCGAAAAAATCATCGGTATTTACCAGCGTGTCGGGCATGGAAGTACTTGTACATTCGTCGTACCTCGATGCTGTGGAGAAGAGTTTCACCGACGATTTGGGCTTCACCAGTTCTAATGGTGAATTCATAGCCGAAGATCAGCGCAAGGCGCAAGTGCTGTGGAATAGCAGTGACAAGAAGCTTACCTTCGTCTATACCAAAGAGTTGAGTGCCGGCAAGTACTACAAGGGCAAGTACATCTCGAAGGCGTGGGGCGAAACGGATGTCTTAGGTGCCGCTCAAACCAAGACCTCACCATGGGCTTCCGACTTGAAGAGTCAGGTAGCCACGGTAGAGTTTGACCCGTCGTTTGCCAATGTCAAGGTGACCAAAACCTCCAATTGGTTCAAGGGATGTACAAACTTGAGCACCGTGAAGGGTCTGGAGAATCTGAAAACGGCTTCCGTAACGGACATGTATGGTATGTTTGCGAACTGTCCTTCCTTGGAAGAAATCGACCTTTCCAGCTTCGACACGAAAGTCGTCACGAGCATGTCGTATATGTTCGATGGTTGCTCCAGCCTCAAGTCACTTGACCTTTCCAACTTCAATACGGCAAAGTTGAAGTACATGACAGGCATGTTCCGCAACTGCTCTGCCCTGACCGAACTGAAGATAGGGCACTTCAACACGGGCAGTGTCACCTCTATGTCGGCATTGTTCCAGGGTTGCTCGAAACTGCCCAGTGCGGATGTTGAAATGTGGAACACCGTGAACGTGACAGACATGAGTTATATGTTCAAAGATTGCGCCGCGATGACGGAGATTAAGACGGGTAAGTTCAGCACCTCGAACGTGACGGACATGTCCTACATGTTCTCAGGTTGCTCCGCTTTGAAGTATCCGAGCGTTTATAGCTTCGATGTAACGAAGGTAAAGAACTTCGCCTACATGTTCTTCGATTGCTCGTCGGCACGCACCATCAACCTCTCGCAATGGACAACACCTGCTGCGACCAACATGCAGGCCATGTTCAAGCAGTGTTCGGCAGCCGACATCATCGAAACCTCAAAGTTCAATACTTCGAACGTGACAGATATGAGTTACATGTTCTATAAGACGAATAAACTGCAATCGACGTGGGTATATTACTTCGATACCTCACAGGTTGAGGACATGAGTTACATGTTTGCCTATAGTGGCTCGGAGGACAATGGCCACTGGATAAGCCTCAGCAACTTCGACACGTCGAAGGTCAAAAACATGTCTCATATGTTCTATGGCTGCTCTACATTGACAAGTCTTGACCTGACGAACTTCAACCTACTGAATGTAACTACGGTCACAGGCATGTTCTCCTATTGCACGGGATTGAAGAGCATGAACATCGGCAATAAGTTTAAGCCTAATTTGTCATCGTCAACGTCGAGCTTCTATAAGGTGAGCGGACTGAAGGTTATCCTTAAGAATGTGTCCTCTGCATCTTCCGATAAGAACACCATTCCCGGATTGCTGAAAAAGATGGGCTTTACCAACAATGTCACGGGTACGGTGCAGTTGACGACGGGTGGACCTTATAACTTCTGAAAATGAGAAAATGAGAAAGATATGAGATATAAGTCAATCATAACAGGTATGTTGCTGATGGCCGCTACTTCGGTCATGGCACAGGTGACAGGCAACACGACGGGAGCAGGGAACTCCGGCCTCAGGGAAATACGCCCAGCATACCACCCGCGCGTGACGTCGAAAATCAGGTTGCTGACCCGCTCCTATGGCGACAGCATCGTGCTGCGCTGGGTGGCAGAGGACTATGTGTCGTACAACTATCTGGCCACGTTCGGCGTGAACGTGTTACGTGTATCGAAGGTTGAGGGATACAATACCGATACGCTGGCCTATGCCCTGAAACCGAAGACGCTGGAACAGTTCAAGCAGAAATATGCCCCCGACGACTCCATCGCCTACGTAGCCATGAACGTGCTCTACGGCGAAGAGAAGGAGAACGTCCACCGCGACCACGGCGAACGAGGCAACACACTCGACACGAGCAGCGACCAGGACATCAACTACGGCTTCTCCATGCTCACTGCCGACTGGCGTCAGGACCTTGCCGAGGACCTGGCCGTCCGCTTCACGGACAAGACGGCGAAGGCGGGTGTCTCCTACGAATACATTGTGCAGCCCACGGTATGGAACGACGAGGTGATTATCTTTGAGCCAGGTGTGGCAGAGAATGTGACGAACACCCTCTACAAGCCGCAAGTTTACGACGTGCGCATGGTGGACTCCCTGGGCGCGCCTTATACGTTGCAGATAGGCTGGTGGGACTCGGAACACAGCAGTTTCGAGGTGGAACGCCGCCAGACCTCTACCCTCAAGGGTGAGCGTGTCAACGGGAAGTGGGAGCGCATCACCCAGAAACCCTACGTCTCCATGGTAGAGCAGGCGGAGGGCGAGGACTACTGCCTGGTAGTGGACTCCGTGCCCGAACTGGGAAACTGGGAATACCGCATCATGGGCTACGATGCCTTTGGCGACCTGAACGACCTGGGCGAACACTCCGTCTTCGTGCCCGATGTAGAACCACCCTTGCCTCCGACACTGAAGGCCATCGTCATTGAACGTCCCGACGACAACGATCCCATGTCGCAAGTCTTTGCCCACGTCATCTGGGAGAAGGAATACATAGAGGAGGACTTTGCAGGCTATCGCATCTACTACCAGCCTATGCAGAAGGACAACGAGGCATGGCGACTCATGACCCCCAACCTGTTGGCTCCCACCGACACCATCTGCAAACTGGACATGACGGGGTGCCGCACAGGCATGATGTATATCGCTGCCTACGACTTCACGGGTAACGAAAGTCGCTCTTTCGTCCAGCAGGTGACGCTGACGGACTATAAGGCTCCCGCAGTGCCCAGTAACTTCCGTGCCATGGTGCGCGAGATTAACCTGACCGACACTGCCGAAGTGAACACTAAGTGGGCGTATGTCGACCTCTACTGGCAACCCGCTGCTGAGGATGACGACATCGACTACTTCGATATAGCATACGCCAACGACACCACGCACAACTTCCTGCTACGCAACGAAGGCGGCATCCGCCAGTCGGCCTTCACCGATTCCATGGCACTGAATGCCAACCAACGCTATATATATTATAAGGTACGCGCCGTGGACTATTCGACAAACATCGGTGAGTGGAGCCACTGGATACAGGTGGAGCGTCCGCACATTACACCGCCTACGCAGCCGCACCTTGGGCACTCCAGCCACGACAACATGACGGGCATGCACATGGAATGGATAGTGGGTGCCGATGCCGACATGAAACGCCACATACTCTACCGCCGTCTGGGCGAGGAGGGCAAGTGGGAAATCCTGCGAAAGTTCGATGCCGACAGCGTGAAGACGCAGGACAACACCATCATCGTAGATGACAACCCACCCTACTCCCAAAATGGGCGCTACTACTACTTCATGCGCAGCGTCAATGCCTCACCCTTTACAAGCAATAGCCTTGCTGTCAGTTGGAAACATCAGGGTCCCCGCATACTGGACGTGCCCATTGAACTTACGGGTTCGTACGAAGATGGTACGGTATTGACATGGTTTATAAATCCCAACAAACTTCCAGGTGGTGAATGGCACTTTTGCATTTATCGCAAGGGACTTGGCGACAAAGACTTTAAGTACTATATGTCTGCCGCCCAGACCGACCAACGCTACACGGAGCATACGCTGAAGCAGGGCGAGACGGCAGAGTACTATATCCAACTGCAATTTGAGGACGGTCGTCGCAGCCTGCCCTCGAATACGGTACGTGTGACGGCCAAGGCCGAATGACTATGGATAATGGATAATAGACAATGGATATAATTGATAATGGACAATGATATGAAGGCGATACATCGAATCTTATTGCTCGCAGTCGCGGTAGTGCAACTGACAAGTTGTGGCCTGCTGGACTTCGATGTGGATGAGTTCGGAGCGGAGACTGCTACCGAGATGCGAATCGGACAGGACACCATCTACGTGATGGTGGGCGACACGTTCTCGCTAAATCCTGTGTTTACCCCCGACACGGTGAACATCACCGACCTCTACATCTTACCCGTGGAGCAGGATGTGGTGGCTGTGCGCGGTAGTGACAAGTTGGAGGCCGTGGGAGAGGGCGGTACGAAACTCTACATCGTCTCCGTGTCGGCTCGCATTCAGGATAGCTGTATGGTGTATGTCAGTGCTCCCTGGTTGGAAAGAGAATCCGTTTGGCCTTATGAAACGATATTCTACGCCCATGTTACCGTAGACGGTCAACCCTTGACCGAGGATATGGAGCTTGCGGCCTTTGTAGGTGGCGATTGTCGTGCCTTAGGACAGTTGAAGGCTGCACACGGCATCAGTTATTGGCAATTCCGCGTGGGGTCAGACATCTTATACACGGACGATGACTGGGACGACGACGAAGAGGAAGATGAATACGACGCAGAGGGTGTTGCTGAAAGTTATCGGCCGCAAATCAATTTCCGATGCTACGATCGTACCCATCGTAAACTCTATACGACTTCAACGCATGCCTTCTTTGATGGTGAAACGCATGGCACGTTGTCTGAATTGTTTGAAATAAACTTCTGATATTATGAAGAAATATATCTATCTCATAGCGATATTATTCTTGTTGGGAGGCTGCACCCTGTCGATGGAAGACTGGGTGACACCTGAGGAAGACCGTGGCAAGGATGAACCCTATACCGTAGAGAGTGAGTATGGAACCATCACCTACCAGTTTGCCGACAGCGTTTTGTATGTGACGGACAAGGTACAGGAAGACTATATCGTGCGCGTGGAGCACGACAGCATTCTCTATTTCAATGGTAATGTGCCGCAGAAGTTCCGCCCCTACAAGGGCATGAAGATGGCCACGGGCTGTTCCCACCTTCTGCCCTACGGCCTGAACCATAAAGTGCTCTCGGTGGAAGACGTGGGCGGCATTCTGAAGGTTGTTGCCACCAAGGTGTCTACTGATGAGGTATATGAGCACCTGAGCTATAAAATAGATTACGACATTGTGGCTCCTGACCTTAGCGGCATGACGGCAGAGGAACTTGAGGACTATGGCTATGAAATGACCATAAACGAGGCTGGGGATACTGTCATCATGGACTGGAACGAGTATGATGTGGAGAAGGGAATTCGCCCAGCATCGGCCAAGCGGCGTTCGCTGAAAAGGAGCATGCAGAAGTCGTCAGGAATGCGTAAGGAGAAAAGGACAGGTGACAAGGAAGAGGAAACAACTTATATCGACCTCTTGATAGACACTCGCGATATTGCTGTCAAGGATGCGAAGAGTTATGCCGATCAATTCCGTAATGGACTTGTCACTTCTATCCTCGGTCGCCTTTCAGACGAATCAGCCAAAGTGCCCAGTCGTACAAAGGATTTGCTTGGAGACCCTTATGTAGGCGTTGGCTTAAAGGTAGTCAACCATCAACTTGTGCATGCCGAGGAAGATACAGATATAGACTATGAACTGAAATACACCGACACTTGGACAGAATGGGAAGCAAGGATAGAGGCTGGATTCACAAAGAGTTTCCTCAAGTCAAAGGATGAGGAGGCCGATGTGATGGGCATACCCGATGCGGCATTCTTCAGCGGGCTTAAGAACACACTAAAGGAGAAACAAAGTCTGAAGAATCTGGCAAAAGAGAGTACCAAATGGTCCAACGGACAATTGCGTATCATGCTTACTGCCACACCCGTTCCCATCGCTTTCATTGCCAGTGCCACCTTCTCACCTATACTGGAAATTAGTGGTAACATCTGCGGATCAGTAACATATACAACTGACAAAGTGCGTACAGGTTACGAGATTAAGAATGGAGAAAAGTATGATATAAAAGACAAAATCATTGAGAAGAGTCATTGGAGTGCTCCTAAGTTTGTGCTTAGTGGTGCCTTTAAGGCTGGTGCCAGTTTCCGTGCTGCGGCTGGCATAGAGGTGGCGGCTACCATTGGAGTCACCGTTGGGGCCAACGTGGAGGGAGGATTCGAGGCCAGCGGATCCATTGGTTTTGACACGGGCAATGCGCTTGATGATGACGAAGAGACTTCTGCATGGGAACCCGAAGGGGAACTCCATTTCTATGTGGACTTCTATGGAGACGTGCAACTTCATGTGGCACCCCTCGGATTCCATCTCTGGGATAAGGAATTGGCAAGATTCTTGACGAAACACATCGTCAATGTCACAACAAAATTAGCACCTCAGATAGATTTTACTTCGGGTACCACTAAGTTTGGAAAGGAATTGGGAGAAGAATATAGTGATTATGACCAGATTGGTTTGGTTCGTGGTTTCTATAAAGTGAGGTCGATGGATGGAGTCGGTGCTTTTCTGAGTTTGAATCCGATGCGTTATCCAGGTATGAGATTGTATTTCGGACCTGTCTCTGATAACAATTGGATTTTTATTAAACCCTATGATGCTAATTGGGGTGATATTGAGAGCATGAGCCAATGGAAGTCTGCTGAAAATGGCAATGTCTATAATTTTGAATGGGTAGGAACCATTACTGATCATAAAAAAGGAGAAGATCCCATTACAGAAGTAACTCTCGTGCCCACACTCTACTCCTATAAAAGTTATTTCAACCCCTTGTATGCAGGAAAAGTTTCGTTTGAAGATGTAATAAAACATATTGGTGATGAGATTGTCATGAAAGACAATGCCTGCCGCATAGAATTGGCTGACCCCGATATTACAACCCTTGAAGCAGGGCAGATTGAGGGCGTATGGAACGGAGACTATGACTTCGCCAGCCACGAACAGGGTGGATATGTCAGCACAGAAGATGGTGAACATGGAGGACAGTCTGTCTATGAGAAACCCTCTCTGCGAAGATACACTATATATACAAGAATTAAAGTTGACGGAGGAACTCGCATGAAAGAGTGGGGTCTCAAGATTTACATCTTTGGCCCCGATGGAAAGAAGCGACTTCTGCGCCGCAAGCTGCCCGTCAATAAACTTCGCTCGGGCACTTACACCTTTATTTTCAATTTCGAGAGCGACTGGGGAACGAAGCAGAGCATAGACACCAGTAAGGAGCATCTTTACTTCCGCATCCAACCCTATTGGAGTGACCCCCGAGCCTCCGACCTCATAGAGGCTCAGGATGCCGCATCGCTGAAGAAGTACCCCATCGATTGGGAGATGGAGGACACTAAGTCTGAAGAAATCCTCGGAAAGGACAATGGGAGCAAGTGGGGTACGGTAAGCCAACAGAACCTCCACGACTATTGATACATGGAGAAAGAAACCAACCATAATCAATTAGGGCAGGCGAAATCGCCTGCCCTTGCTGTTTCTTTTGCTGACATTATTCAAATACCCAAGGCCTCTTTTACAGCTTTCTCGATGTCGGCTCCGCGGAGGCCGCGTTTCAGGATGGTGCCGTCGGGGGCAAAGAGAATAATCTCGGGAATGCCGTCGATGGAGTAGGCCTTACTGCCAGCCTCTTGGGCGTTCATAATCTGGGGATAGGGGATGCCCAGTTCTTCAATGGCTTTCAGCGTATTGTCGGGCTCGTCCCAGGTGGCTACGCCCAGTACCTCGAACTTCGGACCCTTGTACTGCTGGTAGACGTTGATGAGGTTGGGTATCTCGGCACGGCAGGGACCGCACCAGCTGGCCCAGAAGTCGACGAGAACGTACTTGCCTTTGCCTACGTAGTCGGACAGACGCTGAACCTTGCCGTTGTACTCGGCCTCGAAGTCGGTGAACTTCTTACCGGGGGCGGAGAGGCTGAGGCACTCCAGTTTCTCCTTCAGCGTCTGCATCTTCTTATACTGTTTCAGACGGTCGTCGGTCTGTTCGTAGAGACTGGCCAGTTCGTTGCAGTCCAGCAGGGAGGTCATGGCGGGGTGGGTAAGCACGAGTACGGAACTTACGTCGTCCTTGTGTTCGGTCACAAAGTCCTTGATGGCAGGAACGCAGTCGCCTTCGGCCTGAGAGATGCTGTCTATCTGCTCAAACAGGGCGAGCACCGCGTCGTTCAGTGGGGTCCCCTTACCGAAGTTCAGCTCGTTGTCGGTGGTGATAACACCAGGTTCCACGATGACATCGTAACCTGTTTGGTTTGTCTCCAAACCTTGATAGGTGAAGTAGAGGGTGACGGTGCCCAGGGTGGGCTCGTCGATGGTGCCTTCCAACAGGGCATGACCATCCTTCAGTGTGGTGACGGTCTGTACCACTTCCTCGTCAATCGTCAGGGTGACCGAGTCTACGGTAAGTCCTGCCTGGTTTGCGATGGAGAGGTCCCAGTCGATGCTGTACTTCTTTTCCTGGTTGCAGGCGGTGAGCACCAGGGCTGTGGCGACCAGTGCTGAGAGAAATGTCTTTTTCATTATTATTGCGTTTTTGGTGATAGTTGCAGCACAAAGGTACGCTTTTTCCGTTTACAAAACAAATCCGCGGCCCTATCTTCTCAGACGGGACCGCAGACGGGTATACCTTAGAGTTAATGTGAAAAACAGATTAACTACTCTCTCTAACGTTAGTTTTCCTTTGTCAGTTCAGACGGAACATGATGGGCAGGGTGAAGCGTGTGCGCACAGCTTTCTTCTCCCCGTCCTTGGTGGTGTAGCCAGGCTCCCACTGGCCATTCATCTGTTTGACCACACGCTCGCTCTCGGTGATGAGCGCATCCACGCCTTCACGCAGGGCCTCCTGGCTCTTCTGGTATTCCTCGTCGGAGGAGAACTGGCTGCGGTCTTTGCTGTAGGCAGCCACCACTACCGCCCTCAGACTCTTGCCGTCCTGCGCTTTTTCCTTGTCCAACTGAACGGCTTTCACGTCGCTGACGCTGCCGTCCTTCTCTACGACGAACTGCACCATCATACGTCCTTGTGTCCCGTTCTCTTGGGCTTTTGCGGGATACTTGATGTTGCGTGCCAACCAGCCATACATCTCGCCGGGACCGCCTTTGAACTCGGGCAGAATTTCAGGTTTATCGACAATCTCCCCGTCCTTGGTCTTAACGACGATGACCGTGTCGTCGACGTGCTGGAGGACGGTTTTCAGCTTCTGGTCGTCGAAGCTGGATGGCGTGCCGTCGATGTCCAGTTTGATGTGCTGGACGTCGGCCTCCTCTACGGGTTTAGGCGCATCGGTAGCTTTTTTCTCTCTATCAGTTTGGTTTACTGGAGCAAAATGGCTACCTTTGTCCTCGAGATTCTTCACTGCCTCCTGAATGGGGGTGACGAACTTGGGCGTAGCAAACGCACTGAGTGCGACTACGGCCATAGGGATGACATACAGCACTTTGCTGCGCATCCACGGATTGGATTTGTTTTGTAACATCATAGTGATACGTTTTTTAGTTAAACTATGGTTGAAGTTGTTGGCAAAGGTGTAGGAGCTGGTGCCAACAGCTTTTTTAATGATAAGCATCTGATAGGCATGGGCCGAAATGCCCTGACGTAGGACGTAGTCGTCGGCCTCGTACTCGTGGATGTCGCGCAGGCTGAGGCCCAGCATGTAGACCAGCGGGTTCCACCATTGCAACATCTCTACGAGCGTGAGCAGCAGGATGTCGAGGGAGTGCAGGTTGCGTATGTGTCCTTTCTCATGGAGCAGAATCTCGCGTCCATGGCTGCCGTAATCGTCCTCACTGATGACGATGTTGCGCATCCAACTGAACGGGGCTACCTTGCCGACGTGGCAATAGATGTGACATCCTTCCTCGTCGTGGTGCCAGAGGCTTCCGCCTCGTATGATCCACCCCATGCGGACTATCTGGGCCAGGCGGAAGAACAGGACCAGCAGGGCTCCAGCCACATAGAGTATGCTGAGTAGGGCAAACCATGAGATGGAGGTGTCGGCCGTAGCCTGCCGCTGTGGCTCTCCGTCGATGTCGAACGCCGTGACAATGGGGATGCCAAATTCTATCATCTGCTGTTGCATGGCGTGTACCACGGGCTGGCGGTCGAGGGAAAGCTGACTTACGTTCAGCAGGGGCAGGACGAGCGAGCAGGACAGGATGGACAGCAGCACCATGCGGTTGAACCGAAAGAATGTCTCTCGCCGCAACACTAATATATAAGGTATATAGAGTAGCGACAGGGCAAAGGCCGATTTCAGGGAATAGAGCAACAGGGTGGTCATCATCGTTCTTCCTCCTCTTTTATCAGGTTCAACATTTCTTTTATCTCTTCCACGTCGAGGTTCTCCTCCTCGATGAAGTAACTGAACATCGACTTCAGGCTGCCTCCGAAGAAGTCGCGCTTCACCTCCTGCATGGTCTGACGGGTGTATTCCACCCGGGTCACCTTGGCCACATAGCGGTGGGTCTTCCCTTCGCCTTTCTGCTTGAAGTAGTCGACGTAGCCTTTCTCGTACAGCACCTTCAGGTAGGTGGCAATGGTGGTGTAGGCCGGCTTGGGCTCGGGGTAGCGTTCCAGTATATCCCATGCGCAGGCACTGTGGTTGATGTCCCACAGGATGCTCATTACCTGGAACTCCACCTTGGTCAGCGTGTTGTCGTTTCGTCTCATCTTGGTTCGTTTTTGTAGGTTTCTGAGGCAAAGTTAGTCCTTCTTCCTTCTATCTCGCAAACTTTCGATATTGAAAAGTTACGAGATTCGTCTTGTTTTAACGTTTATTCGTAGAAATAAGGCTTTTGCAGAAATAGTTTTCGTTTTCGTTCCGGTTTTCGTTGAAATGTACTATCTTTGTCGGACTGATTGTGTTATTGAACCCGAAATCATTACCTAAACAAGCAAGAAATGATGGACACTCTTGAACAGACCCCATTGACTGAGGCCCCTTCAGAGCAGACTGCTGCCGAGGCCGTTGAACCCGCAACTCCAGTAGAAGAAGTCGAGGAAACAATCGTTCCCGAGACTGGCGAGGAGGAGAACAACATTCCTTTGATGAAGACGAAGGAAGAAGTGCTGGCGCGCGCCCAGGCTATAGCCCAGAGCGACGATGCCGGCGAGAAGCAGGAACTGGACCTGCTGAAACAATTGTACTACCGCTATCACAATGCCGATGCCATGGCTGCGCGTCAGGCGTTCATCGACGCAGGCGGCGATGCGAACACCTATGTTCCTGCACCCGACCCCACGGAGGAGCCCTTCAAGGAGGCGATGCAGACCATCCGTCAGCGTCGGGCTGAACAGCAGTTGGCGCAGGAGAAGGAGCGCATGGACAACCTGGAGAAGAAACAGGCCGTGATAGAGAAGATAAAGGTGCTGGCCACCACGCCCGAGGAGGCCAACAAGAGTTACGAGGACTTCAAGGCCCTGCAGAACGAATGGAGGGAGATAGGTCCCGTGCCTGCCGAGCATGTCACCGAAACGTGGAAGAACTATCAACTCTATGTGGAGCAGTTCTACGATATGCTGAAGTTGAACTCCGAGATGCGCGAGTACGACTTCCGCAAGAATCTGGAGGCCAAGACCATCCTGTGCGAGCAGGCAGAGAAACTGAAGGATGAGGCCGACGTGGTCAGTGCCATCAACCAGTTGCAGACGCTTCACCAGGAGTGGAAGGAGATAGGGCCCGTGGCCAAAGACTTGCGTGAGGAACTGTGGAACCGTTTCAAGGAAGCAAGCACCATCGTGCGTAAGCGTCATCAGGAATTCTTTGAGGCTCGTAAGGCCCAAGAGGAAGAGAACCTGCAGAAGAAGACCGAGCTCTGCGAACAGATAGAGGCGATAGAGACGGAAGGACTGAAGACCTTTGCCGACTGGGATGCCAAGACCAAGGAAATCATCGACCTGCAGGCCGTGTGGAAAACCTTGGGTTATGCTCCTCAGAAGTTAAACGCTCAGGTGTTCGACCGTTTCCGTGCAGCCTGTGACCAGTTCTTCACGCAGAAAGCAGCATTCTTCAAGAGTGTGAAGGAGAGCCTGAACGAGAACTTGCAGAAGAAAACTGTTCTGGTGGAGAAGGCTGAGGCCCTGAAGGACAGCACCGAGTGGAAGAAGACCACCGATGCCCTGGTAGAACTGCAGAAGGAATGGAAGACTATTGGTGCCGTTCCGCGCAAGGTGAGTGACCAGTTGTGGAAACGTTTCGTAACAGCCTGTGACCAGTTCTTCGAGGCGAAGAGCCAGGCTCATGCCGGTCAGCGTGCCGAGCAGCAGGACAATCTGGAAAAGAAGCAGGGCATTATCGCCCAACTGAAGACTCTGGCAGAGGAGAGCGTCGAAGGAGCAGCCCAGAAGATAAAGGAACTCCAGCAACAGTGGAACGAGGTAGGCCATGTGCCCATGAAGGAGAAGGACAAAATCTACGAGCAGTACCACGAAGTGGTGGACTCGCTGTATAAGAAGCTGAACATCTCCCAGGCACAGCGTCGGCTGAACAGTTTCCGCACCACCCTGAAGGTGACCGCTGAGAAGGAGGGTAACTCGTTGTTGCGCGAGCGTGAGAAACTGATGCGGGCCTATGAGATAATGAAGAACGAGGTACAGACCTACGAGAACAACCTCGGTTTCCTCTCCGTCGGCAGTAAGAAGGGCAATGCCCTGGTACAGGAGATACAGAAGAAGGTTGACAAACTGAAGGACGAACTCAGCCTGCTGGGTCAGAAGATAAAGGCCGTGAACGACGAACTGAGAAAAGAACAGAAAGCTCAGGGAAAAGCATAAAAAGAAAGCGAGGAAGCCAATTGGTTTCCTCGCTTCGTTGTTGGGCTACCCGGACTCGAACCAGGAAAGGCAGGACCAGAATCTGCAGTGTTACCATTACACCATAGCCCAATCTGTTTCAGAGATTCGACTGCAAAGGTAGACACTTTTCTTGAACTGACCAAACTTTTTCCTTACTTTTTCGTTTTCGTTCTCGCTAAATCTTTGTATCTTTGTGCCCATTATGGAATTGGTAGACGCAATAATAAAAGGATTACAAGAAAAGAAGGGCCACAACATCGTGGTGGCCGATTTGACAACTATCGGGGATACAATCTGCAGGGCCTTCGTGGTATGCACAGGTGGTTCTCCCTCCCAGGTGCAGGCTTTGGCCCAAAGCGTAGGTGAGACGGCGCGCAAGGAATGTGGCGCACGTCCCATCCGTGTGGCTGGAATGCAGCATGCCCAATGGGTGGCCATGGACTATGCCGATGTCATGGTTCACGTCTTCCTGCCCGACATGCGTGAGTTCTACGACATCGAGCACCTGTGGGCCGATGCCGAGTTGACGGAAATCCCTGACTTAGACTGAAACACAACCGAATGAACGAGAACAAAAGAAAGAAGGGTCCAAAGTTTGACCTTACGTGGATATATCTCATTATTGCCGTGGTGCTGGGTTACCTCTTCATCAATGGCGATACGAGTATGTTGAACACGGGAAGCGAGGAAGCTACATACGACGAGTTTAAGAGTTACGTACAAAAGGGCTATGTATCCCGCATCGAGGCCAATAAGGAACAATGTACCTTGAAGATGTATGTGGTGAAAGGCAAGGAAGACCAGGTACTGAAAAAGAAAGGAAACGGTTCTTCTTCGCCTTCCCCTGCCTACGTCAGCGTCTCTTATCCCTCCAACCAGACCCTGCAAGCCTTCATTGAGGAGCAGCAGGCCGAAGGGAACTTCAAGGGAGAGATAACCTACAAGGACCAGAGCCATGGTATATGGTATTACCTGATATCCAATCTTCTGCCCTTCGTTTTGCTCATCGGCTTCTGGATGTTCGTCATGGGCCGCATAGGCGGCGGTAAGGGCGGCGGAGGCTTTGGCGGAGGCATCTTCAGTGTGGGCAAGAGCCGTGCGCGTCTGGTGGATAAGGACGAGACGGACAAGGTGACCTTTGCCGACGTGGCCGGACAGGCCGGGGCCAAGCAGGAGGTGCAGGAAATCGTGGAGTTCCTGAAGAACCCCAAGAAGTATACCGACCTGGGTGGAAAGATACCCAAAGGTGCCCTGTTGGTTGGTCCCCCGGGAACGGGTAAAACCCTGCTGGCCAAGGCCGTGGCCGGTGAGGCTGACGTGCCTTTCTTCTCGATGTCGGGAAGTGACTTCGTAGAGATGTTCGTGGGTGTGGGAGCCAGTCGTGTGCGTGACCTTTTCCGTCAGGCCAAAGAGAAGAGCCCCTGCATCATCTTCATCGATGAGATAGATGCCGTGGGCCGTGCCCGCAGCAACCATGCGGCTATGGGAGGTAACGACGAACGGGAGAGCACGCTGAACCAGCTGCTCACGGAGATGGACGGCTTCGGCACCAACAGTGGTGTCATCATTATGGCTGCCACCAACCGTGCCGACATCCTGGATAAGGCCCTTTTGCGTGCCGGACGTTTCGACCGTCAGATACACGTCGACCTGCCTGACCTTACCGAACGAAAGGAGATATTCAAGGTGCATCTCAAACCCCTGAAGGTGGACAAGAGCCTGGACCTCGACTTCCTGGCTCGTCAGACCCCGGGATTCTCTGGAGCCGACATTGCCAACGTCTGCAACGAGGCCGCCCTCATCGCTGCGCGTCACGATAAGAAGGTGGTCACGAAGGAGGACTTCTTGGCCGCTGTCGACCGCATCATTGGCGGTCTGGAGAAGAAAACCAAGGTGATGACCGACGAGGAGAAGCGCACCATTGCCCTCCATGAGGCTGGCCATGCCACCATCAGCTGGAACCTGCAGTATGCCAACCCCTTGGTGAAGGTCACCATCGTGCCTCGCGGACGAGCCTTGGGTGCGGCCTGGTATCTGCCGGAGGAGCGTCAGATAACGACCAAGGAGCAGATGCTCGACGAGATGTGTGCCCTTCTGGGTGGCCGAGCTGCCGAGGAACTGTTCACCGGACACATCTCCAGCGGAGCCATGAACGACCTGGAACGCGTCACCAAGCAGGCCTATGGCATGGTGGCCTATATGGGCATGAGCGACCGTCTGCCTAACCTCTGCTATTACAACAACGACCAGTGTCAGTTCAATAAGCCCTACTCCGAGAGTACGGCCCAACTCATTGATGAGGAGGTGAACAAAATGGTTGCCGAGCAGTATGCCCGCGCCAAGGCCATCCTCACCGAGAAGCACGAAGGCCATGCCTGCTTGGCTCAGAAACTCGTCGAGGAGGAGGTTATCTTCGCCGCCGACGTGGAGGCCATCTTTGGCAAGCGTCCCTGGGCCAGTCGTACCGAGGAACTGCTGGATGATAACGAGAACGTCAACGAAAACGATAACCAAAACCAAAACGAAAAACAAGACCAAGGCGGGAACGTCAGCGAGAGACCAGAAACATGAAAAACTTAATCGTAAGAGCCCTCACGGGGGCCGTATATGTTGCCTTGTTAGTGGGGTGCACCGTATGTCATCCCCTTGCTGCCTTTGTATTCTTCACGTTTGTGTCAGTAGCCACGCTGTGGGAGTTCGGCACCATCATGAACCGTCACTATGGGGCGGAACTCGTTCGCCCTGTCAACGCCTTGGCCGGAGCCTTGCTCTCCAGCAGCGTATGGCTTTTCAGCATGGGGGCTCCCAGTGCGGGTCAGATGGTTGCCCTCTACGGGGTCACCCTGCTTTATCTGCTTGTGAGCGAACTTTATCGTCAGTCGGCCGACCCCATTCGCAACTGGACGCTTACCTTTGCCTCGCAACTCTACGTTGCCGTGCCCTTCGCCCTGCTTCCCGTCATCAGCGTGGGAACGGAAGGCTATACATGGGTCTACGTCCTTTCGCTTTTCGTGTTCCTGTGGACCAACGACACCGGGGCTTATCTCTGCGGCAGTGCCCTGCACAATGTCTTCCCGGCCAAGCTGTTTGAACGCATATCGCCCAAGAAGTCGTGGGTGGGAAGCATAGGTGGTGGCATACTCACGCTGCTGGTGGCCGCACTCATCTCACGTTGGGATACCTCGCTCACCCTCCTTCAGTGGCTGGGCTTTGCGCTGGTGGTGGTGTTCTTCGGCACGTGGGGTGACCTGGTGGAGAGTCTCTTGAAGCGCCAGCTCGGCATCAAGGACAGCGGTAACATCCTCCCCGGCCATGGTGGTATGCTTGACCGCTTCGACAGTGCCCTGCTCTCCATCCCTGCCGTGGTCATCTATATGGTCTTCGTCGTTTAGGATTACTAATCCGATTCCCTATGTTTTCTCAGTTCTTCTGCCATGGTCTCCAGTTCCTGGTACCAGGCTTCGCCGAAACGCCGGATAAGCGGTTCTTTTAAGAACTGATACAGAAGTATGCCCTCGCGCTTTCCTTTCTCCACCGCATCTTTGCAGATGTCCCAACGGTGATAATTGAGTCCTGTAAGTTCGCCCAATTGTTTTTCCCGGATAGGGTAGAGGTGACAGCTGATGGGCCGCTGGCGGAGCAGACAGCCCTGGGAGCCGCGGAAGGCGCAGTCGCGATTGTTTATGATGCAGGTAACCAGTTCGCCCTCGGGGTCGGCATAGACCACTCCCTGTTTGTCTATCACAGCCTGTGCCGAGGCACTGAGATGAGGCCAAAGCTCATCGAGCTGGTCCTCGATGTCGGTTATCTCGTCTAAGGTTACGGGAGCTCCCGCATCGCCCTCCTCGCAACAGCGGCCACCACACTTCGTAATGTCGCAGCAGAAGTATTCGGTGACGATGTCGGGCGACAAGAGCACGTCGCCCACCTGCAAGATGGGGGGGAGGCAGTCCCCCCCGGGAGAGCGTTCTACCATATTATCGGCTCCTTTCCGTGCTGTTGGAGATACTGATTGCAAAGGTTGAAATGATTGTTGCCGAAGAAGCCGCGATGGGCACTCAGCGGACTGGGATGGGCGGAGCGGAGAATCAGGTGTCTGGTGGCATCTATGAGGCTGGCCTTACGCCCTGCTGGTGCCCCCCAGAGGAGGAACACCAGTCCCTCGCGCTCACGGCTGAGTGTCTGGATGACGGCATCGGTAAACTGCTCCCATCCCTTTCCGCTATGGCTGAAAGCCTGATGGGCCCGGACGGTGAGACAGGTGTTGAGCAGGAACACCCCCTGCCGCGCCCAGCGAGTGAGGTTGCCGCTTGCGGGGACAGCATTGCCCGTCTCGCTTTGTATCTCCTGGAAGATGTTACGCAAGGAGGGCGGAAACTGCACGCCATCCTGAACGGAGAAACAAAGTCCGTGGGCCTGGCCGACATCGTGGTAGGGGTCCTGCCCAAGGATGACCACCTTCACCTGCTCAAAGGGCGTCTGCTCGAAGGCATTGAATATGAGCCGTCCCGGTGGGAAGCATGGCCCTGCGCCATACTCTCCCCGCACAAACTCCACCAACTGTGCAAAGTAGGGCTTCTCAAACTCCCCTTGCAACCGCTCTTTCCACGAAGATTCTATCCTAACGTCCATACCTTATATATATATTTCGGGGACAAAGATACGATTAAGCGAGTAAAATGCCAAACTCTCACACCATTTATTACGACAGTGTACACAAGTTTGTGGACCACAAACTTGTGTACTGCGATTATTCGTGATATACGAATCAGGGGCTACCCTTTTTCGTTTTCGTAGCAGACTTTGAAAGCGTTTCGTTTTCGTTATCGTACCACGGTTTTTCGTCCGTTCACGATATAGATGCCCTTCTTCAGCTTCGAAGGATAGTTATCGTAGCGTAGCGTTTCGTCATCGTTGACCTTACGTCCAGAAAGGTCATAAATCCCCTTTTCGCATCGAAGCGTTTCGCTATCGGTTTCGTTGCTGTTTACGTTCACGTCTTCAATCCCCAGTGCCTCGTCATCCAGTGAAAGGATGTTGAACTCGTACCAGTCTTGATGAACCGAGTACATGTCCACACTCCCGGGGCGCACATACAGTTTGCAGTTAGGCTTTTCTATGCTAAACGCAAGCTTGCTGCAGGTTGGCGGATATTCAGCATAGCAGTGGATGCTGGTCAGTGGGCAGCCCCGGAACGCCTCATAACCTATTGAGGTCACACTATTGCCGATGGTGACAGAGGTCAGGCCCGAGCAACCTTCGAACGCAGAATCGTCAATCGAGGTCACGCTGTTGGGGATGGTGACGGAGGTAAGGCCTGTGCAACCAAAGAACGCACCATCCCAAATCTGGGTCACACTCTGTGGGATGGTGACGGAAGTAAGCCCCGTGCAGCCCAAGAACGCACTGTAGCCAATCGAGGTCACGCTATTAGGGATGGTGATGGAAGTCAGGCCCGTGCAATCATAGAACGCAGATTCGCCAATCGAAGTTACACTCTCGGGGATGGTGATGGAGGTAAGCCCCGTGCAGCCCCGGAACGCCTGATAGACAATCGAGGTCACGCTTTCAGGGATGGTGACGGAAGTAAGCCCCGTGCAGCCCCGGAACGCACTTCCACCAATACCCAATGTACCCTCTTCCAAAACAATTTCTGTATTATCTGGCATCGTACCTTTATACGTATAGGCAACTTTGCCAGCGTATACCACACCATCAGACTGGTTGTCATACCATGCTGTTCCATCGAACGCCCTACTACCTATTGAGGTCACGCTGTTGGGGATTTCGATGGAGGTAAGGCCCGTGCACTTATAGAACGCAGACATACCAATTGAGGTCACGCTTTCAGGGATGGTGACAGAGGTCAGGCTCGTGCAGCCACTAAATGCACACACGTCAATCTCGGTCACACTCTCGGGGATGGTGACAGAGGTCAGGCCAGAGCATTCCCAGAACGCACACCCGCCAATCTCGGTCACACTCTCGGGGATGGTGACAGAGGTCAGGCCTGTACAGTCACGAAATGCAGAATTGCCAATCGAGGTCACTCTGTAGGTCTTGCCGCTGTAGGTGACGGACTCTGGGATGGTGACGCTGCCAGTGTATTCGTTGGAATACGAGGTGATATAAGTGCCCCGATACGTGACAGCTACGGTGTAGGGAGTGGTGGAAGAGGTAATCTCGTAATAGATACCATCCACCGCAAAGTCCTCAGCCGAAGCCACACTTGCCACCATGCCAAGCACGGCAGCAAGCAATATTCTCAGAAAATACTTCATGTGTTTACTTCTTTGTCTTTTTCCACCAAGCACATTTACTCAGATTCCCTTTGACATTCTTGTCGCGGTTGGTAGCAATCTTTTGAATACCAAGTTCCTTTTCTTTTCGTCTTAAGTATGAACCAATGGGGCCGTGTAACTTACGGAAAGCACCTTTCCCTGCAGAAATGTTTCTGGTGTAGTCTTCCTCAAACATATCTGTGTACACCTGAAGAAACTCATGAGAAGTGAACTCTGCGGGCAGTTTCTTGCTATCAATCACTGCTTGAAACTTTTTCATGTCCATTTTCATAATCGTAATCTCCTTTACACCCCAGAAACCCGATGGAGCCTTTTATTAGGTTTATGGTCGCCTACAGAACGAAAAACGTGGGTTCCCACTTTCTGCCTGTCTTCTATTCGTGGCCTTCCACAGCCCATATCGGTAAACAAGCAGAATGAAGCCCACGCCGTATGCAATCGTAATAGGGATGGCATACCCGTAGCATTCACTCATGTCCTTGTTCTTGACCGATATTCTTGGATTTGTGGAAGTTCCGAATAGTCAAGTACAAAGCGTATAGTGACGCCTTTCCGTTAAGTAGTGTCCCGCCCAGCCCTCCATCCCGAAGATGGCACGGCGCGGCAAGACATTGCAAAGATACAGAAAAAAACAATAACGCCAACATTAACGGCAACAAAATAAAACAAACTTCGTAAGAGAGTGGGGAGTACAGGAACGCCCCGGAGATTCAGGGAAACGCCCCGACGATTTTCAGAAATGCCACAGTGATTTACGGGAAGCTCCACAGTGATTTACGGGAAGCTCCACGGTGATTTACGGGAAACGCTACGAAGAGTTCACCAAAACGCTGCCGAAATTCCCTCATTAAACCATAGTGTAACGAAAATCGCACCATGGTGCGATTGCAATTACACCATGGTGCGTTTCCATTCACACCATGGTGCAACACCTTTCACACCATGGTGCATTTTTTACCATACTATGGTGTGAAGACAAAATTTCCTAAGCAATTTTCCAAAACTCTTAGGCGTTCTGCCCCAAACTCCTTGGCGTTTTGCCCCAAGCTCCTTGGCGTTCTGCCCAAGACAAGACAGGATGCACCTCGATTTTGTACTAACTTTGGCCTGCGGCCGAAGATACTCACGCTCGGAAATACTCAAAATAATTTGGTATTTCGCTCGCTTAATCGTATCTTTGTACCGAATAAAACCTTAAAAACAACATTATGGATGCAATAACTTCTTGGTATGGCGCACTTGACCCCACCTTGCGTATCTATTGGACGATAGCCATTCTCACTTCTATCGTGTTTGCCATTCAGATGGTGCTTACCCTCATAGGCATTGGTGATACGGATAGTGACGTGGACTTTGGAGGGGCTGATGGCGGAGACATTGACTTTTCGGGCGACGGCAGCGGTGACACACTCGACACGGGCGGTGCCATACAGTTGTTCTCTGTCCGCAACGTAATCAACTTCCTGCTTGGCTTGGGCTGGGGTGGCGTGTGTTTCTGGAGCACCATTCCCAACCGCTTCCTGCTAAGCATTGTGGCTATTCTTTGCGGGTGCGCTTTCGTGGCCGCCTTTGTGGTCATGTTCCGTCAGATGAAGAAACTGGAGACCAACGGCAACTTCCGTATCGAGGAGTGTGTAGGCCTGACGTGTAGTGTTTACCTGCGTATACCCGCCAATCGCGGGGGAGCAGGAAAGGTGCAGCTCAGTTACCACGGTTCCGTGCTCGAACTGGCAGCCTTTACCGATGGTGAGTTCCTGCCCTCTGGAGCCAAGGTGCGCGTAGTTCAGGTCATTGACAGCAATACCTTGCTTGTGGAGAAACTCTGATACTCCCGATAACATACCATTAACAAAACAGTTTAATTCTATAATCTTAATTCTTCCTATGGTACCATTCTATTTGATAGTTATAGGCGTCGTAGTGCTCACATTCCTTGCCATAGCACTCATCAATCGTTACCGTCGTTGTCCGTCCGACAAGATACTCGTTGTCTACGGAACAGGGACCAACAAAAGTGCCAAGTGCGTACACGGAGGAGGCACTTTCGTCCTGCCCATCATCCAGGACTACGCTTACCTTTCGTTGACTCCCATCAGCATTGATGCTAATCTGACAAATGCCCTGAGCCGTCAGAACATCCGTGTCGATGTTCCTTGCCGTTTCACCGTCGGCATCTCTACCGAGCCCGACAGTATGCTGGCTGCCGCTGAGCGACTGCTTGGTCTTACCTCGCAGCAGATACAAGAACTGGCACGAGACATCCTCTTCGGACAGTTGCGTCTCGTCATTGCCACCATGAGTATTGAGGAACTGAACTCTGACCGCGACAAGTTCTTGGAAGCCATTTCCAGCAACGTCGAAGTGGAGTTGAAGAAGATAGGCTTGCGTCTGATTAACGTGAATGTGACCGACATCAACGACGAGAGCGGTTACATCGAGGCTCTGGGACAGGAGGCAGCCGCCAAGGCCATCAACGAAGCCAAAGTACGCGTGGCCGAACAAGAGAAACTGGGAGAAATTGGTAAGGCCGATGCAGTCCGTGAGACTCGTATCCGTACCGCCGCAGCCAATGCCGAGGCCGCGAAGGGAGAGAACGAAGCCAAGATAAACATTGCCAACTCCGACGCTGTACGTCGCGAGCGTGAGGCTGAGGCCCAGCGTCGCGCTACTGCTGCCGAGAAGGTGGCTCAGGCTCAGGCTCTCGAGGAAGCCTATGCTGCCGAGCAGAAAGCCGAAGTGGCTCGTGCCGACCGTGAACGCTCCACGCAGACGGCCAACGTCATCGTGGCACAGGAGATTGAGAAGCAGCGTCTGGTCATCGAGGCCGAGGCCGCAGCCGAACAGAAGCGCGTCAACGCCAAGGGTGAGGCCGATGCCATCTTTGCCAAGATGGAGGCAGAAGCCAAGGGTCTCTTTGAGATACTGACCAAGCAGGCACAAGGTTACGACAAGATGATACAGGCTGCCGGAGGCGATGCCACGAAGGCCTATACTCTGTTGCTGCTTGAGAAACTGCCCGACCTTGTGAAGACACAGGTTGATGCCATCAAGGGAATCAACATCGACAAGGTTACCGTTTGGGACAACGGAGGCGGTGATGGCAAGACCAGCACAGCCAACTTCCTGAGCGGACTGATGAAGAGCATCCCTCCCTTGGGAGAACTCTTCGACCAGGCAGGTCTTTCTCTTCCTGAGTATCTGGGTAAGAAGAAGGAAAGCGAGGAAGACGCACCGGCAGCTGACGAGGAGTAAAAAAAACATAAAAAGTTTGGCAGTCTCACCGAAAACCCCTACCTTTGCAACCGCATTGAAGCCCAGATGGCGGAATCGGTAGACGCGCTGGTCTCAAACACCAGTGGGGCAACCCGTGCCGGTTCGACCCCGGCTCTGGGTACAGAAGCGGAGGAATTGAGATTTTCCTCCGCTTTTCTTATTTACTTGCCTGTTTTGTTGTCTGGCCTTGGAAAATTTACTAACTTTACGACAAATAATGAAAGGACGGATTATGAACAAGTATTTGTTGAGACTGATTGCAGCGTTTGTTTCGTTGTGTTTCACGGGTCATGCTCTGGCTGACCAGTTGTCTGTGGAACAGGCTATTGGCCGACTGAGGAACAGTAGGGGGATGCACCGAATACAGGGAGTGGACTCGCTGAAGTTGAATCTGGTATATACCGAGAGCATCGACGGTGACAACCTGCTGTATGTGTTGAACCGTGAAGGGGGAAAGGGTTCTCTGGTGCTGAGTGCCGACGACCTGGCTCCAGCCCTGCTGGGATACACTACGGAGGGAGAGTTCGTGGTGGATTCGCTGCCCGAACCCCTGAACTGGTGGCTCCACCAGTATGCCGAGAACATCTCTCAGGCTATCCATACGGGAGTGCCCATCCAGCGTGTCACGGGTACACATGCGGCCATCGCTCCCTTGCTCTCCACCCAGTGGGGACAGAACTGGCCCTACAACAACGATTGTACCGACTTGGGCTCTACCTGCCTGACGGGTTGCGTGGCTACGGCGATGGCACAAATCATGAAGTTTTACGAACATCCCCGAACGGGAACAGGCTCCCATTCCTATACTTATAGCAATGTGACCTTGAGCAGTAACTTTGCAACCCACACCTACGACTGGACGAATATGCTGAACACCTATCCCTCCAGCGCGTCATCGGCGCAGCAGAAAGCTGTCTCCACGTTGATGCGCGACTGTGGCGTGAGCGTGGACATGAGTTACGGCACTGGTGGGTCTGGTGCAGCGAGCAGTAAGGCCGCCTATGCGCTGACCACCTATTTCGGGTACGACAAGAGTTTGCAGAACAACTATCGTTCCTATTTCTCCGATGCCGAGTGGGAAGACCTGCTCCTGGCCGAACTGGAGGCGGGCCGTCCCATGCTTTATTCCGGTTCCAGCAGCAGCGAGGGCGGTCATGCCTTTGTGTGTGACGGCTACGACGGAAAGGGCTATTTTCATTTCAACTGGGGATGGAAGGGGTACTGTGACAGTTACTTCCTGGTCACCGGAACGGGTGCGCTGGTACCTTATTCCGACAAGGACGACACCTATGGCTTCACCGGAGGCCAGATGGTGCTGACCGGCATCAGTCCCGACGAAGGAAGCGTTGCCTCGCCGGGCATGCTGGGTATGCCACAGGGATATAGCATCAATCAGACCTCCATCGACCGTTCCAGCTATTTCTATCTCTCCACCGACTATCTCGTCAACCTGGGCGTGGCTCCCCTGACGGCTAAATTGGGTGTGATGCTGAAGAACGGTGACGATGTGTACTATGCCGGTTACAACGGCGATGCGTCGACCTACGAACTGGGTTCTTACTACATGCCTTCCTATCCCATCTATGCCTCTTCGGTGTTCAAGAACGGGACCTACGAGGTTTATCCTGTGTTCAAGGACATGAGCCAAACCAACCCGACGTGGCAGCCCGTGAAACTGGTGGAGGGAACCACCATTCCCACACTCACCATCACAGGAACTGAACCGACGGCCGTACTGGCCTCGCCCTTGTATGCCACCAGTAACGGACGTCGCACGACGGACAACAAGGTGACTACCGACGATGTCACCATCCACGTGGAGGTGGAGGCCTTGAGCAGCGTGAGCAGCAAGGCTTTGACGGTATGGATATTCCCACAGTCGGGAGGGTCGAGCATTACGGGCAACCGTGTTTACGTGACGGCCAGTGCCGGTGAGCGAAAGGCGTTCGATATCAAGTTGTCGGGCAGCAGCCTGTCGGTGGGCACGACCTACATGGTGATGGCTCAGTTCGACGGAGCCTGGATGGCCCCCAGCGACTACAGCCGAATCTACATCAACGTGGTGGACCACATGCCAAGCATCGGCGATGTGCCAGTGGTGATAGACAAAGCCTTGGCAGGCCAGGCCACGATAGCAGAAATCAATGAGACCGTAAGCAGCGTGTTCTGAGATGGAACAGAACGACGAGTTCTATATGCGCAAGGCACTGGAGGAGGCTCAGGTGGCCTTCGACCACGACGAGATACCCGTCGGAGCCGTGGTGGTGTGTGGCGACAGGATTATAGCCCGGGGACACAACCTGACTGAGACGCTGACCGACGTGACGGCGCATGCCGAGATGCAGGTCATCACCGCCGCAGCGGAACACTTGGGCGGGAAGTATCTCGACCAGTGTACGCTTTACGTCACCGTGGAACCCTGTGTGATGTGTGCCGGGGCCTTGGGATGGAGCCAGGTGAAGCGCATCGTCTATGGTACGGGCGACGAGAAACGGGGCTATCAGCTTTATGCCCCCCGGGCCCTGCATCCTCGCACGGAAGTGACGGGCGGTGTGCTGGAGGCCGAGTGCCGACAGCTGATGCAGGACTTCTTCAAAAGAAAAAGATAGGCAATCTCATGGCACATTACGACCTCGGTTCTTACGACGATTTCCACAAGGTGGAGTTGGAGGAGACGGACTCCACCAACGACTACCTGAAGCGTCACCAAGGGGACTTCCCTCATCGTCTGACGCTCGTCACCGCCGAGTATCAGACGGCTGGTCGGGGTGCTACGGGCAGATGGCAGTCGGTTCGGGGAGAGAACCTGGTGTTTAGCCTGCTTGTCCATCCCACGATGGTAGAGCCTGCCCGTATGTTTGTGCTGAGCGAGGCCATTTGCCTGGCCGTATGTCGGGCGTTGAACAGTCTGGTGGACGGTTTCCGTATTAAGTGGCCCAACGACGTGTATCACGGCGACCAAAAGGTGGCAGGCATACTGATAGAGAACGAACTGCGCGGACGGCAGGTGGCTGATTGCGTGATGGGCGTTGGCGTGAACGTCAACCAACGGACGTTCTCGTCCGAGGCTCCGAACCCTTCGTCGTTAGCCTCTATAACCCATCGCTGTTGCGACCGTAATGCTGTGCTCGATGCAATAGTAATGCAGTTCGACTCGCTCTATAGGTGCGTGGAGCAGGGGAATGGCGACGAGTTGCACAGCGAATATCTCTCCTTGCTCTACCGTAAGGATGCGGAGCACGCCTACCGTGATGCCGGGGGAGACTTCCGGGCTACGCTGACCGGCGTGGAGCCCGACGGCCATCTCCTGCTGCGCGACCAAGCGGGACGGATGCGCAAGTATGCTTTCAAGGAAGTACAGTATATAATATAAAACAGAAACGTATGGCAAAGTTTAAGAGAATCCTGCTCAAACTCTCGGGCGAGAGTCTGGCAGGCGAACAGAAACAGGGCATCAATGTGGAGCGACTCAACCAGTATGCTGCCCAGATTAAGGAAATCAGCGACATGGGAGTGGAGATTGGCATCGTCATCGGCGGTGGCAACATCTTCCGCGGCCTGCAGGGAGCAGGCAAGGGCTTCGACCGTGTGAAGGGCGACCAGATGGGCATGTGTGCCACCGTCGTCAACTCCTTGGCCCTCAGTAGTGCATTGGATGCCGTGGGGCAGAAGAACCGTGTGCTCACGGCTATCCGTATGGAACCCATCGGTGAGTTCTACACGAAATGGAAAGCCTTGGGGGCTATGAAGCAGGGCGAGGTAGTCATCATGGGAGCTGGCACGGGCTCACCCTACTTCACCACCGACACGGGCTCCTCGCTCCGCGGCATCGAGATAGAGGCCGACGTGATGCTCAAGGGTACGCGTGTGGACGGCATCTATACCGCCGACCCCGAGAAGGACCCCACGGCCACCAAGTTCCACGACATCACCTATGCCGAAGTCATCGCTCGCGACCTGAAGGTGATGGACATCTCGGCTACGGCCATGTGTATGCAGAACGACCTCCCCATCTACGTCTTCAACATGGACATCCCAGGCAACCTGCGCCGTGTGATGGAGGGTGAGGACATCGGAACACTGGTTCACAATTAAACGCAAAAAGCCTCGGTCATCAAGACCGAGGCTTTTTGTTTGGATTCCTTACTTGTTGGTAAAGTTTGCTTTTATCGTTCCTCCTGTTTTTGTGTAGGTGCCTGGGTATTTGATGCCGCGGCTCTTCGTTCCCGTGTTGGTGACGGTGGTCGTACCGCCCGTTACGGTGAGGTTTGCCCCCAATTTGATACCCATGCAGCGATGAGGGTCTGTTGCATCTGCGGCTTGTGTACACAGGCCACCATTGGCGGCAATGGTGATGACCGTAGGCACGGTGCTGTCCGTCTCGTTGATTTCCATGCTTCCGTCGGTCTGTATGCCGCGGCTTCCGTTGCCGTTGGCATTGATGGTGATGGTTCCTCCGTTGACGGTCACCAGACTGTCACACTTGATGCCCTTGCAGTCCTCGCTGTTGATGTCAGCCGTGATGGTCCCTCCGTTGATGGTCACCCGTCCGTTGTCCTCCTCGTCAGGGTCGGGGGTTACGTCGTCGTCCAGCATCAGGGTCTCCACCTGTATGCCGTCGCCCAGTGTGTTGGAGTCTATCTTCACGGTTCCGCCGTTCATCAGGAAGTATTGTCCTGCGTGGATGGCATCGCTGGCGGCCTTCACAATGTTGATGGTTCCTGCGCTACGTTTCAGTTGCAGATACTCTTTGGTGGCGATGCCGTGTTTGGCGTTAGCCACGATGTTCAGCGTTCCTCCGTCCTCAATCTCCAGGTGTCCTTTGCAGTATAGACAAGCTTTCTGCGTGCCGTCTGCTGCATCGGTCAGCGTGTTTTCTGTTCCGTCGGGAATCTCCAAGGCCACGCGCTTACCGCACTGGATGTTCAAGGGGCTTCCCGTGGTGCAGGTCAGGTTCAGGTTGTTCAGTTGGAAGGTACATTTGTAGCTGCCGTTGTAGGTTAGGCTGCCGTCTGTGCTTGTGCCGCTCAGCACCACCTCCACTTCGTTGCTCACGTTGGTGTTGGTGATGGTTACGTGTGCTCCGTCCTGTTCCACGGTCACGTCGCTCTCTATGGCTGCCGGCACGTTTACGGTGGCAGCGGTCCCGTTGTAAGTCACCGTTATCTCGGGCACCACCACGATGCTGTCTATGTCATCCGTCTTGTAACTTACCCCCTTGATGGTGATGGCATCGTTATCAAACACCATCTCGCCCACGTTGGCAATCTTCATGCGGTTGCTTTCGCCGTTCTGCCAGATGCGCAGGTGCGTCTGTGCCTGTAGGGCACTGCACACCACCAGGGTGATGACAAAAGAAAAAAGTTTTTTCATGACAATCTTTCCCTTAAACTTTTGTATACCTTTCCCTTACTTGCTGACCTTGATGGTCTGCTTGCCCAGGTTCACGATGTACACGCCCTTGGGCAGGTTCTTCAGACTGATGTTCGTCTGTCCGTCCACGTTGGCCATCTGAACCAGCTGTCCTGCGCTGTTGTAGATGTGGAGCAGCCCCTTGCCGTTCACATTCAGCGTGCCGTCCTTCATCTTCAGGTCGTCGCTCTCCAGAGCCATCGATTCGATGGCCGTTGCCGTGGCACTGAAGTACATTTTCTCCATTTCGCTCTGTGGCAACTGAGTCACACCGTTGGAGGTGGTGATGACCACCTTGCCGTCTTCGAAGGTAATCTTCTGAATGGTGGCCAGTTCAAAACTCTTCTCCACACTGTTGTATGCAGCGGTCAGGTACTTATAGTCCTGTGCCAGTGCGGTTACACATCCTGCTGCCAGCATGACAGCCATAATCATTAACTTCTTCATATCGCTTTTTGTTTTCGTTAAAACTTAAAGTTATATCCTATGCTTACGGCATGTACCCGTTCGTCCGGGTTCTCCTTCGTCTCGCAGGTAAACACGTAGGCAGCGCTCAGCGTGTGCTGCTTGGTGAACTGATACTCTGCTCCTGCTGCCGTGCGCACCTTGTGCAGGTGCATGGCATTCTGCAAATTGTTCTGAGCCTCCACACTCACGAAGGGAGTCCAGTGCCAGTGCTTACGGCTGAATTCAATCTTCAATCGGCTTCGCAGCAGGTGTACGTCGGTTCGCTTGCGCGTTTTTGTCTCAGGCTCGTCGGCATAGTATCCGTAGTTACCCTCTCCGTCGACGTAACTTTCGTAGCGTGTCACGTCCTGCTCGGCCCGATAGGTATATTGGTAGCGTTCGCGTACCGACAGCTTCACCAGTCTCCATAGTTTCACACCGCTGCTCAGGTCGAAGCTTACGCGGTGACGGGGTGTCCAATAGCCTGGGGTGTAGTACTTCTTCCCTTCGTTGTCGGGCGTATAGCCTTCCAGGAAATGGTAGCCAGCCCCCACCTTCAGGTATTTGTGTACTTTATAGCCTACGTTGGCACCTACGCTTACACGCCCCATCTTGGTGCTGTTGTCTTGCGTACGCACTTCCACATCACCTCCTACCGTGAGGTCGTGGGGTAACAGCTTCTCCACTCCGACTTCCGTCCATACACCGAAGTCGTCTTCCTCTCCTGCCCATGCGAGCAGGGGAATCATAACCATGGTTAGCAGGCAGATGCGTTTCATGCTGATGTCTCCTTTATTTGTTCTTTATTTCATTTTTGGCATGCGTCCCATGTTCTGGATGCTGCTTCCCTTGTCCATTTCCTCATCGTAGTAGATGCGCAGGATGACGCTGTCCTTCAGGAAGTCGATGGCTCCCACTTCTATGGCCACAATCTTCAGTCCGGTGCGCTTCTCCAGGTCGGCAATCAGTTCCTCGCGCTTCTCGGGGGCCACCAAGTTCACGTTGTCGTACTTGATGTACTTCGAGCAGTGCTCGTTCAGTATCTTGCTGGTTTCAAACAGGGCGGCAAGCAGGATGAACACCAAGTTGGCGAAGACGAGGGTGATGAGTCCAAAACTCTCCCAATAGTCTGCCAAGCGGTGATATTCGGCCTTGCCCATGGCATTGATTACGCTCACGGCCACCAGCATGAACAGATACGTCATCTCGCGGATGGGTATGGCCTCGGTGCGGTAGCGTATGATGCCGAAGATGGCAAACAGCCCCAGTGCGGCACCCGTCTTCATGGCTCCTCCGCCCATCAGGCTCACCAGCATGAAGATGCTCATGGACATGATGATGAAGATGAACATGTAGTCGCGGCGTTTGCTCTGGGGGTAGTAGAAACAACGGGCTATCACGCCTACAACCGTGAGGTTGAGGACGAAGCGGATGAAGAGCGATAGAAACTCCTTGGGTTCTATCAGCGTCATGCCGATGGCGTTGCCAAGGGCGTAGTTAAGGTCTTGGATAAGTTCTTCCATAAAGTTTTCTCTTTTATGAATAGGTTCTGTTTACTAATCGGTTTATTCTCACCAGTTTGGGTTTGAACAGGTTGTGCTTCAGCTCCGGGTTGGTCATCACGCTGCCGATGCAGTACTTGCTGAATCCCGAGGGCTTGATGCGCAACTTGCGCAGTATCTCCAGCACGGGCGAGGGCACGTTGCCGTCACGCTTCAGTTCGATGATGACCAGCTGGCCCGTTCCCTTGTGGCTGTTCGTCTCGAAGTTGTCAAACTCCACGTCGAAGTCGATGGTCAGTCGCTCCGTCTTCCCGTAGTTCACCAGCGTGATGCGGTGGAAGTGGTTCCTCACCGTGGGGTGTATCTCGTCCAGATGGTGGTGTACCAGTCCGTTGACGAACTCGTCGCCTCCTGTCAGCACGTCTTGGCTGGGCACTTCGATGCGTTTCTTCTTCGTCCGTCCGTGGTTGTTCTTCGTCTTCACCTCCAGAAACGTCAGCTCGTTGCCGTCAAAGGCACCGATGCTGCCCACGTAGGTCCTCACGCGTACCTTCTGTCTCGGTGCGCGTCCGTTGTGGTGCTCCATGTAGAAGAGGTAGTCCTCCGTGTCCCAGTAAGTGGTCATGTAGGTGGCAATGCTCGAGCCGGCGTGGAACTGTGCATAGTATTTCCCCTGGGCCAGCTCCAGCAGCTGTGCCAGTTTCTCCTTGTTGGTGACAAACTTGGTGTCGGTGCGGTTCATCAGTTTGATGCCCGACATCTGCTCCAGCGTGATGGGTTCCAGTTTGTCCAGCCAAGAGTGGATTCTTGTGTCTATGCTCTGCAGTTCCGCCATGGTTTAGGGGCTTCTTACCTTATTTTCAGTGCAAATATACGGAAAATTGGAGATAAAATCATTTTCCTTTTGCTAAAATGAAAAAAATAATCTATTTTTGTGAAAAGAACATCGATAAAACGGACATAGTAACTCATTAATTAGCATCATAAACTAAATCTACAACTATGGAAGAAGTAAAGGATATACTCTCTGCTGCAGAAGAGCGAATGGAAGAGACTGTCATGCACCTCGAGGAGTCCCTCGCCCACATCCGTGCGGGCAAGGCCAATGTGAAGATTCTGGACGGCATTCGTGTCGACAGCTATGGCAGCATGGTGCCCCTGAACAACGTGGCTGCGGTCAACACTCCCGACGCGCGCACCATTGCCATCAAGCCTTGGGACAAGTCGATGTTCCGCATCATCGAGAAGGCCATTATCGACAGCGACCTGGGCATTATGCCCGACAACAACGGTGAGCTCATCCGCATCACCATTCCCCCTCTCACCGAGGAGCGTCGCCGCCAGCTTGTGAAGCAGTGCGGCAAGGAGGAGGAACAGGCCAAGGTGAGCGTGCGCAATGCTCGTCGCGACACCATCGACCGCCTGAAGAAGGCACAGAAAGAAGGTCTTGCCGAGGATGCCGAGAAGGATGCCGAGGCCAAGCTGCAGAAGCTGCACGACAAGTACATCAAGCAGATAGAGGAACTTCTCGCTGCCAAGGAGAAGGAAATCATGACGGTGTAGTCAAATTGACAGGAACAGTCATACGTAATACGGGAAGCTGGTACGTCGTCCGCACGGACGACGACCGGCTTTTCGATTGTAAGGTGAAGGGCAACTTCCGCCTGAAGGGTATCCGCAGCACCAATCCCGTTGCCGTGGGCGACCGTGTGGAGATAGGCGACGGTTCCCCGGCTTTCATCACCGAAGTCCACGACCGTCGCAATTACGTCATCCGCAAGGCATCCAATCTCTCCAAGCAGAGTCACATCCTGGCCGCCAACGTCGACCAAGTGCTCCTCCTCGTCACCGTGGCCCATCCCGAGACCAACACCACTTTCGTCGACCGTTTCCTGGCCAGTGCCGAGGCCTACCGCATCCCCGTGGTCATCGTCTTCAACAAGACCGACCTCTATGATGAGGCCGAGACTCGCCTCATGCACGATTTCATGCGGTTGTACTCGGACTTGGACTACCAGTGTCTCTCCATTTCCGCCCTGTCCTCATCCGACGTTTCTCCCCTTCGTCGGCAGTTGCAGGACAAGACCACCCTGCTCAGCGGCAACAGCGGGGTGGGGAAGAGCACGCTGCTCAACACGCTGATACCCGGTCTCGACACCCGTACGGCAGAGATAAGCCTGGCCCACGACACAGGCACCCACACCACCACCTTCAGCGAGATGTTCCGTCTTCCCGACGGAGGCTGCATCATCGACACCCCGGGCATCAAGGGCTTTGGCACCTTCGACATCGCTCCCGGTGAGGTCTCCCATTATTTTCGTGAAATCTTTCGCATCGGAGCCGACTGTAGGTTTGCCGATTGCACCCACACCCACGAGCCCCATTGCGCCGTCCGTGAGGCATTGGACGACGGTCGCATCGCCCCCTCCCGTTACCAGAGCTACCTGAGCATGATGGAAGACCAGAGCGACGACAAGTATCGCAAAGCCTTCTGAAAAACATCTAAAACAGCAAGCCATGCACAACAGACTTTCCTCTCTCCTCCTCCTTCTCCTCCTGTTTGCGCTGCCCGTGCGGGCAGGCTACGGACAGGTCAGCGAGTTGCTTTCCCGTTTCGAGTCCTCGAAGGGCGACCTCCGTGTGGAGCAAGCCAATCAGTTGCTCGGCCTGTTCCGTGAGGCGGAGGTCAGCGACGACCTCAAGCCGTTCGCCCCCGACACCCACCCCGACACGCTGCGTATGCAGGTGTGGTACTGGGCTGCCGAGTACTTCTATGCCGAGCAGGACTTCCCGCAGAGCATCACATACGGCGAGAAGGCACTGCCCCTCACGCACGGCACGTCGTGGGAGGCCGACTGCCTGAGCATCGTTTCGCTCGCCTACTTCCGCCTCTCCGACTACGAGCAGGCGGCCCGCTATGCCAAGGAATGCTACAAACTGGACGAGGCGACGGGCGACCCCGACATCATGTCTTCCTCGCTCAACACCCTCGCGGGCATCTATATCGGTGCCAATCAACCGAAGGAGGCAGAGCAGTACATTTTGCGTGCCATAGATTTGGCCAAGCAGGTCGACAACCCCGCCCGTATGGCGGTGCTGCAAGGCATGGCCTCCGAGGTCTATCACCAGATGGGAAACGACCTGGAGGCACTCGGCTATGCGCAGCGCGCCTGTGAGATAGAGGAGCAGCGTGGCGACCTCTACAAACTGGCCGTGCGCCGCACGCAACTCGCCTCCGTCTATCTGGGCCTACATCGGTACAAGGGGGCGGAGGCTACGCTCCGCGAGGCCATTCCCGTCTTCCGTCAGGTGGGCGACCGCCACTCCTTAGGCATTGCCCTCAATAAACTGGGCATGGCCTTGCTCTGTCAGGAACGGCAGCAGGAAGCCATCCCCCACTACCGCGAGGCAGAGCAAATCTTCGTGGACATGGGCGACCTCGCCAACGAGATGCACGCCCAGCGCGGACTCTACGAAAGTTACTGGACGCTGAACCCCGACAGTGCAAAACTGGCCCTCGACCGCTTCGACCTGCTCAAGGATTCGCTCTATTCCAATGCCACCGCCGAGAGCATGGCGCGCTACAATGCCGAGTTCGGCACCGACTGGCTCCATCGGGAGAACCAACAATTACGCGCACGTGTGCGCACGTATATAATAATAGGTACACTCGTCGCCCTTCTCTTGGCCCTTGCCGTCTGGTGGTGGATGCGTCGGCGCATGCGTAGGCGCGAGGCTGCCCTCCGTGCCATCATCGAAGCCTTGCAACAGAGTGAGACGGACACCCTGGATAATCTGGAAACTCCAGAGCAGACGGCCCAACCCTCCGATGCTCTCTCCCCAGAGGACCGTCAATTCCTGGCACGAATCGTGACCTTTGTCCGTAACAACATGGAGCAGACGGATATTTCCGTCGAGTCGCTGGCTTCCGACCTTTGCATCACGCGCGGCCAACTCAACCGCCGCGTGAAGGCCGTGGCAGGCATCACTACCCAGCAATATGTCATGCGCATCCGCATGGAGCAGGCCCGCTTACTCCTTTCCTCCCACACCGACCTCCCCATCTCCGAGGTAGCCTACCGCTGTGGTTTCTCCGACCCCACCTCCTTCACCCGCGCCTTCCGCAAACTCTACAACATCTCCCCCACGCAATATCGCAACGAGAAAAAGGCATAGAACACGCAAAAAGCCTCATTCTGCCAAGACCATGCACGATTCAAAAAAGTTGCGGGATATTTGCCTATTCCAGTCGTAATGACTACCTTTGCAAAAAGTAATGGATATTACTGTAACAATGATTACTATTTGTAAGATATGAAATTCTACGACAGGGAAAGCGAGCAGGAGATACTGAGGGATGTGCTTCGGCAGAGTAGGCGTGAGGCACGAATGACCGTATTGATGGGTCGCAGGCGCATCGGTAAGACAGAACTCTCGTTGCGATGTGGTGACGATACGGTCTTGTACTTCTTCGTAGGCAAGAAGGCAGAAGCATTGCTTTGTCAAGACTATGCACGTGAGATACGGGAGAAACTGAATGTGCCACTCCTTGGTCAGCCGCCATCCTTTTCTGATGTATTCCGCTTCGTGCTTCAGTTGTCGGAGAGCCGTCCGTTCACGTTGGTTATCGATGAGTTCCAGAATTTCCTGAAAGTAAACCCAGCCATCTTCAGCGACATGCAGCGCGACTGGGACCTGAAC
>ERZ842401.368-NODE-368-length-64740-cov-10.341207_pt1 | contig 64740 bp, 54 predicted proteins | sample MGYA00521270_ERZ842401 | MGnify/ENA primary metagenome ERZ842401 (study PRJEB31892, sample SAMEA3878208) | bioreactor metagenome | biome: Moose rumen | place: Sweden | collected 2011-10 | study: EMG produced TPA metagenomics assembly of the PRJEB12797 data set...
GCATTTCATAGGATTCAGCCCAATTTTTGGTCGGCTAATTGCGGATAATCATTTTATTTAACCATGCGCCAAACACAAAATGACGTTGTCAGATTTGACGCAGAAACCCTTTCTATACCCCATCATAATGGATAGCTCTTTGTTTTTCCCATTTCTAGTTTTGATTTCTGATTCAAAACATCTATTTTTGCACTATACTTTTCTGGAATCCTTTATTTAAGTTGTTCTAGGAAAGTTTGACATAAAGAAAGGCGTTGCCTGTTGCTTTGTTTTTGACAATTCAAAGTTCCACATTTTTTTGAAAGAAACCAAAAGCATAGTAGAGGTAGATGCCACGGATAGGTATATGCTATATCCGTTGGTGTGCGTAAGGGTTAGTTATACCCTTGCTGCACACCTTATGGATAGCTGTTATACTATTATAGCGTGGGACTACTCTGTCTTGTTTGTTTCTTAGGTCGTGGAACACCTGAATTGTGAGCAAGCAGAGGTGAGTTCCCACGCTTTTTGGGTTTTATAATCAGCTTGTCAGGGAATTGCAGGCGCAAAGAATGACGAGCTTATGATTTCTGTAATAGTTCCCGTTTATAACGTTCAACGTTACCTTCCTCAATGTATAGATTCTATTATTATGCAAGATTATAGAGATATTGAAGTGTTATTGGTAAATGATGCCTCTACAGATGATAGCTTGAAAATCTGCAAACAATACGCGGGTAAGGATAATCGAATAAAGATTATAGATAAAAAGGAAAATGAAGGTGTTGACAAAGCACGCTTTACAGGTCTGGATTTTGCGAGAGGTGAATACGTGGCATTTGTTGATTCTGATGATTGGTTAGAAGGAAATGATACCTTAAATGCAATGTTGAAGGTCGCTCAAGAAACAGATGTGGATTATGTTCAAGTTGCATCGCAGAGAGTTATGGATAAGTATGGCTTTATTAAAAAAAAGAGGATATCACATGTATTAGGTTTAATAGAGTCTCCTGAATTGTTCAATAATTATTACTTGTCATTCTTTGGGTATAATATTCTATGTGTGGGAATCTGGGGGAAACTATATAAACGACAAATAATAGACAAAGCTTTATTAAAGCCCTCTGGACTTTCTATGGGAGAAGACTTGTATTTTAATATGATACTATTTCCTTATCTAAAGAGCATTTATATTATGGATAAGGTTGGTTATAATTATCGTTTTGGTGGAATGACTTCAAGGTATAATCCCCATCTTCTTCCCGACTTAAAAGCTCTGTATAAAGTAAAAGACAATCTAATAGATAAGTATAATTATAGTAAAGCCTATGATTTTATACGTATAGAGCTTAAAAATGTTTTTCGCTCTGACATTTGTCAATTAATGATTTATAATGCAGGAAATAAAGACTTTATTATTGATAAAATTATTGAAGAACTTTCTGATCCTGTTTATAATGAAATTCAGAAAGTCAAGGAGCATCCTAATTTCCTAAAAGAACCATTCGTGATAGCTATGGCACAAAAAGACGCTTTTTCTATTTATGACCAGTGTCTTGAAATCGTCAAGAAGAATAGATTTGAAAGAAACTTGAAAAAGATAGCAGGGCTACTCCTTAAATGTATTTGAGTTTAAAATTTATTTCAGGGTTTGTATGAGGAGCATCCATTTTCACTGGATGGCAGGGGGGGGGCAGGAAATGACTGTCCACTGTCCCCCGTCCCCCAAACTTCATAGGAGGTGACTCCGTTGTTCCTCCGCTCTTCCTCCGTTGTGACTCCGCTTTTGTTTCACAGAAAAAACGAATGTTCCACGGAGGAAGAACAACACTACTAGTGCTTTAAGCAGGAAAATCTTTGATGCTTCTCTATTATCTTCCCTTCTCCAAGTAATCAAACAGATTGATGGTGCCTGTTTCTTCTTCGATATTCATCATGGGAACCACTTCCACCATTCTGGTGTTTCCGCTTGCTTTATCGACATAGAAATGCACAAAAGAGCCTGTGTAACTGCGGAATATCACCTTGTATTCTGTTTCTGTTTCATCCCCCATCGCCACATACATGATGGAAGGATTGTATTCTGCAATGCTCCAGTCGTATTCACTATGGCAGTAATTGTTGATTCCCTCATAGGCCATTTCTGCCGTGATAGGAGTGGACTCTGTGGAAGCAGTCTTGTTTTGGCATGAGCATAAGAGCAAGAAAGCAAAAAAGAATGGTATGACTATATGTTTCATAAAATATAATTAGGGAAATTGGATGTTATTTTTTTCTTTCTGCAAACTTCTGCAGCATAGAGGCGGTATTGAAGGTCTTTCTTGGACCTCCGTCGATAATCATTATCTTCTTCATCGTATATTGCTGTTTTCTGAATTAATAATCCGATTTATCAACGCAAATTTACATTAATCGCCCAATAAAGCAAAGCACTCTCTGTAAAAAACTACTCAAAATTTTCCGTATATACAATATTATTATTACATTTGCAACCGAAATTCTAATAAAACGTAGGAAAATGAGAGGAACAACCCGTTTGACAACCGTCACATGCCTGATGACCACCACAACCCTTCGGGGTTAGGGTTAGTTTTGTGTTTCTACGTGATACACTTCTTCGTAAGATTAAAATATTCAAGAATGCAAATATGCAAAAATAGGCGGAAGCCTGTCATAGGTGAAGCATAGCGCTGCATTTTCAATTTTACATTTTTAATTTTCAATTTCCATGAAGGTAATGAAATTCGGAGGCTCTTCCGTGGGCACTCCAGACAGCATAAGGAAAGTAAAACGTATCGTAGAGCAGGCTGGCGATGATGTCATCGTTGTGGTATCTGCCTTAGGAGGGGTAACGGATAAGCTCCTCAGCATATCAAAAACTGCTGCACAAGGCGATGCGTCTTATAAAGCAGCGCTCAGCGACATCTGCCTGAAGCATACGCTGATGGTGGAGCAGGTGATTCCTCAAAGCAGTGCCAGAGAGCAACTGCAGATCAAGGTACAAGCCATGCTGAGCGAACTGCAGAACATCTTCCAGGGCATCTACCTCATCAAGGATCTCTCACCAAAGACCTCGAACACCATCGTGAGCTATGGCGAACGTCTCTCCTCTACCATCTGTGCAGAGCTTTGCGAAGCGCAGTGGTTCGACTCGCGTGAGTTCATCAAGACGGAGCGAAAGCAAGGGAAGAACTTCCTGGATACAGAACTGACCAACAAACTGATACAAGACACCTTCTCACCCCTACCCCGCCTCTCATTGGTGCCTGGATTCATCTCTACAGATAGGGATTCTGGGGAAGTGACCAACTTAGGACGCGGCGGAAGCGACTATACGGCTGCCATCATTGCAGCAGCGCTGAATGCGGATTCTCTGGAGATTTGGACAGACGTAGACGGTTTCATGACGGCAGATCCCCGCGTGATTTCTACTGCTTATACCATCAGCGAACTGACCTATACAGAGGCCACGGAGCTTTGCAACTTCGGTGCGAAGGTGGTGTATCCGCCTACCATCTATCCTGTGTGCCACAAGAACATCCCTATTCTGATAAAGAATACGTTCAATCCAGAGGGACAAGGCACGGTGATACGTGAGGGGAAATCGGGCTCCGAAAAGGCCATCAAGGGTATCTCCAGCATCAATGACACCAGCCTCATCAACGTGCGAGGCTTAGGTATGGTGGGTGTGATCGGTATCAATAAGCGCATCTTCCGCGCCTTGGCAGACAACGGCATCAGTGTGTTCTTGGTTTCCCAGGCTTCGTCAGAGAACTCTACCTCTATCGGTGTGAAGGACGAAGATGCACCAAAAGCCTGTAGAGTACTGAATGAGGAATTTTCCAAGGAGATAGAGACTGGCGAGCTCTTCCCTATCACATCGGAAGAAGGACTGGCCACTGTAGCCATCGTAGGTGAGAACATGAAGCATACTCCGGGTATTGCTGGTAAGCTGTTCGGCACATTGGGACGAAACGGTATCAGCGTGATAGCGTGCGCGCAAGGTGCCTCGGAGACCAATATCTCTTTCGTGGTGGAACGTCGATTGCTGCGTAAGTCGCTCAACGTTATCCACGATTCGTTCTTCCTCTCGGAGTATCAGATGCTCAACCTCTTCATCTGTGGCATAGGAACGGTGGGCGGAAGCCTCATCAAGCAGATTCACAGTCAGCGCCAAAAGCTAATGCAGGAGAATGGCTTGCAGCTGAATGTGGTGGGTATTGCCAACAGTAAGAAGTGCATTTTAAACCGTGCGGGCATAGACCTTTCCGACTATCAGCGACTGCTGATGGAGGAGGGTGTGGACAGTACGCCAGAGAGTCTGTTGCAGCAGGTGCTGGATATGAACATCTTCAACTCTGTATTCGTGGATTGTACGGCCAACGCACAAGTGGCTGGACTCTATAAAGACTTACTGGAGCACAATATCTCGGTGGTAGCAGCCAACAAGATCTCTGCATCTTCCAGCTATGAGAACTACAGCCAGCTGAAGCACATCGCCCACACGCGTGGCGTGAAATACCTCTTCGAGACCAACGTAGGCGCAGGATTGCCTATCATCAATACCATCAACGATCTGATACACAGTGGCGACAAGATTCTGAAGATAGAAGCCGTGCTGAGTGGCACGCTGAACTTCATCTTCAACGTCATCAGTGCCGATGTTCCACTAAGCAAGGCTATCCAAATGGCAAAGGAGCAGGGCTACTCAGAGCCCGATCCGCGCATCGACCTCAGTGGTAAGGATGTGATACGTAAGTTGGTGATTCTGGCACGTGAGGCTGGCTACAGACTTGAGCAGAGCGATGTGGAGAAACACCTCTTCATCCCTGATGCTTTGTTTGAGGGCACGCTGGAGAATTTCTGGAAAGACATTCAGACACTCGATGCCGACTTTGAGGCCCGTCGTATGAAGTTGACTGAAGAGAATAAGCACTGGCGTTTCGTGGCAAAGTTCGAAAATGGAAAGGCCACCGTTGGCTTGCAAGAAGTAGGCATGGGGCATCCGTTCTACGGATTGGAAGGCAGCAATAACATCATCCTGCTTACGACTGAACGTTATAAGCAGTATCCGATGATGATTCAAGGTTATGGTGCTGGCGCAGAAGTGACTGCCGCTGGTGTCTTTGCAGACATTATGTCTATAGCAAACGTATAAGGCGTATGAAATATTTAATAATTTTAGGCGATGGGATGGCTGATCATCCTGTGGATAGATTAGGCGGAAAGACGCTGCTGCAGTATGCACATACGCCCTATATGGACCTGCTGGCACGTATGGGTCGCAATGGGCGACTGCAGACCGTTCCCGATGGATTTCATCCGGGCTCTGAAGTGGCCAATGCCTCCATCTTGGGCTATGACATGACCAAATGTTATGAAGGACGCGGGCCTCTGGAAGCAGCATCTATCGGCTATGAAATGCAGCCAGACGACTTGGCTTTGCGCTGCAACATCATCACGCTGGAAGATGGCAAGATCAAGAACCATCATGGCGGACATCTGAAAACCGAAGAGGGCGATGTTCTCATCAAATACCTCAATGAGCATCTGGGCAATGAGCGCGTGAGATTCATCACAGGCATACAATATAGGCACCTGCTGGTCATCAAGGGCGGAAAGAAGGGCTTCGAATGTGCCCCCCCGCACGATCATCCTGGTGAAGAGTGGAAAGACCTATTACCTGGAGGAGTGCAGAATGAAACATTAAGGATGAAGAATGAGACGGTGGCTCTCATCACCGATTTGGTGTTGAAGTCGCAAGAGTTGCTGATGCAGCATCCTTTCAACATCCAGCGCATGAAAGAAGGCAAAGATCCTGCTAATACCATCTGGCCCTGGGGCGGTGGCTATCGCCCACAAATGCAGACCTTTACGGAGATGTTCCCACAGGTGAAAAGCGGTGATGTGATTTCAGCAGTGGACTTGATAAGAGGTATCGGAAAGTACGCAGGCTTGCAAAACATCATCGTAGAAGGAGCCACAGGCTTGGCAAATACCAACTACGAAGGCAAGGCGCAAGCAGCCATAGAGGCTCTGAAGAAAGACGATTTCGTCTTCCTACACGTGGAAGCAAGCGATGAAGCAGGACATGATGGCGATTTGGACTTGAAGCTGCGCACCATAGAGAATCTGGACAGTCGCATTGTGAAGCCCATTTACGAGGAAGTCAGCACGTGGAAAGAACCCGTGAGCATCGCCGTGCTGCCAGATCACCCTACCCCTGTAGAGATTCGCACACATGTGGCAGAGCCAGTGCCGTTCTTGATTTGGTATCCAGGCATAGAGCCCGATGAAGTCAAGCAGTTTGATGAGGTTTCTGCCGTAAGCGGAAGCTACGGACTTCTAAGGCTGAACGAGTTCATTCACTGCTTCATGAAGCAATGAGAATGCTATAATTTTAAATGCAAAAAAGCAAAAATGCAAAGATGCAAAATGATGTTTGAATGTTTTAATCGTTTAATTTTTGAATATTTCAAATGAAGTACTATAGCACCAACAGAAAAGCGCCTGAAGTGACACTGCAAGAAGCAGTCGTCAGAGGTTTGGCTCCAGATAAAGGACTCTATATGCCTGAGCGCATCAAGAGCCTTCCGCAAAAATTCTTTGAGCACATGCCAGAGATGAGCTTGCAAGAGATGGCGTATCAAGTGGCCGATGCCTTTTTCGGCGAAGATGTGCCTGCTGATAAGCTCCGTCAGATCGTTTTTGACACCCTTAGCTTCGAGATTCCGTTGGTAAAGGTGACCGATCAAACCTATTCTTTGGAGCTCTTCCACGGCCCTACCCTCGCCTTCAAAGACGTAGGCGCCCGCTTTATGGCGCGTTTGCTGGCTCATTTCAATAAAGAGCAGGTGAATGTACTCGTGGCTACCAGTGGCGATACGGGCAGTGCTGTAGCCAATGGTTTCTTGGGAGTAGAAGGCATTCACGTTTATGTGCTTTATCCCAAAGGCAAGGTAAGTCGCTTGCAAGAAGCCCAGTTCACCACTTTAGGCCAAAACATCACAACCATTGAGGTCGAAGGTACTTTCGACGATTGTCAGGCTTTGGTGAAGAATGCCTTTATCGATGCAGAGCTGAATGCCCACATGAAGTTGACCAGTGCCAACAGCATCAATGTAGCGCGTTTCATTCCACAGTCGTTCTACTACTTCTGGGCCATCGCGCAGTTGATGAAGAAAGGTCAATGGTCAATGGTCAATGGTCAATCAGAGGCTGTCATCTGCGTGCCTTCGGGCAACTTTGGCAACATCACTTCCGGACTTTTCGGAAAGCGTATGGGTCTGCCTGTGAAGCGTTTCATTGCAGCTAATAATCGGAATGACGTTTTCTTCCGCTATTTGCAAAGCGGTTTTTACGATCCGCATCCTACCATTGCCACCTATGCCAATGCGATGGATGTGAGCGATCCAAGCAACTTCGTACGCTTGTTTGAGCTTTATGGAAGCCATGATGCCATCAAGGATGACATCAGTGGGGCTACTTATACCGATGAGCAGATTGCAGAAACCATCCGTCAGTGCTATAAGGACAACGGCTATCTGCTGGATCCTCACGGAGCGTGTGGATATCGGGCTTTGCAAGAGGGACTGCAAGGCGGTGAAGTGGGTATCTTCTTGGAAACTGCCCATCCTGCCAAGTTCAAGGATCGTGTAGATGCCATCCTCGGAGCAGATATCGAGATTCCAGAAAAGTTGCAAGCCTTCATGAAAGGACAGAAGCAAACAGTTCCTATGCCAAACGATTTTGCCGCTTTCAAGGCGTTCTTGATGCAGGATTAAGATAGAAAAAAACGCCCAACTGCATTTTACCCTACATCCGTGCCTTACGGCAAAGCGCATCGTATGTTACGGCTTCTGTACAGCCATGCCCACAAATGCCCAATGCTGTGAGCAAAAATGCTCACACCTGTGGGCATAAATGTTCACAGTGAGAGCAAAAAGATGGGCCAACGAAAGAACCTAAATTATCCAGAGAGGTAAGGGCTAAGGCTCGTAGGCAAAATACACCAGATAATAGCCGTCGGCATCTATCGTAAAGCTATCGCCAAGGGCCTCGTTGAGCGTACCCTGCCACCAGTTCTGGAGATTATAAAGCGGATATTTCAGCCCTTCCGACTCCATCCGTGTGCATCCAAAGTTGAAGACAGAGATTTGCTGCCCTTTCTTAGCGCTGAAGACAGTACGATTCTGACATGGTTTGAAAAAGCCGGAGTCGGTGAACATCAGCGCATTAATGCCTTTCTTATAATACTCCATCAGTAGAGAAATATTGCCAATGGAATGGTCTTCACGACGGCCTGTAGCCCCTAAAATAACCACTTCATCGACTCCTTTTTCATGCAAAAAACGCACTGCTTTGGTTAAATCATTGGTTTCTTGCTCTGGAATTTGATGCAAAAGATGCCGATATTCTGGAATGATGGAATCTCCATCGCCCACAATGGCTGTAGGGGTGCCACCCCTGCGGATATACTCATTGGCTGCTCCATCACAGCATACCACTATTTCCGCCTCTTGCAGCATGCGGAGTGGAATTTCATGGGTGGGATACTCGCCATTGGCCAGAACAACTGCTTTCATAGATCCTCCCTCATCATCTTTTGCCACTTGAAGTAACCGAAGATGGCAATAACTACATAAAATCCGTAAAGTCCTGCCTTGAAGGGGATGCCTTTCTGCACATAGAGAATGGTGCAGACCGCATCAACCACAATCCAGAAGAACCACTGCTCGATGTACTTACGCGACAAGGCCCAGAGTCCGACAAAGGAGAGCGCATTGGTAAAGGCATCGAGCACAGGAACGGTGGAGTTGGTCCATGTGATGAGTACATAGTACGTCAGTCCCCAAGCCACAAGAAAAAACACCAAGATAGGTAGGTACAACTTTAGAGGCGTATGGGTGATCTTCAGTGGTGCTTTCTCTTTGGCACTGCCCAGCTTCCAAGCCACATAGCCATAGATGGCAGCCAGTGTATAATAGACCGCCATTCCCGCATCGCCGTAAAGTCCGTGATTGTAATACAGATACACATCAAGCGCAGGCATGATGATACCCACTATCCAGAGGCCGATATGGGCCTTATACTCCAGCCAGATATAGAGCAGGCCGAGGATGGTGGTGAATATGTCGAGCCAATCAAACATTTATAATTGAGAATTGAAGATTGAGAATTGAGAATAATTAATTAAAAATTAAGGCTGATGTGTGCCAAGAAGTTGGTTCCTGCCTGTGCCGCATAGCCAGCATAGTTGTAGCGCACTTTCTCGCCATTGTCGTAGTAGAAGCCAGAACCGGCATAACCGTTGTTCTCATACTCTTCATTGAAGAGATTATAAACCGTAGCACCTATGGTCATGGACTTCACGCCCCGCATCTTGAACGTATAGCTCAGATCTAGATTGCTCACGAAGTAGGCATCCATCAGGTGGTCTTTTACATCGGCATTGCTCATGTATTGGCGACTCACATACTGGCTCTGGAGTGCAGCCTCGAAGCCCTTATAGCTATAGGCAAAGCGGTTGTTGAAGATGAACGACGGAGAGAACGCGATGTGGGTATCGCCGTAATTGATCACCCAAGTATCGGCCATATTGTCCTCGTTTTCATAGAGCGTTTCCGTGAAGTCTTGGATGCGGTTACGGCTCAGCGTAGCATTGGCATCCCAAGTGAAACCTCCGAACTTCACCCCTGCGGTCAGTTCCAATCCTGCACGATAGCTGTCGGGCACATTGGCTGCCAAAGCTTCACCGATTTCATTCAGTTCACCCGTGAGAATCAACTGGTCTTTGTACTTCATATAGTAGAGGTTGGCGCCCACGTTAAGCCAAGTGTTGGCATAGTTGTAGCCCAACTCCCAGTCGTACAGGCGTTCGGATTTCGGATGCACGTTGAACTTTCCATCGGTGTAGTTGTTGCGTGTAGGCTCCTTATTAGCCACACTGAACGAAGCGAACAGGCGATGAGATGGATTGATCTGCCAATTCAAGCCAAACTTCGGGTTGAAAAAGTCGAACTGCTCGTCGATATTCAAAGATTGCATCGCTCCGCGTCCGAACCAATCGTAATTGTCGCCCTCACCTTTTATCTTATAACTGATGTGGCGATATTGAAGGTCTGCGTATGCATTCAGTCCTCTGGCAATAGCAAAGTCGGCTTTAAGATAGACATTGCCATCATCCTTTGTGGCATTGTTGAAATAGTAGTCTTTATCTACATCCAAATCGCCCACATAGTTTTTCAGCCAAATGATGCGTCCGAAATGGTCACCGTCGTAGCGATTGAATCCACCTCCAAGGGTGGCATTAACGATAGAGCCTTTATAAGTGAGCGCCAACACGCCACCGCCAAAGCCGTTATCCATCGCTTTCTTGCGCACGAGGTCGCTTTTCTTTACCAACTCATTCCCTATATAGAATGGTTCCAAACCATATTCTGTCAAGGTGCGATTGCGCTTATACTCCTGATAGTAGCCATCGCCTTTGGTGTAGTGCAGGGCGGCATTGAGGTTCCACTGGCCGTTGAAGTCGTGATTGAAGAGCAGTTGGAAGTTCTTCTGCACATAGTTATCGGTCTGGTCTTCGTAGTAGTGATCCTTGCCTTGGGCATCGGTAAACATATAGCCACAAGAATTGTAAGAGCGGCCATACTCAGCCCATTCATCTTTCGAGGCATAGTTCCAAGCATGATAGGTCTTTTCCTTACCTCCGAAAGCTATCAGCTTCACGCTGGTGCCATCGCCATACCATCCGCCTTGCAGGTAGTAGGAATTCAGTGCCACACTGGCACGGTCGATGTAGCCATCGGTATTGATGTTAGACAGGCGGGCATCGAAAGCCCAATGATTGTGCAGCAATCCGGTGCCGATGTGCAGTGTCTCCTTATGTGTGCCGTATGATCCCGCTGAGGCATCTACCCGCACGTATGGCTGCATGTTCAGTTCTCCTGTCTGCATATTCACGCTGGCACCAAAGGCTCCCGCACCGTTAGTACTGGTTCCCACGCCACGCTGCACCTGCATGTCTTTCAGAGAGGAAGCAAAGTCGCCGATATTCACCCAGAACACTTGATGGCTCTCTGCGTCATTCATCGGAATGCCATTGGCCGTGATGTTGATGCGTGAGGCATCCGTACCTCTCACTCTCAATGAGGTATAGCCTATGCCCGTTCCGGCATCACTCGTGGTGATGACGCTCGGAGTCATGGAGAGCAGGTAAGGAATGTCCTGCCCATAGTTACGTTTCCGGATTTCTTGTTTCGTGATGTTGGTGAAAGCCACAGGCGTAGTCTTTGTGGCACGGGTAGCTATCACTTCTACTTCATCCAATTGTTTTACCAGCAGACTGTCATCTGGCTGTGTCTGCGCACATACGTTGATAGTGGCTAAGACGAAAGCCACAAACATTGCACTTTTCTTCATTGCAATCTCAATTTTGGTTAAACAGAAAAGGGGCTACTTTTCTTCTCTTTCCCTACGCCGGCATTACCCGGATCAGGTCAATGGGTATGATCTCAGCCCGTCATTTTAGGGCACCCCTACCATGAAATCGAGGGCGAAGATACTGCATTAAGGCGAATTTTGCAAGTTTCTGTCGCAAAATGCAAAAAAACTATTATTATTGACGCAAGGTTTTTGAGATTCTGCGTTTATTGAGTAAAAACAAAAGGTTTACATTTATGAAAACAAACATTCTTCTATTATCTCTGCTTATTGCAGTGACCTTTTTTGGGTGCAGCAGTAATGATGAGCCTATTATTGTGGAGCCTCACGACCCTGCATTCACTTTCCGCTTTTCTGACAATGGGACGCTGACGGTAAATGGAGCGACACCTATACTCAACGAAGAGTTTAACACGATTGTGGATAACCATGCGTGGCGTATCGTGTCTTGGAACATGATAAAACAGAGTGGGAATATCGGAGTTATCGACTCCAAAGAGACTACTTTCCAAGAAACGGTATTCTTCTTCGACAAGGGAGTGGGTACCCTACTTCGTGATTACGATGGAGAACTATCTCATGATGTTTTCGGCATCCAATATAGGGAAGAAACAGGTGAGATTACCACTCCAAGCGGCTGTTTCGGACAGAAGGTGGTGTTCCGTATCTTGAAAGTGACCCCTGAAGGCGAACGCCTACTGACGATTCTACCTTCACGTAATTTAATAGGTTATGGAGATGACAATTTACTCTATTCCTATGTCATCTTCCAGCGTCTTTCCTACAAAGAGCTACAAGACCTACTCAAAAAACACGGCTTACAAATCATCGATTAGCAGAAACACAAGTTATTTTACCATATCTCTTGTGAAGGCTCGGAGAAAAGTGGATAAACCGCTGGATTCCGAGCCTTGCGCTATCGTTTGTTAAAACTGCAGGACAACTATTGGTAAGAACACGGAAAAACATTATCTTTGCACCGCAAAATGATTATTATACAGACTATGACATCATTACTCATCACTATACAACAAGCTGGAGACGTGGCTGAAGCCATGACCAAAGCGGCTGCCTCTGCAGCTGCAGATGCTGCCAAAGAATCGGTCAACTGGAATGATGTAATTCCAAGACTCATAGAGTGGTGCGTGAAAATGGGCGGGAACCTCATCGGAGCCATCATCATCTACATTGTAGGGCGTTTTATCATAAGCCTCATCAAGAAGGCTGTGAATGCTTTCTTGGAGAAGCGTAAGATCGAAGAGACGGTAAAGACCTTCGTGCGGAGTATGGTCAGCATCTCCCTCACCGTATTGCTCATCATCGCCATCATCAGTCGCTTAGGCATAGAGACCACCTCGTTTGCAGCTTTGCTGGCATCGGCTGGTGTGGCCATCGGCATGGCATTCAGCGGTAATCTGCAGAACTTTGCAGGTGGTGTGATTCTGCTCCTGCTGCGTCCGTTTAAGGTAGGCGACTATGTGGTAGCGCAAGGCGTAGAGGGCTATGTGAAGGAGATCCAGATCTTCCATACCGTATTGACAACATACGACAATCGCACCATCTATGTGGCCAATGGGTCACTGAGCAGTGGGGTGATCACGAACATGAGCCAACTGGTAAACCGCCGTGTAGATTGGACGGTGTCTGTGGAATACGGACAGAACTTCGAGAAAGCCAAGAACGTCATCTTAGGCATCGTAGATAAGAATCCTCTGATTTTGAAAGATCCTGCCCCCTTCGTGGCTGTCAAGGAACTGAGCAACAGTTCTGTGGACCTCATCATACGCGTGTGGGTGAAGAGTGCCGACTATTGGACCGTACACTACGACCTGCGCAGGGAGGTTTATGAGGCCTTCAACAAGGAAGGCATCGGCTTCCCATTCCCACAGATTACGGTGCATCAAGCAGAAAAATAAACACTTTCTACGAGATATTCCCATTTTTTTCTTACTTTTGTCCAATTTAAGGGAAGTAGTGTTTGCTGTCCCCCGACAACTAAACAAGACAAAAGGAAGAAAATGAGTGTCATAGAACAAATAAATAAGCAGGAAAGCACAGCTTTCTCCATCGAGTTGCTGCCCCCTCTGAAAGGAAAGGGCATAGACAGGCTATATACTGATATAGAGCAACTTCTGGAGTTCAGTCCCAGCTTTGTGAACATCACTACGCACCGCAGTGAGTATGTCTATCGGGAGCTGGAGGGCGGACTCTTTGAGCGTAGGAGGCTGTACAGTCGTCCTGGTACGGTGGCCGTAGCTGCTGCTATCCATAATAGATACGGACTAACGGTAGTGCCGCACGTGATTTGCAGTGGAAGCACCCGTGAAAGCACGGAGTATGAGTTGCTAGATCTGCAGTTCTTGGGTATCACCGACCTGCTGGTGTTGCGAGGCGACAAGGCCAAAGACCAATCGGTCTTCACACCCGAAGCCGGAGGTCATGCCCATGCCATCGAACTGCAACGACAGATAAACGATTTCAATCAAGGCATCTTCGTGGATGGCAGTGAGATGATAAAGACCAAGACACCTTTTCACTATGGTGTGGCTTGCTATCCTGAGAAGCATGAAGAAGCGCCCAACATGGAGTCGGATCTCCATTGGCTGAAGCAGAAGCAAAAAACGGGTGCTGAATATGCAGTAACCCAACTTTTCTATGACAATGAGAAATATTTCAGTTTCGTGAAGCGGGCTCGAGAAGCGGGCATTACCATGCCTATCATCCCAGGCCTGAAACCCTTCAAGAAACTGAGCCAACTGAGTGTGATTCCAAAGACGTTTAAGGTAGATCTGCCTCCGGCATTGGCCAGCGAGGCTGTGAAGCTGAAGACCGATGAAGAAGCTAAGGCTTTGGGCATAGAATGGTGCATCAATCAGTGCAAAGAACTGATTGCTCACGGGGTTCCGTGTCTGCATTTCTATACGATTGGGGCTGTGGACAGTGTCAGAGCTATAGCAGAGAAAGTATATTGAGAGATTAAGTGTTTAGGTTTAAGGATGTCATAGGGCAAGAGGCGCTGAAGGAGAAACTGCGCAGGGAAGTGGATGAGGGACATATCCCTCATGCTCAGCTGTTCTGCGGTCCTTCTGGCGTGGGAAAGCTGCCTCTGGCGTTGGCATACGCCCGCTACCTCTGCTGTGATCACCACACTGAGGGAGAAGCCTGCGGAGAGTGCCAAAGCTGTAAGCAGTGGAACGGATTGGTGCATCCAGACGTGCATTTCATGTTCCCCATCGTAAGCAGCGAGAAGAAAAAGAAGACCATCTGTGCCGACTATCTGCCCGAATGGCGTGAATTGCTCCTGAACAATCCTTACTTCAGCTACAGCCAGTGGCTGGAAGCGATGGATGCCGAGAACAGTCAAGCCCTCATCTACGCCAAGGAGAGTGATGAAATCACGAAGCAGTTGAGCCTTAAACCCGTGCAAGGTGAGTTCAAGGTGACCATCATCTGGCTGCCAGAGAAGATGAATGATGTCTGTGCCAACAAAATGCTAAAGTTGCTCGAGGAACCGCCTGAGCATACCATCTTCCTGCTGTGCAGTGAGGAACCAGAGCGGATACTCCCCACCATCCTCAGTCGTACGCAGCGCATCAACCTCCCCCTGCTTTCAGAAGCAGAGATAGCTGATGCCTTGCAGAATAAGTATGGTGTTCAGCCACGTGACAGTGAGACGCTGGCACATCTGGCCAACGGCAGCTTCGTGAAAGCACTCGACCAGATACACCTGAATGAAGACAACGACCTCTACCTGAAACTCTTCATGAGCCTCATGCGCTTGGCATACGCCCGTCGCATCCGTGAGATGAAGGCTTGGAGTGAGGAAGTGGCAGTCCTGGGAAGGGAGAAGCAGAAAGACCTTCTGGGTTACTGCCAGCGTATGATCAGAGAGAGCTTCATGGCCAACTTCCACCAGAAGCAGATGAGCTACATGAATCTGGAGGAGCAGAACTTCACCAGTCGATTCGCTCCGTTTGTGAACGAAAAGAACGCTATGGACATCATGCATGAGCTAAGTGAGGCTCAGATACATATAGAACAAAACGTCAATGCCAAGATGGTGTTTTTCGACTTGGCATTGAAAATGATAGTATTACTTATAAGGAAATGACTTTATGGCAACATTTGAACAAAATACCGCTTGTGGTTCGCTCTGCTGCAAAGGGTGCGGACGAAGTGACAAGCAACTGAACACTTTCGACTGGTTGGCAGATATTCCTGGCAACTCTGACGAAACGGAATATGTGGAGGTGCAGTTCAAGAACACCCGTAAGGGATATTACCGCAACTCCAACAAGATTCCTCTGGAGAAAGGCGATATCGTGGCTGTGGAAGCCAGTCCTGGACACGACATCGGTGAGGTGACCCTCACGGGCAGACTGGTGCTGCTCCAGATGCGGAAGGCCAACCTCCGCTCTGAGGCCGACATCAAGCGCATCTACCGTAAGGCGAAACCTGTGGATATGGAGAAATACGAGGAAGCCAAACGCCGTGAGCACAGCACCATGATAGAGAGCCGTCAGATAGCCCTGAGCCTGAATCTGCAGATGAAGATCGGTGATGTGGAATATCAGGGGGACGGTGGAAAGGCCATTTTCTACTACATAGCCGATGAGCGTGTGGATTTCCGTCAGCTTATCAAGGTGCTGGCAGATGTATTCCGTGTGCGCATCGAGATGAAGCAGATCGGTGCACGTCAGGAGGCCGGACGCATCGGTGGCATCGGTCCTTGCGGACGTGAACTCTGCTGTGCTGCTTGGATGACGAGCTTTGTGTCTGTCTCTACCAATGCAGCCCGTTTCCAAGACATCTCGCTCAATCCTCAGAAGCTGGCCGGTCTCTGTGCCAAACTGAAATGCTGCCTCAACTATGAGATAGACAGCTACGTGGAAGCTCAGAAACGCCTGCCTTCTAAGGAGATCCAACTGGAAACCCAAGACGGCACATTCTACTTCTCTAAAGCCGATATCTTGGCAAATACCATCACTTACAGCACCGATAAGCAGATTCCGGCCAACTTGGTGACTATCACTGCCAAGCGGGCTTTCGACATCATCAACATGAACCGTCGGGGACAGAAGCCTGAGTCTCTGGCTGCTGACGGAGCACAGAGCAGCAATCAGCGTCCGATAGACTTACTGGAGCAGGACAGCCTGACGCGCTTCGACCGTGCGAAGAAGGATAAGAAGAAGAAAAAGAAAAAGAACCCACAGGGGAACATCAAGGATGCTGCTGCTAATCCTAACAATGCTCCAAAGGGCGGTCCTAACCAGCAGGAGAACAGACCTCCGCGTGAGGGACAAAACGGACAGAATAGGCAGGGGAAAGCACCGAAAGAGGGCAATGGGCAGCCTAAGCCGAAGCAGAATCCTCCGAGAGACCATCGGGGAAGGCAGCAAGAAGGACGGAAGAACAACCATCAGCCTCAGCAGAAGCCTGCGGGTGACAATGGGCAGAAACCTCAGCAGAAAGCACCTGAAGCCCCTAAGACAGATTAGTGATGAAACTCTGGAGGCATAAAGAAAGGTATCAATGGCTAAGTAGGACAGCTCTGGGGGCTGTCCTTTGGCTTTTGGTGGGCTGTGAACCACAGGTAGTCTATCACCAGTTCGCTCCTGTGCAGAATGCGCAATGGAGCCGACTGGACACCATCTGCTTCACTCCCCAAGTGCCCGACTCCGGAACCTCCTATCAAGCCAGCATAGAGGTGCGTCTGCTTCAGTCTTATCCTTACCAGGACTTAGTCGTAGGATATGAGTATTTTTCTCCTGAAAACGAGTTGCTCCAATCGGGTACCTATGAATTTAATACCACCGATAGCTATTACGACAAGAACGGAAGCGGCATAGCTGGATTATACAGTTATTCTGCCTATCTGAAGAGTCTGCCTATAGAGAAAGCGGGAGATTACAAGATACGCATCTTCCAACAGGAAAGTGACACACTGCTGAAAGGTGTACAAGACGTAGGACTCAATCTTAGCCGACATTAGTTCGCATGACGTTTTCGGTCTGCGTCTATTCGTAAGAAGATAAACAGCAAGATGGTAAATCCCCAAAGTGAGGAGCCTCCGTAGCTGAAGAAAGGCAACGGGATACCTATGACGGGAGTCAAGCCCGTCACCATACCTATATTTATAAATAGATGGAACAGGAAGATACTCAACACCGAATACCCATATACCCTACCGAAAGTTGTAGGCTGTCGCTCTGCCACAACCACTAAGCGTAGAATCAATATCAGGAACAGCAACAAGACTCCTGCTGCCCCCACAAACCCTTGCTCCTCTCCGATGGTACAGAAGATAAAGTCGGTATCCTGCTCAGGCACATACTTCAGCTTCGTCTGCGTTCCGTTCAGGAAACCTTTTCCTGTGAGTCCTCCAGAGCCGATAGCTATCATCGACTGATTGACGTTATATCCCGTACCCCGGGCGTCTTCTTCCATGCCGAGCGTCACCTTGATGCGCACACGCTGATAGTCTTTCAGCACATCGTTGAAGAAATAATCACTGGAATAGAGGAAAGCCACAGACCCGATGGTGAATAGTCCCACGAGGAAGTAGGTCATCTTATTCTCCATGAAGGACACTACCACCAGATAGCCAACCGTGAGGACGCAAAGTCCCAGCTCTACCCAAACAAAATCGAAAGGCACCACGAATTTCGAGACAAGGTAAGACACCACCAGCACACCAATGATGGCCGTCAGCAGATTACGAGAATGTGCCCATTTATGGGTATAGTTCCACACCAGTCCGGCTGTGAAGAAGAGGATGATAAGCAGAACGAAGAACTTTCCTGACGACGCTGAAATATCTCCCAATGGAACTTCTCCAAACTTAATGCCTACCACGAAGTAGAACACGGCAGAAATCATACTATAGAGCACCACGCCTGGCATGCCTTCCCGATAAAGCACCAACAAGAAAGCTGAATAGACCAAAGCAGAGCCCGTTTCTTTCTGTAGGACAATGAGTATCATCGGGAATAGGATAATCGCAGCTACTCGAAGCGCATTCTTCCAGTTGTTCAATACAAAATTGTAGGTTCCCATGAATCTGGCTAAGCATAGGGCTGTGGCAAACTTGGCAAATTCAGCAGGCTGCAGGCTCACAGGACCGAAGACCAACCATGAGCGGGAGCCTTTCGTATCTGGGGCTATAAAGATGGTGACTATCAGTAGCACCATCAGAAGGGCATAGATGAGGTAGGCAAATATCTCATAGAGGTCGTGGTCGAGCATCATGATGACGAAAGCCAAACCGAAGGAGCAGAAAATCCAGACCAATTGTTTTCCTGCTCGGGAGTCGAAGCTGAAGAAGTCCATTTCCCCAAAGTTATAGCTGGCTCCACAAATGCTCAGCCAACCTAACGCCAAAAGAATCAGATAGAGTGCAATCGACACCCAATCTATCGTGGTCCATATACTGTCTCTCTCTTTCACGATGCGACCTCCTATCTTGCCTCATCTCCATAGTAGATCTCCTGACTGGCAATGCGATCTGCCAGAGCCTGATTGGAAGGAGAAAGTTCACCGTGCAGATACATATCCATCATGAGGCCCCCGATAGGCACACCGAACGTGGCTCCGAAACCACCATTCTCCACATAGACGGCTATGGCAATCTCAGGGTTGTTCATCGGAGCAAAGCCCATAAACACGGAGTGGTCCTTACCACGATTCTGAGCCGTTCCCGTTTTCCCACAGGCCTCTATCCCGGGGAGAATACCCAAGAGCGAACGGCACGTGCCAACTGTAGCTGCAGAACGCATACCTTCCACCACATCATCGTAGTGCCTACGCTGGATGTTGGTTGAGCGAGGGGTAACATAGATACTATCAAGTGCATTGTCCTGAATCTCCTTCACCACATGAGGCGTATAGAAATAGCCTCTGTTGGCAATGGTAGCTCCCAAGTTGGCTATCTGCAACGGCGTAGCTAAGATCTCTCCCTGACCGATGGAGATACTGATAATGCTCAAGCCATTCCACCTGTTTCCCAAAGCCTTGGTGTAGAACTCTGAGTTGGGGATAAAGCCTCGTTGCTCACCAGGAAGGTCAGTACCAAGCCTGTAGCCAAATCCTTGATCCACCATGTGGTCTTTCCACACCGTCAAGGCTGCCTGTGGGTCTTCGTACTTGTTATTTCCCAGCATACGATAGAGGCCCCAACAGAAATAGCCATTGCAGGAGGTTGAGATGGCCGGAATCAAAGACAAAGGCGAACCGTGTCCGTGGCATCCCACACGCAGACCTCCGAAAACAAATCCATGATAGCAAGGATATAGCGTCGTTTCTGGATCTATCACATCTTCTTCCAGGAATGTCAGGGCTTGTGCTGTCTTAAAGGTAGACCCCGGAGGATAGGTACCCATGATGGCACGGTTCAGCAGTGGTTTTCGGTTGTCCAAAGAGAGTTCTGTGTGATTCTGCCCACGCTGACGTCCGATGAGCAACTGAGGGTCGAAGGAAGGGGCAGACACCATACAGAGCACCTCACCCGTAGAAGGCTCTATGGCAACTATTGCCCCGATCTTTCCTTGCATCAGACGCTCACCCAGCATCTGTAGGTTCATATCAATGCTCAGTTTCAGGTTCTTTCCAGGAATAGCAGGAGAATCGAACTCTCCGTCTTGGTAATGTCCCTGAATCCTTCCATGCGCATCACGAAGCAGGATTTCCTCTCCCTTCTCTCCACGAAGGTATTTTTCGTACGACTTCTCTACCCCTTGCTTACCTATCAAGTCTCCACGATTATAGTAGTCGTCTTCCTCCATGTCTTTCGGAGAAACCTCAGCTACATTGCCCAGCAAATGGGCAGCAGAGTTATAATTGTATTTCCTGACCGACCTACGCAAGATGCTGAACCCAGGGAACTTGAAAAGTTTCTCCTGAAACACACCTGTCTCTTCCTGAGAAAGCTGAGTCATAAACACCTGCTGTGTATATCTGGAGTATCCAGGATTCTTCCGTCGGTCTCTCACATTTTCCATACGCTTTAGGAACTGCTCCTTAGTGATATTCAGCGCATCGCAGAAGTCGAGCGTATCCAGCTCTGTCACTTCATTGGGGATAAAATTGATATCGTAGGACGGTTCATCGAAAACCACCAATTCTCCGTTTCGGTCGTAGATAGCTCCTCGGGCAGGATATTGCAGACTGTGAAGGAAGGCATTGCTGTCTGCATAAGCTTTGTACTCATCTGTCATGAGCTGCAACACCACAAGGCGTGCAATGAACACAGCCACCAATAAAACAGCAGCAGCCATGATTACATACTTTCGTTTCTCATATTCCAGATTATGCTTCATTGCTTAGTTAATTGCTTTATCCACAGCCAATATCATAATGATGGTAAACAGTGAGCATACCACTATACGGAGCAGGGTTTGCAGGATGCCTACGAAGGTAAAGTACTCCAGCATCAACAGCACGGTATGGTGTGGGCATACACACAGCACCACATACTTACAGAAAGACCAAGTTCCTATCTGCCTACGCTCTGGCACCAAATCGTCTTCTACATCACGGGGAGCAAACATCTTCAGGAAGAAGGGCTGCATGAAAGCCAGCAGGACCGTAGCAGAGGCATTCACACCCAGCGTGTTAGTAAACATGTCCATCGTCAACCCCAGCAAGAAACCTATCAAGAGAATCACAGAGCGGGGAATGCGGTATTCCATCTTCACGATGAGATAGATGTAAAGGAAAGGAGTGGCGTAGCCCAAGATATGGATACGATTGAGCACCAGCACTTGTACGAGCACCAGTACCACAAGCCATCCCATCTTTTTGAGTATCGTCACTATCACGTCTGTTCCTCCTATTCTTTCACATCGCTAATACTTTCTTCCAGAGCATTACGTTCCTCTTTCCCAGAAGTTGCTATCACATTCACATCTTTCAGCGCTCCGAAGTTAGAAGCCAACTTCACTTTGAGTTGGAAGGAGAGTCCGTCGTTGGAGTCGGTGATATCATCCACCGTACCTACCAACATGCCCTCTGGAAATACGGTAGAGAAACCACTGGTAATGATGGTATCACCCAAGGCGAACTCAGCATGTCGAGGCAGGTCCTTCAGATAGGCGAACTCAGGATCTTCTCCCTCCCAGTTGAGGTAGCCGAAATAGTCCTTACGCTTCACCTTACAACTAAGGTTCATCTTCGTATTCAGCAGGGAGATCACCAATGCATAGTGCTCTGAAGCCTTATAGACGATGCCTACCACACCATTGGCATCTACCACACCCATGTCTGGCATGATTCCTACGGCACGCCCTCTGTTCAGGGTGATGAAGTTATCCGGCTTGTGCAGCGTATTATTGATGACTCTGGCTCCTATGAAGGTAAAATTATCCCCCTCTTGGGGAATAATACGATGCAGAGAGTCTGCCAACAAATTCTTGTAGAGACTCTCTGCATATGTTGCCCTCCGTTCCAGTTCCATATTCCTACGCTGAAGGTCCTGATTGATGTCCTTCAGGTCGAGATATTCCTTGATGACGTTCTCCACGGAGTAGATACGCCCAGCCACTTCTCCAGCGGAGGTGAAAAGTACACTTTGCTGATAGCCGTTGAATTTGAATAAGAGTACCAGACTGGCAGCTTCCAATATGAAGAAAAGAAACCAGTAATGATACCTTACCAAAAACGTCAGCAGCCTACGCATTATCTCATCAAGAAGGAGAAACGGTCTACATTCTTCAGAGCCACACCTGTACCCTTAGCCACACAGAGCAATGGGTCTTCTGCTACATGGAAAGGAATATTGATCTTCTCGCTCAGACGTCTGTCGAGTCCACGGAGCAGAGCACCACCACCTGCCAGATAGATACCGTTGTGCACGATGTCTGCATACAGTTCAGGAGGGGTATCTTCCAGGGCGTTCAGGATAGCTGTCTCTATCTTCACGATGGTCTTGTCCAGACAGTGGGCTATCTCTTGGTGGTTCACAGGCACTTCCATAGGCAATGCTGTGATGCGGTTTGGTCCGCAAACCAAGAATTCGTCCGGAGCATCCTCTCCCAAATCTGGGAGTGCTGCACCCACGTTCATCTTGATGCGCTCTGCCATACGCTCGCCTACACGCACGTTGTGCTGACGGCTCATATAGTCCTGGATATCGTTGGTCAGCACATCACCTGCCACACGGATAGAACTGTTCTTCACGATACCACCCAGTGAGATGACGGCAATCTCCGTCGTACCACCACCGATGTCCACTACCATGTTGCCCTCTGGTGCTTCCACATCCAGGCCTATACCGATAGCTGCAGCCATTGGCTCATAGATCAGATACACATCACGGCCACCAGCATGCTCTGCAGAATCTCGCACGGCACGAAGCTCCACCTCCGTACTTCCGCTTGGTACGCCTATCACCATGCGGAGTGATGGAGAAAACAGACTGTGATGCCCCACCATCTTAATCAGTCCTCTGATCATCTGCTCACAGGCGTTGAAGTCTGCAATCACACCATCTCTCAACGGACGGATGGTACGGATGTTGCTGTTCTCCTTCCCCTGCATGGCCTTAGCCTTATCGCCTACAGCCATCATCTTGTCAGTACGTCTGTCCAGTGCCACCACAGAAGGCTGATTCACTACGATTTTTCCGTCTCTGATAATGATGGTATTGGCAGTACCCAAATCCATCGCTATATCTTGCTGAAATGAAAAAAGTCCCATAACTGAATAATCTTTTTAATGTTTAAAGTGTCTAAATCCTGTGGTTACCATGCTGAGTCCATGCGCATTGGCGCAATCTACGCTCTCCTTGTCACGGATACTTCCACCAGGCTGAATCACAGCGGTGATGCCTTCCTTGGCAGCCAGTTCCACACAGTCGGGGAATGGGAAGAAGGCGTCGCTTGCCATCACAGCACCGTTCAAGTCGAAGCCGAAGCTCTTGGCTTTCTCAATGGCCTGCTTCAGGGCATCTACACGACTGGTCTGTCCCACACCGCTGGCCAGCAGTTGCTTGCCCTTAGCCAGCACGATGGCATTTGACTTGCTCTGCTTCACGATCTTGTTGGCAAAGAGCATGTCTTCTACCTCAGCAGCCGTAGCTTGCTTCTCGGTGACAGGGGTCAGATCTTCTGGAGTCTCCTGCTTCAGGTCGCGTTCCTGCACCAATACACCGTTCAGCGTAGAGCGGAACTGCATCTTAGGCATAACCAGAGGCTTACGCACCAAGATGATGCGGTTCTTCTTCTGATCCAGAATTTCCAGGGCATCCACATCGTAGTCAGGAGCAATGATAACCTCAAAGAATATCTTGTTGATTTCCTCAGCAGCTGCTCTGTCTATCACAGCATTGGTCACCAGCACACCACCGAAGGCAGAAACTGGGTCGCCTGCCAAGGCGTCTTTCCACGCTTCCAAAACGGTAGGACGTGAAGCCAAGCCACAGGCGTTGTTGTGCTTCAGGATGGCAAAGGTCAGCTCATCGTCGAACTCATCGATCAGTTCTACGGCAGCTGCAATGTCCTGCAGGTTGTTGTAGCTGATTTCCTTACCATGAATCTGGTCGAACATAGCATCCAGATCACCGAAGAAGAAGCCTTTCTGGTGAGGATTCTCTCCATAGCGGAGCACCTTACGCTGGCTCACTGCACTGCGGAAGGCACTTACCTCATCACCGTCGAAGTAGTTGAAGATGGCAGAATCATAGTTAGAGCTTACGCCAAAGGCCTCCTTAGCCAACCACTTTCGCTCATTGAGGGTAGTGCAGGCTCCGTGCTCCATCAGCATATCCAGCAGGGGCTGGTACTGCTGCTTGCTGGCTACGATAGCCACGTCCTTATAGTTCTTGGCTGCTGCACGAATCAGGCTGATGCCACCGATGTCTATCTTCTCGATGATATCTGCCTCAGAAGCTCCGCTCTTCACGGTTTCCTCAAAGGGGTAGAGATCCACGATGACGAGGTCTATCTCTGGAATCTCATACTTCTGCATCTGCTCCTGGTCTTGCTCCACATCCCTACGGGCTAAGATACCTCCGAACACTTTAGGGTGCAGGGTCTTCACTCTGCCTCCCAAGATGCTGGGATAGGTAGTGAGGTCCTCTACTGCCTGACAAGGGCAACCCAAGCTCTCAATGAACTGACGGGTACCACCTGTAGAGAGGAAATTCACACCTTCTTCGTGCAACTTGCTTATAATTTCATCCAATCCATCTTTATGATAAACGGATATCAATGCGGTCTTAATTCGTTTTGTTTCCGGCATGATTGACTTATCTTTTTTAGTTTATAGCTTCGTTAATATACATTCTCGTGCAAAATTACGAATATTTTATGGCATTCTCCCCATTTCCTTCAATTTTTCCATCAGAATTTTCTGCATTATCGTTTTTTAACACTGACAGAAAGCAGAAGAGTCCCTCCCTCGTGTGAGGGAAGGACTCTTCGTGACTATTGACTATTGACCGTTCGTGACCTGAATCACCAAACGTTCACGCGCTTTTCTTTCTCGATGTACATCGGATCACTTGGCTGGATGTTGAAGGCCTCATACCAAGCATCGATCTGTGGCAGGGCACCGTCTACACGCCACTTACCCAGAGCGTGTGAGTCGCTCTTCGTACGGTTACGGATCTCAGCCTCGGTGATGTTCTGACCCCAAACAGTAGCATATGCCAAGAAGAAACGCTGCTCTGGAGTATAACCGTCCTTGTCGGGCAGTGGGTTGTCCTTAGTAGCATTCTTGAAGGCCTGAAAAGCAACCTTCAGACCACCGTGATCGGCAATGTTCTCACCTTGTGTCAGGCTACCGTTACCGAATACGCCTGGAGTTACCTCGATGGCAGAGAAGAAGTCAACCATCACCTGTGCACGCTTCTTGAACTCATCGGCATCTGCCTCGGTCCACCAGTCTTTCAGGTTACCGTCCTTATCGTACTGACGACCCTGATCGTCGAATCCGTGGGTCATCTCATGACCGATCACCACACCGATGGCACCATAGTTGAAGGCATCGTCAGCTTCCATGTCGAAGAACGGATACTGTAGGATACCAGCAGGGAAGCAGATTTCATTGGTCGTAGGATTGTAGTATGCATTCACAGTCTGAGGTGTCATGAACCACTCGTCTCTGTCCACTGGCTTACCAAACTGGCTCATACGGTAAGCAGAGCTCCAACGGCTTACTCGCTTCGTATTTTCCCAATAAGAGTCATTGTTGATTTCCAACTCACTGTAGTCCCTCCACTTGTCAGGATATCCAATCTTCACATAGAAGGTAGAAAGTTTCTCCAGAGCTTTGGCCTTGGTCTCATCACCCATCCATTCCAAACCACGAATACGCTCACCCAATGCTTCCTGCAGGTTGGCTACCAGCGTTTTCATACGTTCCTTAGCCTCTGCTGGGAAATACTTCTCAACGTACATCTGACCTACGCCTTCACCCAAAGCAGAACCAACTACACCTACAGCCCTACGCCAACGGGGTTGCTGCTCAGAGGTACCACGCATCACACGGCTGTTGAAGTCGAAATCTTCTTCGGCTATCTCATCGCTTAGCTTACTGGCAGCAGCGTCCACGAGCTTCCACTGCAGGTAGAGCTTCTGCTTGGCAGCAGGCAGGGTATTGATGATGTCGGCTGCTTCCTTCAGGGAGTTAGGCTGACCAACGATGATCTCCTTCACACCGTTCAGGCCTACCTCACTCAGATAGGTATCCCATTCGAAGGTAGGATACTGCTTCTTCAGGTCGTCCAGACTGATCTTGTTGTAGTTGGCTTCTGGGTCACGCATCTCTACACGAGAGCGGAATGCCTTGGCCAGACGAGTCTCCACATCCATCACGATGTCACGGGTCTGCTCAGCCTTAGCCTGATCGAAACCACAGAGCATCAGCAGCTTCACCACATGGCTCTTGAAAGCTTCACGGATATGAGTAGTAGCCTCATCGTTCTCCAGATAGTAGTCACGTTGGCCCATACTAAGTCCGCCCTGACTCATCTGAACGGCATTCACTTGGCTGTCTTTGTCGTCTGCACTCACGCCCAATCCAAAGTAGGTGCGCACACCGATCTGAGAGAGCTGTGCCAACTTCTTATACAGTGACTTACGGTCGGTGAAGTTGTTGATGTCTTCCAGATCGGCCTTGATAGGCTCATAGCCGTCGTTGTTCAGCTTCACGCTGTCCATCACTACGTTATAGAGTGTACCGATCTTCTGGGCAATAGAACCTGCAGGATTTTCCTGTGCAGCCAGTTCCTCTACGATACCACGGATGCGTACATTGTTGTCTTCGGCCAACTTGTCGAAAGAGCCAAAACGAGAGTAGGCAGCAGGCAGAGGGTTGTTCTTCTGCCAACCACCAGTGGCATACTGGTAGAAATCGGTACCAGGAGTCACCGTTGTGTCAAAGTTCTCTAAGTGCAAACCAGAGGTCAGCTGATTCTGTCCTCCGTTGTCACAACTTGCTACCATCATACAGAGGGCTGCAAGTGGCAAAAATGTTCTCATTTTCATTTTACTTTATAATATTAAGTTTCACTGTCTTATGTTCTCCAGTTCTTCAGAGGCGCGTTCCCAGTCTTCCACCACCTCGTCGAGCTTGTGCTTCAGTTTTCCATGCTTCTCATAGAGACTCATGTCACTGGCTCCGTCGGGGGTAGCCATCTGGGCTTCTAAGATGGAGATGGCAGCCTCCAGCTCTGTGATGCTTTGCTCACAGTCGGCTACCTGTTTCTCCAGCCTCTTCACTTTCTTGTTATATTCCTTCTGTTCCTCGTAGGAGAGGGCTCCTTCCGACTTCTGCCTATCGGCTGTCTGCACAGGTTCTTCCACGGGTTTGGTGAACAGCACGTCCAGACGGTCCAGCTGGGCTGCCTGGGCTGCCTTGCTTTGCAGGAAGTCGTAGATACCACCTAAGTGTTCCTTCACCTTCCCTCCACCGAACTCATAGACTTTCGTCACCAGTCCGTCGAGGAAGTCACGGTCGTGGCTCACCACGATCACCGTACCGTCAAAGTCACAGATAGCGTCCTTCAGCACATCCTTCGAGCGCATGTCCAGATGGTTGGTCGGCTCATCCAGTATGAGGAAGTTCACGGGTTCCAGCAGCAACTTTATCATAGCCAGTCGGGTACGCTCTCCACCGCTCAGCACCTTCACCTTCTTCTCTGAGGCTTCTCCTCCGAACATGAAGGCTCCCAGTATGTCACGTATCTTCAGACGGATATCCCCTACGGCTGCATGGTCGATGGTGTCAAACACCGTGAGGTTCTCGTCCAGGAGCTGTGCCTGATTCTGGGCGAAGTAGCCTATCTTCACGTTGTGCCCCAGCGTGAGCTTTCCCGTATAGTCGTGGATCTGCTGCATGATGCACTTCACCAGCGTGGTCTTGCCTTCACCGTTCTTCCCGACGAACGCCACCTTTTCTCCACGGATGATGGTAAGGTTCACGTCATGGAACACCACATGGTTTCCATACGCCTTAGCTACCTCTTCACAGATCACGGGATAACTCCCACTACGGTCACTGCACGTGAATTTCAAGCGGAGGCGGGAGTTGTCTACCTCGTCGATTTCGATGGGGACAACCTTTTCCAACTGCTTGATGCGGCTCTGCACCTGCACGGCTTTCGTGGCCTTATAGCGGAAACGCTCTATGAAGTCGGTGGTGTCTTGAATCATCTTCTGCTGATTCTCATACGCACGGAGCTGTTGCTCCCTACGCTCTTCACGCAGCTTCATAAAGGCATCATAGCCCACCTTATAGTCGTAGAGCCTACCCACGGAGAGTTCCATGGTTCGGGTGCAGACGTTGTTGAGGAAGGCACGGTCGTGGCTCACCAGCATCACGGCTCCACTGCTCTGTGCCAAGAAGGTTTCCAGCCACTGAATGCTCTCGATGTCCAGATGGTTGGTAGGCTCGTCCAGAAGCAGCACGTCTGGGTGCTGAAGCAAGAGCTTGGCCAGCTCTATACGCATGCGCCAACCGCCAGAGAACTCGCTTGTAGGTCGGTCGAAGTCCGTACGCAGGAAGCCCAGTCCCATCAGGGTGCGTTCCAGTTCGGCCTCATAGCCAGCGCCAGCCACCATCTGCAGGTGTTCCTGCAGGTGGGTGCACTGGTCTATCAGTTTTTGGTAGGCTTCGCTCTCGTAGTCGGTACGCTCAGCCAGTTCCATGTTCATCCGCTCCACCTCGGCCTGCATCTGCCTGATGCCCTCGAAGGCCAGCTCGGTCTCCTCACGCACCGTGCGTTCATCAGTGAGCTTCATCACCTGTGGCAGATAGCCCACCGTGCAGTCCTTGGGTTTGGAGACTGCTCCCGATGTAGGGCTCTGCAGCCCAGCCAGTATCTTCAGCATGGTGCTCTTGCCTGCACCGTTCTTACCCACCAAGGCTATGCGGTCACGCTTGTTGATCACAAAGCTCACATCACTGAAGAGCGGGGTGCTGTTGAACTCTACCTTGAGGCAGTCTGCGGAGATCATGTATTCCTTTTTCTTATAGGATTATCTTCTTCAGATTACTCGGCCATGCGGTCGGCTGTAGAAGAAGCGGTCATATCCTTGATCTTAGCCTGAGTCTCGGTGAAGTGAGGCAGTTCCTTATGATGGTCTGAAGCAGCCTGATCCTTCCAGATCTCCAGCAAGAGCAGGGTATCGTCCTTAGTCAGACTCTTGTAGTAGTCGTAGAGCACGCAGCCTTCTTCCTTGTTTGACTCAGAAATACCCCACTGCACAGCCTCGATGTAAGCGTCACGCTGAGCGGTAGTCTTCAGGATGTTCAGACGGAAAGGCTTGGCAGGATCCAGATTCACCTCCTTAGGCTGGTTGATCTGCTTGATTTCCAGTGTACCCAGATTCTGGATCTGTGGCACCAGGGTAGTGAAGTGTGTAGAAGCCATGTGCTTGTCGAGAGAAGCCTGGTCTTTCCAAGTCTCGAAAATCAGCATCTTGCCTGGACGAGAGATGCTCTCCATAATGTCATAGCCTATCACACCCTCGTCGTTCAGAGAGGCAGCTACCAACTGCTTGCCCAGCTCTACCACTTGGTCGTGGTTCTCAGGGCTCACGGTGAGGTCACAGTTCATACGGATAAAAGCCAACTCCTGAGCAGGAGCTTCTACTTCTACATTATCAGTTTGCTGAGTCTTATTGCCACCACATGCAGTAAGAGCGGCAGCTACTACGGCTGCCATCATCCATAATGTCTTTTTCATAATCTTTTTGCTTTTAAACTAATAATAATATTGAAAAATTAAGGCGCAAAATTAGTGGTTTTCTGAAAGATATGCAAAAAAAGACTAAAAAACTACGCCAATACGAGCCAAGAAAGCATCAAAAGCAGCTGGAGCACCCAGAAAGCGATGCCCAGCACCAGGGTGATCTGATTGTCACGCTTGTAGTTCTTCTCAAACCACGCACGGCTCTCCCACCTGTGCGACAGCCATGACAGGGCTCGTCCGTTCTTGCCCAAGGCAGCCATAGGCAGCAGGTAGAGCAGGCCGAACGGACTCAGTCCCACGAGCAGCAGGAGCAGCACCACCGTGAGGAAGTAGAGTGTCCACTTGCTTTTCAGGGCATGGCATACCACATAGAACTGTGGGAAGAGGCAGGCCATCCAGTCCCACCCTTCGATGCCCTCGGGCAACTGAGGGTCTGGTTCTCTGCGCTTCAGCACAGCTCCAGCCGACTTCTCCCTGCCATAAAGGTACTCTGCGCATTGCTCCGTCAGCTGGGGATGCAGGCTCATATAGTGACTGGCAAAGGCCTTGTAGTCCTTGTCTTCTTTCAGCGGATAAATCTCATAGGTACCATCGTCTTTCTGGTAGAACAGCGTTTCGGCCTTCGGGTCTTTGAAGAGGCGGGGGAACCACATGCCATAGCGCTCTGTCACCATCTGCTGGAAGCGCTCATAGTCGTCATAGTCGGCCACCCAGAAAATCACCTTCCCCAAGTAGCCGTTTTGCACGCATTGGTCGAACTCCCAGAGGAAGTTGTCCGTCATGTTGATGCGTTGTAGTATGACTGGTGCCTTGCGTTGCAGCTCTATCACCAACTCCTGCCAGTGCTCTCCCACGTAGATGCGCTTGGCTCCCTGTGGGGGCATCAGCTCGTCGGGCTTGCCTATGGCATAGGGGTGGAAGAGGTCTTTCAGGGCCACCATCAGCTTCTTCTCGCTCTTCTTGTACTTCTCGTCGTCCTTGAAGCTACGCAGGAAGAGGATGAAGTGTTGCAGGTACTGCGTGTGCTCCTCATTATAGAACGGCTGACGGCCCAGCCACTTGTGAATCAGCTGATAGAGAGGCACTATGAGCAGCACCGACATGGTGAGTGAGAGCAGGATGTCTCGCATCTGCGGATAGAGCTCCGTCTGCCTGCTGTCGAGCACCCCTTCCAGCAAGATGTCATAGATCATATAGCCTATGAGCACAAAGAGGATGATGTCGCTCAGGTCTCTGGAGCGCATGGCCCATTTATAGTTCTTGGAGTGTACAGCAACCATTTTGAGTGGCCAGGTGATGAGCCAGAACAGCACAAGGTAGAGGGGCACGAGTACGAATCCCCCTACATAAGCCTCCCCAAAATCTCTGAAGAATCTGGAAATCGGACTTTCAAACGCTTCGATCACCTTATCGACGATCTGCTGCTGCGCCTCTGTCAGTTCCTGCCACAACATGGTTTTAGTGTTTATAACTTCGGGGACAAAGATAGGAAGAAAAACACGGATTACACAGATTCCCATGCATTAATTTCACAAAAATCCGTGCAACCCGTGTCTGTCTGCATCAGCGTGTCCGCATCAGCTTCCAACCTTCCACGATGGCATTTCGGTTCACCTGCTCCATGGGAATGCCACACTCCATGGCAGTCATGGCCTCAATGATACGCATCAGGATGCTGTCTTGGGGCTTCTCCAGCACGGGATGGGGTACGATGCTGTCGGGATCCAGCTTGGCATGACGGCAGACGAAGCGGATGTAGGCTTCGGTGTCGTTCTCCGTCGGAGGTGCCCAGCGGTTCAGGATATTCCGCACGGTGTAGGGTTTCCCCTCCTTCAGCAACCTCAGCTTGTAGTTTCCCAGCAGTTTCCAAGCGGCTCGGTAGCCGTAGCCCATCGACTTGAAGGTGACAAACTGCCTGTCGGGTTGCTGGGCTGGTGCTCCCAGCCAGTGGATGTTTTCCGCCTTACGGATGTTCAGTGGATTCTTGTTACGCAGTCCGCGTGGCACACGCTTCGTGACTGTTGACTGCTGACCGTTCTTGACCATATCTGTTTTCATACATTAGCTATTTTCTTGTATTGATGATTATCTGTTTGTTCTATCAGTCCCTGCTTACGCCAGTTCTTCAGCATCTGGGAGACGGCATTGCTGCTGGCATCTGGTCCTTTCTCCTTCCGTGCCTGTTCTTCGGTGAAGACCTGTGGCAGACGCTCATACACGGTGTCGTTCTGACCTCTGCGCTTACGTGTCTTGGAGCCCGATACGTAGTTGCGCTTGGCATAGGCATCGCTGATGCGTTCACGGAAATACAGCAGGGCATTGTCCAGAAAGTAGTCTGCCAGCACGTCATAGAGCCCTAAGAGCGCGTCTGTCTGGAAACGCTGTACCAGTTTTGGCAGGGCTTCGGGATGCTTCGTGAGGTAGGCACGAGCCGATGGGCATCCATCTGCCCAGTCGGGCTTTTTCTGTGTGGCATCTATCTGGCTGATGAGCCACCCTGCACAGTCACAGAGCATGAAGGCACCGATGTATCGGGCAGAGCTCACGGCTATGCGGAAACGCTGACGGGCCTCTACTACATCGTAGTTTTTCTGGGCTCGGGTACGCACTTTCTCCAACCACCGCTCACAGCGTTCCTGCAACTTGGGGAGCACTATTTCCCCTTGCATCACATCGAGCACCTCTGCCACAGCCCTGATGTTCTTCGTGGCCTCCTTCGAACGAGGATCTACCAGCTCCAACGGAGCAAAGGTATTGTCGGGTGTACGCCCTATGCAGAGGCGGGTGAGCTTACCGTCAGTCACGTTGGGCACGGCACGATAGAGGGCATCGGGGGTGCAGCACAAGGTGAGGTTCCACAGCACATGGTCTATCACGGCGTTCACGCTGCTGTCACTCTTGTAGGCTTGTGAGAACTCTGCCCCGTCATAGGCTTTACGCAGTATCACGCTGGTGTTGTTCCAGCAATACACCCATCCACGCATAGTAGAGATCGTCCAGCTCACTCTTGTTGCTGGCTGCCTCACCTACGATGTAGGCTATCAAGTTGATGTTCTTCATCGTGCGGTGTATCTGCAGCTTCACGCCTGTGGCCAAGGCACCTATCATGGGACCGATGCCCGTGAGCACAGCCATGCTGAGGTTGGGATGCACGCCTTTCAAAGAATCAGATACGCCCATAGGCAACTGGGGAGGCAACTGATCCACGTAGTAGTTCTCATCCTGTTCTTGCAGTTGGCTCAGAGCTTCTGCCAGTTCTTCATTCTCCGGATGGGCAGCTTTCACGGCCTCCAGCACCTGATACATACGCCACGGCATGCGTCCGTGCTCACGCTCCACGGCATTGGCTATGCACTGCCTCTTCTCTGCTGCTGGGAATCCATCATAACAAGGTATCACGGCATCCAGCGTGTCGATGTCGAACCGACAGAGGTGACGCAGGTTGTAGGCCAAATCGAAGGTCAGTGTGTTTCGCTCCGTCCGCTCTGGCTCCTTCCCTCCATGATGCAGTTCCCAATACGTCTGGATGATCTCTGAGTAGGGCACGCCGTGGAAAGAAAGACATTGAACATTGAACATTGAACATTGAACATTAGGCTGCGCTGTGTCCTCATCACTATCCACTATCAACTCTCCACTATCCACTAAAAAAATCTCCTTATCCAGATACAAGACGTGGTTCATGGGGACTCCGTAGCTCACACGGGCCAAGTCGAACACTGCCTCATCACGCTGCTCCTGAGGCACCTGCATCATATCAGCCAATAGCTGCTGATTGCCTTTGATGTCAAGGGCAGGATTCACACGGCATACCAGCCTCAGACCGTGCCCCGATGGGGTGACATGGGCCAGCAGCACCTTGGCATCGGCGATGAAGTCACGCCCTTCTAAGCAGAAGTTCTCCAGCAGAGCCTCGAAGACCTCCTTCGGACTGGCCTCCCAGATGCCGTCCCAGTCGTAGATATAGTAGCCCGTAGGCACTCCCTCCTCACTCTTGCGTCGATGACTGGGGAAGGTGGCATGAAACAGGAACTTGGGCAGACCGCGTTTGGCCTTGGCGGCTTCCTCATGCGCCCTTTCACGGGCTGCTTTCAGGCTCTCCATCTCCGAGGGCACAGCCGTCTGCATATAGACGGCTATGCGGTGTTCCTCCTCTTTCCACGCCTGCGTCAGTCGGCAGTTCTTCTCCACCTTGGGATCCGACACTATGCGCAGGAACTCCTCTTCTGAAGTGAGGGTGCACGTAGCCCCTCCGAATGTTTTCTGATAATCGAACATACGCCCCTCCTTATCCTCTCATCAAAGCCGACTTCTCTTCCTGGTCTTCCAGCCAGCCTATCAATTCTGCACAGGCCACACGCATCAGTCCTGGGGCATCCAGAGCATCTACGTCTATCAGTACGCTGAGCTTATAGCTGCGCTCACACAGGGTGATGCTCCCGTAGCGTGTACGCACCAGCGTTGTGAAGCGTGAGCCTCTGAGTCCCGTCTCTGGGAGAAATTCAAACGAGCCGTCTCTACGGCAGATACCTCTGCCACGGAGGGCAGACACGATGTTCTCATCAAGCAATGTCTTCTTGTTATTCAATTTTTTCGTTGCCATAACTTTAATTTTTTAATCTTTTAATGTTTTAATTTCTCAATCCGATTGAGGATTGAGACGTCGTTCTTCGAAGAAACTGGCGCAAAGTTATCCCCCAGTCTTCAGGCAACGAAAAATTATACTCCATTAGACAGGATTAGATAACCATTTGTCTAACGGAGTATAAAAAAGTAAAATCCGATATAATCTCAGGCAGCCATGCCTATATGACTCAGAAAGTCGTTCATATTCTTAGCATCTGCTTCATACCACTTCAGTGCTTTCTCCACCTCTTTAGGCTTCAGCAGTCGGTCTTTCCCCAGCTCCTCACGCAGCATGTCTATGCCAGTGAACAGGTGGAACGGGTGGTAACGGAAGCAGTCGTAACCGGGATCGAACAGTGTGCGGTTATGTCCCGTCTTCATCATCTTCTCCTTACGCTCAGAGAGGGCGTAGTTCACCAGCATCACGAAGCCTGGCATGTAGTTGAAGTGTGCGTCTACCACGTAGTCCAGCTTCACCAATGCGAAGAGCACGCACACCAGACGCCCGCCCCGCACGTGGTGGTCGAACAGCCACTGCACACCCTCCACTATCTGGTCTATGTGCCGTGCTCCCTCCGCGTTGAGGAAGTTGTCTATCTTCAGCGTGAAGTCCGCATGCACCTGTACCACGGGCACCACTGCCTCACTCTCCTGAGGGATGCCAGCACACCCCATCCATTCACCCAGCACTTTTTCCACCTCCAGCAGTGAAGCTCCAGCCAGTCCCACACTCTTTCTCAATTCATCCGCTTGTTTCATAAAGCGCTCCCAGCACTCTGCCTCCATTGGGCAATTTTTCTTTTTCATATTCTTGTATTTTTTTGTTATTGTCCCCAACGTTAAGGACATACAAAGATACAAAAAATATTTGGATTACACTAATATAAATTGCTGATTTTTAAGCTGTTATATGAATAAAAGACGAAATAAAAAGCATCCTTCCTTGACTTTGACTAATGACTATTTGTGACAACATATCGGATGCTTAGCATTACCATTAAAGGCTCTGGCATTACCATTAAGAGCTCTCCACCAACTCCCCAATAATAGAATTGATTTTCTTCATATTAATCTGTCTCTTAAACTTCACAGGAAGATTGGGGAAGTCTTTTGTCAGCTGTTTGAAGAACAATTCAGCACAGTCTATCTTTACATCCTCTTTTTTACGCAAGGTTGCATTCTGATTTACGTCCTTCGTTTCTATCACAACATTTAGCATCAGCTTACCCTCTTTAGTTCTCACGATATACATGAAATCGGGAGAATAGGTTTCATTAGCCACAGTAGGGATACGAATGCTCCCCTTGGGAATCTTCCCATAAACCACCAACTCTGCCACATTCACCTTATCCAGAATGTTCTGACGTTCAAGAGGCGAGTCATAAGCTATTGGCTCATAAAGATACTCATCGGGTACTTTGGAATTATCCGTCTTTACTCCCAGCCTACCCATTACTACCTCGTCTCTCATGCTTCCGTCTTTATTGGTCAGGGCAGTTACCTTGGTCCTATAATTGGCTTGTTTGTAAAGTATATCACCTGCCAGATTATCAATCTTCCAGTCATTAAAGCGGGCTATAAGTTGAGCCAGAGATGTTTCATTAAGCTGTGCCTCACCGAAACTTGAATGTACCCTTGCATAGTTACAAATAGCCTTGTGCAACGTTACGACAGGAATATGCGTAGCTTTATTAGCCCTTTTCAAGAATTCATTATAAGGAATTGCCCTACCTGTCACCTGATAAGACACATTGGCTTCATGCACTACAACAGCTTGGCCATTGGATATTTCAACCTCCGAACGATCTGAAGATATATATAGCTTAGAGAATACTCCTTCTTCCAGAATGCTTGGAAGAGCTTTTTCAATAGCCCCATCAATCTCTTTATGATAGTACAACAAGTATTTCCTATTAATGTCTTTCCACAGTTCTTCAATTTTCTTGAAATTATCTGGACGTACCTTCACCATATCCTTGTTGTTCTTCGCATTCTTATTAATAATTCTGCCACTATTTATGCCGTCTAAGTTAAACTCTGGGTACTCATTTCGGAAGTCCATAATCTTGTCTTCGACAAGAGTCATGTCCGTTTTCAGATAGCCTTTCTGGATTATCTCTATCCACAATGCTCTATAATCATCCAGTCCACGAAGTGCAGCCACTCTTTCAAGCTCTGCATCTGTCAGCTTAATAGGCTCATCTGTCTTATATACATCGCTGTTAATTTCACTTACCAGTCTGTCTGCAAAGTCTTTCTCTGTGAAATCTACGATATAGTTCAGCATAAACTCTGAGCCATTAATACGATTACCGTATTCATCTACAGGCAATCGGAGTCCACGCCCCACTTCTTGCAGCTTACTGATTTCACTTCCACTGGAGCGTAGTTTGGTGATAGTGAATACGTTGGGGTTATCCCAACCTTCTTTTAAGGTCCACTTCGAGAAGAGGAAACGCCTCACATACCAGTTCCCGTTTTCGTCTTTGAAAGAAAGCAGTTTCTTTTTATTCTGCAGAATATCCTTCACCTCCGCATCAATAGCCTCATCACTGTCACTATTGTCCTGAGCGAAATAGCCACCCCTGCATGCAGCAATATCATCCAGACTGGCTTGCAAATAGGATGTATATGATTCCGAATTTTCTTTGCCTAACTCCTCCTTCAGCCGTTCTTCCAACAGACGATCGAACAAATCTTTAAGCCAAGCTCCCTGCCCATTTTCATCTCCACGAAACGACTCTATATTATCAATGAAAAACAATGCCAGAGTCTTAATCTTACTTTCTCTATGAAACATGGCACGTTCCACCTCAAAATGGCGTTCTATAGCAAGCCTTATCATCTGTTCTTGGTAAGACGTAGAGTAGATATCTGCCGCAAATTCATCGCCTGTGTGTTTCAACTGCCCATTAGAAAGTTCTATTTCACCGGACTTGATACCGCTCAGCACAATACCTGAAAGACTGTCACTCATCAGCCCAAGCGACTCACCCTTATGCAATTCATAACGCTGGGATGTATTTTGCTTAATGTGATGGAAGATGACACTCTCCTTCCCATTGATGGAAACAACTTTCACTTTCTCGTTTTCCGAAGAAAGCGGATTGAAATGTTCTTTTGCCACACCCTTAATCAGGTTCTGATTGAAAGCCTCACAGGCTGTGAGATTATAAAGCAGATTGAGGTAGTCTTTTTGCGCATGTTTATTCTTCCCCTTGCCTTCCATCACTTCGGGGAATGTTGCGCCAAAGCGTATCACACACTGTGGAGCCACCTCACTAAGCAAAAACTTATAGGTGGTATTGCTACGTTCAAAACGATGGGGTTCGTCAATCAAGACAATGGGACGGGTCGACTTAATGGCATCAAGTGGACGATGAAAACTCTGCACAGCAATGTCATAATCTCGTTTGTCCAGCAATTTGCCCTTTTGCATCAACTGCTGATTGACCACCAAGACATAGATGCGATTCCTATTCTGATAAGAACCGTTCACAAAGTCGCGTACAGAAGACGGGAAATAGCTATGCCCTTTTTTCTTTTTCTTAGCAGGCGTCACTTCACAGAGGTCTATCTCACTGCCATAGCCCAACGTATCCTTGAAATAACGCTGCACATACGGGTCACTGATAAACTGCACTACTCCTGCTTTCACTGCCAAAGAGTGTACCAATATCACGAACTTATTAAACCCATAACGTTTATGCAATTCATAAAGTGTATGCGTATAGACATAGGTTTTCCCTGTGCCAGTTTCCATCTTGATATCAATATTCAGGGATTCACCTGGCGCTGGTTCCACCACTTTGTGATTATATGGCTTCATCTCTTTAGTTGAGATGATTTCACGGATGGCATGCGTCAGCTGTGCACTCTGATATTCAGGCATCGGATTTTGGTGCAGCTGTCTTGGTGGCTCTATCTGGGTTCGGCTGAACACATGAGCAATGCGGTCAACAGGAATTTGTTGATGCGGTAATCCTGCTTGAAGAATTATATCCATACGCCTTAATATCTGATGTCTATGTTTATTTTTACTTGTTTCTCACCTTCATTTAGCGTAGGAAGGTTTACTGCTAATGCATCTTCTATGGTGAAATTGAAGCTATAGCCAAAGAGTACCAGATAGTGAGGTCCCCAGTCGTTATCTTCACCATATTTATCTACTAAGGCAGTGACAGCCTCCATTGACATATCTTCGTCTATCAGATAGAGGTAATCTCCGCACTGATATGCAGTGTAGTCTGCCAGAGGCACTTCTACCACAGGAGCATTAAGCCCTTGACCATCTCGAAGTTTCCACGTAGTGAGCACAGTCTCCCTGCCAAACTCTTGCAATATATTGCTTGAAGCACCGAAATCTACAGGCTGGAAAGAAGTCAACTTTGATAATACGTCATCAGAAACCTCTTTCAGTGTATAGTGCTTGAAGCCAAGGTCAATTGTTGTCTCAGGGTTTTCTTCCTTGATTTTCTTGGCAGCTCGTTTAATTCGTTCTTGACCTATCTCGTCAATGGTTCGATAGCCAGCCTTATAAGCATCAGATTGCTCGCTGAAAGGTTCTTTTATCTGAACCAGTATATATTTCAAATTTCTATTATTATCAAGCAGGTTATTTTCCATTACTGCTTGGGCAGTGGTGCCAGAACCAGAAAAGAAATCAAGCACATAAATATCCTTCTCTTGCGTAGGAGCTGAACCTTGCTCCACAATCTGCTTGATATAATCCACAGGTTTAGGAAAATCAAAAAAATCATTCCCACCAAAGAGTTCCCTTAATTCCCTTGTACCTTGTGTGCTAAAAACCGTTTCAAAAATAGAGCTGAAACCCGTAAACTCACTTTGCACATCTCTCAAAAATTTCTTCCTTCTTGGGCGACCTGTTGGTTCTTTTGGAAAAAGCACCTCACCATCTGCTATTAGTTGAGCCATGTGCGTACGGTCATACCGCCAACCAGTAGGTGGACAGGCATAGACTATTCCTGTGGCAGGATCTGTCAAATCATAGTGCAAATTAGGACGTTGGGATTCAGTAGCAAGACCAACCATATTATCACTCATCCAATCCCCTCTAGGATCTTTGTCTGGATTAGAATACTTACTTTTGTCAGAATACTTACCTTGTATTCTACAATCTTCATTTCTTCCATAACATAGCAAATAATCATGATCCATAGAGGCACCGTTTTTAGTTCTACTATCTACTTGTTGCCTTTTCTTCCAAATGAAAGAACTTACAAAGTTCTCCTCACCAAACACATAGTCACAGAGCAACTTGAGATTAGCTTGCTCATTATCATCTATAGAAATAAAAATCACGCCATCTTTGGAAAGCAATTCACGAGCCAATTGCAAACGAGGAGACATGAACATCAGCCAAGCTGAATGACTGCTACTCCCACGGGAAGTCATATCAAGAATACGCTGAGCCTTATCCTCATCAATGCTCAATCTCTTCTGAAGTTGTTCTGAAGTAAATTGAAACTTATCATTATAGACAAATCCGTCTGAACCTGTATTGTATGGAGGATCAATGTATATGCATTTTACTTGCCCCGCATACGATTTCAGAAGGTGCTTTAAGGCATCCAAATTGTCACCACTGATATAGATATTCTCGCTGTTTATGTTCTCAGGCTTTCCATTATGCTCCAGATCTGGCACTATCACCGTTTCCGTATCTACAGAAGCCAGCAGATTGGCATAGTCCTTACCCAGAAAGTCTAACGAGTAACTTTCATCTGTCAAGTTCACTTCGTCTTTAAGCACTTCCGTGAATTGTTCAATGTCAAACGTTCCATCAGCTTTAAAACAGGCTGGGAATAGTTGCCTCAATGCTTCAACTTTCTTGGAATTAAGAGTAATCTCGGCATTACGATCTAAGATGTCTTTTATCATTGATTTGTCTATTAAATTATTTAAGCAACAAATATACGAATTTTTATTTCCTCACACAAAATAATCAAATCACTTTATCAAAATGATACGTCGTGATATCCATAATCGGCACTCCATGACTGCCTTTGGCATTCACCGCCTCCATGAACTCACGACACTCTTCTGCAGTCATTTTCTTCCTGACGAAAGCTAAATAGAGGAAATCCAATGTCGTGAGGTAAGTAATACCATTCGCTGTGCAATAGTTGGTGATATCACGGACATTACTGCTCCCTATCACATCATGGCAGAATCGGCAATAGGCCATACAGGCACTTTCACCTCTACCAAAGTTCTGGATTAGCTGAGCATATTCACGCATCATCTCCTTTGACAGAGGGAAATGCTCTTTCTGAATATTCCCCAGAAATGCTATCTGACGATCTATTTGACTCTGAATAGATCCTATCTCCTGATAGACAATGTCGAGAATGATAAATTCATATTCTGGCAGAATGGTGGGCAGCATGCTCAGTCGGTCTGCCTTTGAAAAGTGTATCAGCACATCGGCATCAAGCACTATCTTAGTTTTCTTCTCCTCCATCGTAAATGTGTTTGTGCAGTTCTAAATAATGTCCTTCTGATATGTCGCCTTTACTATAGAGTTCCTGTAACTTCTCGCCATAATCACCCAACAAAAGATTCTTATTCCCGGGCCTGTAGAGAGACAAGTCGAAGCCATATTTCATGGCTTCATCTGTTATAGAGATGGCCTTAAGTTTCTCTTTCTGATCATCGGAGATAATCTTCAGGGTATTCAGCCTATTGACCATCGCTTCATGGGAAACTGAGAAGTATTGCTCAAGCCTCAATACGGTGGGGATTCGTATTTCTCCCGATTGCAGTTCTTCTTTATGTATCATCTCCATAATTCCCAACGAAGGCAGGAGCAATGCAGAAGCAAAAGCATTAGCCAAACGCTCTGTTTTGTCCCGTTCGTCAGCTTCACAGATGTGAGGTGTTGGATTGGGGTCAAAATACAGATGATAAAGTTCATGGGCAATGGTGAAATGCTGCCTACCTCTACTGGAGTTACTGTTGACTAAAATAAACTTGAACTTATGGTCGGCTGTCTGAAGAGAGAGGCCATAAGACTTCTTGGAAAGAGGACGATACTTGGTAATAACTCCCAACTTGCATATTAACGTCTTGACGTGTATCGGTTCTTTCTCACTTAATCCAGAATCGGCCCTAAGCTTTCTGGCAAAAAGTTCCATGTCTTGTGCTGTGATCCTAGGCATTTTTCAATAAACGATTAATTTTCAAATAATTCAGTACTAATTCCTTGAACTTGGCCACTTCCTCCATGTCTTCAGGAGAAAGGTTATCTGCACGGAATGCGCATACCAGCATGTTTCGAAGAGCGCTTTCATCTTCCTCGAAAAACAGATTCAACTCTGCGCCCAAGACATGCCCCGCCTTTTCTAATACTTCAAGAGGGGCTTCCCTTTCATCTGCTTCATAATTGGCATAAGTTGACCTGTTAATCTTCAGGAAAGACGCCATCTGCTCTTGGGTAAATCCGTTGGCTTCTCTCAGTAATTTAAGATTTCTTCCTATCATAACAGTTGATGGTGTTATATATTTTGTCGGGACAAATTTAAGCTTAATTCTAAAACTACACAAGTTTTGTCCCACTTTTTTCACAATAAACAAAATAGAGTCTTTCAAAAGTGCTTATTTTTACAAATGAGAGGGTGTAGGTCATTAATGGTCATTAGTCAAAAGTCAGGAAGTGGGTGGGCTTTAGGGCTATGGATGAGGCAAAGTAGGGGGATTACAAGGTTAAAGGCTATTTATAATATATTATAAATAGCCTTTAAAGCTAATTGGCACCCTTTTCGGAAGAAGTATGAGGGGCTTCGTGACTGATGACTAATGACCGTTCGTGACATGAGCGTGGTGGTTTTACGGGGCAGTTGGGAAAAAGTTTTTTTCCAAGTGGGAAAAAATATTTTTCCAACTGGGTTTTTAGAACGTTCTTTGCTGGGGAATGGTGCGGAGCAGGAGAGAAACTAAAATTTTAATAGATATACATTATATATCATATATTTTCTAAGATATTGAACACGGAAAAGTTTGTATTTTGAAGCAGATGCGGAAGTATGGCGTATCTTTGTAATGTCAAAGCAAGGCCAAGCGAGACAAAGTGCACTGAAACAATTACAACTAAACAGAGTATTAACAACTAAACAAAGAAAGGAGAACAATTATGGCAATTAAAGTCAAAGCAAGACAGACACTGATCAACGTGGGCCCACAGAAGGGCACCTACCGCTTCGTGCTCATGACGGAGCTCTACAACACGCTGAATGCGGAGAAGGTGATCCAGGAAGCCGCCCTGCGTTCGGGTTTGCAGAAAGCCACGGTCAATGCGGCATGGGAAGTGTTCGGTGAGGTGATCAAGGCGTGGGCCACCGAGGGTCACAGCGTGGCAGTGCCAGGTCTGGGCACCATGCGATTCGGCGTGCGTGCCTCCAGCGTAGTGAACGTAGAGGACGTGAGCACCAACCTCATCACCAGCCGAAGAGTGATCTTCGTACCGAGCGTGGACATCAAGAGGGAACTGGCCAACACCAGCATCAACATCACATGCTACGACAAGGATGGCAAGGTGGTGAAGCAGGTGACCAGCCGTGACGAGAACGACGTGGAGGACGGTGAGGCCTCTGGTGAGGGCAGCACTACCGAGAACGGAAACCAGAACGGGAACGGGAACTCCGGAAGTGAAAATACTGGCGGAGAGAACACTGGAGGCTCTACTGAGCAAGGCGGAGGCTCTGATGACTCAGGCGGTGGTGGCATTGGATGAAAGACGTTAAACGTTAAACATTAAACGTTAAACATTAAACGTTGAGAATTGAGAATTGAAAATTTAGTGAAGGCTTCCGACCTCACTGGAGCAGCGTGAAGAAATGGGGTGGTTTTTCCCGTGAAAAAGCGCAGACCTGTTTGAGCGAAGCGAGTTTCTGCGCTTTAGGGAAAAGGCACTCCATTTTAGCTGCGCAAGTGCAGTCGGTGAACCTTTCTTTGGTTCGTTTCTTTCGTTTCATGACGAAAGAAATGAACAGGTAACTTAAAAACATTATGAACAAGAAAGAAATTCTGAAATATGGCATTCAGCTGCTGATAGCCATTCTCACGGCGATAGGGACAACCATCGGAGTGACATCGTGTATTGGAGTTTAGGGTTTAGGGTTTAGAGTTTAGAGTTTAGAGCCAAACCTAGGATAAAAATTAAGGCAGGGACGGAAGCGATTGGGGCTTCTCCCTGCCTTTTGGTTTGTCATTAACGGTCAATAGTCATCAGTCAAGAAGGGGTGTCCTACCCTCCTTCACCACTTTTACTTGAACAGATTGGCAGCTACTTCGGCCAGAGCCTCAGCACCGGAGCGCTGTGGGAAGGCTTTCTGGATGGCTGCAGCCAACTGCTCTGGAGTGGTGGCCTTGGCACGCAGGGCCTTCACTTTCTTCAGGTACTTGAGGTGGTTCTTCACATCCTTGGCGGTGCAGAGACCTGAACCGTGGTGGGTGATGTAAGTCTTCACCTTGCTCTGAAGCAGCAACTCATCGTTGGCAATGGCAGCATCGAGCGCAGCTGCGTTCTGGGCCTCACGGGTGGTGAGGTGACCAGCAGAAGGCTCGGAGTGAAGCAGGGCTACCTGACCGCCTACCACGATGGTGGCAGAGGTGAGGAAACCAGCAGGGCCACGGTCGAAACGGAAGGTGATGCCGTCCCAACTTCTGGTGGTACCTATAGGCACAGCCTCAGCAGTGGTGTTCCAGAAGTTGATGTCGTACATATTGTCACCATAGCGACTCTTATAGTTCTGCACCATATTCCCCATGCCCTTCATGGTCTCTTTCAGAGGCTCAGGGATGAAGTTGGCTTGTGAGAAACTACCACCCACGTCATAACCAGTAATAGTGGCTATCACGGGCTTGTTCAGCGTCTTCATATACTCCTCATACTTAGCCCCGTAAGGCTTGGTGAGAGGCGTCTCAAGCGCGATAAGGGAGGTTGGTCCCTCTACTAAGAAACTATGGTCGCCCGGACCACCGTCATGGTTGTAGATGTGGAGCTTGAAGCCCTTGAACTGCTGCACGGTGAATGTGCCATCGGCCTGTGCATTCACCACCATGGCACATACCAATGCCATGAGAAACAAAACGGTTTTCTTCATAATGATACTTTGTTTAAATTATAAATTATAAATTATAAATTATTTTGGCAGGTGGAAGGCTACCGTCATCTCCTTCATCTGCGCATCGCTCATGCCGTCGGGTTCGAAGCCCATGCACTTGGCTTTCAGGTAGATATCAGCACTCTTCACCAGCACATCTATCTGGTCGAAGGCATCCATAACATCCAGTCCCTTGGCAAAGACACCATGCTTCTCCCACAGCACCACGTCGTAGTCTTCCAGCTCACGCATGGTGGCATTGGCCAATGCCTCAGAGCCAGGGAGCTCGTAAGGCACCACGCCCAAGCCCAGCGGACAGAAGGCCTTGGTCTCTGGAATCATGCTCCAGAGCAAGCGGGTGAGCACGTCTTTCTCGAGGAACTTCTTGGTGTGGCTCATGGCTACCAACTCGATGGGGTGCGTATGCACGGTGGCGTTGTAGGGTGAGCCCACCTCCAACATGCGGTTGTGCACAGCCAGGTGTGAAGGCAGCTCACTGGTAGGCTGCACAGGCTCATCGGCTATGATGACGTAGGAGGCACAATCGCCCAAGATGCGGATGATGGAGCCGTTCTGCATAGGCCAACGGGCCAAGTCGCGCATGCGCTTGCCTGTGCCCTTGCAATAGAAGTAAGCCCCTTTGAGGTATGGCAGGGTGATGCCAATCTGCTTCACTTCACTGATAGCTGGGAGCTGACGGATCTCGTCGTCCACCAGCTTGGTGATATTCACGGTGATGTTTCCACCGTTTCGTTCTGCCCATCCTTTCTGCCACAGATAGCCAGCCACTTCGGCCACCTTATCTATCTCGGCTTTCAACTGAGGGCGAGTTTGTAAGACTTTCATATTTTAATGAAGAATTAAGAATGAAGAATGAAGAATTTATATATAAATGAGGAATGAGGAATGAAGAATGAAGAATTGGCTTTGCCTCATAAATCCAAACAGAGGATAATTCTTCATTCTTCATTTTTCACTCTTCATTATTTCAAGAGTTCCGGCACGAAGGTGGAGATGATGAGCACTATGATGCCTATCACCAGCACCGTGATGGTCTTCTGAGAGCAGCCTTTCCACTCCTTGAGGATGATGCCCCAGACATTGCTGAACACCACGTTGAGTGCCATGAGGATGCAGAAGGCGAAGGTGGTGAGCGTAGGACTCTCCGTGAGGAAGCCCTTGCCCAAGCTCAGTCCGAAGAACTGGCTGTACCACAGCAGACCAGCCAAGGCGCAGAAGAGGATGTTGTTCCCCCAGAGACTGCCCTTGCCATAGTCGGCCCACGTGCTGTTCTTGCTATTCTGATAGAAGCAATACACGGCATTGGTGCAGAAACCGCCGATGGTCACCAGCAGCGTAGCAGGCAGGGTGCTGTACATCGGGTTGGTGAGCTCACCGAAGTTGATATCCTTGCCAAACTCCAGACCCACGTTGAAGCATCCGCTCATGAAACCAGCCAGCAGGGCAATGAGAATGCCCTTCGGGAAGTTGAAGTCCTTCACCGCCTTCTTCTTCTCCTCCTCACTGAGGCTCTGTGCCTTCATGTTGCCTGCAATACCGATGATGGCAATACCTATGAGGGTCACCACCACACCGATGACCACAGCAGCCGTGAGGCTCTCCAGAGGCTTCTGCTCTGGGAAGAAGATGTTCAGCAGCACAGGACCCATAATGGTGCCCAATCCGGCACAGGTACCCAAGGCAATGCTCTGTCCCAGTGCCACGCCCAGATAGCGCATGGAGAGGCCGAAGGTCAGTCCGCCTACGCCCCACAGCACCCCGAAGAACACCGTCATCCAGACGTTGAACGCTGGGGCTGTAGAGAAGAGCTCCATGAGGCTATGTCCAGAGGGCACTGCCAGCAATGCACCAAGGAACGGGAAGATGAGCCAAGCAAACAGGCCCTGGACGATCCAGTAGCTCTCCCAGCTCCACTCCTTGATCTTATTGATAGGCACGTAGCTGCTGCTCTGGCAGAACGCGCCTATCGCTATGATTAACAGTCCTATGATGATGCTCATATCAGATGCGCTTAGACGTTACATCCTTCTCATATTGCTGTACTTCAGGAATGAAGGCCTCACCCACAGGTACGTTGTTCTTGAGGTTGAAATAGTCGTAAACCGCACCGAACGGAAGCGACTTAGCTTCTTCCAGCAGAGCCAAGCGCTCGAAGTTCTGACCGTTGTCCTCATACTCACGCAGCTTAGGCAGTGGTTCCAATAATGCCTGAAGCAGACACTTCTGAGTAGCACGAACACCAACGATGTAGGCACCGATACGATTGATGCTGGCATCGAAGTAGTCGAGGCCGATGTGTGCACGGTTCAGTGCATCTGCACGAATTAGCTCCTTGAAGAGGTCGAGCGTCTGATCGTTCATGATCGTTACATGGTCTGAATCCCAACGAACAGGACGGCTCACGTGAAGCATCAGTTCTGGTACGAAGAGAAGCAGAGAAGCCACCATATCACTCACGTTCTCTGTCTGCTCATAGTGACCGGTATCCAGTGTGTACATCAACTTACGGGTAGCACAATAGCCAGCCACGAAGTCGTGTGAACCAACGGTATAACTTTCCAGTCCGATGCCGAACAGCTTAGCCTCCAGACAAGCCTTCATGTGTGGAAGGTTCTCTGCCAGGATTTCATCCAGTGAAGCAGCGAAAATCTCACGATAGCGCTTGCGTTCCACGGTGAGATCCTTACTTCCATCGTGCACCCAGATATTCATAATGCTGGGGTCGCCTTGTGCCTCACCCATGGCATTGGCAATGCGACGACAACGCTTGGTATGTTCTATCCAGAACTCACGGATACCCTTATCAGGATTTGAAAGCGTGAGATTTCCACTCTTAGGATGTGAGAAACTGGTGCTATTGAAGTCGAGCTTCATTCCGTTGGCCTTTGCCCAGTCTATCCAACCTTGGAAGTGCTTCACCTCCACTTGGTCACGGTCTACAAATGTGCCTCCAAACTCACCATAGGTTTCATGCAGATTCAAGCGATAAGTTCCTGCAAGGAGCGACTTTACCTTCAGCACATCCTGACGCAGTTCATCAATATTTCTGGCCTTACCAGGATAGTTACCCGTTGTCTGGATGCCACCAGAGGCAGCTGCTCCACTCTCGAAGCCCACCACATCATCAGCCTGCCAACAGTGCAAGGAAATAGGGGTCTGTTCCAACAGACTCACGGCCTTGTCTGTATCCACACCTATAGCAGCATAACGCTCTTTTGCAATCTCATACGCTTTCTTAATCTGTTCTTCTTTCATGATAATTAATTTTTAAGTTTAACTTTAGTTTTTCTTGGCAGATTGTTAGTGTTTCAGTAGGCTTATTTCAATCGTTCAAGAACCTCGTTCCAACTTTCGGTGAACTGAGGATTATAGGTCACAAGCGGAGTGCTATCGTGTATCAACTTACGCATCTCCTTCACATCCTTGGCCATTCCTGCAGCAATGGCCTGGATCATGGCATTACCCATAGCTGTGGCTTCCACGGGACCTGCTATCACTGGGATACCAATGGCATTGGCAGTCCACTGGTTGAGCATCTCGTTCTGGCTTCCTCCACCTATCACGTGCAGGCACTCGAAGCGGGTGTTGGTGAGCAAGCGCAGCTTGTCGAGTATCTGACGGTAACGCAGAGCCAAGCTCTCATAGATGCAACGCACCATCTGACCACGGGTCTCTGGCACCTTCTCCCCATGATGACGGCAATACTCCTTGATGGCCTCTTCCATATCGGCAGGATTGGCAAAGGCAGGATCGTCTGGGTTGATGATGCTACGGAACGGCTCTGACTCACGGGCCTCAGCATTGATCACGTCGTATGGGGCATCGACCCACTTCAGACGGCAACGCTCCAGAAGCCACATGCCACAGATGTTCTTCAGCACACGCACGGTGCGCTCCACACCACCCTCGTTGGTGAAGTTGAGCGCCTCAGCGTCAGCATTGATGATAGGCAGCTTAGACTCCACACCCATGAGGCTCCATGTGCCACTGCTCAGGTAGGCAAAGTCCTGCAGGGTAGCTGGCACGGCTGCCACAGCAGAAGCAGTGTCATGCTCTGCCACAGCCACCACAGGCACAGGGCCTAAGCCCGTGATCTGCTGAATCTCCTTGGTGAGGGTGCCCACCGTATCACCTGGATAGACGAACTTACCAAAGTTGCGCTCCTCCAGTCCGAGGGCTACGAGTAGCTCTGGCTCCAGCCTACGCGTACGGGCATTGACCAGCTGTGAGGTACTGGCTACGGTATATTCACACACCTTCTGCCCTGTGAGCAGGTAGCTCAGAGCATCTGGGATGAAGAGTATCTTGTCCACCAGCTCCAGTGCACTGTCGTACTTACGACGCATGGTGTCTATCTGGAACAGGGAATTGAAGTTCATCACTTGGATGCCCGTAAGGTTGTACACACGGTTACGAGGCACCTTGTTGAAGAAGTAACGCGGAGCATTCTCCGTCTGTGGATCACGGTAGGAATAAGGCAAGCGCAGGAAGCTACCATCACGAGCCAGCATCACGAAGTCGCATCCCCAAGTATCTATACCGATGGAAACCAGCTCTGTATCCTTACGCTGTGCAGCCATCTTCAGGCCTTCGAGGATGTTTCTGTAAAGCTCGAAAATATCCCAATAGAAATGCCCTCTGGCTTGGATTAAGTGATTAGGGAAGCGGTTGAGCACCTCCTGCTCCATGCCCTTCTCCGTGAAGGTGGTGAGCAGCGTACGACCACTGGTGGCCCCTAAATCAACAGCAAAAAAACTCTTTTTCATAATCAATAGTACTATTTTGTGCCAAAAATAATAAAAATATGAGAGAATAGGAAACACAATGTATCAGAAAATTTCAACAAAAGATTTTTGCATATTTATGCATTCTATGACAGAATATGCGTTCCTGTTGATTTTTAGGCGAAAAAAGACACTCTTTTTGCATACATATTCAAAATATTATGTATATTTGCACCGTTTTTGGAATAAAAATACAATCATGAAGACTAAGACAAGTCGATTAGACACCATTAAGATGTTGGTTTCCAGTCAGGAGATAGGTTCTCAGGTGGAACTGCTGCACGCCCTGTTGAAGGAGGGGTACAACCTCACACAGGCCACTCTCTCACGTGACTTGAAGCAGCTGAAGGTAGCCAAGGCCACCAATGCTGCAGGCAACTACGTGTACGTACTCCCCAATGACATCCTCTATCATCGGCAGAAGACCAACAAGCCCATCAGCCGCATGATGATGCACTCAGGGTTCATCTCACTCACATTCTCTAAGAATCTGGCCGTGATACGCACCAGGCCAGGCTATGCCAGCAGCATTGCCTACGACATAGACAACGAGAACTATGCGGGCATCTTAGGCACCATAGCCGGAGATGACACCATACTGCTGATATTGGCAGAAAAAGAAACAGAATCAAACGTCAGGAAATTTTTGAAGACCGTGATTCCTGATGCTTAACTATAGAACTTTAACTAAAAAGGAAATGGAAGAAAGACAAATTGACGTCATGGTGGCTGATGCCAGCCATGAGGTTTATGTGGATACTATTTTGAAGACTATTAGTGATGCTGCCAAGGTTCGTGGAACGGGTATTGCTGAGCGTACACACGAATATGTAGCAACGAAGATCAGGGAGGGAAAGGCTGTGATAGCCCTCTGTGGAGACGAGTTCGTGGGCTTCTCCTACATCGAGAGCTGGGGAAACAAGCAGTTTGTGGCTACCTCAGGCCTCATCGTGCATCCTGCCTATCGTGGCTTGGGTGTGTCAAAGCGCATCAAGGCTGCTACGTTCCGTCTGGCTCGTCTGCGTTGGCCTTGGGCTAAGATCTTCAGTCTGACCAGTGGTGGGGCTGTGATGAAGATGAATACAGAACTGGGCTATGTGCCTGTGCCTTTTGTGGAGCTGACAGACGATGATGCGTTCTGGAAGGGCTGTGAGGGCTGCGTGAATCATCACATCTTGATGGAGAAGGAGCGTAAGTTCTGCATCTGCACGGCTATGCTGTATGATCCTGCCAAGCATCCGGAGGATAGGCTTTGAACGTTAAACATTAAACATTAAACGTTAAACATTGAGCATTGCATTGTCATTAATGGTCAATTGTCATTTGTCAATTTGTGAATTGTCAATTGTCAATTGTTAATTGTTAATTGTGAATTGTGAATTAAACTAATAACAGATATGGGAAAGAAAAAAGTTGTAGTGGCCTTTAGTGGTGGACTGGATACCTCATTTACCGTGATGTATCTGGCTAAGGAGAAGGGCTACGAGGTATATGCTGCCAGTGCCAATACTGGTGGGTTCAGTGAGGAACAGCTGAAGAAGAATGAAGAAAATGCCTATAAGTTAGGCGCTGTGAAATATGTCACGCTCGACGTGACGCGTGAGTACTATGAGAAGAGTCTGAAATACATGGTCTATGGCAATGTGCTGCGTAATGGTACCTACCCTATCTCCGTGAGCTCTGAGCGCATCTTCCAGGCGTTGGCCATTGCACGCTATGCCAATGAAATCGGGGCTGATGCCATCGCTCATGGGTCTACTGGTGCAGGTAACGACCAAGTGCGCTTCGACATGACCTTCCTCGTGATGGCTCCAGGCAAGGAGATCATCACCCTGACGCGTGACATGGCGTTGAGCCGTCAGGAGGAAATCGACTATCTGAACAAGAATGGTTTCCCTGCCGACTTTGCCAAGCTGAAGTATTCTTACAATGTAGGTCTCTGGGGAACCTCCATCTGTGGTGGTGAGATTCTGGACTCTGCACAGGGCTTGCCTGAGAGTGCCTACCTGAAGCATGCCACCAAGACGGGATCTGAGCAACTGCGTCTGACCTTCAAGGAGGGTGAGCTGAAGGCTGTGAATGATGTGGAGTATGACGATCCGATCAAGGCCATTCAGAAGGTGGAGGAGATCGGAGCTGCCTATGCCATCGGACGTGATATGCACGTGGGAGACACCATCATCGGCATCAAGGGACGCGTAGGCTTTGAGGCTGCTGCTCCTATGCTGATCATCGGAGCGCATCGCTTCTTGGAGAAATACACCCTGAGCAAGTGGCAGCAGTACTGGAAGGACCAAGTGGCCAACTGGTATGGCATGTTCCTGCATGAGAGTGAGTATCTGGAGCCTGTGATGCGTGATATCGAGGCCATGCTGACCAGCTCACAACGCAATGTGAACGGTACGGCTATCTTGGAACTTCGTCCACTGTCGTTCTCTACCGTTGGCGTGGAGAGTGCAGACGACTTGGTGAAGAATAAGTTCGGTGAATACGGAGAGATGCAGAAGGGTTGGACAGCCGAGGATGCCAAGGGCTTCATCAAGGTGACTTCTACGGCCCTCCGTGCCTACTATAGTGTACATGGTTTTAATGAAGAATGAAGAGTTAATTGATTATGATAAAAGTCGGAATCATAGGCGGAGCAGGATATACAGCGGGTGAGCTCATCCGCCTGCTCATCAACCACCCTGATGTGGAGATCACGTTTGTGAACAGCACCAGCAATGCAGGCAACCTGATAGCTGACATTCATGAAGGGCTGTACGGAGAGACAGACTTGCATTTCACAGACCAGCTGCCTCTGGACAAGATTGACGTGCTCTTCTTCTGCACGGCACATGGTGATACGCAGAGATTTATCGAGAGCCACGAGATACCAGAAGGTCTGAAGGTCATCGACCTCTCACAGGACTATCGTCTGGCTGCTGAGGGGAACGACTTCGTGTATGGCCTCCCAGAGCTGAACAGACGTGCCATCTGCAAGGCTATGCACGTAGCCAATCCAGGATGCTTTGCCACTGCTATACAGTTGGCCATTCTTCCTCTGGCCAGAAACCAAGTGCTCAACGGCCCTATCTCCGTCAATGCCATCACTGGCAGCACGGGAGCAGGCGTGAAGCCCAGTGCCACCAGCCATTTCAGTTGGCGTGACAACAACCTCAGTGTATATAAGGTGTTCCAGCACCAGCATCTGCATGAGATCAAGCAGTCAATCCGACAGTTGCAACCCAGCTTCAATGGAGACATCGACTTCATCCCTTACCGTGGAGGATTCCCTCGTGGCATCTTTGCCACTGCAGTGATACATAGCAAGTTGCCTATCGAGGAGATAACGAAGATGTATCAGGTGTATTATGACGACGACTCCTTCACGCATGTGGTGGAGCGTAACATCGACCTGAAGCAGGTGGTGAATACCAACAAGTGCCTCGTGCATCTGGAGAAGTATGGTGACAAGTTGGTGGTGATTTCCTGCATTGACAATCTGCTCAAGGGTGCCAGTGGCACTGCCGTGCACAACTTGAACCTCATGTTCGGACTGGAAGAAACCACAGGCCTCCGACTGAAACCGAGTGCTTTTTAAATTGAAAATTGAGAATTGAGAATTGAAAATTATGAAGCTTTTTGACGTTTATCCACTTTTTGATATAAATATCGTCAAGGGACAGGGATGCCACGTATGGGACGACAAGGGTACGGAGTATCTGGACCTGTACGGAGGGCATGCCGTGATCTCTATTGGGCACTGCCATCCTCACTACGTGGAGATGATGACCAAACAACTGCAGACGCTGGGGTTCTACTCCAACTCTGTGATAAATCGCCTGCAACAGCAGGTGGCAGAACGACTGGGACACATCAGTGGCTATGAGGGCTATGCCCTCTTCCTCATCAACAGTGGGGCAGAAGCCAATGAGAATGCCCTGAAACTGGCCTCGTTCTACAACGGGCGCACACGCGTGCTGTCTGCTCAGAAGGCGTTCCATGGGCGTACGTCCCTGGCAGTGGAGGTGACCAACAATCCGAAGATCATTGCTCCTATCAATGATGGAGGACATGTGACCTACCTGCCTCTGAACAATCTGCCTGCTTGGGAGCAGGAACTGGCCAAGGGGGATGTGTGTGCCGTAATCATAGAGTGCATCCAGGGTGTAGGTGGCATCAAGTTGGTAACCAAGGAATTTGCACAGGGACTGGCTGCTGCCTGCAAGAAATACGGAGCTGTGCTGATCTGTGACGAGATTCAGTGTGGCTACGGACGTAGTGGAAAGTTCTTCGCTCACCAGTGGCTGGGCATCGAGCCCGACCTTATCACGGTGGCCAAGGGCATAGGCAACGGATTCCCAATGGCAGGATTACTTATCAGCCCGATGTTCACACCTATCTACGGACAGCTGGGTACCACCTTCGGAGGCAACCACTTAGCCTGTACAGCTGCCCTGGCTGTGATGGATGTGATGGAACAAGAAGGGTTGGTGGACAATGCCCTGAAGGTGGGTACCTTCCTACTCGAAGAGCTGTCTAAGCTGAAAGGCATCAAGGAAGTACGCGGACGTGGACTGATGATAGGCATGGAGTTCGAAGAGCCTATCAAGGAGCTGCGTCTGAAACTGCTGAAGGAGCAACACGTCTTCACAGGCGTGAGCGGAACCAACGTCATCCGCCTGTTGCCTCCGCTCTGCCTGAGCTTGGCAGAAGCCAACCAATTCTTAGAGCGTTTCACTAAAGCCATAGAGTCATGAGAATAGCGATTATCGGAGCAGGCAACATGGGTGGGGCCATCTGCCGTGGCCTCTTGCATGCCCCTAACGCCCCAGAGGTGATCATCTCTAATCGTTCCATGGGGAAACTGGAAGCCCTGAAGGCCGACTACCCTACACTGGAGGTCACCACAGACAATAAGGCTGCTGCCCAAGGAGCCGATATGGTGATCTTGGCCGTGAAGCCTTGGTTGATGGAGGTGGTGCTGAAAGAGATACAACTGCAAGAGACACAGATCTTGGTCTCCGTAGCTGCTGGCATCAGCTTCGAGCAGTTGGCTGACTATACAGGCCTGCAGCTTCAGACGATGTTCCGCTTGATACCCAACACAGCCATCAGCCACCTGCAGAGCATGACCATCATAGCCAGTCAGAATGCCACCAAGGAGCAGGAAGAGCTGGTGCTGAACCTGTTCAACCAAATGGGCATGGCCCTGCTGGTACCAGAGTCTAAGATGGCAGCTTGCACCTCACTCACCTCGTGTGGCATCGCCTATGTGCTGAAGTACATCCAGGCAGCTATGCAGGCAGGTGTGGAGCTGGGGCTCTATCCTCAGGAAGCACAGCAGATGGTGGCTCAGTCGGTACTGGGAGCTGCTACCTTGATCTTGGAGAGCCAACAGCATCCTGCCATTGAGATTGACAAGGTGTGTACCCCTGGTGGTCTGACCATCAAGGGTATCAACCAGTTGGAGCACGATGGGTTCACTTCTGCCGTGATCAACGCCATGAAAGCCAGTATGAAATAACTCAATATCTTTATGATGAAAAAAGCTTTATTAGTAGGATGCTTACTGCTCAGCACGGTGAGCTTTGCACAGAAACGCCCACTCGACCATAGCGTGTATGATGGTTGGAAGCATGTGGAGTCCAGCAAGATTTCCACCAAGGGCAGTTTTGTGGTGATACAGACTGATCCACAAGAGGGAGACGGCGTGTTGACCATTCATCGAGTGAAAAACGGACAGGAATTGCAGATAGCCAGAGGCTACAATGCCACGCTGCTGCCCAATGAGCAGTATGCTGTGTGCCTCATCAAGCCATTCTTTGCAGACACCCGTCAGGCTCGTATCGATAAGAAGAAAGCTGACGATATGCCTAAAGATACCTTGGCCATCGTACGCCTGTCTGACTTCCAGACCACCAAGATTCCTTTCGTAACCTCCTACCGCATAGGATCAGAGAGCAATGAGGCTGTGGCCTATATCTCTGCTGATACCACAGGCATAGATAAGAAAGCCAAGGGCGGAAAGCCTTTGCTGGTGTATCACTTTGCCAATGCCAAGACAGACACCATCAAGCAGGTGGATAAGTATGCATTCAATAAAGACGGACGCACGCTGGTCTACACCACTGACGATGGTAAGAAGCACCCCTCAGTAGGCATGTACAACGTAGCTACCTCCAGCACCAAGGAGCTGAGCAGTGGACATAAGTTCTACACCCTGCCTCAGTTTGATGCCCAAGGTGCACAGATGCTCTACCTGGCTTCTGCCGATTCGCTCGACACTGGTACCAAGCACTGCGACCTTTATTATTATAAGGTAGGTGATGCCTCTGCACGTCGTCTCATAGCCAGCGACTACAAGCAAGGTCTCCCAGAGGGTTGGGGCTTGAATCAATACGCCAATCCGTTCTTCAGTGAGAATGGAGAGCGCATCTTTGCAGGTGTGGCTGAGCACATTGCTCCTAAAGATACCACCCGCATGTCTTTCGAGACAGCAGGACTCGACATCTGGTCATGGGATGCCCCTGAGACTCCACCTGCACAACTGATCAATATCAATCGTGTGCGTGAGCGTACAGCCTTGGCGCTGGTGAATGCCCAGAATGGCACCCTCACCCCTCTGGCTAATGGCGTATTCGATCGTATCATCCTGCCTGACCAGGGTAATGCCAACTATGCCGTGAGCATCGATCGTACCAGCCACATGGTGGAGAGCCAGTGGAACTACCAACTGCCTCAGGAGGTGTTCCTCATCAACTTGCAGAACGGACAGCGTACGCCTTTACTCCAAGGGGCCAATATCAGTGGGGTGACGGCTTCTCCTACAGGAAAGTACCTGCTTTGGTACGACTATACGCTGAAGGACTGGATCTCCTACAACACCCAGAGCCGTGAGACGCACAACCTCACAGCTGGTCTTGGTGTGAACTTCTGGGACGAGCTGAATGATACCCCAAGCGAGGCCAGTCCTTACGGCATTGCTGCCTGGACAGAGAATGATGCGTATGTGCTCATCAATGATCGTTACGACCTCTGGCAGATTTCTCCAGAAGGCAACCAAGCCATCAACCTCACTGGAGGCCAAGGACGTGCCACCAATGTCACCTACCGCTTCGTGCGTACTAAGCAGACCACGGCTGTGCCTGGCAGTTTCGGAGCTTCTGGACGTGCTGATGCCCTGAGCATGAAGGAGCCTCTGGCGCTGAGCCTCTTCGACAACGGCACCAAGCAGTATGGCTATTCCACGCTGAAGACCCTCAAGGCTGGGGTGCCTGTACAACTGGCTAAGGGCGACTACATGTACACAGCTCTCAGCAAGGCTAAGGAGGCAGAGGCCTACATCTATATGAAGCAGAACTTCCAGCAGTGCCCTGATGTCTATTTCACTACCAACTGGAAGGGTGAGCAGCGTCTGAGTGATGCCAATCCTGAACAGGCCAACTACCTCTGGGGTACGGCAGAGCTCTTCAAGTGGAGCGCCTACGATGGCACCCCGCTCGATGGATTGCTCTATAAGCCTGAGAATTTCGACGAGAACAAGAAATATCCTGTGATGATCTACTTCTACGAGCGTCGCTCAGAGAACCTCTTCGCTTACTACGAGCCAGCTCCAAGTCGTAGCACAGTAAACATCAGCTTCTATACCAGTCGTGGCTATGTGTGCTTCGTGCCTGACATCGTCTACACAGCTGGTCTGCCTGGTGAGAGTGCCTACAACTGCATCTGTGCTGGTGCAGAGGCTTTGGCAAAGAACAAGTGGATAGACAAGGACAACATGGGCATTCAGGGTCAGAGCTGGGGTGGTTATCAGACATCCTACCTCATCACGCGTACCAACATGTTCAAGGCTGCTGGTTCTGGTGCTCCTGTGTCCAACATGACCAGTGCCTATGGTGGCATCCGTTGGGAGAGTGGCAGCAGTCGTCAGGGACAATACGAGCAGGGGCAGAGCCGCATCGGACGCAACCTGTGGGAGGCCCCTGAGCTCTACATCTCCAACTCAGCCCTCTTCAAGGCCGATCGCATAGAGACGCCTGTACTCATCATGCACAACGATGCTGATGGGGCTGTGCCATGGTATCAGGGCATTGAGTTCTTCATGGCCCTGCGTCGCTTAGGCAAGCCCGCTTGGTTGCTGCAGTACAATAATGAGGCACATAATCTGGTGGAGCGTCGCAATCGCATCGACCTCACCATCCGCCTTCAGCAGTTCTTCGACCACTACCTGAAGGGTGATCCTGCTCCTGCCTGGATGACGAAGGGTGTGCCCAGCATCAAGAAGGGCGAGTACTTCGGACTTGAGATGGAATGACAAGATACAAGAAAGGCGAGCTTCAAGGCCCGCCTTTCTTATTTCGTATGCACTAACTGATTACTTTTCAAACACGCTATCCATATAGGTGTAGAACTCAGGATCTTCGCCCATCACCACTTTCACAATCTTGCCATTCTCATCGAGCAATATCTTCCAAGGATAGCCCTGCACCTCATAGGCCTTAGCCACATCGCCCTCACCAGCAGGATTGTAGACGTGGAGCCAAGGGATCTGATGCTTCTCCACGCCAGCACGCCACTTATCCTCGCTCTCACGGCAGTCGATGCTCAGGAACTCCACTTTGTCCTTATACTTCTCATAGGTGGCCTTCATCTCAGGCAGTCCACGAATGCACCAGATGCACCAACTGCCCCAGAAGTCGAGCAACGTATACTTGCCCTTGCCATAGAGAGAAGACAACTTGAAGTTGTTTCCCTGCAGGTCTTTCAGTGTGAAATCAGGAGCCTGAACGCCCTCCTTTATCTCTTCCTGTACCACGTCGATGCCCTTCACTTGGTTCTCACCACCCTCGTTCACTGCAGCCTTGGCACCTACTGACATCAGGGCTGTACCAACCAATACGAGTAATAATTTCTTCATATCTGTATCCGTTAATTTGTTATATGCGCTGCGAAGATAATACAAAATCTTTACACTCAGCGCATTTAAACATTTTTTATCATATCCAGACCTTGCGTCCAGAACCTATCTCGAAGTGGTACTTCACTATGCCGAGGTCGATCATGGAGTATGGTCCCCACCCTGCCTTGAAACAAGGCTGACCATTTTCCAGCCAGATGCGGAACTTCTGCTGATTGATGGCCGTAGGGGCTTGTAAGGCTGCCTCCACCCCCTCACGGAACCACTGCGGAGGGTCTTGCTCAGGGCATACATCGGCATAGACCTTCCGTTTATGGAGCTTGGGCTGCTCAGCTGCATAGCCTAGGCTGATCACACATTCCAGCTTCTCACCCTCTCCTATCTGCAGCACCTCTGCCACCTTCTTGTAGGTCAGTGCCACCCAGCATGTGCTCAGTCCCAGCGTCTCTGCCAGCAGCACCACTCGCTCCCCATAGTAGCCACACGTCTCCTGAAAGCGTTCCCCAGGCTTGCCTATCAGTGCCAGATAGTTGCGCACACCCTTGAAGCTCCCATAGTGAGCCAGGAAACTGTCGAACGCCTTGGGTTCATTGGTCACCAACTGAATGTGCAGTCCGCTCTCCGCGTTGCATCGCTCTATCTCTTGGCGCAAGGCCTCCAGTGCCTCAGCCTTTATGGGCTCCTCCGTATATCTGCGGATGGAATGCCTATGTCTGATTGCTTCTTTTAAATCCATTTTTTACATTAAACATTAAACGTTAAACGTTAAACATTATACATTAAACATTATACATTAAACATTACGGGCTTTGTCGTACTTGTTGCACTTCTGATTACACGAAAATTCACATTTCACATTTCACATTTCACATTTCACATTACTCATCACCCCTATCGTTTAACGTTTAATGTTTAATGTATAATGTTTAACGTTTAACGTTTAACGTTTAATGTTCTTCTATTTTCCTTTGTAAAAAGAACGCCCTTGTTGCCAGGAAGAACAAGGCCACACCAGTGCCATTCACCACGCTGACAGTCCAGAATGCTGCCGTATAGCCCAAGAGCTCTGCCAGCACGCCGCCTATGAGGATGCCCAGGCCCATGCCCGCATCCCAAGCGATGAGGATGCTGCTGTTGGCTGTGCCACGCTCGTTGTGATGCGCCACGCTGATGAACATATTCAGGAAGGCAGGATACATGTGCCCGTTGCCCAAGCCTATCAGGATGGCAGAGCCGTAGTAGCCCACCATGTTGGGACACGCCACGAAGAGCGTGTAGCCTATGAAGGAGAGCACCATGCCCTCAGCAGCGTTGTGCGTCAGCTTGCCCTCACGGAGCGACTTAGCGCCTTGCAGACGTGAGACGAACAGGCCGATGGAGAGCAGCATGAAGTAGGTACCCGTGCCACTGGTGATGCCCATCACCTCCTTGCCATAGATGGCCAGATAGTTGCTCAGCACACCAAAGCAGAACGCAAAGAGCAGTATGTTGATGGCCATCAGCCAAGAGCGTGTGAGGAAGAAACGATCCAGCGAGAGCTTCTCCTTGTTCTTCACGATCTCCTTCGTGGGCAGCTCCACTGTATAGTCCACTGCCAGACCGATGCCCGCTACCACCAGAGCCAACCAGAACAGCAGCGTGAAGTTGCCCGTCTCGTGGTAGATATACAATCCCACCGTAGGAGCCAGCGCCATGGAGAGGTTGTTGCTCAGTCCGTAGTAGCCTATGCCCTCGTTTCTGCGTGAGGCAGGCAGCACGTCTATCGCCACCGTACTGTTGGCCACCGTCAGGGCTCCGAAAGGCATGCCGTGCAGGGTGCGCACGATGGCAAACAGCAGCAGCGTGCCAGCAGCCAGATAACCAGCGAAGAAGGCGAAGAAGAGGAAGAAACACACCATCAGCACCCGCTTGCGGTCGAAACTATCCACCACGAAGCCGCTGAAGGGACGGATGATCAGTGCTGCGATGGTATAGCCCGACAGCACGACGCCTATCACATCCTTCGTGGCCCCAAACCGCTCGCTCAGATAGAGGGGCAGCAGTGGCATAAGCAGGTAGAAGGCGAAGAACAATGCGAAGTTCGCCACCATCACCTTGATGTAGTTCCTATTCCAGAGCTGCTCCATCATTCCTTAGTATTCGTACATCTTCACGCGGAAGGCACCCACTTTGCCCACAGGGATAGAACCGCCTACCCCTGCGTAGGCCACCTCATCACCATTGATGCGATGGGCGTAGAGCTTACCATTGGCATCGAAGCGCAGCTCATCCACAGAGAGGAAGGCAGCAGCCTGTGCCTTGCTCTTGCTGCCCTTTCCGAAGCTGATGGAAGCACCACCTAAGCCGCCTGCCACGATGAAGTCGCCCTCGCCTACCTGGATGATCAGGGCTCCTGATGTCTCCATGTTCACTGCCGATGCACTATTGGTACCAGCCCCAAACATCGCCTCCGCAGCCTCTGTGCTGAATCGGCGCATGGTGATCTGATAGCCGCCCATCTCCACGCTGTCCGTATCACGACCTGTGGTCAGATACAGGCCACTGCACTTGTCCGTACCCACATACTCCGTGAGGTAAGGCATCAGCGCCTCCAGCATTTGGTATGCCTCCCCATAGAACCAAGGGTCGTAGGTTGGAGCATCAGTCAGTCCGCCACCATCGATGCCGAAAGGTGCATAGCACAGGGCACCATACTTGCCGATGGTGTAGAAGGCACGTGAAGCACCATCGATGTTGCTCGTAGTCTCAGGGATAAACAGCGGGTTGCCGCTCTTGGTATAGTCCTCCAGAATGGTGTCGAAGATCTGCACGGCATAGATGTCAGGAGCTATGAAGTCGATGCTTGGAGCACCAGCCCTCCAGATGTCTATCAGGTGTGCCTCCGGACCGCCGCTCGGATAGATGCCTGGCTGCGTCTGTGCGGGTGCCTTCATCCAGGCATTCACATACATAGGCAATGCCAGCTCGGCCTTTCCTGCCTTGGTCACTTGCTCCACGAAGGTGGCATAGTTCCAGGCGTTGAAGATTTCCTCCGTGAGGTAGTTGTAGGAGGTGTGCCAGTCGTCACCGTTCACCAGCCTACCCACACCGAACACCTCTTCCCAAGTGCCCTTCTCCTTGTTGCCATTGGTATTCCAAGCCTCCAGAATGGCAGGGTGCAGCGTCTTCTTGTGGGCTTTCAGGTAGCTGATCAGCTGCTGTGGCACCTCACTGCTATAGGCCTTGTTGGCCAGCTCGTTGAAGTCGCGCATCGCGTCGTTGGGCAGTCCTTGGAAGGTTGCCCTCATGTTCACCGTACCTATCTCGTTTTCTATCTGCATCATGATCACCGTGTGGTCACAATCCACCTCCTTGATGTGGCGCATCAGGTGTGCGAAGGCGTTGGCATCGGCCTTGGCGGTCTCTGTGCCCAGCGTAGAGAGGGTGATGGTCTCACTGCCGCCTTTCAGCTTGGTGCGTGGGAATCGCTTGGTGTCTTTCTTCACCCACGCAGGGGTATAGGTGCTCTCGCCGTTCTTCCAACTGCCGAACCACAGCACCACCAGCTTGAGGTTCTCTTTCCGTGCGCCGCTGATCATGTTGTCGATGATGGTATAGTCGAACTGCCCCTCTGCAGGCTCCAGCAGTTCCCAAGTCACGGGTGCTATCACCGTGTTCAGGTGCAGGTCGGCCATGCGTTTCCACACATCTGCCATGTATTCCACGCTGCCCGTGGTACTGTTGTGCAGCTCGCCGCTCAGGGCGATGAACGGTTTCCCGTCCACCAGCAGCTGAGTGCGTCCGTCACGTGTCTTGCTCAGTCTTGGCATTTCCTGTGCCATGAGGCAGATGCCCATCAGCAGTGCCAGTCCTGTGAGTAATGCTTTTTGTAGTCTCATATTCATTCTTTTTTGTTTTGATACTGCAAAGTTACTACTTTTCTCTGAAAAAAAGCATGCTTGCTTCTAAAGTCCATTGATTATTTTATAAAGGCTATCTTATGCCGATTGCCGACTTCAGGAGGGCGCACGGCAAAGTGCAGCCAGTAGGCGCCTCTGGCATTGCGCTCCAGCAGCAGTTCATCGAAGTCCTGTTTTTGCTCGTCGCTGAGGTCTATCAGCAGCACGGCATAGCGCAGGGCTTGCTCCATACCTATGCAGCGTATGTCCACCGCACAGCCCGTCAGATGGTTGCTCTGGGCCGATCCACCTACGGCCTTGTTCACAGCAGCCGATCGGTAGGCGCTGTTGATGATGAGGGGTTCCACGTCTGCAGATGTCTCGTAGTCGTCGCCCACTTGCAGCACGTACCTCTGATTGTAGCGCAGACGCAGTTGTTCCAGCCAGCCACACAGGCGTTTCAAGTTGGCCTTCTGAACTGCAGAGGGACTATTGCCCTCCGCAGTCATTACATTTGTCTTGGTAAGTTCTCCCAACGTAAAATGTTGAGTCAGTCTTTCTTCCATCACTCTTCACCCCATCGCCATCGCACAGGTCTTCCGATAGAACCCTTTCTTCATGCGCTCTGCCAGATGATCGGCCATCAGCAGCGAGACGCGTTTTCTGGCGGCTGCCTCCGTATCGTAGCCGTAGCAGCGCATCACGTCTTCTGTGGTGAATTCTTCTGGCAACTTACTGAAGCCATCGCGTATCTTCAGCCTGCGCTGCACATTGACTGAGGCATCACGCAGCTTGTTGTCAAAGTAAGCCTCTGCCATCGCTCCGAAGTAGTGCTTCTGACAGGCGAACTGCATGTTCACTATCAGCTCTGTGAGCTGCCAATCTATGTCATCTGTCTCGAAGCTGCCACACCAGTAATCACCCTCTTGTTGCAGCTGATCCCAATGACGCATCACGATGAATGGCGCTGCGAAGTTGAGTCCGTGATAAGCGCAGCGCTTCAGCAGCATCTCGTCTGCACGAGAGTCATTATCTTTGGCATCAGCCATACGGCGGGCAGTCCACTCATAGAGTTCATCTACAATCTTCTGAACTGAGAGTTCACCCTTCATGCGATCCAATTTGAACGCCCATTCCTTCAAGCGAGCATCGCTGTCATAGTCCACCGTTCTTTCGCGACTCATCATCTCGAAATTCGTGCTGGGCAACGGAATGCAGGTAAGGCGAGTAGCGAGGCCACTTCCAAAATTCTGCTCATTCACCTTCTTCTTCAAGGCCAATGGTGTACCCGTATAGACATAGTTCCAAGTCACGTAAAAGTCCTGCATCACGCTGTCCACATTCGAGTATGCCTGACCATCCTCTTCATTGTGGAACGCCTTTAGTTCCAATGAAATCTTGTCTATCCAAGAACCACCCTTTTGAATAGAGAGCGTATTATCCAGCTCCGTATCAAAGGTCACCATGTGCAGCTGCATCTCTTCGCCATCCACGGTTTCTACAGCATTCACCATATCTTGGATAAACTGAGCATTAGAGGTACGTGCAGGATGCACCCTCACCACCACCTTTGGCTTTTTGGGCTTCTCCTTATTCGCCCCCTTCGTTTTCATCAGTTCACGATAGGCATTGATAGCAGCCTTGCCAGCTTTGTCTGCTGCAAAGATGGGAGCCATCAGCAGCTTGTAGAGCCTTGTGGCGAAGCTTTTACCTGAAGCTGGATCACCCACGATAATCGTAGAGCTATTCAGTCGCCTAAGTTCTTCAGGACGATGGTAGAAGCGATACGTGCAGCGAGTCATCAATGTCATGAGAAACGAACCAGCCACGAACAATGCAGCTGGAAACTGAGAAGGCTTCAATCCACGGCACACATCTGCAAGGATAGGGAAGTATTGGAACAAAGCCTCAATTTCTTTCCCCCAAGATTCCAATTGAGAATTGAGGATTGAGAATTGAGAATTTTGCTGCACAGTGTCATCCGCATGGCCATTGTCAATTGTCAATTGTGAATTGTGAATTGATTCAAGCACCGCTTGAATCTCCCTCGTCTTGCCCCTTGGCTGGTCTTTCGTGGCACTGTTGATGATGCTTACCATCTCCTGTTCAGAGAGCCCGAACCGAGGCATGATCTGCAGCAGCAGGTCTGGGCGATTGTCGCAGATGGTGCGCAGGTGTACTGCGAGACGATGCAATGACGTATTGCGCTCTCCCTCAGCTGGCTCACCCCCTTGCTGCTTCCACCACTCGGCGATGATGTCGGCGTAGGGCGTTCCCTTGAAGCTTAGTTTAGAGTTGAGAGTTGAGGGTTTAGAGTCTGGCTGCGCGGTGGCTTCATTTTTGCATTCTTGCATTTTTGCATCTTTGCATTCCTCGGTGCAGAACAATTCTGCATCGAGGTAAAGCAGGTCTTCCGCACTGTCTGTCGTGGTGAAGAACACGCGTGTGATGTCCTTGGCATGCTCATCGAACTTCACGCCCAGAAGTTGGCTGGCCCATGTCAGGTTTTCCTCCTGACTGAGCTCCGGTCTGCGACGGAACACGATGTGGAAACCCTTGGTGGCGCTGCGCTCCATCATCAGCAGCCCCAGCTCTTCTTTCTTGCCCAGCACCAAGGCTGGAATAGCATCCAACCTGTGCTGAAACTCCCCTGGTGTCTCTTCTGCACCCCGCTCCAAGTCCACGTCCATGCCTACAGCCCCACTCACCTTAGTGCTGCCAGCCAGCAGTCCGTCGGCACCAGGCAGGCAGGAGTAGCAGAACTGCACCAGTCCCGTCTTGGCATCCACCA
>ERZ842401.369-NODE-369-length-64650-cov-8.030142_pt1 | contig 64650 bp, 70 predicted proteins | sample MGYA00521270_ERZ842401 | MGnify/ENA primary metagenome ERZ842401 (study PRJEB31892, sample SAMEA3878208) | bioreactor metagenome | biome: Moose rumen | place: Sweden | collected 2011-10 | study: EMG produced TPA metagenomics assembly of the PRJEB12797 data set...
AAAGAAAGTAGCAAAGAAAGGGTGCCTCGCAGGGGCGCATTGGGCAACGACTAACCCGCGCCGCCCAACATTTTCAACTTGGTGCCCGCAAAAAAACATCCATGTTTTTGTTGCGGGGGAGCCGTCATCCATGACGGCTCCTAATTACGCGACGGATGTCAATTCAATCAAACTTAAAATTTTTTATAAAGGAGAGAACAGAATGGCTGAAAGTATCCGAATCACGACGCCGTTCACCGAGGAGATGTCGCGCAAGCTCAAGGCGGGCGACAGCGTCCTCATTACCGGCACGATTATCAGCGCACGCGACGCCGCCCATAAAGTCATGACGGAGGCTCTGGCTCGCGGCGAAAAATTGCCCGTCGATTGGACGAATCAAATCGTCTACTACCTCGGACCTACGCCCGCCAAACCCGGCGACCCTATCGGCTCGTGCGGACCGACCACTTCGGGCAGAATGGACGCTTATACTCCCACCATGCTTGACCAAGGTATCAAAGGCATGGTCGGCAAAGGCTCGCGCACCAAAGAGGTCGTCGACGCCATGAAGAAAAACGGTGCGACTTACTTTGCGGCTGTCGGCGGCGCGGCGGCTCTTATCGCCAAATCCGTTAAAAGCTACACCGTGCTTGCCTATCCCGAACTCGGTCCGGAGGCTGTGGCGGCTCTTGAGGTCGTCGACTTCCCCGCGATTGTCGTTATCGACTGCGAGGGCAATAACTTCTACGAAATCGGGCAAAAGGATTATCGCCACTTCGACATCAATAAAATCTAGGGAGTAGGAATTAGGAAGCAGGGACTAGTTCCTGCTAATTCCTAATTCCTAATTCCTAATCAATCAAGGAGGTCACAATGTTCCACACAACTTTTTACGTGCGGCGTCTGCACTCACTGTGCGGCTTGCTCGTCTTGGGCATGGTGCTGTTCGAGCACATCTTTACAAACTCAATGGCGATTCTCGGTCCGCAAGGACTTAACACCGCACTCGAAATGATGGAGCTTATCCCCAAACCGATTTTCATGGGCTTGGAAGTCGGCGGCATCGCGGTTCCGCTCCTGTTCCACGGCATTTATGGTATCTACATTGCCCTGCAGGCGAAAAATAATCCCGGCAATTACGGCTACCTCCGTAACTGGAACTTCGCTTTGCAACGCTGGACTGCCTGGTTCCTCGTCGTATTCCTGATTTGGCACGTCGGCTATCTGCGCTTCTACGTCAAGGGCATTACCGGCACGCCCATCTCCTTTGAACTTTTGCAGAATCTCTTCCAAAATCCCGTCGTCGTCGTGCTCTATATCGTCGGCATGTTCGCGGCTATCTTCCACTTCTGCAACGGCATTACTACTTTCTGCATGACATGGGGCATCACCAAAGGTCCGCGTGCGCAAAAGGCTATCAGCCTCGTCAGCATGGGGCTTTGCGCGGCTATGTGCGCTATGACGCTCATCTTCATGGGCAGCTACTTCGTTTACTGATAATCGGGAGATTTGGTTATGGCTAAAGATATGAAGAAACGGACAATCATAATCGTGGGCGGCGGCATAAGCGGCTTGCTTGCCACGATTAAGGTTTGCGAAATGGGCGGCGAGGTCTTGCTGTTCAGCTACTGCCCCGTCAAGCGTTCGCACAGCCTTTGCGCCCAAGGCGGCATGAATGCTTGCATGGACACCAAGGGCGAACACGACAGCATTTATGAGCACTTCGACGATACCGTCTACGGCGGCGACTTCCTTGCTGACCAGCTCGCCGTTAAAGGCATGGTTGAGGCGGCTCCCAAGCTGATTAAAATGCTCGACCGTATGGGCGTCACATTTACGCGCACGCCCGAAGGTAACCTCGACTTGCGCAACTTCGGCGGGCAAAAAAATAAGCGCACCTGCTTCTCCGGCTCCACGACGGGTCAGCAAATCCTCTACGCCCTCGACGAGCAGGTTCGCCGCTGGGAAGTTAAAGGCTCCGTCAAAAAGTACGAGTTCTGGGAATTCATTAAGATTATCAAGAATCGCGAGGGCATTTGTCGCGGTATCGTCGCCCAAAGTATGAACACCATGGAAATTAAGGCGTTCGGCGCGGATACGGTCATTTTGGCGACGGGCGGTCCCGGTCAGGTGTTCGGACGTTGCACGGCGTCGACCATTTGTAACGGCTCGGCGGTCAGCGCGGTCTATCAGCAGGGCGCGGAGATTGCCAATCCCGAATTCATACAAATTCACCCGACGGCTATCCCCGGCTCCGATAAAAACCGCTTGATGTCGGAGGCGTGTCGCGGCGAGGGCGGTCGTGTTTGGGTCTACAAGGACGGCAAGCCCTGGTACTTCCTCGAAGAAATGTATCCCGCTTACGGCAACCTCGTTCCGCGTGACGTTGCCAGCCGCGCGATTTATAAAGTCTGCGTGCATATGGGCTTGGGCATTAACGGTGAGAATCGCGTTTACCTCGACCTGTCGCACATTGACGGCGATTATCTCCTGCGCAAGCTCGGCGGTATCTTGGAAATGTATTCGGAATTCGTCGGGCAAGATCCGCGCAAAGTCCCCATGGAAATTTTCCCCAGCGTGCATTACTCAATGGGCGGCATTTGGGTTGACAGGCAACACTTTACGAATATTCCCGGCTTAATGGCGTCGGGCGAGTGCGATTATCAATATCACGGCGCGAATCGTCTTGGCGCGAATTCATTGCTCAGCGCGGCGTATTCGGGTACGGTTTCCGGTCCGGAGGCTATGAAGTGGGCTAGGTCTGGTAAAAACGGCTCCGAGTTAAGCTACGAGGAAATGGAGGCGGCGCGTGCCGAGGTTCAGCGCGAATACGATAAGATTTTGCAAATGAACGGTTCCGAAAATGCGCACAAGCTCCACCACGAAATGGGCGACCTCATGTATAAATACGTGGCGATTGAGCGCGATAACAACGGCTTGGACGCTTGCCTCGTTGAGCTTAAAAAATTACTCCGCCGTTGGGACGACATAGGCATTACCGACCGCGGACACGTAGCCAATCAGGAGGCGATGTTCGTTCGTCAGTTGCGCAACATGATTCTCTACGCAATGGCTATCACGAAGGGTGCCCGTTGCCGCGACGAATCTCGCGGGGCGCACGCCAAAATCGTCCTCGAAAACGGCAAGCAGAAACACGACGCCGACGGCGAACTCGTCTTCATGGGGCGCGACGATAAAAATTTCATGTTCACGACGATTGTCAACTACGACACCAAAACCGAGGAGCCGATTGTCACCTATCGCGAATTCGACCACTCGCTGATTAAACCGCGTGCCCGCAACTACGCCGTCGCCAAGAAAGAGTAAAGGAGCGTTAGCAATGGCTGATAAAGTCAGATTCATAATAGAGCGGCAGGACGCGCCCGAAGGCAAGCCGTACACGCAGGAATTCGACGTGGAATATCGCCCCGGCTTGAACGTCGTCGCCTCGCTCATGGAGATACAAAAAAATCCCGTCACCGTCGACGGCAAACGCGTGCCGCCTGTCGTGTGGGAATGCAACTGTCTGGAAAAGGTCTGCGGCGCGTGCATGATGGTTATCAACGGCAAGGCTCAGCAAGCGTGTTGCGCCCTCGTCGACAACCTCACCAAGCCGATTAAGTTGCAACCTGCGCGGACGTTCCCCGTTATCCGCGACCTGCTGATTGACCGTTCGCGCATGTTCGAGGCTCTCAAGCGCATTCAAGGCTGGGTCGAACTGGACGGCTCGTGGGAAAACCGCGAAGCTCCGATTCAGAACCCCTACACCGCCCGCACCGCCTACGAAATTTCGCGTTGCATGACGTGCGGCTGTTGCTTGGAGGCTTGCCCGAACGTCGGACCGCAATCGGACTTCATCGGTCCCGCGCCCACCGTTCAGGCTTACCTGTTCAATCTGCACCCGCTCGGCAAGTTCGACGCGCCCAAACGTCTTAACGTGCTCATGGAAAAGGGCGGCATTACCAGTTGCGGCAACAGCCAAAACTGCGTCGAGGTTTGCCCCAAGTCGATTAAGTTGACGACTTACCTCGCCCAGCTCAATCGCGACGTGAACATTCAAGCCTTGAAAAATATCTTCGACAACTAAGCTAAAAATTTATCGGAGCAATCGGCTAAGGTCGGTTGCCCCGATTTTTTGTGCTATAATGGCGGCAAGGAGGTTGATTTATTTGCATAAGAAAAAAGTATTGGTACACGGCACGGCGGACAGTCTGCAAAAATTCTCCGAGGACGCCGTAATAAGCGATTTTGAAGTCGTTGCCGTCTTGAGCGAGGACGATATTTCCGTTGAGCTTGACGGCAAAGACTTGAATATTTTAACGCCGCAAGCTCTGCCGAGTTTTGTTTACGATTTGATTGACGGAATTATTCTTACCGACCTCGCCGCAGACGACGGTATTATAAAATTTTTCCTCAATCAAGGCGTTGCACCGCGCAAGATTATTCCTTGGAATGACGACGCGGGCTGGGGCACGTTCAGCTTGCCGACAAAAGACGGCACGAACACGATTTATTTTTGCGGGCTGGAATTTCATATCCGCGACGAGGAAGGCGTTAAACTTTTCAATCAAACGCATTGGCGGCTTCAAAAGCAACGGCAGGTCAAGAATCTTCTGCCGCAAGATTACCCCGCGATTGTGGCGCAAGATTATCAACGTCGCACGGGCAAGCCGCTCGACCTCAATAATCCGCGCACGTTCACGGAAAAGTTGCAGTGGCTTAAGATTTATGACGCCACGCCGCTTAAGTCGCGCCTCGCCGATAAGTACCGCGTGCGTAACTGGGTTGCCGATAAAATCGGCGCGGAATATCTGATACCGCTTCTCGGTGTTTGGGACGACTTCGACGATATAGATTTTGACGACCTGCCCGACCAATTTGTTTTGAAGTGCAACCACGGCTCCGGCATGAACATTATCGTCCGCGATAAAGCCGCCTTCGACAGGCAAGCCGCCCGCGAAAAAATTAACGCCTGGCTTGCAACCGATTTCTCCGCTCTGTTCATTGAGCCGCACTACACCCGCATTAAACGTAAAATTATCGCGGAAAAATTCATGGCGAACGGCGATTTGCCCGACCTTATCGATTATAAATTCATGTGTTTTGACGGCAAAATTGTTTACTGTCAATATCTGACTGACCGCTCAACCGAGTTAAAATTGAATTATTTTGACATACATTGGAAGCCAACCATTGTTGAGCGCAGTGACCACCCGCGCAGCGACCACCCCGAAAGGATTCGTCGTCCGAAAAATTTTGAGCTGATGAAAACTCTTGCCGCCAAACTCGCGGAAGGCTTTGCTTTTGTGCGCGTGGACTTCTACGAGATTGACGGGCGGGTTTACTTCGGGGAAATGACGTTCACGCCCGGCGCGGGCAATTTCCATTACAACTCCGCCGGTACCGACGAATACCTTGGCGGCATTTTGAAGTTGCCCAAAGCTTCAGCTCCGCCTCAGCTTTGATGATTCATAAAATCTTCGACGACCTCAGCTCGCCGCGTTCAATCCGCCCGACACCCAAGAATTTGCCAACCGCGCAGATTCGCAACGCCGTCGCGTCAGGCTCGTGTACCGTCGTGGGCAACCCGTTCAGAAAGGCGCGAACCCTATGCTCGGCAAGCTCGAACGTCGGCAGCTGTCGCAAACAATCTTCAATCGGCAGGAGACAATCCGCGCCGATTTTTTTTATATAGTCGAACGTCAACGCGTCGCCAAGCTTGAAGTCGCCGACACGAAGCCGCACCAAACTTTTAAGCGTCGCGGGCAAGCCGAGCCTCGCGCCCAAATCCGTCGCCAAACTCCGAATGTAAGTGCCCTTGCCGCAATCAACCTCAATCGTCGCGGAGTGTTCGCTCAGCCCCGCAAGCTCCAGCCGATAAATTTTTACCAATCTGCGCGGCATCTCAAAATCCGCGTCGTGCCGAGCCAAGTCGTAAGCCTTGCGCCCGTGAATTTTTATCGCGGAAAATTTGGGCGGCGTCTGCTCAATCTCCCCGATAAAATTTTTCAGCGCGGCGTTAATGGCGTCAGCAGTCGGCATAACGAAATCTGCGCGGGCAATGACTTCGCCGTCAAGGTCGCCGCTGTCGGTCGCCACGCCAAACAAAATCTCTGCGCGATAAGATTTGTCGCAATCGGCAAGGTACTCGATAAACTTCGTTGCCCGCCCAATCGCAATGGGTAAAACGCCGCAAGCCGCAGGGTCAAGCGTGCCCGCGTGCCCGACCTTGCGCACAGAAAAAATCCTCCGCACATGATTAACCGCGTCGTGGCTCGTCATGCCCGAAGGCTTGTTAAGATTTATAAATCCGTCGCTCATAGTGCCTCGCCTATCGCCGCTACCAAAAGCCGTTCCGCCTCCGCAAGCGTCGTTTTGAGCGTGCAACCCGCCGCCCGAAGGTGTCCGCCGCCGCCGAGTTTAGCCGCAATTTTCGACACGTCGACGCCCTTTGAACGCATACTCACGCGGCAAAAATTCGGAGCCTTTTCCGTTATCAGAAACGCCACGTCAACGGTATCGATAACGCGAATCTCGTCGATAAAGCCCTCGGTCGAGTCGAAGGTTTTGGCGGTCGCGTGGTCTATCGTCATGACCGCAACTTTGTCGCCGTAATACATCTTAAGCGAATTCAGCGCGGCGCGAAGCCCCATAACCTCCGCCAAAGATTTGCGCTCCAGCTCCTCGGAAATGAAATTCGGACTGACGCCGCAACGAATCAGCTCGGAGGCGGCAAAAAGCGTTTCGGCGCGGGTGTTGGAAAATTGGAAGAAGCCGGTATCTGTGGCAAGCCCCGTGTACAGGCAGGTCGCAACGTCGGGCGTGATTGGCGCGTCGAGTTCGTCGGCAAGCTTGAAGACGATTTCGCAAGTCGCCGCCGCAGCAGGCTCCAAGTAAAGGTCGCCGTCGCCGCCCTTGTTCGTGACGTGGTGGTCGATGTTGAGAATCGGCGCGTCGGTCAGCTTGCGAACGTTGCCGATACGGTCGGTCGAGGTGTCGAGCACGAGCAACAAGTCGGCGTCGAACTTTTCCCCGTCTTTTGGACGACGAATCTCCTCGAAGTGCGGCAGGGCTTGCAGATTTTTGCGGGCAATGTCGTCGACATAAATCTGCGCGGTCTTGCCGATACTGCGGAGCATGAGCATAGCCGCCAGCGTGGAGCCTATGGCGTCGCCGTCGGGCTGAACGTGCGCGGTTATCAAAATTTTATCGGCGGCTTTAAGCCTGTTCGCCGCCTCCTTGAGCGTTATCAACATTTTTGCGTTCCCCCTCCACTTGCAACAAGAGCTTTTGAATATGGTCGCCGTAGTCAAGCGACGTGTCGAGCGCGAAGGAAATTTCGGGCGTAAAGCGCAGGCGAACCCGTTGCCCGATTTCGCGGCGTATGAATCCGAGCGCACTGTTAAGCCCTTCGAGCGAACTTTTAACCTGTTCGGCGTCACCCATTATGCTTACGTAAATTTTCGCCTCGCGCAGGTCGCCCGTCATTTCGACATCGGTCACCGTCACGAAGCCGATTCGCGGATCTTTCAGCTCCTTGAGGAGCATTTTGCTCATTTCCTGTTTGATTAGCTCTTGCAATTTTTCTATGCGCAGTTGTTTTGCCATAATTAAGCCTCCTACAAATGTTCGTTGAGTTGCAACGGCTCCTCGCGTCCGTTCGGGTACAGATAAAGCTTGCGTTGGCGGTCGAAGGTCGGCTCGGCGGCGTGAAGGATTCGGTGATGATTCGGGCAAACGATTATCAAGTTCGCCGCGTCGTTGTTCAAGCTTCGCGAAAACGGCTCGATATGGTGACACTCCGCCAAGTTCAAGCCGTAAAATTCGCCGACGTTGCGCCCGCAAATTTGGCAACGGTAGGCGTAATTGCGCTTAAGCTCCTCGCCGATTTGCCGATTGAGTTTGCGATACTTTGACAAGCCGAAACGCTCAACCAAGGCGGCTTGCGGGTCGGTCAGCGTCGACAAATCCAAAAGGTTTTCCATTGTCGATTCGTCGCAAGCAAGCTCCGGCTCCAGTCGAAAGGTATCTGCGCGGTCGGTCGGGTACAACGTGAAGAATTTTTGCCCCGCCGCGAACATGGCGCGAATCTTTTGGGCAATGGGCGCGGTCTTTGAGTAGAGTATCTGCCATTGCTCGGCATGATTCGGATTTTTGGCGCGGTCGAAGCCCGAACTGCTCAGCTTAACGGTAAAGTGTTCGCCGCCGAGGAAAATGCTAATGGTGCGCTTTTCGCCGTGAGCAAGTTGCCCGTCGCGCAGATGATTCGCCAACGCCGCCTGCGCGGAGGTCGGGACAGCAAAGCCGCGTTCGAGCATGGACTTATCAATCGCCCTGCCCAAAAGAAAATCTTTGCTCATGATTTGCCCCTTGCGAGTTCGACGGCGAGTTTGGCGTTCTTGCGAGCGAGGTTGCCGAGTTCCTTAAGCAACGTGACATCGCGGGAATTTTTTTGCGCGGCGAGCTTAACGGCGGTCGCGTCAAAGATTTTGGCGGCAGTCACGTCTTGAAGGTTGCCGAGCGGCTTATCGCCGATTGAATCGAGGAAACGCTCAATCTTCGGGTCGTAGGAAATGCCGACCATTGGCACGCCCATGACGCCCGCGAAAATCAGCGCGTGAAGGCGGACGCCGATTAGCACGCTCATACAACCGACGAGACTTAAAATTTCCCGCGTAGAAAATTCCTCGTCGAGCACGATTGAAGGCTGCGTCATAATGGCGGCGGTATCTTGCGCGGCGCGGATGTCTTCGGGGAATTTCATCGGGATAAAAACAATGTTGGCACCCTTCGTGACGGCGAGGCGGTCGAGGGCTTCTGCCAGTTCGCGACGGAAATTTTCCCAGTCGAGCCAGTGACGGACTGCCACGCCGATAAGTTTGCCGTTGCCCGCCGAACGGCGCGATAAAATTTCCTTGCCAAGGTCGAGCGGCACGGGCTTAATCGCAAGGACGGGGTCGGCGGTGCAATAAATCTTCGGGCGCGTAATGTTGAGGCGGGCGAGTTCCTCCAGCGAGCCGCGGTCGCGCACGGTTATCAGGTCGACGCGATTGACGATTAAATTCATGAGCTTACGCGCCGGTGCGCCGCGAATCGGTCCGATACCTTGAGCGTAGAGCATGACTTTACGCCCGAAAACGAGCGCAAAAAAAATTATCGCGAGGTAATAGTAAAGACTGCGCCCGCTGGTCACGTTTTGCAACAGCGAGCCGCCGCCGCTTATCAGCAAATCCGCCGCCCGTATCCGCTTGATAATCGTCCGAATGTCGGGGCGCGGCACTGCGTCGACGTTGTGGCGTCGTTTCGTATATTCGGGGTCGATTGAGATGACCGTGACGCTCAAATCCGAAACTTCTTCGCGCAAGACTTGGAGCATCGCCGCAAGCATAGCCTCATCGCCGCCGTTCTTCGAGCCGTAGTAGCCCGAAACCACAATTCTCATATCTGCTCCCTATTCCCTAAATCCTAGTTCCTGCTTTATTCTGCCCGCGCCGCAATTCCCCTGCTTGCGCCTGTTTAATGCGAATGCTACAATGGCGGCAAAGGAGATGATTGTCTTGGCTAAAAGATTTTGGGCGTCGGCGTTGCTGAGCGCGGCTCTGTTGTTGAGCGGCTGCTCCGAATCGGCGCACGTCCACGACACTCCGAAGACCGCGCAAGCGTCGCCCGTGGCAAGCGTCGTCCCGACCTTCGCGGCGCAAACCATTGACGGCAAGCCAATCACCAATGAAATTTTCGCGGCTAAAAAAATAACCGTCGTGAACATTTGGGGGACGTTTTGCCCGCCGTGCATAGGCGAATTGCCCGAACTTGCCGAAATGTCACGTGACTTGCCCGAATCCGCGCAGATTATCGGGTTGGTGTGCGACGCCTCGGAAAATTCCATGCAAATTCAAAGGGCGCGGAAGATAACTCAAGAGGCGGGCGCAAATTTCGTGCACATTGTCCCCGACGCCGCGCTTATGAAATTTATGGAGGGCGTGGAGGCGGTACCGACGACGATTTTCGTCAACAGCAAGGGCGAAGTCGTCGGCGAGGCGATTATCGGCGCGAACGTTGGGGCTTACAAAGATGAACTCGAACGGCTCCTTAAGGATTAGGCTGATACTCTTGGCGACGGGCGCGGCGTTGATTTGGCTGGGCGTGGAGCGCGGCGATTTGCAAACGGTCTTCAGCAAGGCAACGCGGATTTGTCTTGAGTGCATAGGGCTGGGCTGATGCGGCGGCGATTGATTCAGCTTGCGGCTACGCTCCTGACGAATCCTCATGCGGCGAACTTTTTAAGCGGCAAACTTTATCGCGGCGAGCTTAAGAATTTGTGTGCGCCGGGCTTAAACTGTTGGTCGTGTCCTGCGGCGACGTTTAGCTGTCCGATAGGCGCAATGCAAGCGGGCGGCACCTACGGGGCGGGCGTCACGTTGATAATCGGCGTGTTGCTCGGACGGGCGGTCTGCGGCTTCCTGTGTCCGTTCGGGCTGATTCAAGAATTGCTTAACAAAATCCCGTCGCCGAAGCTCAAGTTACCGCGCTCCTTGACGGCGGCGAAATATTTCCTGCTGATAATCTTCGTGCTGATTCTGCCCGTTGCCGGCAAGTTGGGTGAGCCGGCGTTTTGCGAATACATTTGCCCGGCGGGGACGTTGGAGGCGGGCTTGCCGCTGATAGCCACGCACGCGGAGTTTCGCGGCGTCCTCGGCAACTTATTCGCGCTTAAGGTATCAATCCTGGTCGCCGTGATTTTTGGGAGTGTCCTCGTTCACAGATTTTTTTGCCGCGTAATGTGTCCGCTCGGCGCGATTTACGGCTTGCTGAATCGATTCAGCTTTTACCGCTTAACTTGCGCGGCGGACAAGTGCATAAATTGCGGGCGATGCAGGCGGGCTTGTCCGCTTGACCTCGACCCGACCAAAGAATTCAATTCTGCGGAGTGCGTGCGTTGCGGACGGTGCGTCGCTGTTTGCCCGACCAAAGCATTGGACGCCCCGTTAAAGGCGCATTAAAAGTTTCGGATACACATTGACTAATCCTAAGGTACCGTGTAAGATTTAATTCACGGGTACCTTAATTTTTTTGGGGAGGTTATAGGATATGGAAAGCAAAAAAGATTTGACGGAGGCTTTCTTGAACGCGTATCAACTCATGCAACGTTACAGCTTGACGTGGTACCGTAAGAATTTCGGCGGCTTAGACCCGTGGCAGGGGCAGGGGCGTATCTTGTCGACGTTGCGGCGCAGGCAAAGCATCACCCAAAAGGAACTCGGCTTGATGTTGGAGCTTCGCCCGCAATCCCTCGGCGAGCTGTTGCAGAAATTGGAGGGCTACGGGTACATACGGCGTTATCGTTCGGCGACGGATAAGCGTGCGCTGATTGTGGAGCTGACGGACAAAGGCGAAATTTTTCAGCTGAAAAGACCCGACTACGACGAGCTGTTTATTGACCTCGACCGCAAGGAAAAGGCGGAGCTTAAAAAGGCACTTGAAAAAGTCGCGGAACGTCTGCAGGAGCAGATAGACAAGGAAGCCGAGGAATACTTTTACTAATCCGAATCCGGGAATTGGGCTATTGTTCGTCGACGACGGATAAGCGTGCGCTGATTGCAGAGCTTACGGAAAAAGGCACTTGAAAAAGTCGCGGAGCGTTTGCAGGAGCAGATAGACAAGGAAGCCGAGGACGAATTTTATTAACCCGAATCTAGGAATTGGGAGGTATTATCAAGGAGGTTAGAGATGACTTGTGACGGGAGGGATTCGCAATGCTTAAGGAAAAGCTGAAATTTTTCGCGGAAAGCTACGCGGCGCACAAGCGGGCGTTCACGTTCGTGGCGGTCGGCTCGCTGATTGGCGCGGGGCTGGGCTTGGTGTCGCCAATGCTGATTCGCCGCCTCATGGACGAACTTTTACCGCTCGGCATATCGTCGGAGATGATTTTGACGGCGGGCGCACTCTTGGCGATTTACGCGGCAAATTATTTCCTCAACTACAAGGTCGAAGTCGTGGGGCGCGGCATGGGCGCAAGAATCGAATTCACCATGCGCGAAAAACTGTTCCGCCACCTGCTGAGGATGGGCTATTCCTTTTACGACAACGCTCAAAGCGGACAACTTCTCTCGCGGCTCGTCAACGATATAGCGGAAGTCGGCGGGCTTATGTTCGCAATCCCGCACCTGTTCATCACCTGCTCGATAACGTTGCTTGGCTCCACCGCGCTATTGTTTTATCTAAATTGGCAACTGGCAACGGTCGTGACGGCTTTGCTGATTTTTAAAACGTTAACGACGATAAAACTCAACGGCGATATGAAACGCATGTTCATGCGGGCGCGGGAAAATACCGGCGACTTGAGCGGGCAAATCGCGGAAAGCTTGCAAGGGATTCGCCTCGTTAAAGTTTTCAGCAATGAGGACAAGGAACTCGACAAAATGCTCCGCGCCGGCGAAAGCCTCTTGAGCGTGCAGGAAACGTCTTTCCGCACGGTCGGCAAGCTCCACGGCGGGATTGATTTTTTCTCCAACGTCATGAACTTGGCGATAATCGTTTTGGGCGGCGTGCTTATCAGCCTCGGCGCAATGAAAATCGGCGACCTGATAGCCTTCCTGCTCTACATGATGCTTTGCATGAGACCCGTCTTCCAACTCATGATGCTGACGGAGGCTTATCAAAAGGGCATGGCGGGCGTCGAACGTTACCGCGAACTGATGAACTTGCCCGAATCCGACGAACTTTCCTCCGAACGCGTAGCCAAACTTGAGACGGCTTCCGAGATTGAATTTTCCCATGTGAATTTCGGCTACGAAGGCTCCGCGCAGATTTTTAACGACTTCAACCTTAGCATAGCGGCGGGCGAACACGTCGGGATTGTCGGCATGACCGGCGGCGGCAAAACTACGCTGTGCGAACTTTTGTTGGGCATGTACGACCTCGACGGCGGAAAAATTTCAATCAACGGGCGCGATATTAAAACCGTCAAGACAGACAGCCTCCGCAAGGAAGTCGGCATGATTCAGCAGGATACTTTCCTGTTTTCGGCGAGCGTTCGCGACAATATAGCTTACGGGCGCGAGGACGCCACCGACGCGGAAATTATGGAGGCGGCGCGGCTTGCCGAGGCGCACGACTTCATAAGCGACCTCCCGCAAGGTTACGATACTTTTATCGGCGAGCGCGGCGTCAAGCTAAGCGGCGGGCAGAAACAACGCATTGCTATCGCCCGCATGTTCCTGCGCAATCCGAAGATTTTAATCCTCGACGAGGCGACTTCCGCCCTCGATAACGAAACGGAACGTCAAATCCAACGCGCCATGCAAAAGCTTTCCGAAAACCGCACGACCATAACCGTGGCGCACCGCCTTGCCACCGTCCGCAACGCCAATCGTATCCTCGTCCTCGAACACGGCAACATCACCGAAGAGGGCACCCACGAAGATTTGATGACTCTGCGCGGCGTCTACTACAACCTGTCGACGAATGCGGCGGCTTGAAAAATTACTGTGTAAAAAATATAATTGCCCGAACGAAAGGGGGACGCTCTTTTGACCGAGCAATTTTTTTTTGAAAACCTCAATACCGAACAGAGACAAGCAGTCGAATGCCTGGACGGGGCATTGTTGATAATGGCGGGCGCGGGTTCAGGTAAAACTCGCGTGCTGACCTGCCGAATCGCCAACATGATTGCGCAAGGTATATCGCCTTGGAATATTTTGGCAATAACCTTCACGAACAAGGCGGCAAACGAAATGAAGTCCCGCGCCGAAAAGCTTATCGGTACGCCTGCGCGAGACGTCGTCTTGAGTACTTTTCACTCCTTCTGCGCCCGCCTCCTGCGCCGCGAGATTGAAATCACCGGCAAATTCACGCGCAATTTTACAATCTGCGACGCCGCCGACAGTAAAAATCTCGTCAAGCAATGCGTCAACGAGCTGAATTTTGGCGAGTCTGTTTTTTCCAACGTTCACTTGAAAATCTCCGACTTGAAAGGCGAATTGATTTCATCCGCAAAATTCCGCGAACAAACACGTTACGACGGCAACAGCTATACCGCCAACGTCGCGCAGATTTACGAGCTGTATCAGAAAAAGTTGCAGGAAAATAACGCGCTCGACTTCGACGACTTGATTTTTGCGACCGTGAAACTTTTCCGCGAATATCCCGCCGTGTTGGATAAGTATCAGGAGCGGTTTCGCTACATTTCGATTGACGAGTATCAGGACACCAACGTTGCGCAGTACGTGCTGACGAATTTGCTTGCCGCCAAGTATAAAAATCTGTGCGTGGTCGGCGACGCGGATCAATCGATTTACGGGTGGCGCGGTGCGGATATGCGCAATATCTTGAACTTTGAGCAAGATTATCCCAAAGCGCGGGTTATCTTGTTGGAGCAGAATTATCGTTCGACCAAAACGATTTTATACGCAGCGAACGCGGTTATTCAAAACAATATCGACCGCAAGCCCAAAAATCTTCGGACGCAAAACGAAGTCGGCGATAAAATTAAATTCGTGCGTTGCGAAAGCGATTTGCTGGAGGCTCTGACGGTGGCGCGGGAGATTAAGCGGCTCGTCGAATACGAACACTTTAACTATAACGACATCGCGCTTTTGTATCGCACGAACGCCCAATCGCGAATTTTTGAGGAACGCTTCATGCGCGAGGAAATTCCGTATATCATAATCGGCGGGCTGAAATTCTACGACCGCAAGGAAATTAAAGACATTCTGGCTTATCTGCACGTGATAGCCAATCCTCGCGACACCGTACACCTCATGCGGATAATCAACGTGCCCAGGCGCGGACTCGGCTCGACGAATCTTAATCGGCTGGCGGACTTCGCGGCAAGTCGGGAGCTGTCGATTATGGAAGTCGTCGCCGATAGAAAGCTCCTGGCGCAAGTGCCCGGCTTAACTCCGCGTTTCCGCGCAGGTATCCGGGGCTTTGCGGCAATGATGATGAGCCTCACCGAATCGGCGAAGAATTTGCCCGTCGACAAGCTGATAGTGACGGTGCTCAACGAGTCGGGCTATATGCAAATGCTCCGCGAAGCCTCGGAAGAGGGCAAGCTTGAAAGCGTTTCGCGGGAGGAAAATTTGGGCGCGTTCGTCGACGCCGCCAAGGAATTCGCCGAAATGAATCCGAACGGCACGCTTGAGGATTTTTTAAATCACGTCGCGCTGATAACAGATTTGGATTCGCTAAAAGAGGAGGATTCACGCGTCAAGCTAATGACGGTGCACGCGGCTAAGGGTTTGGAGTTCCCTGTTGTATTTATCGTGGGCATGGAGGAAGAACTTTTCCCGCACACGAATGCCTTTAACAAAAAGGCTGAACTTGAGGAGGAACGTCGCGCCTGCTACGTCGCCATTACCCGCGCCCAAAAGAAACTTTACATCACGGCGGCAAAGGAGCGCATGTTCTTCGGCAAGATTCGGGAGCAGGAAGTTTCGCGCTTTGTTGCGGAGATACCCGCCGCGTGCTTGAATTGTTTTGGGAAAAATGCGGCGACGCCTCCCAAAAAAGCAGCTACGCCCAAGCCGAGCTACAGACCGCCCACGGCTTATCGTCCCGCGCAGATTAAGCCCGCCGCTCCGCAAGCTCCGAGCATAAGCCTTAACGTCGGCGACATGATCAGCCATAAAAAATGGGGCGCGGGCACGGTCATGGCGGTCGACGGCGGCAAGGTCACGATTTCCTTTGCGAACCCCGAATACGGCACCAAGGTTTTGGCGGTCAAGGTCGCGCCGATGAATAAAATTTAGGCAGGTGATTCATATGGACGTTGCGCAAGTCAAGGCGGAGATATTGCAACTGCGCAAGGAAATACGGCGGCACAATCGAAAGTATTACGAGCTGGACGCGCCGGAAATTTCCGATTACGAATACGATAAGCTCATGCAACGGCTCAAAGATTTGGAGGCGGCGTATCCCGAATTCATAACGCCGACCTCTCCTACGCAAACGGTAGGCGGCTCTGCGCGGCGCGAGGCAGGTAAGCTCGTGGCGCACGATGTCCCTATGCTGTCACTGCAAGACGTATTCAGCCGCGAGGAGGTCGAAACTTTCATAGCCGACACAACGGCAAAGCTCGGCGCGGTTGAGTTCGTGGTGGAGGAGAAAATCGACGGGCTGTCATTGGCGTTGCGCTATGAGGCAGGGAAATTGATTCAGGCGGTGACACGCGGCGACGGCACGCAGGGCGAGGACGTAACGGAAAATGCGCGGGTTATAGCCGACGTTGTTCAAGAGCTGGTCGACGCGCCGAGGTACCTTGAGATACGCGGCGAGGTCTACATGACGCATAAAGACTTCGAGGCGACGAACGCCCGCCAAGAACGCCTCGGCTTGAAAACGTTCGCCAACCCCCGAAACTGCGCGGCGGGTACGCTCCGACAACTGGACAGCAGAATCGTCAAGGAACGGCGGCTGTCAATGTTCGTGTTCAATCTGCAAAAAATCGAGGGCGCGGAAATTCAAAGTCACGTGGCGGCTTACGACCTCATGCGGCGCAACGGCATTAAGATTATCGACGGCTACGCGGTTTGCAAGACGTTCGAGGAGGTTTGGCGTGCGATTGAGGCTATCGGTACGCGGCGCGAAACTTTGGGCTACGACATTGACGGCGCGGTTATCAAGGTCAACGACTTTGCGCAACGCGAGGAATTGGGCGCGACGAGTAAGGCTCCGCGCTGGGCTATGGCTTACAAGTATCCGCCGACCGAACGCGAAACGATTCTGCGCAATATCGAGCTTAGCGTCGGGCGGACGGGCAGAATCACGCCGACGGCTGTGTTCGACGCGGTGAGCTTGAACGGCACGCGGGTTGAACGCGCCACGCTCCACAATCAAGATTTTATCAGCGGGCTGGACGTGCGTATCGGCGATACGATTCGCGTCTACAAGAGCGGTGAGATTATTCCGCGAGTGAGCGGCGTCGAGGTGTCGAAGCGTCCCGAAGGTGCCGCGCCGTTCAAATTCCCCGAAACTTGCCCTGCTTGCGGTCACAAATTGGAGCGCGAGGAAAACGCCGCCGATTATCGTTGCGTCAATCCGAATTGCCCCGCGCAGTTGGAAAATCACTTGCTGAATTTCGTCGGGCGCAACGCAATGGACATTCACGGCTTGGGCGAAACGTCGATACCGAAGCTGATAGCCGAGGGCTTTATCAAGACGGTCGCGGACATTTACAAGTTGCAAGGTCGGCGCGAGGAATTGCTTGCCAAAAAAATCTTCGGGCTGGCTAAGGCGACGGATAAAATCTTGGCGGCGATAGAGGAAAGCAAACAGAATTCGCCCGCGAAACTCTTGACGGGCTTGGGGATATTCGGCGTCGGGAGCGCGGCGGCACGCGATTTGATTGGGGAATTCGGCAGCTTAGATAAACTTTCCAATGCGACGATTGAAGACCTTCAAGGGGTGTCGGACGTGGGCGAGAAAACTGCGCGGCGAATCCGTGAATTCTTCGACGACGCGGACAATCGCAAAATATTGGCGGAGCTTAAGGAGGCAGGTTTGACAATGGAACAGGAACAACAAATCGCGGCGGAAGGCTCGGCGATAGCGGGCAAAACGTTCGTGTTGACGGGCAAGTTGATTAAGTACACCCGCGACGCGGCGGGCAAACTCATCGCGGCGCACGGCGGCATAGTCAAGAGCACGGTCAGCAAGAATACCGATTACGTCATTGCGGGCGACAAGGCAGGTGCCAAACTTTCCAAGGCGTGGGAGCTTGGCATTACGATTTTGTCCGAGGACGAATTTGAACAACTTTTGACGAGCGAACAAAATTGAGGGGCGCGAGGCAATATTGGCGTGCGATTGTCACCGACTGCGACGCGGCGATTGCGCTCAATCCCAATGACGCCTCGACGTATTACAATCGCGGTGTCGCCGGCATTGATTCAGAGCAGTATGCGCAGGCGATTCAAAATTTCGATAAAGCGTTGGAGCTCAATCCGAATTACGATGAAGCTTATAGGAATCATGAGCTTTGCTTTGAAAGGCTTTCGGAGCAAGACGAAGCAAGCGTTGACGAAAATATCCCGCCTTACGTGCGTCAAGTGCGCGAACAAAATATTCGAGACCATTCGCGAGCTTTGAAACTCAATCCGAACGACGCAATGACGTATAACAATCGTGGAGCAGAATACGCTGCCTTGGGGAAGAATCGGGCAGCACTGCGGGATTATAACCGAGCGATTCGGCTTGCGCCAAACAAATCCATGTTGCACAAGAATCGCGCCCTCACTTACAAAAGATTGAAGCAATACGACGAAGCAATTCAAGACTTGAGCAAAGCTCTTGCGCTTAATCCGAACGATGCCTTTGCGTACAACGAACGCGGAAGCATTTATTTTGAGCTGGAAAAATATGAGCAGGCGATTCAAGATTTCGATAAGGTAATCGAGTTCAAAGACTTTTATGAGCCTGATGCTTATCGGCGGCGCGGAAATGCTTATTTGAAGCTTGAGCAATATGAACGGGCGATTAGGGATTATAACGAAGCCGTCAAGATTAATTTGGTTGACGAGGAGTCTTATCTTAATTGCGCATATTGTTGGCAGAAGCTTGGAAATGAGGCAGAAGCTAAAGCCGCCTTAGAAGGAGCAGAAAAGACGCGTGATTTACGCCGTGAAATTTTTGGAGGCGAACAATGAAAATCATCGTGGCGACGGACAGTTTCAAAGGCTCGTTGACAAGCTTGGAGGCGGGCGCGGCGGCTCGTGACGGAATTTTATCGGCAATGCCGACCGCGCAGGTTAAAGTTTTCCCGTTGGCTGACGGCGGCGAGGGTACCTGTCGGGCGATAATCGCGGGGCTGGGCGGCAAGCTTCAATCCGTCGAAGTCACAAATCCTTTGGGCGGCAAAGTCACGGCGGAGTTCGGCGAGGTGCCCGATAAAAAATTAGCCGTTATCGAAATGGCGACAGCGGCGGGGCTTACGTTGGTGCCCGAAAGTCAACGCAACCCGCTCAACACCACGACTTACGGCGTCGGCGAAATGATACTGCGTGCCGTGCGCGACGGTTGCCGCGAATTCGTTATCGGTATCGGCGGCAGTGCGACCAACGATTGCGGGCTGGGCATGTTGACGGCTCTGGGTTACAATTTCAACGCGGGGATTTTCGGGCGCGATTTGGCGAACGTCACGACGATTGACGCTTCAAACGTTCCGCCCGAATTGCGCGATTGTACGTTCAAAATCGCCTGCGACGTGACAAATCCCTTGACGGGCGAAAACGGTTGCTCGGCGGTCTACGCTCCGCAGAAGGGCGCGACGCTACAAATCGTCTCCGATATGGACGCGTGGATTAAAAATTTCGGCGAACTTAGCGCGGCGTTCCTTAAGCTCGATAAAGTTTCTGTGGCGGGTGACGGCGCGGCGGGCGGTTTGGGCTTTGCGTTCAGAGCGTATCTGCGCGGGGAGCTTGTGTCGGGCGTCGAATTGGTTTTGGACGCTTTGAATATCGCCGAGGACTTGAAGTCCGCCGACGTATTGATAACCGGCGAGGGGCGGCTCGATTTTCAAACCGCGCAGGGCAAAGCACCTTCGGGCGTGGCGAAACTTGCCAAGCGGCTTAATCCGAATATAATAACAATCGGGCTGGGCGGGAGCGTGGCTGACGTATCGGACGAGGCGGGGCTTGACGCGACCTTTGCGATACTGCGCACGCCGCTAACCTTAGCCGAAGCAATGCGCAAAGCTGTAACCGCGCAAAATATTTTCGAGACCGTCAAGCAAATCATGAAGCTCTTGGCGCGTCGGAAGAAGTAAGGAGAAATTTTCATGAACATTGAAACAAAGTGCATCAACGCGATTCGGGTATTGTCGGCGGACATGATTCAGCGTGCCAAGTCGGGTCATCCCGGCATGCCGCTGGGAGCCGCGCCGACGGCTTACGAATTGTGGGCGCACCACATGAATCACAATCCGAAAAATCCCGCGTGGGCTAATCGCGACCGATTCGTTTTGTCGGGCGGTCATGCCTCGGCGATGCTCTATTCGCTCTTGCACTTCTTCGACTACGGGCTTACGCTTGACGACATTAAGCAATTCAGGCAGGAAGATTCTTTGACGCCGGGGCATCCCGAATACGGGCGCACGGCGGGCGTCGAGGCTACGACCGGACCGCTCGGAGCGGGCTTGGGCATGGGCGTCGGCATGGCTATGGCTGAGGCTCATCTGGCGGCGATTTTCAACAAGCCCGACTTCCCGATTGTCGACCATTACACGTTCGTGCTTTGCGGCGACGGCTGTTTAATGGAGGGCATTTCCTCCGAGGCGTTGTCTTTGGCGGGGCATTTGGGGCTTGGCAAGCTGATTGTCCTTTACGACAGCAACCGCATTTCAATCGAAGGCTCCACCGATTTGACGTTCACGGAGGACGTTGCTCAACGCGTGGCAGCGTTCGGCTTCCAGACGCTGACGGTTGAGGACGGCAACGACCTTGCGGCAATCGGCGCGGCTGTCGAGGCGGCTAAGGCTGATAAAACGCGCCCGTCGTTCATAACCGTAAAGACCGAAATCGGCTACGGCAGCCCCAAGCAAGGTTCGGCGTCTTCGCACGGTGAGCCGCTCGGTGAGGATAATGTTATCGCGCTCAAAAAAAATCTCGGCTGGGACGCGCCCGAAGAAACGTTCAACATTCCCGCCGACGTTTACGAACATTATCGCGCCCTTGCCGACAGGGGTGCTCAAGCCGAGGCGCAATGGGATAAGCTCTTCGCCGACTACGCCGCGCAGTTCCCCGACGATAAAAAGCTTTGGGATAAATATCACGCGCCGCTTGACGCCGAGGCTCTTTGGAACGACGAAAACTTTTGGCGCGTCGACGATAAGCCGCAAGCCACTCGCGCCGCTTCGGGCAACATCATCAGCTATCTTAAAGACCTCCTGCCGAATTTGATTGGCGGCAGTGCCGACCTCGGTCCGTCGAACAAGACGATTCTCAAGGGCGCGGGCGACTTCGGCAAGGACAACTACGGCGGGCGGAATTTGCGTTTCGGCGTGCGCGAAATGGCTATGGCGGCGGCGACCAACGGCTTGCTGTTGCACGGCGGGCTTATCCCCTACTGCGCGACGTTCTTTGTCTTCAGCGATTATCTTAAGCCGATAGTTCGTATCGCGTCGCTGATGAAAATCCCGACGATTTACGTTTTCAGCCACGATTCGATTGGCGTCGGCGAGGACGGTCCCACGCACGAGCCGATTGAACAGTTGGCGATGTTCCGCGCTCAACCGAATTTGAACGTGTTCAGAGCGGCGGACGCGGTCGAGACGGCGGCGGGCTGGTATTTGGCACTGACGAGCAAGACAACACCGACGGCTTTAATCCTGACGCGGCAGACGGTTCCTGCAATCGCCGGTTCAAGCCGCGAGGCACTCAAGGGCGGCTACGTCATATCTGAGGCGGCGGGCGACTTGCGCGGAATTTTAATCGCGACGGGTTCGGAGGTTTCGACGGCACTGGAGGCGCAGGCTTTACTTGCCGAGGAAAAAATCTTCGTACGCGTGGTGTCAATGCCTTGCCAAGAGCTGTTCGACGCCCAAAGCGCGGAGTACAAGGAAAGCGTCCTGCCTAAGGCGATTCGTGCGCGTGTGGCTGTCGAGGCGGCTTGCGACTTCGGTTGGGGCAAATACGTCGGGCTTGACGGCGCAACCGTCACCATGAAGAATTTTGGCGCGTCGGCTCCCGCGCAGGTGCTCTTTAAGAAATTCGGCTTCACCGCCGCCAACGTCGCCGCGACTTTTAAGACACTCCTTTAAGCGGCAAACTGTTCGGTCGTGCTCCAAACGGGGCGCGGCTTTTTTTATGCCTTGCCACGCCGCCGCCGACTTTGCTATAATTTCCACATAAACTTTGCAAGGAGTGATAAGTTTGTTCGGATTCTTGAAGGGAATTACCAAAAGATTTTTGGGCGACAACAACGACAAGGAGATAAAGCGGCTGCAAAAGACGGTTGACAAGATAAACGCGCTGGAGGCGGGCTTGCAAGACCACACGGACGACAAGCTTGCCGGCATGACGGATACCTTTCGCGAGCGACTTCAAGCGGGCGAGACGTTGGAAGACATACTGCCTGAAGCGTTTGCGGTATGCCGTGAGGCGTCGCGGCGCGTACTGGGTATGAGGCATTTCGACGTTCAGCTTATGGGCGGCATGTGTCTGCACGAAGGCAAAATCGCGGAGATGAAGACCGGCGAAGGTAAAACACTCGTGGCGACGTTGCCCGTCTACCTCAACGCGCTGAGCGGCAAAGGCGTCCATATGGTCACCGTCAACGATTACCTTGCCCGCCGAGACTCGGAATGGATGGGGCGGCTTTATCAGTTCCTGGGCTTGAGCGTCGGCTTGATTCTGCACGATATGGACTTCCCCGAACGCAAGCACTCCTATAACTGCGACGTGACGTTCGGCACCAATAACGAATTCGGCTTTGACTACCTGCGCGATAACATGGTCGTGCACGAGGAGCAAATGGTTCAACGCCCGCTCCATTACGCCATTGTCGACGAGGTTGACTCAATCCTAATCGACGAGGCACGCACGCCGCTAATCATCAGCGGACCCGGCGCGAAGTCTACGGAAATGTACGCGGTCATGGCGCGGGCGGTACAAAATCTGCGCGAGGGCGAGGATTACAAGGTCGACGAAAAACAAAAGACCGTCGCGCCCAATGATGAGGTCGTCCCGAAGATTGAACGCATCTTGGGCATTCAAAACCTCTATGCGCCCGAAAATATCGAACTTAGCCACTGCTTCACAATGGCGTTGCGGGCTAAGGCTCTCATGAAACGCGACCGCGATTACGTTGTGCGCAACGACGAGATTATAATCGTCGACGAATTCACGGGGCGGCTCATGACGGGGCGCAGATATTCCGACGGGCTTCATCAAGCCATCGAGGCTAAGGAGGGCGTCAAGATTCAGCGCGAGTCTCAAACTTTGGCGACGATAACTTTCCAGAATTATTTCCGCATGTACGATAAGCTTGCGGGCATGACGGGTACCGCCAAGACCGAGGAGGACGAATTCCTCAAGATTTACAAGCTGCCCGTGATTGTGATACCGACGAATAAGCCTGTGCGCCGCGTCGACCACCCCGACGTTGTCTACAAGAACAAACGCGCCAAGTATCGCGCCGTCACGAACACGGTCGAGCAAGTTCACGCCAAAGGTCAGCCCGTATTAATCGGCACCACGTCGATTGAACAGTCTGAGGAGCTTAGCGGCTACCTCCGCAAGCGCGGCATACCTCACAGCGTCCTTAATGCGAAGTTTCACGAAAAGGAAGCTCAAATCGTGGCGGACGCGGGGCAACGTGACGCCGTAACAATCGCGACGAACATGGCGGGGCGCGGCACCGATATTAAGCTCGGCGAGGGCGTCCCCGAATTGGGCGGGCTGTTCATAATCGGCACGGAGCGGCACGAATCGCGGCGAATCGATAATCAGCTGCGCGGGCGTTCGGGGCGTCAAGGAGACCCCGGCGAATCGCGGTTTTACATATCGTTGGAAGATGATTTAATGCGGCTGTTCGCGTCGGAGACAATCGGCAAAGTCATGGACAAACTCGGCATGGAGGAAGACGAGCCGATTGAACACACGCTGATAACCAAATCGATTGAGCACGCGCAGAAAAAAGTTGAGGCGCGGAACTTCGACATTCGCAAGCACGTGCTGGAGTATGATGACGTAATGAATCAGCAGCGCGAGATAATGTACGGCGAGCGGCGAAAGATTTTGCGCGGAGAAAATTTACGGGACAATATTCGCGGCATGGTCAATCACATAATCAAGGAGGAAATGAATCAGTACGCGAACGAAAAGCTTTACCCCGAAGAGTGGCAACTTGACGAGCTGATTAAAGACGCGGAGAAAATCTTTGCGCCGCCCGGAGCTTTAAAGGTATCGGAGCTGGAAAAGCTTAGCCGCGACGAACTTAAGGAACACTTGGAAAAATTGGCGGAGGACACCTACAAACAGCGCGAACACATGTTCAGCGAGCCGATTATGCGTGATTTGGAAAAGGTCGTGATGTTGCGAATCGTCGACAACAAGTGGATGGAGCACCTCGACCATATGGACATGTTGCGCGAAGGAATCAATCTGCGGGCATACGGGCAACGCGCACCGCTGGTTGAATACAAGATTGAGGCTTTGGCGATGTTCGAGGAAATGGAGGGCGCAATCCAAGACCAAATCGCGACGACGATGTATCACGTGGCATTTGTGCAGAACGCGCCGCCGCCCGCCGAGGAGGAAGAAGAAACTCCGCCTGAACCTTCGCCGCAAGAAATAAAAGCCGCCGAGGACGCCGTCCGCCGCGAACAATCGAAGGTTGAAGATCGCTTGCAAACTGCGCGGGCGTCTCACGGCGACGAAGTTTCCCCCGCCGAAGCTCAGAAACGTGCCAAGACCGCCGACGGCAAAAAAATAGGGCGCAACGACCCTTGTCCGTGCGGCTCCGGCAAAAAATATAAAAACTGTTGCGGACGCAATAAGTAGGATGTTTTTAATGTGGCAGGAAATCAAAAATTTTCAACCCAAGCTGATTTTGGACTGCGGCGGCAACATCGGTTGTGCGGCGTCTACTTCGCGAACAAATATCCGACCGCGCAGATTTACTCTGTCGAGCCCGAACATTATAACTTCAAGCTCCTAATGTTCAACACGGCTTTTTATGACCACATTCACCCGCTTAAGTCCGCGCTTTGGGACAAGGAAACGTTTATCCGCATCAACGAACAAAAAGAGTTCAACCCGCTGGGTTTCATGACGTTCGAGACAACCGCTGACGACCCCGACGCATTCAAGACGACGACCGTTGGCAAGCTCCTTTCTGATTCGGGTTTCGACGAACGACTGCATGAAACGCGGTTGCTCACATGAATTTTTTAAGGCAGTTGCAAAATATAATTGGTTCTTCGCGTTCCGAGGCGAAAATCTGATTTTCATACGCGAAAGCCTTATGACGTAAGGGAGGGGGATTTACGATGTTTGACATTGCCAAGCGCAACGAACAGGGGCTTTTGGTCTACGACCACGAGGCGGTTCGCAATTTCTGCACAGAAAAAGAAAACGCCCTCGATGATGAGTTCATGGAAAAATTTCGTGCGCTTTTCGACCGTCGCGACAGAGGCGAAATTTCTCAGGAAGAATGCAATCGTTTGTATGAGGAATTGGATAACGAATGGTTGGAAGCCGCCGAGCGACTCTATGACGAAGAATTTGGCACTCAACCCGAAAAAACTTCCGAAGAAAAATTTTTTGCGCCGCCCGCTTTGGCGACAGCTTAAGAGGAAAAAATTTTGTACAGTATTACTTTTTACGAGGACAAAAAAGGTTGCTCGCCCGTTCGCGATTATACAAATCAACTTGCTGTCAGGAATGACAAAAACAGTCAAATTAAATTTCGACAGATAAAAAGATGTGTAAAATTCCTTACAGAACACGGCACATGGATTGGCGAGCCTGTCGTTAAGCACGTCAAAGGCGAAATTTGGGAATTGCGCCCCCTGCGTGACAGGATTTTATTTGCGGCGTGGGTCGGTGATTCATTCGTACTGTTGCATACCTTCCTTAAGGAGACGCAGAAGACGCCGCCCGAAGAAATAGAAAAAGCCGAACGCGAGCTTGCAGACTTCAAGGAGCGTTTCGGCTGAAGTTCAAAGTTTGATGCCCAAATCCCACGAGGCGGGCCAATAAGTTTCGGCGATGTCGAGGATTGGCGGAACCAGTTCCTCGACGTTTTTTATTTTACGGAGCCGCCATTCGTCGCCGCGCCTGTCGAATTCCAAAACGAAATTCAGCGTATCAATCATGCGCCCGTAGCTTGAGCCGTCGCCGACCATTTTGACCGCAAGCGTCGCGGTATCGCCCGAAATATTTTCTTCGCCGAAATCTGCGCGGACGGCTTTAAGCAGTCTGTCGAGTTCGGCGGCAAGAAATTTAATCGGCGTCTTGGCAAAAGTGTCGGCGTCGCGAAAACTTCCGTCGAAATAGGCGGCAATGACTTTACTAATCAAGCCGAGGTGCACGCCGCGAAATTTGTCGTTGTAAATGCGCAGAATCCGCGAGCCGAACTTGAAAAACAAATCGTGCGGATAGAGCTTGTGGAATTTGGCGCAGTTATCGGCGAGGAAATCGGTTGCCTCGTCGTAGCCGACATTCATCAGCGTTTTCAAGTCGACGCGGGCGGCAAAGGTCTCGGCGTCGCGGCTACTTATCGCCGTCAAAATGCGTTTCAATTCGTCGTGCGGTGTATCAATCATTCCTCATTCCTCATTCCTCATTCCTAAATCCTAATTGACTTTGTGGCGGCGGCATTTTAAAATCGGCTTGATTGGGGGCGATTTTATGAACGATAACGACGACGCGAAAACGTCCGCGCAGAGTGACTACCGCGAGGGCGACGCAAGATTTGATGTAACTTCGCTCGACGAGGTCAAGGACGAAAACGGCAACGGGATTTTTCACATGACGACGCGGTACAAATGGATACTTGCGCTGTCGATACTGATTTTGTTCGCGGCGAGCGTGCTGATTTATTCGGCGTACATGAACGCGTTGGTCGTCGAAGTGTGGCAAATCGCGATTTGGAGCGTGTGTTGGTTGCTTGGCGTCTACGCCGTCGTAAAAAAATCGTTGGCGGCGTTGATTCTGAACTTAATCTTATTTTTCGGCGTATCGCTGATACCCGCGTGGCAATCGGCGCACGAAAACTTTCAATCGGTGTTCAAACTGTTTTTCGACTGACAAAAAAATTTCCCTCCCGAATTTTGGGGAGGGTTTTTTTATGAGCTTTTGGGAAAAGTTATCGGTTGGTTTGAACGGTGCCGCCGAACGTCTTCGATCATGAATAAGCCTCCTCCGCCTCCGCGACCAGTCGGCGGATTATTTCCCTGACCGGCAAAATTTCCTTGATTCGCGGCATGTATTCGCCCGTGAAGACCAAGCCCGTTTCCAAATCGCCCTGCTGCGCCCGTATCAACGCCCGAACTATGCAGAAATTGTGCTTGCAAGCCTTAAGACACGAGTCACAAGTCTTCGGCGGCACGCGACCTGCCATTACGCGCTTTGAGAACGGCGTCCGCACTGCGCGTCCCGGCAAGCCGACCGGGCTTTCAATCACGACGACATCTTCGGGTTGCGACTTCAAATAATATTCCTTCAAGCTCGGTGCGCCGTTCGCCTCCAAACTTGCCGCGAAACGTGAGCCCATTTGTACGCCGTTCGCGCCCATTTTCAACACGTCGGCTATATCCTTGCCCGTTAGCACGCCGCCCGCCGCTATCACGGGGATTTGGACTGCCGCACGTATCGGCTCAATCAGCTCGCGGACTGATATGTCTGTGCCGAGGGGTCCGCCCGCCTCTTTGCCCTCCACGACTACCGCCGCCGCGCCAAGCTTTTGCGAAATTTTTGCCAGCTTGACGGAGGAAACTATCGGGACTATCGGCGTGCCGGATTCTCTGCCCAGCCCGAAAATATCGCGTGAAAACCCCGCACCCGCAACTATCAGGTCAATGCCCGCGTCCATTGCCGTGCGAACTATGCCGAAGAAATCACTCGCCGCGACCATTATGTTTATTCCGATTATGCCGTCGGTCAGCGAACGCGCCATTTCTATTTCGTAGCGTAATTCTTCATGAGCCATGCCCGACGCCGCGATTAGTCCGATGCCGCCCTCTTTGGCTACCGCCGCCGCCAGCCGCCCCGTCGACAAACGTATCGCCATGCCGCCCTGCACGATTGGGATTTTCGCTGTCTTATTGCCTATTTTAAGTTCCGGTAGTCTCACGGATAATCCTCCAGGGGAATAGAACTGGGGAGCAAGGAGTAGCCTCTTTTCTACTAATCCCTACTCCCCAATGACTAATTCTTAATCAAGCGTTGGTTTCTCCGTCTATGTACTTAACGACATCTTCCACGGTCTTGATTTTCTCTGCTTTCTCGTCGGGGATTTCGATATTGAATTCTTCCTCGAACGCCATAATCAATTCGACAATGTCCAGAGAGTCCGCACCCAAGTCGTCGACGAACGTTGAGCTCATCTGAATTTCTTCCTCTTCGACGCCAAGCTGTTCCTTAACGATTTTCTTTACCCTATCAAATGTTGACACTTAACAATCATCCTTTCGTTATATTCGGCAAAAAGTTTGTGCCGCTTGCAATGAATTCCCGTTCACATGACGAGTCCGCCGTCGACCGAAAGCACTTGCCCCGTGATATACGCCGCCTCGTCAGATACCAGGAATGCCACCGCGTTTGCAACGTCTTCGGGCGTGCCCGCTCTGCCGACGGGTATCTCCGACAACATTGCCGCCTTGACCTTTTCGGAAAGCGCGGCTGTCATGTCGGTATCAATCATTCCCGGCGCGACCGCGTTGACCGTCACGCCCCGCGACGCCAATTCCCGTGCCGCCGACTTCGTAAAGCCGATTATGCCCGCCTTTGCCGCCGCGTAGTTCGTTTGGCTTATGTTGCCCTTTAGCCCGACAACGCTTGCCATGTTCACAATTCGCCCGCCGCGTTGCCGCATCATGAGCTTTGTAACCGCCTTCGTGCAGTTGAACACGCCCTTAAGATTCGTGGCGATAACCTTGTCGAAGTCGTCCTCGCTCATTTTGAGCAAGAGATTGTCGCGGGTAATGCCGGCGTTGTTGATTAAAATGTCCAGGCGTCCCCATTCGTCGACGACCTGTTTAACCAGCTCCGTCACGACAGCAAGGCTTGACACGTCGCCTTGAACGAGCATTGCCGCGCCGCCTTGAGCCTCAATCGCGCTTTTGACTTCCTCGGCTTTTGCAACGTTGCTTGAGAAATTCAGCGCGACCTTTGCGCCGTCCGCCGCCAAGCGAAGTGCTATTGCCCGCCCTATGCCGCGTGAGCCGCCCGTCACCAACGCCACTTTGCCCGATAAGTTTAAACTCATTACAACCTTTCGCCTCCCGTTTGCAGAATATAGCACAAAGATTTTAGCTTGTCTACAATTTTCAAGCGCGAATGAATTCCTGCAACGCCGCGTAGAGCTGTTCGGGGTCGGCGGGCTTAGTCAAATGCGCGTTCATGCCGGCTTTCAAGGAGCGTTGAACGTCCTCGTCGAAGGCGTTCGCCGTCATTGCGATTATCGGCACGGTTTTTGCGTCGGGGTGATTCGACGCACGTATCGCCACCGTCGCCTCCAAGCCGTCCATGACGGGCATTCTTATATCCATTAAAATTGCGTCGTAGAAACCCGGCGGCGACGCGGTGAATTTCTCCACGGCGATTTTCCCGTTTTCCGCGTGGTCTGAAACCATGCCGCGCATTTCCAATATCATCATCATTATTTCCGCGTTGACGGGCATGTCCTCCACGACCAGGATATTGCGCCCCTCCAGCTCGACGGCTTTTTTTTCGGGCAAGATTTGCTTTTTGCGGTGGAAGGCTTGCTGGAATTCGTAAAGCGCATTTGTCGCGGCAAGCGGTTTCGACATGAACATATCGACGCCCGCCGCCAATGCCTCCTCCTCGACCTCGTACCAATCGTAAGCCGTCAGCACGATAACCGTTGTCTCGTCGCCCAAAATCTTCCGAATTTCGCGGGTAGTCTCTATGCCGTCGGGTTCCTCCATAAGCCAATCGACCAGAATCAGATTGTAGTCCTCTTGGCGGGCGTGACGCAACTTTATCCGCTCCAAAGCCTCCTTGCCGCCCGCGCAGGTGTCCGCCGTTATCCCGACTTCGCCGAGCACCGATTTGGCGTGTTCGCGGGCAAGCGGTTCGTCGTCGATTATCAGCACGGAAAAATCTTGCGGGCGCATTTCGCGAGTATCGTCGTCGTCTCCGCGAGCAGAGTCTTTGAGCGGCAAGTTGACTACAAACTCCGTCCCGACGCCCTTTTCCGAATCGACCGCTATCGAGCCGTTCATCATCTGCACGATATTTTTGGTGATGGCAAGCCCCAAGCCCGACCCGCCGTAGCGCGAGGTGGTGGTATCGTCTTCCTGCGTGAACGGCTCAAAAATCCTCGGCAGATAATCCTTGCTCATGCCGACGCCCGTATCCTTTATGGTGAAACGGAAATTCGACTGCCCGTCGTACTGCGCGGTACACTCAATCAGCAGCGACACCTTGCCGCCCGCGTCCGTGAACTTGACCGCGTTGCTCAAAATATTTATCAGCACCTGCTCAAGCTTTGTGTCGTCGCCGATATAATATTTGCCGATGTCGCCCTTCATTTCGCAGGAATAAGTTAAGCCCTTTTCCTGACACTGCCCGTCAATCAGCGTGTTAATCTGGTAGACGAAGGACGTAAACGAAAATTCCTCGTTGCGGAAGCTCATGCGCCCCGATTCGATTCGGCTCATGTCGAGGATGTCGTTGATAATCGACAGCAAGTAGCGTGCGCTCGTCCCGATTTTTTCCAGGTGGTCTTTAATCGTCGGCGTCAAACCGGGGTCGTGGAGCGCGATATTGTCCAGCCCGATAATGGCGTTCATGGGCGTGCGGATCTCGTGGCTCATGCGCGACAGAAAGGCGGTTTTGGCAACGTTCGCCTGTTTAGCCTCGTTTAGCGCGGTTTTAAGGCGCGTGTTCTGTTCGATTTGCTTTTGCTGAATTTCGGTCGTGTCGCTTTTGAGCAAAATGAAAAAATCTGCGCGGGGGTCTATGGCGTAAAAGTCCAGCCGCTTGTAGAAAATCTCACCGCCGATATTGCAGGCAATGTTGACGACGTAAGGCTCCGTGCCCTTAACTTTGGCGCGAATCGTCGAGAGCTTAAGGGCGTCGGAAAGCGTCGCTTTCAAATCGTCGTCGCCGACCAAAACCGGCAGGACTTGATTTTTAAGATAAGCGTCGTAGCGACCTTCGCGGGTGACGGGGAAGATTGAGCCTTTGCCGATAAGCGCGGTGTCGCCGACGACCACGCTGTAGTTGTCGTTGGAAAGGTAGGCTACCATGTCGAATTGACGCGCCAGAATTTTTTCCAGCAATGCGCCCTCGACTTTTTCCTTACCCGCCTCCTGCTCCGCGATAAAAATTATAATCTCGTTACTAATCGGGTGCCGCGTGAAGACCGCCCTATAACTCACGTAGCAATAATGCCCGTCCTTGCGCCGTGAAAACAGATACATCGACAGTTGCGTTTCACCGCGCAGGAAACGGGCTTTGATATTTTCTGCGTCGAACGTCTCTATAAACGCCGCCCGTTCCTCCGCTATCGGATAGTTCGCCGCCCGCAAGTTTATCAGCTCGGAATAAGGGCGAATCACCGAATCGGTACCGAACAAGTCTTTGCCCTGCATATCCTCGACCTTGTTACGGGTGAGGTTGGCGCGGAACATCGAAAGCGTCCGTTCGCCGGCGCGATAGAAATTGTCGCCTATGCTCATGTAAGTCGATTGGAGCCTCTGAGCGTAAACTTTAAGCGAAGTCACATCAAAGTAAGTGCAATAGACGTAGTGTTCACCGAAGTCGTCAATGAACGTGAAAGTCACATTGCACCAGACGATATTGCGCTTGGCGGTCACGTGGCGGATAGTTAAATTTTTGGTGCTGTCCTCCGAGGCGCGGCGGCGGAGCATTCGGCGCACGGCAAGGCGGTCGTCGGGGTGAGTGAAGATAACAACGCTGCGCCCGTTCAACAGCTTCATGACGTTACCGACGCTGCACTGCATAAGACGCGCGAAACTCTTAGACACGTACACGGCTTCAAAGCGTCCGTCGTTACGTTCGCGCAGGAGGAGATTCGCGCCTTCCATCTTACGAATCGTCTGCAGAAATTGATTCCGCGCAGATTCCTTGTCATAGGTCTTAGTCGAAACGTTTGCTTTGTCGGACGGCAAGGTATTGTTCATTTATCTGCCTCTCCTTCAAAAAATTTGGCGTCAAGACTCTTTCCGAATCTCGACGCCCATTATAGCAGGTATCGGCTTTTTGTGCGAACGTTTTTTCACATTGAACAGATTCGCTGCCGTATCAATGCCTCAAAGAAATACTTTGGTGAAGTACTCACGACCTAAGAGGTCGGAGCTTCCAAAATCAACGTGGTTGCGCTTATGCGTCTTATTTCCTCTCATACAGGCTTTAGTTTCCGCAATTCATCCCGCCACCTTCAAAGATGGGAGAATTCTTGCGCAAAGAGATTAAAAATTTATTTGTAAGCGATTCAGTAATTTTCGGCGGTAATCTCGAAGAAAGCGAGCGGGTGCTTGCAAACGGGGCAAAGGTCGGGGGCTTGCGTGCCGACGACGATGTGTCCGCAATTTCTGCACTCCCAAACTTGAACGCCCGCCTTTTTGAATACCTCTTGCATTTCGACGTTCTTCAAGAGCTTGCGATAACGCTCCTCGTGGTGCTTTTCAATCTTGGCGACGCCGCGGAATTGCTCCGCAAGTTCGGGGAAGCCCTCCTCGTCAGCCTCACGCGCCATCCGCGCATACATATCCGTCCACTCGAAGTTTTCGCCGTCAGCCGCGTGCAGAAGATTCTCCTCGACAGTGCCCAATTCGCCCAGAGCCTTGAACCAAAGCTTGGCGTGTTCCTTTTCGTTATCGGCGGTCTTGAGGAAAAGCGCAGCGATTTGCTCATAGCCGTTCTTTTTGGCGACGGACGCATAGTAGGTATATTTATTGCGCGCCTGCGATTCGCCCGCGAACGCCTCCCAAAGATTTTTCTCGGTCTTGGTGCCGGCGTAGGGATTTTTGGACGCGGGAGCCTCGACGACCTTTTCAAAATCGGTGGAGGGGTGCTTACACAGCGGACAAACGGCGGGAGGCTCGTCGCCCTCGTGCACGTAGCCGCAAATCCTGCAAATCCATTTGGTCTTGCCCGAAGCTTTGACGGCGGGTTTGGGCTTGATGTTCGCCTGATAGAAATTGTACGTCGCGGAGGGAACGTCGGAGAGCTTTTCCATGTCGACGACCTCGGCGATAAAAATGCTGTGCGTGTCAAGCTCCACCTGCTGAATGACGTTCGCGCTTATGTAGGAATTCGTGCCTTCGGTTACGGCAAGCGTGCCGTTGGCGGTGCGCTTTACCTTGTCGAAGTCGGCGAACTTGTTGACGTTCTTGCCGCTTTGGAAGCCGAAATGCTTAAACAGGTCAAAGGTTGCCGCCTCACTGATTATCGACACGGTGAATTTCTTCGTCTTGGCGATGATGTCGTGCGTGAAGTTGGATTTATTCACGGCGATAGAAATCCTGTCCTTAGTAATGGGCGCGGCGGTTACCTGCGTCACGGTGTTGATAATGCAGGCGTTATCCTTAGTGCCGTCGTTCGCGCTCAACACGAACAGCCCGTATTGGACGTTAAACAAAACTTTGCTGTCCATTAAAGTCACCTCTCCTAAAATTTTCTACATGGTATCAAAAAAAATCCTCCGTCGCAAGTTCATAAGGCAGAGGTTTATTTTTTTCGTTTCGTAAGCCGTTGCAGATGAATTTTTATTTGCCCATTGCTTGAAGGCACATATCACGAAAATGTTTCGCAAATCCACTATTCGGATTGAGCTCAATAGACTTATTGTAATCTTGAACAGCCCGCTCGTATTGCTGTAAATCGGAATAGAGACCACCTCGATTGTAGTAATATTTTGCATCATTCGGATTTTCTTTAATCTGTCGCGTGTACTCGTCAATTTTTTGTTTCAAATCTTCTTTACCATCCATAAGAATCATTCCCAAAATTTTTGCCGAAATTATATCAAAGCGGCTTAAACCAAATAATATCCCCGGCAAGGTCGCAGGGGATATTGTTTAGTTTACAAAATCTTCGACAGAAAGGCGCGGGTGCGTTCCTCTTTAGGATGCTCGAAAACTTCTTTGGGCTTGCCTTGTTCGACGATATAGCCGCCGTCGACGAACAATAAACGCGTGCCGACTTCGCGGGCGAATCCCATTTCGTGCGTGACGACTATCATGGTCATTCCGCGTTCGGCGAGGCGTTGCATAACGTCGAGGACTTCGCCGACCATTTCGGGATCCAATGCGCTCGTCGGCTCGTCGAAGAGCATAACTTTAGGTTGCATGGCAAGGGCGCGGGCTATGGCGACACGTTGTTGTTGCCCGCCCGATAATTGGTTCGGATAAGCCGACGCCTTATCGCCCAAGCCGACTCTGTCCAATAAGTCTTGCGCGGTCTGCTCGGCGCGTGAACGTTCAATCTTGCGAACCTTCATTGGCGCGAGGGTGATGTTGTCGATAACGGTCATGTGCGGGAAGAGGTTAAAGCGTTGAAAAACCATGCCGACTTCCTCGCGGACTTTGTTGATATTGGCGTCGCTGTCCATAGGAATTCCGTCGACGGTGATTGTGCCGCCCGTCGGCTCCTCCAAAAAATTTATGCAACGCAGGAGCGTCGACTTGCCTGAACCGCTCGGACCGATAATGACGACGACCTCGCCCTCGTCAATGTGCAGGTCAATGCCCTTTAGGACGTGCAGGTCGCCGAAAGATTTCTTTAAGCCCTTAATCTCAATCATGACGCGTCACCCTCAGCTGCCGAGGTTACCGACTTGATTAACCGACGTGTCAAGCATACTGTCCTGCGCCAAAACCGCCTTGGCGTTCGTCTCGTACATGCGATGATTGTGAATCAGCTCAACCATTTCCGTAACTATCGACGTATTGGACTTTTCCAAGGAACCTTGAAGGATTTCGCCGGACGCGGGGCGCGGTTGCATATTCGGATCCAAAAGGCGCGGCTGAACGTCCTGCCCGACCGCCTGCGCTTCGGGGTCATTGCCCTCATTATCCGCAACGAGGTAGTAAAGATTATCGCCCTGCTTTTGCGTGGCAAGCCGATTGCCAAACTCCACAAGCTGAATCTGCGCAAGGACTTGTTGCCCGTCCATATTGCCGCCCGCCTCAAGACGATTGGTCTGTTCGTTGAGCTGAACTTCATTGCCGGGGACGGAGACAGTACCGTTGCCCGTGACGATAACCCGCGAATCGGGGATGTTGGCGGGAATGCGAATCGGGTTGCCCTGCGTGTCGAGCAGATTGTAGCCGCGAATGTCTTGCAGGTAGCCCTCGGCATTTTTGAAAAAGGCACCGTTGCGGGTGTAGCGCACGCCGTCGGGCGTCTGAACCGCAAAGAAGCCGTCGCCCACAATCGCCAAATCGTAGGTGTTGCCCGTCGACTCAAGTGCGCCCTGTTCGTAATTGACGGCAATCTCGTCGATGTAGTCGCCCAAGCCCAGTTCGCCAATATTCGGGCGATAAAACGGGTCGGCGTTGAAACCCTTAATCTGCGTGACGTCCTCGCGGGAAGTGCCCAATTCAGCCAGCGAATTGAACGGAGCCACGCTCAAGCCGACAGTGCCGCCTTCCTCGAAGTCGTTGACGCGTTTAATCAGCAGGGTATGAAATTCCTTGTGAATGGTCACGTCGCGTTTGAAGCCCGTAGTATCGGCGTTGGCGATATTGTTGGCGATAACGTCGGTGCGTTTCTGCTCGCTAATCATGCCGGTCGCCGCCGTATAAAGTCCGCGCCACATTTACATATCACTCTCCCAATTTGAAATTTGTTATATGTCGTCGATGATGTTGCTGTGTTCAATCCGCCAATTTAAAAGAATTGTAACAGTCTCGTATCGTTTGCGTTTGAATGTGCTATTGTCTGAAGTAGCTCAGCCTTGTTTGGGATAACCGGCGGCAACCGCCACTTGAGCACCGTGAGCGAATATTTTATCGCAACCTTCGACTTTGAACAATTCAATAATTTTCCCGTTTGGAGTTTGAAGTTCGCCAATCTTTTCGGGTGGCTTGTCAATTACAACAGGTTTAGAAAATTTCGGAGGCGGCTTTGAACGTTCTTGCCGAATTTCCCAAGCCTTAGTTGAAACTTGCTCAGCAATTCCTTATTACATTTGTCGACATAAGGCAACGCCTCATTAAGCGACCAATCGGAAATTTCCTCGCTGTCACTACAGAAAGCTTCCGACAAATTCATATAATTCGCGAAGTTGAGTTGCTCCAATGAAAAAAATACGCCTTCTTTGGTGAAGTATAAGCAAAGATGAGTGTCGGTTGGAGCACATAAGTTGCTGAATGGTCGAACAGTCGCCCTAAGGTTTGATTTAATTCTTTCAGGTGCAGTCGCGGAGGAATATTTCGGCAGATTGGAAGTCAGAATATCGCTCAATGCCTTAATCGTGTTATCAAGGCAGGACAGCGGCAGATTATCAGTACGGTTACCCATTACCGCCATGCAAAGTTCATCGTAATGTTCTTCGCAAAATGCTTCAATAGCGACTTCAAGCTTTCTTTCGCCAATAAAGTTGCCGATTCATCGTCGCCGATAACAGGCTCATTGCGGTCAATCGCCCGCAATCTTTCCAGGTCTTTTTTGCTTATGTCATAAACGCTGCAAAATTGCTTTTGATGATAAAAACGCATAAGACCGATTTTGGTCTCTTGGTCGAAGGGAAATTCTTTGCAGTCAATGAATCGCTTATGTTCAAGTTCAAGCCATTTGGCGGAGGCTTTTGCTCCGCAAAGCATGCCGACAAGTATTTTGCCGTTTTCGGGATTAACAATCCACAATTCAAGCGGCAAACCTTTTTTGGAGAGAAAATTTTTTATAAGTCTCGATTTTAACGACGGGGAAGGGATAGCAAGGATATTGCCCGTAAGCATAAGGCATGACACGCCAAACCTTGACCTCAACGTAGCGTGCGATGAAAGACGAGCCTGCTTTGGGCACAGCAAGAAAATTGACCAAAGCCTTGGTGTTATCGTCGGGGCGCGCGACTATTGCTCCCAAATCCTCCAAGAACTTTTTTACAATTTCCTCGCCTGGTGCTCCCGCTTTAGCTTCGAATGAATTGCATCATAACCCATCTTTAGTCTCCCGCAAAATATTGGTTACATATTACGCAGAATCATAGCGTCAAAGAAACTCAAAGTCAATCTGCGCAGGATTTTAAGGCTTTGCACAGAATTTTTCAAGAAAATTTTGGCGGGAGGTTGTAACATGACAGATGAACGATTGATAGTCGCGCTGGACTTCCACACGTTTGACGACGTTAAAAATTTGGTCGGCGCACTCGGCGACAGCGTGAACTTTTACAAGGTCGGCATGGAACTTTTTTACAGCGTGGGCGCGGGCGTCGTCGAATGGCTCAAAGCTCAGGATAAGAAAGTTTTCCTCGACCTCAAGCTCCACGACATACCCAATACAGTTGCGGGCGGCTTGTGTTCGCTTATGGGCTTGGGCGCGGACATTCTGAACGTGCACGCGGCGGGCGGCTTAACAATGATGCGGACGGCGGCGGACGCGCTAACCAAGGAAGCAAATCTGCGCGGCGTCGCACGCCCGAAGTTGATAGCGATAACGGTATTGACCAGCATAGGTCAGGCGGAGTGGTACGGCGCATTGTCAATCGCGGAACAAGTCGTCCGATTTGCAAAGCAGGCTAAAGACGCGGGCTTGGACGGCGTGGTAGCGTCACCGCAGGAGGCAAAGCTGATTCGCGAGGCTTGCGGCAAAGACTTCCTAATCGTGACGCCGGGCATACGACCTGCGGGAGCCGACATCAACGACCAGAGCCGAATCGCCACGCCCAGAGCGGCACTCCAAAACGGCGCGACACATTTGGTTATCGGCAGACCGATTCGGGCGGCTAAAAATCCGCGCAAGGCGGCTTTAAAAATTTTGGAGGAAATCGACGGATTATAAAACATAAAAGTTTTGCGCCTGTAATAAGCAGAGCCATTGCGAAATACGGCTGGGACGCCTTCGACAAAACTGTATTGGAATTTTGTCCCGTAGAAGAGCTTGACGAGAAAGAAATTTATTACATCGCCGAACTTAAGCCGGAATATAACCTGTCTAAAGGCGGCGACAGTCCTAAAGGTTACAAACATTCTCCTGAAACAAAAGAACTCCTTAAACAACTTGCTAAAAAACAATGGGCAGACGAAGAGCGATTAAAGCTCATAAAAAAGCCGATAATTTGCATTGATACCGGAAAAATTTTTGACTCGGTGAAAAGTGCCGCCGCCAGCGTTGGCGTTACTCATTCCGCTATTTCGGCTGTTTTAAACGGCAGAGTGAAAACGGCGGGCGGTTATCGCTGGAACTATCTGAACCAGGACGATAAGCCATCCGAAGAAACCGGCAAAAAAAGGGAAAGCCAATCGCGGCAGAAAGCAAAGTGCTGAAGCGGTAAAAAAGCGCATAGCTCATTGGAAAGGACAGAAGCGCAAAAACTATAATAGTTACAAACCGGTAGTTTGCGTAGAGACCGGCGAAATTTTTAAATCCGTAAAAATCGCCGCTGAATCCGTCGGAGTTCATCAAAGTTTTCTTTCCAAAGTTTTACACGGCAAGAAAAAGACGGCGGGCGGCTATCATTGGAAATTTGCTAAGGAGGTTTTTTACATGACAGAGAAAGAAGTTTACGACTTACTTGTTGAGACGGGCGCGATTATGACCGGGCACTTCGCTCTGACGGCAGGCGATCACTCGGCGCACTACGTCGAGAAATTTAACGTGCTCCAGCACCCTGCCTATACTGCCAGACTTTGCCGCGCAATCGCCGAACACTTCAAGGACGCGCAGATTGAGACGGTCGTCGGTCCCGCGACGGGCGGAATTATTTTGGCGCACGAGACCGGCAAGGAACTCGGCACGCGGGCAATCTTTACCGAGCGCGTCGAAGGCAAAATGACTTTCCGCAGAGGCTTCACGCTCCGCGAGGGCGAACGCGTCTTGATTGTCGAGGACATCGTTACGACGGGCGGCTCCGTGCGCGAGGTTATCGACGTGGTTAAGCAATTCGGCGGCGTCCCCGTGGCGGTTGCCATGCTCGTCGACAGGTCGGGCGGCAAAGTCAATTTCGGCGACGTGCCGAGTTTCGCGCTGTTGCACATGGACGTTAAGACTTACAAGCCCGACGATTGTCCGCTGTGCAAGGAAGGCGTCCCGCTTACCAAACGCGGCTCCACGGGCAAAAAATAAATGCTTAAGACTTTGACGGTTGAAAATTTCGCGCTGATTGAAAATGTCACGGTCGAATTCGGCGAGGGCTTGAACATCTTGACGGGCGAGACTGGCGCGGGCAAATCAATCCTGATTGACGCATTGGGCGCGGCGTTGGGCAATCGCGTCGGGGTCAATCGGATTCGCAAGGGTGCTGACAATCTGCGTGTTTTTGCCGAGTTTTCCGACGGCTTGACGTTGGAGCGGACGGTTTCGCGTTCGGCAAAGAATTCAATCACGGCGAACGGCGAGCAACTGACTTTGGCGCGACTTAAAAAAATCTGCGCGGACTTGGTCGACGTGCACGGGCAAAATAAAAATTTGGAGCTTCTGCGCGAGGAGAAAATTTATTCGCTGATAGAGGACGCCGCCATAACCGAGACCGCCGAGGAGTTCAAGCGGTTGCATCGCACGCTGACGGCGCAACGGCGGGCTTTACAGGAAAAGCTTCGGACGCGGGCGGACAGTCTTCAGCGATTGGATTTTTTGCGTTGGCAGGAAAAGGAAATAGCTTCGGCGCGACTCAAGCCCGACGAGGACGAGGAACTTGCCGCCGAGATTCGTAAGCTGTCGCACGCCGAGAAAATCGCCGAGCACGTCATGGAGTCCGCGCAGATTCTAAACGACGGCGACTTTGACGTATTGTCCGCCTTGTCCCGCGTGATTAAAAATTTGGACGGCGTGGCGCGTTACGATAACAAGCTTGACGGAGCGCGGGCATTGTTGGAGGAGGCGGAAATAAATCTGCGCGAAGCTTACGAGGAAATACGCGACTACGGCGGGAGCTTTGAATTTTCGCCCGAACGATTGGAGGAACTTCATGCGCGGGCGGACGTGATTTATAAGCTCAAGCAAAAATACGGCGCGACGGTCAACGAGATATTGCAACGCCTTACGACAATCCGGGCGGAGATAGCGGCGGCGGAGAATTTCGATTCTGACGTCGAGGAGCTTAAGCGGGCGGTCGCCGAGGCGGAACGTCAAACTTCAATCTGCGCGGAAAAACTGTTGCAACTGCGGCAAGCGTCGGCGCAAACTTTAAGCGCGGCGATAGAGGCGGAAATACGGCGGCTGGGCATGACGCGTGCGCGATTTCAAATCGTGGTGGAGCGGACAGAAAAATTCACGTCGCGGGGCGGCGACACGGCTGACATAAAATTTTCGGCGAACGCGGGCGAGGAAATGTTATCGCTGTCACAAGTGGCGTCGGGCGGCGAGCTGTCACGAATCGCGTTGGCGGTAAAGACGGTCGCGGACTCTTCGGCGGCAACGATGGTTTTCGACGAGATAGACGCGGGGCTTGGCGGCGTCACGGCGCGGACGGTCGCGGAGGCGGTCGCCAAAATATCACGCGGGCGGCAAGTCCTTTGCATAACGCATTTGCCGCAAATCGCGAGCATGGCGGACGTCCACTTGCAAATAACCAAGGCGGAAGTCGACGGGCGCACGGTCACCAAAGTTCGACGGCTGGAAGGCGAGGAGCGCGTCAAAGAAATTGCGCGCATGGCGTCGGGTAACGAATCGCCCGCCTCAATCAAAAATGCCCGCGAAATGCTTTCCGCCAAAAATTTTCCGAGGTGAATTTTTATGCGCATGTACGACATCATCGAGACCAAAAAGCGCAACGGGGTTTTGTCCGACGCCGAGATTAAATTCGCGATTGGCGGCTTTGTCGACGGGCAAATCCCCGATTATCAAATGGCGGCGTTGCTCATGGCGATTTGGTTCAACGGCATGGACGCCCGCGAAATTACGACGCTCACGACCGCAATGGCGCATTCGGGCGATATGATTGACTTGTCGGCGATTGACGGCAAAAAAATCGATAAGCACTCGACGGGCGGCGTCGGCGATAAAACTACGCTGATTGTCGCGCCGATTGTGGCGGCGTGCGGCGGCAAGGTCGCCAAGATGAGCGGACGCGGACTGGGGCACACGGGCGGCACCGTCGATAAGCTCGAATCAATCCCCGGCTATCGCACCGTGCTGACGCGGCAAGAATTCTTCGACACCGTAAACAAGTGCGGCTTAAGCCTAATCGGGCAGAGCGGCAACCTCGCGCCCGCCGATAAGAAACTCTACGCCCTGCGCGACGTGACCGCCACCGTCGACAGCATTCCGCTGATTGCCTCGTCCATTATGAGCAAGAAACTCGCGGCGGGCAACGATTGCATTCTCCTCGACGTGAAGACCGGCAGCGGTGCTTTCATGAAAACGCTCGACGCCGCCATTGAACTCGCCAAAACGATGGTTGCCATAGGCGAAGGCGCGGGGCGGCGGACTGTCGCGCTGATTACCGACATGGATACGCCGCTCGGCTTCAATATCGGCAATGCTTTGGAGGTCGTCGAATCAATGGAAGTCCTCAAAGGGCGCGGAGCCGACGATTTAACCGCCGTGTCTTTGGAGCTGGCGGCGAATATGCTTTACCTCGCCGATAAGGGTTCGCTCGAAGACTGCCGACGCCTCGCCAAACGCGCCATTGCCGACGGTACCGCCTTTGAAACTTTCTGCGCCATGGTTAAGGCTCAAGGCGGCGACGATTCTGTTCTGCGCGATTATGACAAATTCCCGAAGGCTCCCCGCAAGCGCGAAGTCCGCGCCGTTGCCGACGGTTTTATCGCCAAGACGAACGCCGAGGCGATTGGCAAGACCGCCGTGATTTTGGGCGCGGGGCGCGAAACCAAGGAAAGTTCAATCGACTGCACGGCGGGGCTTGTCATGCACAAAAAGCTCGGCGACACGGTTAAGGCGGGCGACAGCCTCGCGACGCTTTATGCCGCCAATGACGCTTTGCTCGACTCCGCGCAGATTTGCTACTCCGCCGCCGTTGCGATAAGTGCCGTCAAACCCGTCACGCCGCCGCTGATTTATGCCCGCGTCACGCTTAATCAAATTGACAGATTCCGCTTTTGAGCGCGAGGATAGAGGGCTTGTTCACACGGCAAAAAGAATTTAATTTTCAGGTTGCGTTCAGAAAAAGTTTGTGGCAAAATAAATCGCGAGGGGAGGCGTTCAAGTATGGACGTGATTGCATTGGTGGGACCGAGCGGCACGGGCAAAAGTCATCGCGCCTTGCAAGTGGCTCGCGAACACAGAGCCGACGCCATTATCGACGACGGCATTTTGATTAAAGACGGGCACATCATAGCGGGCGAATCAGCCAAGACGGAAAAAAGCAAAATCATGGCGGTACGGCGAGCGATTTTCGTCCTGCCCGGTCACGCCGAGGAAGTTCGCGAAGCTGTCCAACGCATTCAACCGCACAGAATTTTGGTTATCGGCACGTCAGAAAATATGGTGCACAAAATCGCCAAGACGCTCAAGCTCCCGTCGATTCAGCTGATTATCCGCATAGAGGACATTGCGTCACGGGCGGAAATAGAAACGGCGCAATTCCACCGACTCAAGGAGGGCAAGCATATTATCCCCGTGCCGACGATTGAACTCAAGCCGCATTTTTCGGGCTACCTGGTTAATCCTTTACAGTCTATTTTCAAACAATCGAACGTAAGGCGGCGTAAGCTCGGCGAAAAATCAATCGTGCGCCCCGTGTTCAGCTACTACGGCAAGCTGGTTATCGACGACAAAGTTATCCTGTCTATCGTCGAACGAATCATCAAGGCGCGGGAGTTCGTCAAGAGTTTGGGCGGCATAACGGTTAAGCACCTGCTCCACGGCGACGAGGAACGCGGCTTAACAATTTCCTGCGAAGTCGTCCTGAGCTACGGCAACCACATTCCGACGCTGATTCGCCAGACGCAAGGCTATATTCGCGAGGCAATCGAATTCACGACGGGTATGCTCGTTCACGCCGTCGATATTAACGTTCGCGCCCTCTACGTTGAGCAAAAGGTGCGCCGCTTGCTGTAAACACGATTCGCTTAATCGACTCGGACTTAACGGTTCGAGTTTTTTTTTTGCCAACCTGAAAATATCGCACTTCGTCTCTCAAGAATCTCAGTTCATAAATCTGCGGCAACAGCTTAGCCGACAGCTCCGCCAAGTTCACCGATTTGCCCAAAGCCATGCGGATTTGATACCGGCCCGCGACGAGGACGGCTTGAACCTGCGCGGAAAGCTTTCGCCCTTTAAGCCACGTCGCCGCGAATCGGTCTTCCGTTGCCGTTTCAAGTTGCAGTCGTATTTCGGGCGAGGAGCATTCCCAACTTCGCACCTCCGCCAACGTGAACGGGTAAAAATTGTTCGGCTTCCGATAAATCGTGCCCTCGTATTCCACATTGCGCAAGCTAACCGTTTGATTCGACGGCGCAAATAAACTCCAAATTACCGCGTCCGATATGAATTCGGGCGGTAATTTTTTTGTCGGCTGAAGGAATCGGTCTTTGTTGTTCAGCCACGTCACCTTGGGCAATTTTCGCACCATGTGAATTATCATGCACTGCGCGAAATTTTCGGGCGTCAACGACATGCCGTGCCCGCTCACTTAAGGTCCCGATAATAACGCCGTCCAATTTTGCTGATATAAATCGTTGCTCTTGCACATAAAGCCCGCCAAAAAGTCCTCCGCAATCAAATCGCACCGAACTTTATTTTTATAGCCGACGTTCAAGCCGACGGACATTGGCGGGAATTTTTTAATCCCGGGCGGTCGTTCAACCCACTTGTTCAGCGACTCTTCGCGACGTGAGGCAAAAAAGATTTTTTCGGCAAATTTCTCAAGCCGCTCGTTGTACATGTCCAAGGAAATGTTTTGCGCCGCGTTTTTTCCGCGCAAGTTCCAAACCAAAAAGCCGACAGGGAATTGCCCGATGCAACCGCTGAAATTTTTGGAGCTGAACATAAAGCCGCGCTCAAATTCGGGGGGAAAAGTATTTTTTGCGAAAATCCTCGTCATTGACCGTCGTGATATATCGCAACGAGGAAAACATGCCCGACCACGCCGAACGCTCCTTGAATTCGCGGCTGATTCTATAGAGAAATTGAATATACAACTCGCGGCTTGATTCGCGGAAGCCTTCGGTCGCCATCAAACTTTTTATCGCGGTATCGGAAACGCCGTTCCTGTAATTTTGTTTCGTGGAATCGTTCGCCGTGACGTAGGGCGGATTTATGAAAATAATCCATTTGATATTGGGATTGGCTAAGTCTCCGCGCAGATTGGCGGGCAATTTGTCGGCTGCGTCATTCAGATAATCGTATTGGAAGACGGTCGCGTCGGGGAAAATCTTGCGGCAATAATCGGCGTCGTCTTGAATCAGCGTGGAAATATAACAGTACTTCAAAACTGCGGCGGGCAAAGCGAATTCCAAATTGCCTGTACCCGCCGCCATATCCCAAAGCCTGAATTTGCCCGACTTCCACCATTCGCCGACGGTGCGCGTAAGATACTCGACGGCTTTGCCGGCAAAAGCAAGCGGCGTAAAGAATTCGCCCGTGAATCGGCGCAAGCTTATTTCCGACATCCTATCGAATCGCAATGACGGCGCGAGGATTAACGACTTTATCGTAAACGCTCCAAAAGCGTCGATTTGCCCTGCTCAATTTCGGTGATAAAGTACTCGGAGGCTTTGCGCCCGTTTTCAACCGCCGCGCCGAACATCCTCTGCCAAAGCTTAAACACGTCGTAGAAATTATTTTCGTTAATCTCCTTGCGCTCGAAAAGGTTCAACTGTTCGACGAGGTTGCGCCTAATCAGTTCGATAAAATTCTGTTCCTCAGCAGAAAAATCGTAAACGTGAGCCGCGCAGATTATTTCGGAGGCGGCAAGGTCGGCGACCGGCTTTTTACACGGCACGGAAGGAGCCAAATCCCAATCGTAGGTTTTGCGTTTGATGAAGGCGGAAAAGTTGGCGGCGGGGAAAAAAATCGCCGCGCCCCGCGTGACGACGCAAATATTTTTGGAGGGCGGGCGTGTATCGGAACCGTATTTGAGGCGGCGGATATATTAAAGCGTCTGCGCAATGCAAGCCGCCCGCATTTGGACGTTCGCAAGCGGCGCGTCAAGCTTGAATTCAAACAGAATCTGCGCGGTGTACAGGTCGATATAATTTTTGGTGCTTAGCTTGATACGGAAGAACTTGGCAAAGAAATTCTTAAGCTCCTCCTCGGTCGAAGCATCGGCTAAAGTTTGAGCTAAGGACATCAACATCACCTCGGCAAAAAAAAAATTGGGGTGGAAGCCGCCCCTCAAAGCTCGTTATCGGATAAATCCAGCCGCCGTCGCTCTATACTTTCCATGACGCGCAAATCCCGCTCCGGATTAAAATTCACGTCGTAATAATCGGCGTCGGAACCTTCAGCGTATTCGTAAGCCAACCGCTCAAAATGCCGCTTGCTGACCTTAAAGCCGAGATTGTCGCGCATGACATCGCCGAGGCGTTCGGCATTGGGAATCAGATAGCTTACCTCGTCGATATACTGAAGCCAGCCGGGAACGACGCCGGTTTTGATGTTGCCATTAGCCTCCGCGCTTTTGAGTGAGCCCGCCGCCGCAAGCATTTCGCTCGAAGTCAAATCTGTATCAATCGCCTTGACCGCCACGCTCAAAAGTTCGGGAATTTTAATCAGCATTGACGGTTCGCTAAGTTTATCCGCGCAGGCACGCATAAAGGCTTGTTGACGCCGCACGCGTCCGACATCGCCCTCCGAATCGCGGAAGCGCACGAATTGAATCGCAGTATCACCGTCGAGGTGTCGCCTGCCCTGCTTAAGGTCGATAATCAGCCCGCCGTCGTCGTCCCACGGGTCTTCGTAATACATATCGCGCTCAACGTAAACCTCCACGCCGCCCATAGCGTCAATCACCTCGGCGAAACGCGCCTTGTTTATCGCAACGTAGTGATCTATCTCAATGCCGAGGAAATCCTCGACGGTTTCGCGAGCCAATTTCGCGCCGCCGTAAGCGTAAGCCGCATTGATTTTTTTGTAGCCGTGACGTTCGATATAAACCATGGTATCACGCGGAATTGTCAGCAGAGACGCCTTTTCCTTCGACAGGCTCAGCACCATTAGCGTATCGGAGCGTCCCACGTCGTCCTTGCGTTCGTCTATGCCCATGAGCATTATCGTTGTCGGCTTTTTGAAGGTCGGCAAGACGGTTTCGGATTTGAAATTCGCCGCCAAGTCGTCTTTGAGCCGCACGAAGTCCGAATTAAAAACCGTATGCGCCAATATCCCCGCGATTATGAATAAAATGATTATGAATGACCAAAATAATTTCCGATTGCGCATTTTGCTTGTAAACTCGCGCCGTCTTTCCTCCAAACGTTCGCGCATAATTGTCACCTCCCCTCAATCAAAATCTAAGGGAAGTTTTGAGCTTTGTCAAGTCAATATCGGTTTTAATTTCGGGGTGCTTGCGGAGGAAAAATTGTTCGGCTTCGGGGGCGGCGGTGAAATTGACGAGGCGACCGACCTTGGCGAAACATTTGCGGACGGGCTTGCCGATATTCGGGTCGTTAATGGTGAGGCACGCCTTGGAGACAACGGGCTCTCTGCCGCGATTCGCGATAAAATTCAAATGCAACTCAACTTGCGGCTCGTCCTCGCCGCTTGAATAAAAAACGCCCAAAGTTTTGTCGGCGTAGGGATTGAGCACGTTGAAAAGAATATCCATGAGCATGGACAAATCCGTCCGCTTTGGATTGAATTCGATTTCGACGGCGGCGACATTTTCAAGCGTCTGCGGTTCGGGATTAACGTAGCTGTGAACGTTTTTTGCGTAGACGGATCCGATTAAAACACCGGTGACACCGGGCAAATCGGCAAAAATCTCTTGCAGTTCGCGAACATTGCCCCCGCTGAAATAAATCTTTTTGGTGTACATAATTTTATCCTCCACATTTCGGTTGTGAAGATTATACAACGTTGCCCTGCCCTTTGACAACGAAAAAGCCCGCCCCATTTCGGAGCGAGCCGGATAAAATTTATCGTTTGCTACTTACAAGTCGAATTGTTCCTTATAATAATCTCTCAGCTTTTCCGTTTTTTGGCGCAACTCATTTTGAAAATTTCGCGCCCGATAATCTAAATCACTAACGAGTTCCAATCTATCGTCAATATTCATCGTCTTGTTTTCCTCTTTATTAAAATTTCGTTTAAGCTGTCACGGCGCAAGATACTTTAATTTACGCAACGAATGATGTCCGCTTTCGCGAGCGTCGACAGGTCGTCGGGGATTTTTTGCATGTTCATGATTCTAAGGCAATGCATTGCTCAAAAATATTTCGCATGGCGCGGGCGTTGCCGAAATGTTCATCGCTGTGCGCGGTCAACTTTTTAATAAAATCTCTGAGAATCTGCGCGGCTTCGGCGTCGTTGGCGAGGGAATATGCCTCGTCAATGAAAAGCACGCCGCCGACCGCTTGGCGAACAATCTCCTCCGTCTTTAGGGCAGTTTGACCGAGATAACCTGCGACCATTCCCGCACGATTTGTCTCGATTAAGTGTCCTTTCGACAGATAGCCCGGCTCAAATAAAATTTTCGACATGAGACGGGCGACTGTCGTCTTTTTTGACATTAACCAAACCAATCAGCGAATTTAATTCATCGAGATACTTTTTTAGCTTGTCCGATTCAAGATTGAAATTTTCGCGGAGCGCGGAATTTAATTTATGTCCGTCGCGCCATTCGCCCGAATAAATCATGCCGCCCGATTCGTCGTAAAGCGTGCCCTTGCCGTGATATTTTCCGTTCGCCCACATGCCCTCATATTGCAAATTGCCGCTTTGATATTGCCCCCGCTGAAATAAAATTTCTCAGTGTGCAAGTTCAAATCTCCTTAAGGCGGGAAAATAATTCGCGTCGTGCGTGATGATAATCAGCGTGCGATTTTTTTGCGACGCGAGCAGATTTTTAATCAGAGCCTCCGCGCAGGTTTTATCCAAGCCCGCCGTCGGTTCGTCGAGGATTAAAATATCGGCGTCCTTAGCCAGAGCCAATGCCGTTTGCAAGCGATTGCGTTCGCCGCCCGAAAGATTTGCGCCGTCCTCGCCGATTGGCGCGTCAATGTCGAAGCCGTCAAGCCCGCAGATTTTCAGCACGGATAAAATTTCTTCGTCGGAAATATTTTCGTGGAGCATTTGGAAGTTGTGGCGAATCGACGCGGAAAAAATCCAGTTCGTGAACGTAGACGCGGCAATCGTCCCGCCAACCGCCACGGTACCGCTATCGGGCGTGAAAAGTTTCGTCAGCAGGTAAAGCAACGTCGTCTTACCCGCGCCACTTTCGCCGACAATCGTCACGTGTTCGCCGCGTTCAAGCGTGAGGCTTAAATTTTCAAAAACAGGCTTATCGTAGCCGAAGCCGAGATTTTTAATTTCGACGGCGTGATTGGTCGCTTGAATCTGCGCGGAGTCGGGATTTTTATCGTCGGGAAGTTTCACGGCGCGAATTTTTTTCAAGGAGCGGACGGCGTTCGGGATTTGAGCAAAAATTTCGAGCGTCGCCAAGAAAATCAGGCTCCAAACAGTCAAGGCGATTGTATCGGCAACGGCGGCGACTTTCGATAAAATAAAAAAAAATCCTGCCGCGTTGAGGATTTTAAACGCCGTGTCGAAATTGATTTGGCGCGTGGTGAGCTTGAAATTGTCCTCGCCGAAATTTTGAGCGGCTTTATCGAGGATTTTAATCGCGGGTTTCGAGCCGAAAATATTTAATTCGTCGCGCCCGTCGTTGAAGTCGAGGATTTTCGAGCGATAATCCGAATCGTCGGCGATTTTATTTTCAATCTGCACGGCTAAAATTAAATTCGCGACAAAAATTATCGGCAACAGCGGTTCGCACAAAAAATATGTCAGCAAGCCCGTCACGAGCGCGGCGGTCGACAGCGGCAAGACTACACGCGGCAGAAAGTCTTTGAGCACATCGGCGGAGACAGTTAAGTCGCGTAAAAGTGCGCCCTCGTGCGAACGTCCCGACTTGAGCGGGAGGATATTGGCAGCGCGTCGATAAAGTTTTCCGCGCAGATTATCCAAGAATTTGAAGATTATTTTATGCGATATGAATCGGTCGGCGTAGCGTAGCGCGGCGCGTGAAATGCCCGCCGTCCTCACCAGCGTTATCCCCATTGACAGCGCACTCAGCGGCAGTTGCAACGCGGCGGAAGCTATCAGCCACGCGGCAGACGCCATAAGGAGCAATTCGCTCAAGGCGGCGGAGATATGCGCTAAAATCGCCGGCAAAAATCGTTTCAAGCTCATGAAATCACCTTCCGAGTCGAAAATTATTCGCTAACGTCAAAAAATCCTGCCGTATCGATTGGCAAAAAATTTTTCATAACGTGTAACAAAACTTGACAAATCTTTCTGCTAAAATTGTCGCGAAGTGATTTTATGGGCGAAATTGAGATTGAGGGCTTGATAATCGAATGGGACGACAACAAAGCAGAAGCAAATTATAGGAAACACGGAATAAGATTCAGAGTAGCGGCGCGAATTTTTCTTGACGATAACAGAATTGATACTTATGATGAACTGCACAGCGACAACGAGGACAGATGGAAAGTTATTGGCAAGGTGCGAGATATTCCGGCAGTGATTTACACCGAACGCGGCGAAAAGTACAGAATTATTTCGGCTCGATACGCGACCAAAGAAGAGGAGGACGAATATTATGGGCAGTATCCGAATTTATAAGGGAATGCCACCATTGACGGAAGAAGAGATTGCTGAACTTGACAGAAACAAACCAAAATCCGACGACGAAATTGATTTCAGCGATATTTCTCGCATGACCAAGGAAGAATTGTCAAAATTTAAGCCTGCGCGACTCCGTAAACAAAAACAAAATATCGCAAGCTGAAAAAAGCCCTTCGGCAAACGTGTCGGAGGGTTTTTCGTTAGTCGAGCGTGACTTTTCCGAGCTTGCCTGCGCGGAATTCGCTCAAGACAAGTCGCAGAGCCTTATCGGTGTCGACGACGCCGCCCTTGCGAATACAGCCGCGCTTTAATCCGATTTGATTCAAAAGTTCGTGCCCGTCAGTCGAAATTTGAATTTTGTAGCGTTCAATCAAACCGTCGGGGAATTTGGCGGCGAGCGTCTCCAAAAGTTTGCAGACGGTCGGCTCCAAGTCGTGAATTTCGTCGCTTATCGCGTAAGTCCACGACAATTTGAGCGCGACGTCGGCGTCATCGAATTTCGGATAGAGAATGCCGGGCGTGTCGAGGAGGTCAAGCCCGTCGGCGATTTTAATCCACTGCTTGGCGCGAGTGACGCCGGGGCGATTCTCAATCTTAACGTGATTCATGCCGGCAAGCCGATTTATCAGCGAGGATTTGCCGACGTTCGGTATACCGACAATCATGGCGCGGGCGGCGCGAGGCTTTGCTCCGTGCTTGGCGAGCTTATGAGTTTTGGCTTCGGCTAAAAGTTTTGCTTGAGCGATAAGGTTTTTAATGCCGGTGCCCTTCACGGCGTCGACGGCGACGGTCGGGGCAATTTCGCGGAATTTCTTCAGCCAAACGTCGACGTTGGCGGCGAGGTCAGCCTTATTCAGCACAATCAGGCGCGGCTTGCCTTGAATAATTTCGCGGAGCATGGGATTTTGACTGCTAAGCGGGATTCGAGCGTCCAAGAGTTCGATAACGAGGTCGACGAGCTTTAAATTTTCTTGAATCAATCGTTCCGCCTTTTTCATGTGTCCGGGGAACCATTGCAAAGTTTCCATGTCAAATCGTCACCTTATCCTTGAGCGTGTCGAATTTTTTATCGCCGATACCGCGCACGTTTTTGAGTTCGTCGACGGATTTAAAGCCGCCGTTTTGTTCGCGATAGTCGATAATGCGTTGTGCCATTGCGGAGCCGATACCCTTAAGTGTGGCAAGTTCGTTGATGTCGGCGGTGTTTATGTTGATGCGGTCAGAGTCGGCGGAAATGCTTTGCGACATTAGGGAAATTTCCTTGGCGGGAATGCGAACGTGTTGCCCGTCGGTGAGCGGCGCGGAAAGATTGACGGCGTCGGCGTCCGCCAAATCGGTTAAGCCGCCCGCCAAATTCACGGCGTCGACGAGGCGCAAGTTGCCGTTGTCTTCAAGCTCCACGACGGAAATATCTTTGACTTGCCCCGAAACGTAGACGGAAATTTTCTTGAGGGGCGTAGGAGGCGGTTCAAGTGGCGGCGTATCGTCCTCGGACAGTCCGATTAAAAACAACGCGGCAAGCGTTATCATTGAGACGACGCCGAAGCCGATTAGGAATTTTTTCTTAGACATCGTAAGCGACGGGCGTCACGTCGAAAATCGGTTCGAGGGCTTTCATTTCGTCGAGAACGCCTTGCTCAATGGGATTGTCGACGGTCAAAACCATGAGGTTGCGCCCTTCAATCTCCGCCTTGCCGACCTGCATGCTGGAAATATTTATGTTGTGCTTGGCGAGGAGCATGCCGACCGAGCCGATAACGCCGGGGCGATTGATATGCGGGCAAATCAAAATTCTGGAGTGCGGGTCAACGTCGACGCGGAAACCGTTAATCGAGACGATACGCCCCTCGTTGCCAAAGAGCGTTCCCGTCACGATATTGCCGTTCGCCGAAACCGTCACTAGGTTTGCGAAGTCGCGAGAAATGCCCGATTTAATTTCGGAAAGGTGAATGCCGCGCTCCGCCGCCAAAATGTTCGCGTTGACGAGGTTGACGTGCTCCAACGCGGCACTCAACATGCCCTTAAGCACGGCGGTCGAAATCAAGCTCGTGTTCATGTCGGCGATTTTGCCGTTGACTTTGACTTGAACGCTGGAAATCGGCTCTCTGCTCATGCCGGTAACGGTACGCCCGAGACGTTCGCCGAGGTCGAGATAAGGCGCGAGCTTTTCGAGGACGTGACCGGGAATGTGCGGCAAGTTGACTGCCGACGCGACAGGGCGATTGTTCAGCGCGTCGATAATGCCGCCGGCAACGTCAACCGAAACGCCGATTTGCGCCTCAATCGTCGAGGCTCCGAGGTGCGGCGTCAAAATGATATTCGGCAAAGTCCTGAGCGGCGAATCTTCAGCAAGCGGCTCGTTTTCAAAAACGTCGATAGCCGCGCCCGCAATGAGGTTTTCCTTGAGAGCCGTCGCCAAATCAGACTCGTTGATAATGCCGCCGCGAGCGCAGTTAATCAGCCGAACGGTCGGCTTCATCGTGCGCATTTGCGCGAGGGTAATCATGTTGCGGGTCTTGTTGGTAAGCGGCATGTGCACGGTAATGAAGTCGGCAGTCTTAAAGAGTTCGTCGAGCTCCACCATGCGAACGCCGAGGGTTTTGGCGCGTTCCTCGCTTACAAACGGGTCATAAGCGATAACGTTCATGTCGAAGGATTGAGCGCGTTTGGCGACGCCCGCGCCGATTTTGCCCAGCCCGATAATCGCCAAGATTTTATTGCGCAGCTCCACGCCGACGAATTTTTTCCTGTCCCACTTGCCGGCGTGCATGGTCTGATTGGCTTGCGGGATATTGCGGCTGACGGCAAGCATCATGGCGAAGGTATGCTCGGTGGCGGCAATCGTGTTGCCGTCGGGCGAATTGATAACGATAATGCCGCGTTCCGTCGCCGCCTGCACGTCTATGTTGTCGACGCCCACGCCCGCTCGACCGATTATCTTAAGATTCGCGGCGCGTTCCAAAACATCAGCCGTAACCTTGGACGCCGAACGAACTATCAGCGCGTCGAACTTCGGGATTATCTCCAAAAGCTCCTCGTGCGAAATTTTATCGCGAACTTCCACGTCGAACGTCTTCCTGAGTTGCTCTATACCTTCGTTGGCTATGCCGTCTGCCGCCAAAATATGATACATGACGAATCGTCCTCCTTAGTGCAATGTAACCGCGTCGATAAACGCAAGCATTATAGCATGACAGTCAATTTTTGCAACAAATGGCAATATAAAAGCACCCGTCGAAAAACGAGTGCCGGTTGTTTTGCGTTAAGTCTTAACGGTAGGATTTTTGGTAAATCTTGAGCATGTCGTCATCGCTGAGGGCAACGGGGTCGAATTGCAGGAGGAAGCCCATGGCGTCGCGGGTGTTTTGAACCATTTTCGGGAACTCTTCGGGCTTAATGCCGTAGTCGCTCATCTTGAGGTTGTCCACTCCGCAAGCCGCCTGCATTTCCTTAAGCGCGTCGATAAAGTCTTCGGGCTTATCAGCATTGACTTTGCCCATAGCCCGCGCCATGTCGATAAATTTCTCGTCGCAAGCGTGTTTTTCCACGAAGTGACCGAAGTAAGCAAGCGAAATCATAATCAAGCCCGCGCCGTGCGGCAATTCGGGATGATATGCGCTAAGGGCGTGTTCAAGCGAATGCTCCGCCGTGCAGACGCAAACGTCCATTGAAAAGCCGCCCAGCGTGTTGGCGAAGGCAACCTGCGTGCGAGCCTCCAAATTCTTTCCGTCGTTGACGGCAACGGGCAAATACTTCGCAAGCTTGGCGATAGCCGTCAGCTCAATCATAGCCGAAGCCTCGTTGCACGCGTTGGATATGTAGCCCTCGGCGTTGTGAAAGAAGGCGTCGAAGCCTTGATACGCCGTGAAGTGCTTGGGAACCGTCAGCATATAAACGGGGTCGACAATCGCCAGATCGGGGTAGCTGCCGAAAAAGGCGGTCTTCTCGTTGGTCTCAAGGTTGGTGATAACCGCGCCCGCGTCGACCTCGGAGCCGGTGCCCGCGCTGGTCGTTATCGCGATATAGGGCAACGCTTTTTCCGTCAACGGTTTCTTGCCGCCCGTTCCAAAGAGGATATAGTCCCAAACTCTGGCATCGCCTTTCTGCGGCATGACGGAAGCGATAGCCTTAGCCGCGTCGAGCACAGAACCGCCGCCCAAGCCTACCACGAAATCACAGCCGTTGGTGCGACCGAAGTCCACTCCCTCTTGAACTGCCGGCTCCGTCGGGTTCGCGCCGATTTTGTTGTACACGACGAACTCCGCGCCCCAAGCCGCCAGCTCCTCCTGCAACTTATCGAGGCTGCCGTTGGTCTTTGTCGAGCGTCCGTTCGAGATGACTATCAACGCCTTTTTGCCGAGCGGTGCCTCCTTATGCAGTTCGCCGAGCTTGCCCGCGCCGAATAAAATTTTCGTCGGGATATGCCATGTAAATGCCATGCAAATCACTCTCCTAAAAAGTTTCTGCGATTATAACACGTCGAGCCGACTTAAAGGCAAGGATTTTTATTGGAACGTGATCCAAACCTCTTCCGCCTTGTCGACCAGCGTCGGCATTAGTTCTTCCAAGTTGGTTATGCCGTCGAAACGCCACTGATTTTTATCGTCGCGGCTGAATGCAAGCTCAAACGTCAGCTGCCCGATGAATCGCCCGCGCAACGAATTATCGCCCGTCACGTCGAGGATAACCGTCGCCCTGTCGTCGGCAATGCGCGTTGTCTTAATCGTGGCGTTTGCGGCTTGACGAATCTTTTCAAATTCGTTGGCAACGTAAGCCGTCGGATTATCTTCGGGCGCGTCGGGTTCGGGCATTTTCGCAAAGTAGGACGCCTTGACGCCGCGCAGAAAATTCAAATGCCGCTCCCTGTGCTCGGCGTTGTAAGTCGTCAAGAACTCCGCGCTGTGCTGAAAATACGGGTCGTCGGGATAACGCGCCTTGTAGTCGTCATAAGCCTTTGCAAGCTCAACGGTCGTCGCGTCGTAGGTCGCGGCAAAGAAAGCGTCCAAATCTGCGCGGTCGGCAAGCTTTACCGAATCACGTTCCGCCAGTGCAAGCTTAATCTCATTAAGCGCGTCGGCAGGCGTATCCTCGGCTCCGCAACCGGTCAAAAAAATTACCGCCAACATCAGCGGCAAGAAAATTTTCAACATCGAATCACCTCACGGAATTTGTTCACGTCATGCTGAATACGTGGCGATTATAATTTTGCGTCGTCAAATAATCGTTGTCGATATTGCCCGCGTCGAGGAGGCTGTACGTAAAGAAACTGCGGAAGGAATTGACAGCCTCGTCGGTCAGGTCGAAATGCACGCCGTTATCGCGAATGATGATTTTGGGTTGCCCGTCGAAAAACAGCGTCAGCTCGGCAAGCGGTTGCGCCGTCGGGTTGTTTTCGACAATCGACATGCCGATTTCCTCAATCAGCAGAGCCGCCTTCATCACGATTTTTGAATCAAAGCCGCGCTTGATAAATTCCTGTTCGCCTCAATCGCGCAATTCCATAACCGTTTCGAGCGTCAACCTTGCGTCCCGCGATACAACGTCGCTCGGCGGCAGGAGCAGCGGAAAACTTTTCGGATAGCGGCTCCGCAAGAACAGCCCGAACAGTAAACAGCTCACGATTGACACCGCCGCCATTCCCGCCCAAAATCCTTGAATTCCAAACGATACGGAAAAAATTATCGGCAACCCCACGTAGAGGATTAAGTCTTTGCAGAACGACACGGCTAAGGCGATTCTTCCATGCCCGCAAATCTGATAATACGTCGCGAACAGGTACAGCACCGCGATAAACGGCATTGCAACCGCGATTGTTCGGAGTGCCAAGACCGATTCGGCTAAGAGTGCGTCCTTTATCCCGAAAAGCTCCGCGATATTTGCGGCGAAAAGGAAAATTATCGGTACGACCGCCGCGCCGAAGATTAACGCCGTCCGAATCGCAATGTCCATTACCTTAGCCACGCCGTCGAAATTCTTTTCGCCCAAGTAAATGTTTATCAGAGGTTCTGCGGCTTGCCCTATGCCGTCGAGGAAGACCGCCAGCGATAAGACGCTCACGACGACCGATAACACGGGAAAATATTTCTCGCCGAACGTCTGCAGGAAAAATGCATTGAGTATCATGTTGCCCAAGCCGGTATGCAGATATATCGACGCGTGGACGTAGCTAAGTTTCAAGACCTTAATCGTATCCGCCGCCGAGAAATATAAAATCGGCTTCAACGTCTGCGAGTCAATGAATATCCACTTTGCGAACACCGCCATTGCCGCGACAAATCCGAGCAACGATCCAAAAGCTATACCCGTCATGCCGAATTTGAGTCCGAGCAATATAGAGGCAAAAACATTCACCGCGAGCTGTAAGATTATCGCGACGACGCAATTTTTCCCGCCGCCGTCCGCGTAAACCATCATTTGCATGAGAACATACAACGGATTAACGGCAACGGTCAAGAAAAAAATCGAATAATATTCGCGGGCAAAGGCTTCCGTCGCGCCCAAATTCGGGAAGAACGCAAAAAATACCTCCTCGCCAACGAACGCGATTATTCCGAGCACGACTGACAGGATTATCGTTAAAATCGCGCCTTGCCCGACGAGTTTGTTGGCAGTCTCCTCGCGGAACGTTCCTATTTCAAACGAATACAGGTAAGATGTCCCCGTCGAAATCATTAGAGATGAAAACGCGGCTATAAACATAATCGGCATGACCAGATTAACGCCTGCCATTGCATTATCGCCGAGAAGCCGCCCCGCCAAAATTATGTCCGTCGTATCCATTAAGGACATGACGAGCATAAGCAGTATTGCCGACAGGAGCATTCGTTTGAATTGCACATGGCAAAAAGTTTCCCGCTTCACTTCAGAGCCTCGCCGTAGTACTTTTTCAGCTTGAAGGCGGGTTGATAAATTTCTTTAGTCCGCCGCAAGCCGTCAATGCCCATGTCTTCTTCCCAGTTTACATATGTATAAGCCTCTAAATCCGTCGAAGACGCCATACATTGACTCACGGCGGCAAAGGCACCGTCCGCCGCAAATTTGTTTGTCGCCTTCTCAAAGTGAACGTCAAGGCATTGCTCCGATACCGCCGAAAACATAATCATAGCCGCAGGTTCGCCGTCAGCATAAAGCACTCCGCCTTTCATGCCGAGGCTTTCCCAATTTGCAACGGCTTCGCGAATACTTTCAAGTTCGCCCTGCAATGAAACATCGCCGTCATCGTGCTCCGCAAACCATTGTTCGGCAACGTGCAAAGCATCGGGCAAGCGTTCCGTCGTGAGCGGGAGATATTGCGCGTCGGGATAAAGCCGCTTGAACCGATTGACGCAATATCTCTTGCCGTGCAATTTGCGCCCCGAAAGTCGCGCCAAACTTTCGCGGCTGTAAATATAATCGCTGTCGCCGTCAAAAGAATGCCAATCGACGGTAAGCAGCTCGTCAATCGCCCGACGTTGTTTTTCGTCGCAAAGACAAAATCACAACGTCTCTCCGCGCAGGTCGGAATCCGCTTTAAGGAGTTCAATCGCCGCGTTCAAATCAAAATTCTTATCGGAGAGCGGAAAGCCGCAGCCGCGCCTGTTTGCCGTTGAGCCGTTGTATCGACGGAACAATACCCCCCCAGGCTCAGCAACCTCGATATTGTATTTCTTGCGCAAAATGTAGAGATTAACCGTCGAAGTGTCACTGGCGATTGAAAAATTTCTTTGCGGAATAAAATTCGGCTCGTGCCAATCAAGCTTCAGCATTAAAATTACCCCCTTAAATTGATTCGTGCGGCAGATTCACAAAAAATTTTTCGCAGACGTGATAATTTTCTCTGTAATCATTGATACATGCTCATCGCACTAAAAGGCCACACGGCACATTCAAAAGGTTTATCGTCGCCAAGAATACAGCCGTTTTTGTTGAACGGGCAAGGAATTTCCTCGTCGTCGGTCTTGTAATTATTTTCCATGTCCGCAATGTAACCTGCGCAATTATTGCGTTTTACATATTTGAATTGGACTTCGGGATATTTTTTCCGCAAATTTTCCATTTCCGACGTTGAAAGGACGTATAATTCCCACAAACTGCGCTTTTTAAATGAGCAACAGAACCGGCATTTTGCGCAATCTTGCGGTGTCAGTAAATCTTTAAGCATCGAATCACCTCAGGTCGGTAAGGAACTCCTCGAACGGCAAGCCCCAATTCCACGGCAGATTGAGCTTTTCGGCGTGCGCAATGCATTTGGTCACGAAGTCAGCCGCCTTGCGCGTGGCGTCGGGTAAAGTTTCGCCATTAAGCCAAGACGCCGCCGCTACCGCGAAAAACGCATCGCCCGTACCCGAACGGTCACCGCCCAATCGCCGCGAAGTCACCAAATCAATCTGCCCGTTGTCGAAAATAAAATTGGCAATGCCGGAGCCGTCGTCGAGGTCGAGCGTGACGCCCGTAATAATCACGCGTCCGCCGCGAGTCTTCGCCGCAATGTTCGCCGCCATAGTCGCCAGCTCCGAATCGCTGATAACGCCGCCCGAAGGATACGCCGCGCCCAAAAGTTCGCAAGCCTCCGTTAAATTCGGCGTAACGAGGTCGGCAAACTCCAACAGCTCGCGCATACGACGGCACATTTCGCGGGTATACGACGCGTAAATTTTGCCGTGGTCGCCCATGACGGGGTCGATAATCACGACGGCGGGGCTGTCACTTATGAAGCGGCGGACGATCTCAATCTGCGCGGCGGAGCCGAGAAAGCCCGTAGCTATCGCGTCGAACGTCAAATTATTTTTGCGCCAGCTGTCGACGTAGGCGGTCATGCGGTCGGTAAAGTCGTCCATGAAATAATCTTTAAAGCCCGTGTGCACGCTCAGCAATGCCGTCGGCAACGGGCAGACTTGAATTTTCAGCGCGGAGATTATCGGCAACTCAACCGTCACGGAACAACGCCCGAAGCCCGTCACGTCGTTAATCAGCGCGATTTTTTTTTGTCGCAAAATTATTATCACCTCGCCAACAAATCATTTGGTGACTTAAGGCATCTTTCCTTGAGAATGAGCAAAATCTGCAAATGCCACATCACGTATAAGCATAGCAAGACAGGTCTGTATATTCATGATGAAAATATTCGCGATCATCAGCTGACCTATCGACTCCTGCGGCAAGTTCAGCTGACTCAATAATATCGTGAACGATGCCAATACGCCGCCGGGAATCACGGGAGTTGCCATGCTTAATTGAATAATCAGGAATAACAAAATCAGCAGTTGACTTATTGAAAGCGTTTGTCCCGCTGAAAATGCTCCGTAAAATGCACAGACGACAAGCGGCGTTATGACTGACGGTACAAACATTGCGTGAGTCAACGGAATCCAAATGTCGCAGAGTTTTGAATCAATGTGGAGTTTGTTTTTGCACACGTTGAAGTTTTCGGGAATGGTGATAGAACCGCTTGCAGTATATAACGCAAGTGTGAGCACCGTAGAAATTTTACGCAGAAAATCCGCGACGTTAATTCCGGTACCGGCAGCCAAATACGCAAGATGCAGAACGCAGAATATAATCATGGCCAGCAAATTTGCAACAACGATACTCCACGTCGACAGCATTTCATCAAGGCTGTTAGCCACAATAGCGTTGAAGATACTCAGGAAAATCGTTAAGTAAATTATCTTCGAGACTATATTCATCATAGAAAAAACAATCTGTTTCAGTTCGTGAATAATCTTTTTTGCAGTGCTTACGCGTTCGCCCAGCATTAAAATACAAATCCCAAGCAACGTTGCAATTACCACGATTTGCAGGATATTGCCCTCAAGGAAGGGCTTGATAAAATTTGTCGGGATAATCGTGAGCAACAATGCTATGATCTCTCCGCCGGCAGAGTTGTCACCTATGTTAAATTCTATTACGGGAAAGAACATTTGGCAGAGCACCATGCTGACGATTGCCAGCAAAACAGTTAAAATCACGAACCGTTTTACAATTTTTAATCCCAGCGTGCTGAAAGTGGTTACATCGTCCATTACGCAGATACCGGATGCTACGGACGTGAATATCAGCGCATATGTTGCCGCCATGATAATTCCCATCAGCGAATGGAATAACGGTTTGGACAAATCGTGAATTATAAAATATTGGAAGCTGTCCGGCAAAAAATTTATAGCGCAAGAGGAAATGATCGCCAAAATCAACGCGATTGAAGTTTTGCCGCCCGGTATCTTTGGGAATTTCCGTTCCTTAGTCGAAAAGGTTTCAATTTCGTTGACGCCGCCACTATATTTGTAAACCGTACCGGCGGATTCGTAATTGAGCAATTTACTCATCAAATCGGACGTAAAAATAGAGTCGCTGTTCTCATTGAGCGGATTAAACGGCTCGGCTTTTATGCGTATGATAACCTTCGGAGCACCAAAATATTTCTTCATACGCACTTCGTACTCTTGATTTTCGCCGAATTTCCCTTGATAGAGAATCAAAGCCTCCTCCAAAATAAGCGTAATCTTTACAATGTCACGCTTGGCGATATGTGCATGATCAAAGAAATCCTCCACGTCTTGAATCGTCTTGCCGATATTTTCATTGGTTAAATTCATAATTCATTCGCGCCGCGCCAAACGCTCTTTAGCGACCGCCTCGAATTCGCCGCGCCCGTAGTTCACGAACGGAACGATTGAAATTCCTCCGCGAACACTGAACAGCCCCTCGACCTCCAGATAGCGCGGCTCCAACAACTTAATCAAGTCGTCGGCTATCGTGTTGATAACGTCCTCATGAAACGTGCCGTGGTTGCGAAAGCTCGTAAGGTACAGCTTGAGGCTCTTGCTCTCCACAAGCTTTTTATCGGGAATGTAGCGGATTTTAATCGTGGCGTAGTCGGGCTGGTGAGTTATCGGGCAAAGGCAGGTAAATTCGTCGCTGGTCAGCGTCACGAAATAATTGCGGGCGGCGTTGCGGTTTTCAATCGCCTCCAGAAATTCAGGCGCGTAATCGTATTTGTAAGCGGTAATCTTACCGAGATTTTTAAGTTCCATAAAGTCTCCTTTAAGCGGCGCGTCTGCCGTCAACGATTTGCGCGTCGGAAAGCCGTTGCATAACGTCGGAAAGCTTATAAGTCGCGTCCGCGTCGACGGTTTGAAGTCCGCGCAACGTCAGCGGAACGCTCATAGGCGGATTGTCGAGGGTAAGCATTTCGCGATTGACAATCTGCGCGGCGGACGGATAGACGAGGCTCAAGCGGGCGTAATCGTTGCCGTCGGAGCCGCTAAATTTCCAGATAACCAACTTGGAGGCAATGGGGACGCGCCACTCAAAAGTGCCGGGCAAAGTGTAATCGTCCACGCCGATAGCCGCCAACACGTTGGAAAGATTGGAGTCGTGCCCGCAAATGAAACTGAACTTGCGGGCGGGCGTTTTAAGTTCGTCGGCAATGACGGCGAGCATGGGAGCGGCGAAGGCTTTCGCGCCGAGCGGGCGGTCAAAGTTGCTGTTAATCAGGCAGGAAGAAATTTTCGCCACGTCGCGCATTTCGGCATCGCTGTAGGAAACTTTGCCGTCGTAATAATCCATAAGCAAACCGTCGGCGGCAAGGTTAATCTTGCTCAAGGAACCTTGGGCTTTCCACTCGACAACCTCGTCACGAATCGTCACCGAATAATCGACAGGATTGAACTTTTCGCCGCTGAGACGCTCCACGGTCGCAATCTCCTTGCTCAAGCCGTCGAATAATTTTTTCCAATTGGTTTCGGCGTGAAGCTTTTTGATAAGGGCGGTGTCGGTCGGCGGCAGGAAGACACGATCCTTTTGCCCCAAGGCGCGGTGATATTCAATCGGAATGTTGGCGATAGGAAATGCGCCCGCCGAGAAATATTTAGCCGTGGCTATCGTCCGCTGATATGAATTGGCATAGAAACGAACCTCGCCGACGGAAGGTTGAGCGTTTTTCGGGAAGAGACCTTGCGCCCTGAATTGCGCCTCGAAGTATTGCCCCATAAGCGTTTCCATTTCGCCGCCGCGCAACGTCAAAAGCCCTCTGTCCTCGCCCGCCTTGAGCGAATAGCGCAGGTTGTGACGACTTACCACCACGACTTGTTCAAGCCGATACTCCGCAGCGTGCGCGACGGAATAAAATACCGCCGTGACGACGAAGACTATCATAAGCGACAAAAATTTTTTCATGTGAATTTCTCCCTTACAAGCCGAGATTCGGGACGGCGTTAAGCGTCGAATCGGCAAAAGTGTTTTGGTAGTAGCCGCGACAGGCAATCATGGCGGCGTTATCGGTGCACAGAATTTTTGACGGGTAGTAGAATTTAAAGCCGCGCCGAGCGCAAGCCTCGCGCAAAGTTTTTTCCAATGACGAATTAGCCGCGACGCCGCCCGCCAAGACGATTTTGTCAAGCTTGAACTCGTCCGCCGCCGCCAAAGTTTTATCAGCCAGCGTCTCGACAACCGTCCGCTGAAAACTCGCCGCTACGTCCGCCGCGTTAATCGGTTCGCCCTTCATCTGCGCGGTATTCAGATAATTTAACACCGCCGACTTAAGCCCGCTGAAACTGAACTCGTAGCCGGCAACTTTGGGGTGCGGAAAGTTTATGGCGTCGGGGTTGCCCTGCTTAGCCAATTTATCAATCTCCGGGCCGCCGGGGTAGGGCAAGCCCATAACGCGGGCAATTTTGTCGAACGCCTCGCCCGCCGCGTCGTCCCGTGATTGTCCCAGCAGTTCAAAGCTGTTGTAGCCCGTCATTTTTATTAAAGCCGTGTGCCCGCCCGATACCACCAATGATAAAAACGGCGGCTCCAATTCGGGTGCGCTCAGGAAGTTCGCGAAGATGTGCCCTTCCAAGTGGTTGACGGCTATCAGCGGGATTTTCAGCGCGAAGGCTAAACTTTTCGCCGCGCTCAAGCCGACAAGTAACGCGCCCGCAAGTCCCGGTCCGAACGTCACGGCGATTTGGTTTATCTCGCGCAACTCGACGCCCGCCTTATGAATCGCCTCGTCGATTACCGGCATGATGTTGACGATGTGCTTGCGCGACGCGATTTCGGGTACCACGCCGCCGAATTTTTGATGCAACGGGATTTGCGTCGATATGACGTTTGAGAACAATTCGCGCCCGCCGCGCAGGACTGCCGCCGCCGTTTCGTCGCAACTCGTCTCTATTCCAAGCGTTAAAATTTCACTCATCGGCAAATTTCACCACACAAAAATTTATCGGGACGCCCGCCTCGCTGAATTTGGTTTCGTATTCGGTGCGAATGTTATCGGGCGGCTCGTCGGCGTGCAGGTCGTTGGTCACGTCGCGGACGATAAGCCCCGCTTCGGCGAATTGCTCCAACGAATAATCGAACAGCCCGCGATTGTCGGTCTTAAAGTAAAGCTCGCCGCCGCGCTTGAGAATCTTCCTGTACAACTCCAAAAATCGCGTGTTGGTCAAGCGGCGTTTGGCGTGACGTTTCTTTGACCACGGGTCGCAGAAATTTATATACAGCCTGTCGACCGCGTGCTCGGCGAAAAGCTCGGCGATATTTGCCGCGTCGAAGACTATCAGCCGCACGTTGGAAAGGTTTTTCTCGCGAACTTTACGCGCCGCCGCCAATATCACCGTCGCCTCGACTTCCAGCCCGACGAAATTTATTTGCGGGTTGCGCTCGGCTATTTGCGTTATGAAGTCGCCCTTGCCCGTGCCCAGCTCAACGTGCAGCTCCCGCGCAGGGTCTTTGATTATCGGCGCGACCTCCCCGACCGTCACGAAGTCCGCGAAGGCTTGAAGTTTCTCGTCAGTGTGAGGCTTTTTCCTAAGCCGCAAAATTATTCACCCCTCGTCTAGTCCGATTAAATTTTCCGTGTGCAGGAACGCCGCCAATTTTTTTATGCCGCTCATGACGTTGCGATAATGTTCGGGCGTCAGCGATTGCGCTCCGTCGGACAGTGCCCGCGCAGGATTCGGGTGCATTTCCATCATCAAGCCGTCCGCGCCCGCCGCCAGTGCCGCCAACGCCATTGGCTTTACCATGCGCCATTTGCCCGTGCCGTGCGACGGGTCTACGATTATCGGCAAGTGCGACAGGTGCTTGACTGCCGCCACCGCGCTTAAGTCCAACGTGTTGCGCGTGTAAGTTTCATACGTTCGGATACCGCGCTCGCACAACACCACGTCGGGATTGCCCGCGTTCATGATGTATTCGGCGGCGTTAAGCCACTCGTCGATTGTAGCCGCAAGTCCGCGCTTTAGCAGGACGGGGCGTTTGCATTTGCCGACCTCTTTAAGCAAGCCGAAGTTTTGCATATTCCGCGCCCCGATTTGGAGCATGTCGGCATACTCGGCGACGGGGGCGATGCCTTCGACCGTCGTGACCTCCGTGACGATTCGCAAGCCCGTAGCCTCACGCGCCTCCGCCAGATATTTTAAGCCCTCGATTTCCAAACCTTGGAACGAATACGGCGAAGTCCTCGGCTTATAAGCACCTCCGCGCAGGAATTGTGCGCCGCCGTCCTTGACAATCTGCGCGGCTTTGAGGATTTGCTCCCGACTTTCGACCGCGCAAGGTCCCGCCATGACGACAGGCTCCGCGCCGCCGATTTTCACGCCGCTCACGTCGATAACGCTCGATTGCGGGTGAAACTCGCGGCTCGCCAACTTGTAGCTCTTGGAAATGGCAACGGAACTCTCCACGCCGGGCAACGCGTCAATCGCCACGGACGCCAGCTTTGTCTTGTCGCCTATGACGCCGACGATTTTTTGTTGTGCGCCCTCCATTATCTTCGCGTCCAGCCCGACGCTCTTTATCGCCTTTATGACCTCGTCGATGTTTTGCGAAGTCGCTTCGGGATTCATGATGATTACCATAGAAATTCCTCCTTGCCTTACTGCGTTCAAACGCCGCCATTTTAACGCTAAAGTTTCCGCTTGAAAAGATTCTTTGCAAAAAAATTGCGCCCTCACTGTGGCGCGTCGGTACCCAAAATATTGCCCGCGAAGTCGACAAGGATTGTATTGACCTTAAGTTTGCCGAAGACATAACGCTCGGCGCGGAGGCTTGCCCTTGCCGCCATTGTATTGTAAACGCGTTCCAGGCGATTGGCGTTGATAATCTGCGCGGCGTCCTCGGTGGTGTTGGCGTCGAGGATTTT
>ERZ842401.371-NODE-371-length-64420-cov-17.995090_pt1 | contig 64420 bp, 63 predicted proteins | sample MGYA00521270_ERZ842401 | MGnify/ENA primary metagenome ERZ842401 (study PRJEB31892, sample SAMEA3878208) | bioreactor metagenome | biome: Moose rumen | place: Sweden | collected 2011-10 | study: EMG produced TPA metagenomics assembly of the PRJEB12797 data set...
TTCCGATTCTGACCATGCCGAACGACGACATCTCGCACCCGATTCCCGACCTGACGGGCTACATCACCGAGGGGCAGATTGTCTTGGACAGGGAACTTTCGCAGAAGGGCGTGTACCCGCCCGTGTCGGGGCTTCCGTCGCTCTCCCGATTGATGAAGGACGGAATCGGCGACGGCATGACGCGCGAGGACCACTCCGCCGTCTCAAGCCAGCTTTTCGCCGCGTACTCCAAGGTGAAGTCGATTCGGAACCTTGCCGCAATCATCGGCGAGGAGGAGCTTGGAAAAGAGGACAGGATGTACTTGAAGTTCGGCGAGGAGCTTGAGTCGAAGTTCTTCACGCAGGGCGAGCACGAGAACCGCTCGATTGCCGAGACGCTCGACCTCGGCTGGAGGCTTCTCAAGATTCTTCCGAGGAACGAGCTCTACCGAATCAAGCCTGAGCTTATCGAAAAGTACATGCCCAAGGACTAGCGTATGGCAAAGCTGAACATTGCGCCCACAAAGTCGAACCTGCTTGCAATCAAGGAGCAGTTGAGCGTTGCCGAGGACGGCTACGACCTTTTGGAGCAGAAGCGCGAAATTCTTGTCATGGAACTCATGCGGATGGTCGAGAAGGTGAAACTTTTGGAGCGCGAAATCGACCGCGCCCTTGAAAAAGCGTACCCCGCGCTCCGCAAAATGCTTATGACGGTGGGTGGCGACCGCGCCGAGCGAATTGCGCACGCGGTCAAGTACGACTTCAACATGAAGGAAACGTCCGTGACGGCGGGCGGCATGACGTTTAGTTCAATCGACGTGGAGTTGCCCCAGCAGCAACTTTTCTACTCGTTTTTGGGGACGTTTGCCGACAGCGACAAGGTGATGGTCGAGTTTTTCAATTTGCTCAAATTGCTTACCGAAATGGCGTCAATCAGAACGATTGCGTGGAGACTTGCCGTGGAAGTGAAAAAAACACAACGCCGCGTAAACGCGCTCGACAAGATGATAATCCCGCAAAACCGCGAGACAAAAGCGTACATCGAGAGCGTGCTTGAAGAGCGCGACCGCGAAAACGTGTTCGTGCTCAAGTCGCTCAAAAATCGCAAAGGACGGTAGGAGAAAATAGGCAAATGGTAAAGTCGCTTTTTCAGAAAATTATTGTTGCGGTAAACGGTTCGGAGCAGTCGCTTTCTGCGGCGATGTACGCAATCATGATGGCAAAGCAATACGGTTGCGAGTTAAAAGCGGTGTACGTGGTGGACACGGCGACGCTCAAGCAACTGGAGTTGTTGCGATTTTTATATTCAGAGGAAAGAAATCGGTACGAAGAAAAATTGCTTTCCGATGGGAAGCGCAATTTGTCGCTCGTCAGTCGTCTTGCTGCCGAGAAAAAAGTCAAAGTCGAGGAAGAATTGTGTAGCGGTGCGGTTTGGTCTGAAATTGTGCGCGCTGCCGACGATTTTTCTGCCGATTTGATTTTGCTTGGCGGAAAAACGGCAAACGGTTCTTCTCGGCATGACCGTGTTTCTAGCGCGAATTCGGAAATAATCGGTTCGGCTTCAAAAAACGTACTCGTCGTAAAAGAAATCGACATTGAAAAAAAATTCCGCATTTTGTAAAAAAATCCTGCAAAAACAAAGGGGGCTAAAAAAGTCCCCTTGTTTTTTAAACTCAAAAGCGATGTGTGGTTTCGACGTTGCTCAACCTCCGCAGCGTTTGCTCAACCTCCGAAGAGTTTGTGCGATTTTTTTTGAAAAAAAGACAAACGCGATTGCGCCAAAAATGGCTCCGATTGTGTCAAAAATCCAGTCGCCTGCGCTTGCGCTTCGCGTTGGAACAAAACTTTGGTGGATTTCGTCGATTACGCCGTACACCGACACGATGAGCGACGAAAGAGCCACGTCTTTTTTTGACTGTGCGCTGATTCCAAACGAAACCCAAAACGCCAAGCCCGCAAAGCAAATCGTGTGAACGAGTTTGTCAGCGTTCCAAAACGAAGGCATTTGCTCAATTCGCTCCAAACTCGAAAGATGCCAACTCGTTGCAAAAATCAACGCCGCAGGAATCGATTTGAGCGTTTCGAGTGCCACAAAAAGTCCTTTTTTCATTTTTTTTGCCTTTTTACGCAATTTCGCCTTTGATAACGTCGTCCATGTTGCATTTTACGGGGAATCCGTCTGGAGCGGGTTTGCTTCCTGCGTTTGCGTACAAATTGAGAAGTCCCGCGCCGAGTTTTGGATTTGTTACAACCGAAGGACCTGCAATGCACCCGCCTTCGCACGCCATAACCTCAATGAGATTCGGGCAATCCGCGGGAGATGGCGAGGTTCCAACGTTGATTTTTCCGTAATTTGAAAGTTGCTTCATGCCCGCTTTGTCGAGTCCGTCGATTACAACGGGTTTCAAAATTGCCTTGTATTCGTCGGAAAGTCGAATCCGAACGCTCTCGGCGACTCCGCCCGTTTTTGCAAAATTGCGCCCGCTCACCGTGGGAATGTATTTTGAAACGCTTGGCTCTGCTTTTGCCACGTCAACTCCTTTTGCGATAAAAAGCGCGTTCACTTCTTCCACGGAAAGCACGTAGTCAACGAGGTCGGAGTCGAATCCTTCGCGCCTTTTTGCAAGGCACGGACCGATGAAAACCGTGATGCACTCAGGTTCGGCTTTTTTTGCAAGTTCTGCGGTGTAAATCATTGGAGATTTTGTTTCGCTTATGCACGAAGAAAGTTCTGGAACGTGGACATTTACCGCGCGAACGTAGGCGGGGCAACAACTCGTTGTCATCATTTTGTCGCCTCGCTCCATTCGTTCTGCATATTCTGCCGCTTCTTTGTCCGCCGTAATGTCCGCTCCAATAGCAACTTCCCAAACGCGACTAAATCCCGCCGCTTTCATTGCGCCTTCAAATTGACCAGATTTTGCGCGGAATTGCGCTCCGATTGCAGGTGCGTAAAGAGCGACGACTTTTTTTCCGTTCATAATGTGCTTGATTACGTCAAAAAGTTGCGATTTGTCCATCATCGCGCTGAACGGGCAGTTTGACATACATTTTCCGCAAAAAATGCACTTTTCGTAGTCGATTTTTTCGCGCCCATCTTCGCCTTTTGAAATCGCGCCGACTGGACAGGCTTCTTCGCAAGGAATTACCGTTTTGATGATTGCGTGGTACGGACAGTTTTGTGCGCACAGTCCGCAACTTATGCACTTTGACCAGTCAATCGTTGCGCGATGATTTATGATTTCTATGGCTTTTTTGGGGCAGTTTATTTTACACGGACGCGCAAAACAGCCTTGGCAAGCGTCCGTTGGAAAAAAACGCGGTTTTACGCAGGCGTGGCACGCGCTCTGAATCATCGTGAGCATCGGCCATGTCGGTTTTTCGCGCTCGTAGGCGAGTTTTACCCAATCGCGGAGCGGTTTTTTTGGGTCGTAATCTTCCACGGAGTGCCCAAGGCGCGCGATAATTCTTGTGCGAACGATGTCGCGGTCGTCTTCAATCGTTGCGCGAATCGGGACGCTTCCGTCTGGAATCAATTCGGCTGGGATTTTTTCGATTTCGTCCACCGTCTTTTCGTCCAAAAGTTTCCCTTCGAGTTGCAATTTCGCGATTCGTACCAAAATATCGCGTTTGAGCGTGGCAGCGTTGTTATTTGTGTTTAACATTCCGTACCTCTTTTTGCGGGATTTGCATTTGACTGTTTGCTTCCCGCTTGATTTAGTTTTGCTATTATACCATGATTTTTATTTGACTTGTTCTAAAACTGAACTTTTTGAAAAATGGTTGGGCAAAAATGGAAAATCCGTACAAAATCCTTGGAGTAAAAAACGGTTCGAGCATTTCTGAAATAAAGCGGGCGTATCGAGCAAAGGCAAAATTATTGCATCCTGATTCTGGAAACACAAAGGATTCTGCCGCGTTCCGAGAATTGCAGGCGGCTTACGAACTTCTTTCGGACACAAAATCAAAAAGTTTGTTTGACGAGTCGTTTGCGATGCACAAACGCGAAAAAAATACAAAAACTTGGGATTATCGCACTTGGCTTCTTTCGCGAGATGATGACGAAAGCGCGGCAAAACTCATTTTTTTTGATTTAATGCACGCTCGCGAAGACGATTCCGTTTTGGAGTTCAAAAAGGCAATAAAAGAACGCGCCAATTTTCGGCTTTCTGCTCATTTTTCCCGTGGCGATTTTATGGATTACGGATTTATTCTTTGCGAGGAACTTGTTTTGAGAAGCGAATATTACGACGCTTTTCTTTTGCTCGAACAAATTATAAAAATGGAAAAAGCGCACGAATATTTTCGCCATTTTTTTCCAGAGGTCATGGATTTGGCTCGCTCGATTTTGAAAACGCACATCGAACATTCCGTTCCAGACGAACTCGCGCTTGATTCTTGGGAGCGTGCGCTTGAACTCGGTTTTGGAAAAAAAGACGATGCGTTTTTTTTGATGAAAATGGCAGGCGCGTACCGAAGAATCGGCGATGAACGAACCGCAAGAATCTGCGAGGAAGAATCAAAAAGAATGTAAAACTCAAAAAAAATTCGCCCGTGGAACAAAGACTCAAAAAGGTTTATGATAAAAATCGAAACAGCCAATTTTTTTTTGGAGAAAAGGGTTATGATTCGCTTAAAAAACGAAAAAGAAATCGAAGGAATTAGAAAATCGTGCCACGCGCTCGCTGACCTTTTTAGATTTGTGATTCCGCAAGTAAAAATCGGCATGACCACAAAGGAAATCGACGATTTGTGTGTTGATTTTATCAAAAAAGTCGGCGGAAAACCCGCTTGGTATCGCGAGGATTTTCCTGGGGCTGCGTGCATTTCAATAAACGACGAGGTTATTCACGGGATTCCGTCAAAAAAGAGAGTTGTGCGCGACGGCGACATCGTATCTTTGGACATTGGAATCGATTTGAACGGCTACATTTCAGATTCAACGCACACCGTTATGGTTGGAAATGTTCGTCCAGAAATCAAACGGCTTGTAAAAGCAACGCGCGAGGCGTTGGCTGCAGGAATCGCCGCGTGCGTTGTGGGAAATAGAATCCGCGACATTTCAAACGCGGTGAACGGCGTTGCAAACGGACAGTACGGTTTTGGCGTTGTGTACGAATATTGCGGGCACGGCGTGGGACTCGACGTTCACGAAGACCCAAGCGTTCCAAATTGTCCAGAAAGCGGTCCAAATCCGCGGATTCAAGCGGGAATGGTGCTTGCAATCGAACCGATGATAAATCTGGGAACTGCGGACGTAAAACTGGCAAAGGACGGTTGGACGGTTTTGACGGCAGACGGCAAGTGTTCGGCGCACGAAGAGCATACAATCGCCGTTTTTAAGGACCACAACGAAGTTCTCACCGAATGTACGGGGCTTCCTGATTGGGCGTAAAACGCTTTTGATTTTGAATTGACCGATTTTGAAAATCAGTCAAAAATAGAAAAACGATAATCGAATTTTTTGAATTCAAACCAAGGAGAAAAAAATGGCAAGAACGCATTACATTGCGGGAAACTGGAAGATGAACACAAATCGAGCGGAGGCGGTAAAACTCGCGGAGGATTTGGTCGGCGCGTTAAAAGGAAAGACAAACAAATTCATGGTGGGAGTTCCTTTTATTTACTTGGACGCGGTGGCGAACGTTTTGAAAGGTTCAAACATTTTGCTTGGAGCGCAAGACGTGGCGGCAACAAAAAACGGGGCGCATACGGGCGAAGTTTCTGCGGAAATGCTCAAAGACATTGGCGTTTCTGTGGTCATTTTGGGACATTCTGAACGACGGCACGAAATCGGCGAAAGCGATGAGTTGATTAACAAAAAAGTTCGTCGCGCTCTTTCGGCGGGGCTTGAAGTTGTGCTTTGCATTGGGGAACTTTTGAGCGAGCGCGAGGCGGGAGAAGCGGAAAGCGTGTGCGCTTTTCAACTTTCTGCAGGACTTTCTGGCGTGAGTGCGGAGCAAATGAAAAACGTAACGATTGCTTACGAGCCTGTGTGGGCAATTGGAACGGGAAAAACGGCGACTCCAGAAGATGCCGAAAAAATCCACAAATTTTGCCGCGACCACATTGCGCATCTTTACGGGCAAAAAATCGCTGACGAAACGATTATTCAATACGGCGGTTCAATGAAAGCGTCAAACGCGGCAGAACTTCTTGCGCAGCCGAATATCGACGGCGGTTTAATCGGCGGTGCGTCGCTCAAAGCAGAAACGTTTGAGCCAATTTGCGCAATTTAGATAAAATCTGGTGAGAAAAATCGAAGATGTTACAAAATTTATGCTGGAAGTGGTGGTTGAACCTGTCGAAACCACCAATTTCTTACTTTATGGAGTTTTCGATACGACCTTCGGTCTACTCAATCACCGTATTTTAAGCATACTTTTGATAACACCATCAGAAAATCGATTTTCAAAATGGTCTATTTTTTGAAAATCGAAAAAATGACGCGCTAACAAAATGTTTTTGTAACGCGCCAATGGTTTAAATCGTTATTTTTATAAACGCCCCGCGTGCGGACGGTTTGCCGACGCGGGGCGTTTTTGTTAGATTAAAATCGATTTTAATCGAAAATCTTTGGAGGTTTTATGAAAAAAATTGCAAAATACGCGCTTCTTTCCACAGCGGCAAGTGCGCTTGCGTTTTCATTTGTGGCACTTTCTTGTCGGAGAGTTGAGGTAAAAGGAACGGCGGACACGGCTTTTGCTGAAACGCCACGCTCTGCCGCAGTTTCAATTCCTCGCGACGCGCTAAACGTTGTGGAGGCTTTGCAATCTTCGTTTCGTGCAATCAGTTCTGGCGTTCTTCCTTCGGTTGTAGAAATCGACGTTACTGAAAAAACAACCGTTTCTTCGTCCCCGTTTGACGACCTTCCGTTTTTCTTTTTTGGCGTTCCAAATCAAGGCGAGCGCGGTGGCAGAACGCGAGAGCGTGTGCAGCAAGGACTTGGCTCTGGCGTAATCGTTCGGAGGGCGGAAAATACGTTTTACGTCCTTACGAATAACCACGTTGCAGGAAAAGCGGACGAAATCAAAGTGAAATTGAACGACGGACGCGAGTTTGGCGCAAAACTTGTTGGCGCGGACGAGCGACAAGACATCGCGCTTGTTTCTTTTGAGTCAAAAGACAACGAGGGAATTGTTGTTGCAAAATTGGGAGATTCGGACGCGGTGCAAACGGGCGACATTTGTCTTGCAATGGGAGCACCGTTAGGATACAGCCAGTCGGTTACGCAAGGAATCGTAAGCGCGACGGGGCGAAGTGGCACTCAAATCGGCAACATGAACGATTTTATTCAAACCGACGCGGCAATCAATCAAGGAAATTCGGGCGGTCCGCTTGTAAACATTTACGGAGAAGTCATCGGAATCAATACCTGGATTGCGTCTAATTCTGGTGGTAGCGTGGGACTTGGATTTTCGATTCCGATAAATTCGATTAAACGCGCGATTGACGATTTTATTTCTAAAGGCAAGATTTCTTATGGCTGGCTTGGCGTTTCGCTTGCTGACATTACGGACAATTACAAAGAGGCTTTGGGCATAAAAGGGCAAAATGGCGCGTTTGCTTCTCAAGTCTTCCTTGATTCACCTGCGCATTTAGGCGGAATGCAAGCGGGCGATTTTATAATCGAGTTGAACGGACGCGCGGTAAAAGGTCAAAACGACCTTGTTCGCGAAGTCGGTTATCTTCCAGCGGGAGAAACTGCGAATTTTAAGGTTATCCGTGGCGGAAAAACGGTTTCGCTTTCCGTAAAAATCACAGAAAGAACAAAAGACGCGGGCAACGATAACGCAAAACTCTGGCCAGGCTTTATTGCTTCTCCGCTTACTGACGAAGTTCGTAAAGAACTCAAAATCGACGATAAAGTGAAAGGCGTTGCGGTTTCAAATGTTCTCGAAAAATCGCCTGCCGCAGCACTGCGAATCCAAAATGGCGACGTAATTACGGCGGTCAACGACAAAAAAGTTACAAACGTTTCCGAGTTCTACGACGCGCTCGACCTTTCTAAAAACAAAGAAATCTGGTTTGACGTTTACAACGAAGGACACACGATTTCAACTGGACGATATAAGTTCTAACATCAAAAAATGTTTGCCGCGCAAAAAAGCGCGGCATTTTTTTGTGCCGTTGACCAACGAAAGAAAAATCGGGTAAAATGCTTTTTAATTTTATGTTGAGCCGTGAGAGTTCCGTTACACTTTGCGGCGTAAAAAAGAGGTTTTTAATGTACGCACTTTTTGAATACAAGGGCAAGCAGTACAAAGCGGAGAAGGACGCGCGGATTTTGGTGGACAAACTCGACGCGGAAAAAGGGGCAAAAATCGACATTGACACGGTTTTGCTCGTTTCTGGTGATGACGGCGTAAAAGTCGGCTCTCCGTATGTTTCTGGCGCAAAAGTTCAGGTTGTGGTGGAAGATTCCGTCCGCGATAAAAAAGTTCTCGTCTTAAAGTACAAGAGCAAAAAGGATTATCGCCGCTTGATTGGGCATCGGCAAGAGTACACTGCCGTAAAAGTTGAGTCAATCATAGGTTAAAATAATAGTTTACATGATGTATATATGATAATCGTAGAACTTTCTTGTAGCAGTTCGGGTGCGGTAAAAAAATGTCAAGTTAACGGACACGCTCGTTTTGCAAAGAAAGGAAACGACATCGTATGTGCGGCTGTTACGGTTTTGCTTAGAACTGCCTGTGCGCTTCTTTCGTCGCTTTGCGAAAAATGCGAGAAAGAAGAGCGGGTTTGTTTTAAGTCGGAGGCGAATCGGCGCGGAGAACTTTCTTTTTGCGTCGATTTTGAAAATGGAGAGATTTCTCCTCTTGTTGAGGAGCGACTTCGGTGCATCGCGGATTTTATTCGCATGGGAATCGAATCTCTCCAAAAGGAATTTCCCGAAAACGTTTTTCTAAAAGTCCATTGTATCGAGGAAACTGTTTTGGGAAAAAATCTGAATAATGTGGAGGCGTAAAAATGGGAAGAAGTAAAGGCGGAAGCGGCGCAAAAAATGGTCGCGATTCAAATCCAAAAAGTTTGGGCGTAAAAGTGTACGGCGGAGAAGTCGTTTCGGCTGGTTCAATCATCGTAAAGCAGCGCGGAACAAAGATTTTCCCAGGCGAGAACGTTCAGCGAGCGGGCGACGACAGCCTTTTTGCTACGGCGAGCGGAACGGTGAAATTCTACGAGCGCAAAAATCGCAAGTACGCGGGAGTTGTTCCTTCTGAAAGCGCAAAGGCGTAAGGATTTTCGTAAAACGAGAAAAATCGAAAAAACCGGGAGCAATGCCTTCCGGTTTTTTTGTTCAAAAAGTTTGATTTTGAGGAAATGAAATGAGACAATTTGCTGACGAGGCTACGATAGAAGTTTCCTCTGGACGCGGTGGAAATGGGTGCGTATCGTTTCGGCGCGAAAAATACATTCCAAACGGCGGACCAAACGGCGGCGACGGCGGACGCGGTGGAGCCGTCGTTTTTCGTGTCAAAAGAAACGTAAAAACGCTTTCCGATTTGCGCTTTCGGAGATTTTTTCGCGCAAAAAACGGCGGCGACGGCATGGGCTGGAACAAATACGGAAAAGACGGCGAGGACGTTGTGATTTCCGTGCCGCCAGGAACGTCAATTCGGGACGCAGAATCGGGCGAACTTATCCGCGAGTTTACTGTGGAAGCAGACGGCGAAGAATTCGTTTTTTTGAAAGGCGGAAACGGCGGTTGGGGAAACGTGCATTTTAAGTCGTCCACAAATCAGGCTCCCAGGCGGGCAAACGAAGGGCAGGCGGGCGAAACGAGGACGCTCATTCTTGAACTTTCGATTATGGCGGATGTCGGTTTGGTCGGTTTTCCAAACGCGGGAAAATCCTCGCTTTTGGACGCTTTGACTCGCGCTCGTCCAAAAATCGCGCCATATCCGTTTACAACAAAAATCCCAAATCTTGGCGTTCTTCGAGCAAAAGACGGGCGCGACGTTATAATCGCCGACATTCCTGGCATAATCGAGGGTGCGTCACTAGGAAAAGGGCTTGGAATTCGATTTTTGAAGCATATTTCCAGAACGCAGGCTCTCGTTTTTATGATTGATTGCTCCGACGATTCTTGTTTTGGCGCGTATCAAACGCTTTGCGAGGAACTTTCGTCTTTTTCCGCTCCGCTTCTTGAAAAACAAAAAATCGTTCTTTGCAACAAAATCGATGTGGAGGGAGCGGCGGAACGAGCGGAAAAAATTGCGGAAACGTTGTCAAAACAAAACGTTCGCGTAATTCCGATTTCTGTTTTTGACGGGCGCGGAATGAAAGAAGCAGCGTTTCAGATTGCGAGGCTTTCACTTTTTGAAGACGAAAACGAAAAAGAAAAGGAAAAACAAAAAACAAGCGCGTTTTTATCTTCTCGTTCCGTTGATTATTCAATGGAAGAGCAAAAACCGGGGAGCGAAAAGTGAAAATCGCAATGCTCGGCGGGAGTTTTAACCCGATTCACATTGGACATTTGGCTCTCGCGGATTCTGTTTGCTGTCTTTTGGGCTACGACCGCGTGCTTTTTGTGCCAACGTACCAACCTCCGCACAAAAAAATGGCTGCGGGGAGCGCGATGAGCGATGACCGATTTTTGATGGTTCAGGCGGCGATTTTTGGGGACGAGCGATTTATTGCCGAACCGTGTGAAATCGAGCGCGGTGGCGTGTCGTTTACCTGGGACACGGTGCTTTTTTTGGAAAAAAAATACAAAAACGAACTCGATGGAAAAATCGGCGTGATTTTTGGCGAAGATTTGCTTGCGGATTATGACAAATGGGAAAGAGCAAAGGAACTTTCAGAGCGCGCGGATTTAATCGTTGCGTGCCGTCCAAAAGATGCGGGGCAAAATGCCGCATTTTCAAACGTTCCAACGGAAAAATACGGCGTTTCGCCACATGCTTGGTCGCGGGACACGTTTCCGTATCCGCACAAAATCGTTGAAAATCCGCAAATCGCGCTTTCTTCAAGCGAGATACGGCAAAAAATCGCCACAAAAGGCGCATGGCGTTATCTTGTAAACGAAGGGGTTTTTCACTATATTAAAAGCGGAAATCTGTATGGGTACGGGAATTTTTGAAGAAATCGAAAAAATCATCGAAAACGAAAAAATCGAAGGAAATCAAAAAAAAGAAATTTCTTCTTTGATAAAAAATGTTGGCGAAAAGGCAAAAATCGTTCTTTCCAAAAAACGATTTGAGCACTCTTGCCGAGTTGCAAAAACCGCCTTTGACCTTTGTAAAATACACGGGGAAGTGGCGTGGAAGGCTTTGCTTTGTGGGCTTTCGCACGATTTTTGCAAAGAAATTCCAGAAGACAAAATGCGCTCGCTTGCGCTTTTGGACGGGCGCGGCGAGAGCGCGGCGGAGCAAAAAAAAACGTCGCTTTTGCACGGACGAGCGGCTGCCGTTTGTCTTTCGCGCGATTTTGGCATTGTGGATTTTGAGATTCTTGACGCGGTTGCTTTTCACACGCTCGGAAAAAAAGGACTGTGCAATCTTGGGAAAATCATTTTTGTTGCTGACAAAATAGAGCCAGGCCGCCCGCAATCCACGGAAGAATATCGTTCGAGGCTTTTTTCGCTTCCGCTGAACGAATTGACGCTTTCTGTTTTGGAAGAAAACATCGAGTATCTTTTGTCAAAAGGGAAAAAAGCGGCAGCGGAAAGTTTGGAATGGGCTACGGATTTGCGTGAAACACAAAGCAAAAAAACGGGAGGAACAAAATGAAACGCAGCGAATTCAACAAAGATTCAAATAACCAAACGCACAAACGGGAAGGAATCGTTCTGTTGCTTTTGATTTTTGCGGGTTTGGTCGGTTTGGTGTTTTGGCTGCTTTCTTCGCTCCGCACGGATTCCGTTGAAGAGAGCCTTTCTAACAGCGACAGCGTGGTGAATACGCTTTTTGTCATGGAAGGGCGCGGCGAAGTTTTGTTTACCGACGTTTTTATTTATTATCCTGTTTCAAAACGCGGTTCGCTCATAAATATACTTGGAAATACGGGCGCGATTTTTAGAAGTCTTGACCGAGTTGACCGAATCGATGTCATTTACGCGGAAAAAGGAATCGAAGTCTACAAATCCGAAATCGAAAATCTCATCGGGCAGCCGATTCCGTTTTACGTTGTTCTCAAACTCGAAACGTTTGGCTCGCTTACGGATATGCTCGGCGGAATGCGCGTTTTTATTCCAGAAGTCGTTGATGTAAAAGACGAAAACGGAAATCGCAGCCTTCTTCCGAGTGGCGTTGTAAATCTTGACGGCGACAAAATCAACACGTATTTGACGTATTCGCGACCAGACGAAACCGATGACGATGTGATTGACAGGCGACAAAACGTTATGCTCGCGTTTTTTAACGCGCTTGGACGAAACAAGCGGATTATGCAAAATCGAGCGCATTTTGCCACGATTAGCAAAAATCTGGAATCGAATCTTGACGAGGACGCGCTTTTCAAACTGTTTTCTGAAATTTCGCAAGTCGATTCGGAGCGATTGATTCCGCAGGCGATTACAGGACTGAACCGAATGGTTGACGGAAAAATGCTCCTCTTTCCGTATTACGACGGCGACCTCATAAAAGACGTTGTGAAGCAGGTTGCAAACTCGCTGATTACGAGTTCCGAAGACGCGGACGGCGGGCGCGTGTATTTGCTTGAAATCTTGAATGGAACTACGCAGTCGGGTCTTGCGCACAATACGTCCCGCCTTATGCAAAGCGCGGGTTACGACGTTCTTTCAACGGCAAATGCCGACGCAAACAATTACGAGCGCACTGTTATCATAAATCGAATTGGAAATGCCACGGTCGCAAAAAATCTCGGCGATTTTATTCGATGTCAAAATATAATCGACGAAGAAATCAACCAAGATTCCGAAGCAAACGTCGATTTTACGATAATTCTTGGAAGCGATTTTGACGGAAGATACGTGAGAGCAAAATAGAGAAAAAGGAGAAAAAAAAATGGCAGAAATCGAAAATAAAAAGACTTCACGCGAAAATGCGCTTGAAATTGCAAAAATCCTTTCTGATTCAAAGGCGGAAAATGTTGCCGTTCTTGGCGTTGGAGCGTTGAGCAGTTGGACGGATTTTTTTATAATCGCAACCGTAACGAGTTCGGCGCAAATGCAAGGATTGCACCGTCTTATAAAAGAATACGTACGCGAAAACGGCATGGAAATTCACGTTGCGCACCAAAAACACGATTCTGGTTCTGATTGGAATTTGATTGACATTGGACCTGTGGTTGTTCATTTGATGAGTGCGCAAGCGAGAGATTTTTACGAATTAGAAAAACTCTGGCACGAAGGAGAGCGCATTTTGTAAAAAAAACACCCGTCAAAGTTGGCGGGTGTTTTTATAAGTTTCAGTAGACTCAATTGGGGAAGTATTTTTCGAGTTCTTTTCCGTCCTCTTCGGTAAGCGTAATTTTGAACGAACTTCCAGACGTGTTAATTGTTTTCCAACCAGTCTTTTTTGCTTCTTTCCACTCCTGCGTGTTCCAGTCGTAGTAGTGAGTGCGATTTAATATGTCCTTGTCGTTCGATTCTAAGAACGCGCCTTTGTAAAGTGGCAAATACGGAATTTCAGTGTCATTGTTTACAAAGCCAAACATCCATGAACCCGTGGCAACGTTATCTGTAATTTGCGTTGCAGACACGTACAAGAAAAATTTCCATTTTTCGCCGTCAAGGTCTGTTTCTTCGCTCACAAAAACGCCAGTATATTTTGATCCGTCGATTTCAAACGTATCTGTACTTTTTTTGAACGTGATTTCAAGCGTGTCTTCCTCGTCATCGTCGTCAGAACAAGACACAAACCCCATGCCTACCGCACCCAAAACGAGCAAAGATGCCATCAACATAAAAAATTTTTTCATAGAATTACCCCCAAAAATAAAAATTTTTGTTAGCACTCTACAAAAAAAAAAGTAAACTGTCAAGAAAATCTTTGGATTTTTAGAAAAAAAAAGCGGCTTTGATTTTTAGCCGCCGTTTTTTTATTTTTCTGGATTTTCGTCGCTTTCTGCTTTTTCGTCCGTCATTTTACTTGTAATGTGGATAATTTTTCCTGTTCGCTTTATGCCGTCGCTGGCTTTGCCATCTTTTTTTCCGCGAACAATCCTTTTTTTTGCCCCGAATTTTTCGGCTTTTGCGACTTTCTTTTCGGCTTTTGCCTTTGCTTTTTCTTTTCGCGCCTTTTCGATGAATTTGAGCGAATCGTCCAAACCTTTTAGAACTCGTGGCATATCTTCTTCAAAAATGGCAATTTGATGGCGGTCAAAATCCGCGCCGTCTCCTTTTTTGCTTTCTACGATTTGGAGGAACAAATCACCCGCGCGGTTTTCCTTAACGTTAAAAAAATACGACCGATTTTCGAGCGTAACCTGCATCGTAAAAAGTTCTCCGCGAATACCCATTTTGTCCTTCCTTTTTCGTCATGCTGAATTTTTTTAAGAGAACGGTTTTTGATAAAATCCTCTCAAAGCGAGTTTTTATCTTACAGAAATCCAAAGAGTTTTTCAATTCCGTACTCACGGGAGTTTTGAAAACATTTTGATTGTTTTTGTACGCATTTTTAAAAAGAAGCTCGGATTTCTTTTATCGCTTCAAGGAGTTTTTTCATTCCGTTTTCCGTTGTTTCGTGTCCAAAACTAAATCGCACCGCTTCGCTTTGCGTTTCTTGCGAGATTTTCATTGCTTGAAGAATCGGGCGATTGAGTTTTTTTGACGAGCACGCACTTCCCGTCGAAATGCAAAACCCTTTTGCGTCAAGCGCACGAACAAGCACGTTTCCAGGAATTCCTTTGAACGCTGCCTGCAAAATCCACGGAGAAAAATCCGCGCTTTTTGCATTTCGAGTTGTTGGCACAATCGAACAGCCTTCGATTTTCGTCAACGAGTCGATAAAATGCGCGGTAAGTTCCGTTTGTTTTTTTAATCTTGGATTTTCCGCGCCCGCCTTAAAAATGCGTTTTTCAAGGATTTTTTCTGCGCAAATTGCTCCAAAAAGATTTTCGGTTCCGCTTCTAATTCCGCTTTCTTGCCCGCCGCCAGACAAAAACGTGCGAAATTTTTGGCTTTCAGAAACAAAGAGAATCCCAAATCCGCGCGGACCTCCTAATTTGTGCAAAGAAATTGACGCGCTGTCGATTCCCCAACCCAAAAAATCCATTTCGATTTTTCCCACCGCCTGAACGCAATCAGAATGAAAATGCGCTCGCCGCTTTCCGTTGTAATGCGCTCGGATTTTTTCTGCAATGTTTTGAATTGGCATGACCGCTCCCGTTTCGTTGTTCACAGCCATCACGGAAACCAATTTTGTTTCTGGAAACAGTTTTTTTTGAACACTCTCTTCCGTGATAAAACCATTTTCGTCCGATTCGATTTCGTCGATTCCAAGGCAAAATCTCGAAAGATTTTTTGAAAATTCCCGAACGGCGGGGTGTTCCAGGGAACTTACTGCAATTCTTCCTTTGGATTCTTGCATTATTGCGCACAAAAGCGCGATGTGGTCGCTTTCCGTGCCGCCAGAAGTAAAAAAAATCTGATTGCTTTTTACGCCCAATGCTTTTGCGCACGATTCTCTCGCGCTTTCAAGACGCGCCTTTGCTTTTTTCCCAGCAGAATGAGGACTTGACGGATTCGCCGAAAGCAAAATCGACTCTTCCAAAGAAGTCCGAAGGATTTTTGCGCACTCGTCAGAAATCGGAGAAGTTGCAGCGTAGTCAAAATAAGTTTCGTTGTCTATCATTTTTTTTGAGTTTTTTCACAATTTTAGAGAACGGAAAGAACGTCCGCTTCGTCAACTTCCCGAACAATCGTTTCTCCGATTTTCTTTTGAAGAACGAATCTTACGCCGTTTGAAAGATTTTTTTTGTCTTTTTTCATTGCCAAAAAAAGGTCGCGCGGAGAAATGCTTTTTGGCAATGAACTGTGCCGTTTTTCAATTTCGTATCCAAAATCCAAAAGAACTGTGCGAACGCGCGATTCGTAATGTTCTTCCGCAATATTTAGATGAGAAGAGAGCGCGGCTGCCCGCGCAATTCCCCAAGCAACGGCTTCTCCGTGCGTAACTTCTCCAAGCCCCGCGCACGTTTCAAGCGCGTGAGCAAATGTGTGCCCCAGATTCAAAAACATTCGCTCATTTTTTTCTGTAAAATCGCGTTCAACGACTGCGCCTTTTGCTTTCACGCACTCAAAAATCGCCTCAAAAACAAGCGGGTCGGTTCGATTTTTCAAAATGTCAGGCTTTGAAGCAAGTTTTTCAAAAAGGGCAGGGGAGTAGAGCAACGCGGTTTTTATCGTTTCTGCAAGTCCGCTTTTCCATTCTTTTTGAGCAAGCGAATGCGTAAAAGACGGAAACACGTGGAGTTTTTTTGCAGGAAAAAACGAGCCAATCATATTTTTGTAATTGTCAAAATCGCAGCCGCTTTTTCCGCCCACCGCAGCGTCAACCATGGCAAGAAGCGTTGTTGGAACAAACTCACATTTGGCTCCGCGTTTGAAAATTGACGCGGCAAATGCCGTCATGTCCGTGATGACTCCGCCGCCAATTCCCACAAAAGTCGTATTTCGCGGGCAATCGGCATCAAGCGCGGCTTGCACGATAAACAAAACGCTTTGAATCGTTTTGAATTTTTCGCCCGCGCCCAGAATGACCACCGTGTCGCCATCTTTTCTTTTTACGTCGCCGCGTTTTGCGTTTTTTATTCCAAACGATTCAAAAAATGCTTTGCAACTGTCTAGCGCGGCAATCGTTTCGTCTGTAACAAAAACTCTGCGCTCGGCGCAATCGGCTGAATACGCGCGGCTTAAATCAACGATTCCTTTGTAAAAAAATACGTCCGTTTTGTCCGCTCCAGAATGTATAAAAGGATATGTTATGTGCGTTTGTTCGATTTTTTGTTCCATACACTGTGCCTCGATTTTTAATACTCTTTTGATTCCATTTTTTCAAAATCTGCGATTACGTTTTGAACGCGAGAAATGTCGCGGTTTAGGATTTTTTCGTAATCGAGTTCGCCCGTTCCGATTCGCTCGCGCTCGTCTTCCCAATTTTGCAAATCCGTCAAAAATTTGAACCGAAATCGCCCCACGTTTGCTTTTTCTGCCCACAATTTTGCTTCTGTCCAATAATAAAGCCCCGCTTGATAACACGAAAGAGCTTTTTTGAGATTTTCAACATACACGTTTTTCCACGGAGCGTCGTAAAAATGCGCAACTTTTTTGTCGTATGTTCTGCCGAGCCGTTGGTGCTGCTCAATGAGTTTTAGATTTATGTGCATTTGAAAAAGATAGCGATATTTTTCCCAATCCGACTCATCTTCGATTTTTGCGCGTGCGTAAAGGGGATTTGCAAAATCCGCTTGAACCGCTTTTTCAAGCCAATAAATATTTTCGATGCAATCATCGGGATATTGCTGATAGTGAACGTGAAAAAGTCGCCAAAAATCTTCTTTGTATTTGACCATATACGCACTCGATTTTGTTGGAAAGAACGCGAGAAAAACAAAAACTATCGCGACCGCGCTAAAAAGCCGAGTTTTCTTCATCCAATTATTCCGCCTGATTTTTCTGATTCTTCCTTGAATATCGGCATTTTTGAGAGTTCTTCCCAGATTCTCGCGCAAACTTCATCGATGCTTTTTGTTGCGTCAATTCGGACGATTTTCATGTTGCTCCCTTCAAACGAATCCACGACGGATTTGTATCGAGCGGCGGTTTTTTTCAAAAATTCGATTTCCTCGTAGATTTCGCGTTTGCTTCTTTCGCCGATTCGTTGGAGCGAGAGCGCGGGGTCGATTTCAAAAAAGAAAAGCAATTCTGGAAGCGGAAACGGCGAATTCAAAAGGCGCGGGAGTTTTTCTCCGATTTGAGAGCCTTGATACGCTAGGCTCGAAAAAAAATACCTGTCCGAAATGCAAACCATTCCGCTTTTGCATTTTTCTTCGATTCCGTGTTTGCCCCAAATGTGTTCGGCGCGGTCTGCGGCAAAAAGATACGCTGCCGTTCTTTCGTCTACTTTGATTTCGCCCGAAAGTACGCGGCGCAAAAAGATTCCCGTTTCTGTTTTGGTCGGCTCCGCCGTTGTAAAAATCCGATTTGAAAACGTTGATGAGCGCAACCGTTCAATTTGCGTGCTTGTTCCCGCCCCGTCGATTCCTTCAAAAACCACAAAATTTTTCAAAATGTCGTTTTCCATTTTTTCTCCCTATTTCGACTTATTTTGTAACATCTCCAAATTGCATTCGTGTTTTTGATTTAGGCATTTGGAAAGTAAGTCAGTTTCCGAATATATCTATTGCCGAAATTATAAGATAAAACGCAGTGAAATGGTATAATTGAGTTTTAGGAGTGAATTTTCGTTGAAAAGAAGGCGTTTGCTTTCCGTGATTGCGGGGGCGTTCGTTTTTATATTTTTGCTCGTTATTTGCTTCGCCGTCGTAAGACCGGCTTACGTTTTTTTGTCCACAGAACTTTCCGCCTTAGAGCGGGCGTTGATGATTGAAGTGGGCGACAAAACGGGACTTTTGCTTTCTTATCGCTCGCTTTCGCCGTCGCTTCTTTCTGGCGTTTCTGTACATTCAATCGAAATTGTGGACGCGGAAAGCAAAATCGTTCTTGCAAAAATCAAAAAGGCGCGACTTTCTTACGACGCGCTCGCATTTATTTCAAAAAATCCGCTTTCGGCATTTGATTCGCTTGTAATTTCGGGCGTGGAAGTTGAGTTTGATGCCATTCGCGACGAAAAAGTCGCAAAAAGACTGCTTTCGCTTTTTAAGAGCGGCGAAAAATCGAGCGAAAAAAACGCGAGTTTTTCGATTCCGTCGATTGACCTTCCGTTTGACGTAATCGTGCGCGATGTTTCGCTTTCATATTCCGACGAAAAAAACGAAATCCGCGTAAAACTCGACAACATTTCCGCTTTTGAAGGGGAAATCGCGCAAGGAATTTCGTTTAATGCGCAAGGCTCGGCGTGGGTAAAAAGCGAGTTTTTGAAAAACGGAACAGAGCGCGTTTTGATTGCGTCAAAATTCGGCGGCACGGGAACGATTTTTCCGTCTTTGAACGGAAGCAGCGCAACGATTTCGCTTTCTCAAGAAAACGACGTGGATTTTTCTGTAAAAAAACTCGATTTGCTTGCGAGCATTGAAGACGACAAAATCCAGATTCACACAATGCGAACCGTTTTTCCGTTTAGCGCGGCGGCAGAATTCGATTTGAACAAAAAATCTCTCAAAGCCGCCATTGACACGAATAATTTTGACCCGCTTTCGCTCGTTTTTATAAAAAAGAAGCCCGATTTTTTTCAAAAAATCGAAGGCACGCTGCTTTCAGGAAGCGCGGAGGCGGAAACGAATCTCTCCGAAGGAAAAATGAACGGCGTAAAATACAAGACGGATATGCAGTTTTCGCTTCCAAAGTCGCTTGTGGGCGAAAAAATGCGCGTCGCTCTTTTGAGTGAAGGCGACGAAAAGAAAATCAAAGTGAAAAACCTTTCTGCGCAAAGTCAATCAATCGACGCTTCGTTTTCTGGCTCGTTTGATTTTGCGCGATTGCAGCCGTCGGGAGAAGTGGACGTTTTGCGCTACACGCTTCCAAACAAAAATGCGATTGCGCTTGAAGCGTATCTTGAACCGAATTACGATGGCGGCACGCACGTTGTCATTCCAATCGTTTTTTTGGACGAAAATCCGATTTCGCTTGAAGCGTTTTTGTTTCCAGAAAAGGATTCTTTGGATTTTTCTGTAGAACTTACGGATTATTCTCACGCCGAAGATTACGAAAAGGCGACCGTTAATTTTGACGGAAGCATGATTTTTGGAGCAAAGCCGTTTGTGCAAGCGCGTGCCGAACTTGAAAATATTTTTGCCGACAGCGCGTTAAAAATCGCGGCGTTTTTTCTTCCAGAAAAAAATGCTTCTTCGATTTTGCCGATTTCTGAAAACGTTTCGACGTATGTGCTTTCGCGCCTTGAATTGTTTGGCTCAAGCGATTTTAAGACGTTTTCGTACAACGCGCCTTACGCCATTTTTGCGAATATTGCAAAAAGCGACAGCGAATTTGGAACGCTCGCCTTTGACGGCTCAAACGAAATGGTTCAAATCTCAAATCTCAATTTGCAATTTGGTCCCGTTGCATTAGAAGCCCTCGCGCTCGTTGATTTTTCTGGCGGAATCGACGACATCGCGTTTTCCGTGGATTCAATCGTGAACTCGCTTCCGTATTCGTTTACGGGAAATTTTTCGCCAAATTGGATTTCCGTTTCTGGCAGTTACGACCTTGACGTAATGGTGAGCCTTTCTGACGGTTTGAGCGGATTTGTGCAATTTTCTGATTTTCCCGTTCCTGTAAAAGATTTTGTGCTTTCGCTTTCTTCGATGGCGACTTTTTCTTGGAACGAAGAAAATGGACTTCACGCAAACGTTGCCCGCTTTGACGTTTCTGAACCAACGGGAAAAATTTTTGTAGAACCGAGCGTTTCTTTTTCTGGGGAACTTTCAAAATACGGATTTGTGTTTGACTCGTTTTCGTATTCCGACGTAAACAGCGAACTCGATATGACGGGAACGTTGAGTTGGTCGCTTGATTTTGACCGACTCGCGCTGGAATTTGCCCGAATTGAACTTGACGGACGAAGCCCGATTTCTTCGGAAGGGCTTTCGATTCAAGCGGATTTGACGAATCCGTCGCTTTTGCCTTTTTCCGAAGCGTCCATAATCGACGATTATTATCTTTCATTCCACGCACAAATCGACTCGTTTCCGTTTTCGCGATTTTTGTCTTCTCAAGGAGCGGACAACGTTCTAAATGCCGAAATCAGCGCACTCGGCACAATTTCATCTCCATTTGTGAGCGTTGATGTTTCAAGCGCGTCGCTTTTGCTTTCGGGCTTGCCACTAAACGCGCACGGACGGGCGGTTTTGGACGATTCGGGGCTTTCCGTTGAAAATGTTGACGTTTCTTGGGCGTTTTTGAACGTGCGCGATTTTTTTGCCGATTTTGACCCAAAATCGTTTTCTGGAAAAGCGCAGGCGGAAATGGAAGTTTCTCTTGCGGGAAAAACGCTTTCTGCGCCGCTTTCTTTTTTTGCCGACGGCGTTATCGACGAAGAAGAAAAGAATTTGTTCGCGCTTCCCGATTTTTTTACCGTTTCAGTTTCGTCAGAAGGGCTTTCGGGCAGTTTTTTGAAAAACGACGTTCCGTTCAAACTCAACGCTGTTCACATTCCGGGGCAATTTGACATTTTTACGGATAATCCGCACGGATTTAAGGCGAGCGTTGCGGGAAACTCGTTTGACGTGTCAACTGGAAAAAACGACATTCTTTCTTTTGCCGCAAACGGCGAGTTGGGAGAAGGCGGGGCAATGGATATTTTTGTGACGGACATCGAAGCGGACTTAAAAAAGATAAACGAAAAAATCGACATTCCGTTTGTGTCTTTTCCTGCCGGCACTTTGAGCGGAAACGTTCGCCTTTCGGGGCTTACGAGCGACCCCGAATTTGCGGGAGCCGTGCAACTCGATTCGCTTTCGATTTTGATTCCGCTTATTTCCAAAAATTCGCTGGACGCTTCTTCCGTACAAATTACGGCGGGCGCGGAGGGGCTTACGATGAACGATACGCTTTTTACCGTTGGAAAAGGGAGCGTGATGGTTTCTTCGGACGTTACGTTTGACCGCTGGAATATCGAAAATATCTTTTTGAGCCTTCGTTCAATCGGAAACGTGGGCGTTCCTGTTGACATGAATATGCCGTTTTTGCACGTTGCAGGCGAGGCTCGACCAGACCTCGATATTTCCGTGATTCTTCCGTCGGACATGGTGATTCAAGGCTCAATTTCTGCCGAAAACGCGGACGTTGAAATTACCGCAAATGAACTTCAAGAAAAACTTTCTCTTGAAGGCGTGATAAAATCGATTCCGCTTGATTTTTTGTTTGGTCGAGAAGAAAAGGAAGAAAATGCGGGAAAAGACGGTGCGCAACCGCTTTTGAACGTTGTTGCAAATTTGGAACTCAATGCAGGAAATCAGGTGCGAATTGCGTTTAATCCGTTTTTGCGTGCGCTCGTTGCTCCAAATACAATGCTTGATTTTTCAATGGACAGCGCGACAGGCGAGTTTTCTGTTGCAGGCGACGTTACGCTCCACGGTGGAGAAATTTCTTGGCTTAGTCGTAATTTTTATCTCCGCGAAGGTCGAATCGTCTTTAACGAAACGCAAGACAATCTTGACCCGCTTGTAACGCTGCGAGCAGAAACGCGTGAGCAAGACGACGAAGGAAACCGCGTTACAATTACGCTTTCCGCGCTTTCGCAACCGGTGAGCCGCTTTAATCCAACGTTTAGCGCGAGTCCCGCAAAAAGCGAATTTGAGATTATGACGCTTCTCGGACAAGTTGTGAGTGCAGACAGCGAAAGCGCGTCCGACGTGGCTTTGGCGGGTGGCGATTATCTTGTTCAAGCGACGGTCATTCGCAAACTTGAAAACGCATTGCGAGAGTTGCTTAATTTTGATATATTTTCGCTTCGGACGAATGTGTTTCAAAACGCGGTCAAGGCGGGAATTGGCAACATTGGAACGGGCGACAAAAAAGACGAAACGCGAGAGGATATTACGTTTGGTAACTTTTTTGACAATTCCACTGTTTATATCGGCAAGTATTTCGGAAGCGCAATTTATCTTGACGCGATGTTTCATTGGAATTACGACAAGACGACACTTGATAACGGCACGAGCGTGAATGGCGTTGTCTTTCAACCCGAATTTGGTTTTGAAATGGCAAGTCCGTTCGTGAATATTCGACTTGGTGTTGCACCAGGTGTTGAGGCGATTCAACAGAATATGTGGGTTCAGTCCTCGTCTATCACGCTTTCTTGGAAACATCAATTCTGAGAAAACATAAAATACGGAGATTATATGAAATCCTTTTCGATTCTTCCAATTATAAAAAGAGCGCGATTTTTTTTGCCATTTTTGGCTTTTGTTGCTTTTTGGGGTATTTTTCCTGCCGTTCAAGCATTTTCTCAAGAAAGCGCAGAATCCACAGAATCTTCAGATGACGATGACTCTTGGTATTATGGAAAACTTATAAAATCTGTTAGTTTTAAGGGGTTAAAAAACACGGATTCTCGCGATTTAGACGGAATTACGTCTTCTTTTAAGGGAAAACCGTTTACGGACGATAATTTTTCTCAACTCGTTGACAGACTCTACACGCTCGATTTGTTCGACGAAATAAATCCAGAGGCCGTTCCGGGAGATTCAAAGAAAAACACCGTTTCAATCGTTTTTACGGTAACAGAGCGACCTGCAATAAGACGAATAATCATCAAAGGAAACAAAGGCATTCGCACCGCCGAAGTCAAAGAGGCGATTTCTATGAAAGAAAAGGAAGTTTTTGTTTCGTCAAAACTTCCCACCGACGAACGAGCGATTCGCGCGTTGTATCTTGAAAAAGGCTTTACAAATGTAAAAGTGTCTTCTTCCACGGAAGAAACGGAAAAAGGAATCGTTGTAACATTTACCGTTGACGAAGGCAGAAACACCGTAATCACAAAAATTGATTTTTCGGGAAACAAAATCGCTTCTGCAAAAACGCTCCGAGGGCAGTGTAAATTAAAAGAGGCGGGATTTTTTTCAAAAGGCGCGTTCCAAGAATCCACGCTCGAAGCGGACAAACAGGCAATCGTTTTTTGGTATTTGAACAAAGGCTACATGGACGCAACGGTCGTTGACGTTACAAAAGAAATCAACGTGAACGAAGAAAAAGAACGCGACGAACTGACGATTACGTTTTACATTCAAGAAGGCGGGCAGTACACGTTTTCTGGAATCGAGTTTTCTGGAAACGAGATTTTTCCCGATGAAAAACTTTCTTCGCTGATGAGATTGAAAACGGGCGACATTTTGAATCAAACAAAATTGCAAGAAAGTTTCCAATTGATTGCAGACTTGTATTATGAAAACGGTTACACGTCAAATCGCTTTAATCCGATTCCGTCAAAAGACGTTGAAGCGCATACGGTTTTTTACACGTTCAATATAAACGAAAACGCACGAAGCCATGTTGAAAGCGTGTCAATAAAAGGAAATACAAAAACAAGAGAATACGTTATAACGCGAGAAATTCCGATTGAATCTGGCGACATTTTTTCAAAAGCCAAAATCACAACGGGTTTACGAAATTTGTACAATCTTCAATATTTTAGCGCGGTTGTGCCAGACATCGTGCCTGGAAGCGAGGAAAATCTTGTTGACATTGTGTTTTCCGTTGAAGAGCAATCCACGACTTCAATCGAGTTTGGCGTTACATTTTCTGGCGTAAGCGACCCCGATGACCTTCCGTTCGCGCTTTTTGCAAAATGGCAAGATTCCAATTTGCGCGGCTCTGGAAAATCGCTTTCGATTTCAACAACAATCGCCACAGACGAGCAAGCGGTGAGCGTGAGTTTGACTGAAAACTGGCTTTTGGGACTTCCCGTGTTCGCGTCTGTTACAACAGGTTTTTCTCATTCCGACCTTTCTGCTCTGCGCCTTGGAATTGACGGCGACGGAAATGTTGACGACGATTCGTATTACATGGATTACGAGCAATGGCGATGGACGTTGGGCTTCTCGCTTGGGCGCAGATGGACTCCCGATTGGGCGATTCTTTCGGCGGCGGCGGGCGTTACGGCAAGCCTTAAAAACAACATTTACGACACGGATTTGTGGATTCCGCTTGACACGAGCGTGAGCGAATACGCGAACGATTGGGGATGGCAAAACAGCGTTTGGACTTCGTTTTCGGTGGACGACAGAAATATAAACTACGACCCGTCCAAAGGCTGGTTTGCAAGCGAGCGACTGACTTGGTACGGACTTACGCCGTTTGAAACGGAATATTTTTTGAAGACCGACACAAAATTGGAAAAATATTTCACGCTCCTCGATTTGAAAGTGACGGAATCGTGGAATTTTCGGCTTGTTCTGGCGGGTTACACGGGACTTACGTTGCTTTTTCCCGCTCCGAATACGGGAATTGGAGATACGAGCAAATTGTACATCGACGGAATGTTCAACGGGCGTGGCTGGACGAACATTTACAACAAAGTCCGCGGCCGTGCCCTTTGGAGTAGCAACATAGAACTTCGTATGCCGCTTGTTCCTGGAGTGCTTGCGCTTGATTGGTTCGGGGACGCGGCGGTAATCAAAGACAGCCGTTACGATTTGTTCAATCATCTTTCGGTTGAGGATTTTTACTTTAGTACAGGTCCTGGAATCCGCTTTACAATTCCGCAATTCCCGCTCCGACTGCTCTTTGCAAACACGTTTAGAGTTCAAGACGGAAGCGTTGAATGGGATAAAAAATGGAAATTCGTCCTTTCGTTCAACATAACGAACAAATAAAATCGAAAATCTAAAAATGGAGAAACTATGAAAAAATATTTTGTTGCACTTGCGCTCGCTCTTTTTTCGACTGTGGCTTTTTCGCAGCAAATTACGCGCTTTGGAGTCGTGGATACGGCGAAAGTTTTTCAAGCGTATTTTAAGGCGAGTGCGCCGATGCGGACTTACGAATCAAAAAAGGCGGATTTTCAAAAAGAAATCGACCGTCGAACCGAGGAAATCCGAAAACTCCGACAGCAAAAAGTGGACGCGCAAAACGCGGGGAACGATTCGCAAGTGTTGCGTTTGGACGCTGACATTGCGCGAAAAACAGAAAGTCTTACAGAATACACGCACTCAAAAAATATGGAACTTGAAAATTTAAAGAATAGCCTTCAAAACTCAAACGATTTTTACAACAAATTGTACAACGTGATTGAGCGCGTTGCCGAAAACGAAGGTTTTTCTGCGATTTTGAGTTTGCAACAAGGAAACGGAATCCTTTGGTACAGTTCAAGCGTGGACGTTACCGACAAAGTAATTCACGAATTGGGACTTTGATTTTTGCTCCAACTCGAACGGGCGCACTTTTGAAGGATTTTTCTGCATTTTTGCGGGAAAATCCCTTTTTGCTTTTAGAAGTTATTTTGTAATTATAAAATGTGGCAAAAAGTGCGACAATGACATACAAAAAAGGAGAAACAATGGAGGACGAAAACGACACTCCGCTGATGAAGCAATACGCTTCAATAAAAAATGAACACAAAAATGAGGTGCTTTTTTTTCGCCTCGGAGATTTTTATGAAATGTTCGACGACGACGCAAAGGAAGTTTCGCGTCTTTTGAACCTGACGCTTACGCACAGAGGCGCAAGACCGATGTGTGGAATTCCGTTTCATGCGGCAAAAGTGTATATCGCGCGGCTTTTAAGGCTTGGAAAAAAAATCGCGATTTGTGAGCAAATTGGCGAGGTTACGGGAAAAACGCTTGCAAAGCGTCGCGTTGTTGAAGTGATTACGCCAGGAACTGCCGTTGACGGCTCGTATCTTGACGGCGGGCAAAACAATTTTCTTGCGTGCCTTTGCGCCTCTTCGCGCGAGGTGGGCTTTGCGTTTATTGACGTTACGACTGCCGACTTTTTTGCTACAAGTTGGCTTTTTTCCGAAATGTCCGAGGCGTTTCCGAGGGAACTTTCTCGCGCAAATCCAAAGGAATTGCTCCTTCCTGAATCTTTGAAAAATGAAAGAGCGATTCACAATTTCCTCTGTGAAAAAAAAAGCATTTCCGTTTCGTATTATCCAGATTGGGAATTTGATTCAAAAAAATCGTTTGAGCGGCTGAAAACGCAATTTGGAACGCAAAATCTTCGCTCGTTTTCTCTTTCGGAATCTTCGGCGGAGGTGATTCCCGCGGGATTTTTGCTCGATTACATTTCCAGAATGACGGTAACGTCTTCGCCACACGTTTCAAATCTAAACGTGTACAAAAACAGCGCGTTTTTGATGCTCGACGAATCTTCCAGACGAAATCTTGAGTTGACGGAAAATCTCCGCGACGGCTCTGCGCAATTTTCGCTTTTGGGGATTTTGGGAATCGAAAAAACCGCGATGGGAAAACGACTTATGCGCTCGTGGATTTTGTACCCGCTTTTGGAAAAAGAAAAAATAATCGCTCGGCAAAATCAGATTGCTCGATTTTTTGAAGACGACGCGCTTCTTTTGTTTGTTCGCGAAAAATTGTCGTCTGTGCTTGATTTGGAGCGACTTTCTGCGCGCGTTGCAATGGAACGAGCGCACGCAAAGGATTTGCAAGCGTTGCGGCAAAGTCTTGAATCTTGGATAAGCGTTTGCGAAAAACTTGGCGGAGAAAATCTTGAAAAAGCAAACGAAATCGTGCGTTTGATAAACAATTCGATTTTAGACGACCCGTCAACGTCGATTTCCGAAGGACGGCTCATAAAAGACGGCTACAGCGCAGAATTAGATGGCATTAGAGCATTGCACGACAACGCTTCAAGGATTTTGGAAGAATACGCGGAAGAAGAGCGCGAAAAAACGGGAATCCAAAATCTCAAAATTAGACGAACGGACGCGACGGGATTTTTTATTGAAATAAGCCGCGCTCGCGCCGCGCTCGTTCCAAATTATTTTATAATGCGCCGCTCGCTTACGAATTCTGACCGATTTACGACCGAAAAATTGCAAGAAATCGAAGAAAAAATAAACGATTCGTCTGAAAAAATAATTGACCTTGAAAAAATGCTTTTTTTGGAAATTCGCGCAAAAATCGCCGTTTTTGTGCCGTATCTTCTTGAAATCGCGCAAAAAATCGCGCTCGTCGATTGTGCGTCTTCGCTTGCAAGCGTTGCGCTTCGCTATCATTGGACGTGTCCAATCGTTGACGATTCGTCGGTTCTTGAAATAAAAGAAGGGCGGCACCCTGTAGTCGAACAGTCGCTTCCTTCGGGCGAGTTCGTTCCGAATGATGCGCTTTTGGATTCTAGCGGAAAATCGCCGTCGTTTTGCCTTATCACAGGTCCAAATATGGCGGGAAAATCGACGTATCTTAGACAAACCGCGCTCATCGTGCTTCTCTCTCAAATTGGTTCGTTTGTTCCTGCAAAAAGCGCGAGAATCGGAATCGTTGACCGAATTTTTTGCCGAGTTGGAGCCAGCGACAATCTTGCCAGAGGCGAATCGACTTTTCTTGTGGAGATGACGGAAACTGCGTTTATTTTGCGGGCGGCAACGCAAAAATCGCTTGTTATAATGGACGAAGTTGGACGAGGCACTTCCACAGAAGACGGACTTTCGATTGCCTGGGCGGTTTCGGAGCATCTTTTGAATTCGATTCGCTGCAAGACGCTTTTTGCCACGCATTACCACGAATTGACGCGCCTTTTGCATCCCGCGCTTCGCTTGCTTTTTATGGATGTTTGTGAAAAAGACGAAAAAATCGTTTTTTTGCGAAAAATCAAAGAAGGCGCGAGCGAAAATTCCTATGGAATCCACGTGGCTTCTCTTGCCGGCGTTCCCAAAAACGTGATTTTACGCGCCGAAGAAATCCTTGGCACGCTTCAATCTTCGCGGGAAAACGCTGTTGTTCCAAATATAAAAACGCAGCCGCCGCGTCAAATCGAAGAAAAAAAATCGCCGTCCCTTTTTAGCGATGAAGAGTTGGTTCTTTCGGAATTGCTTTCGCTGGATTCTGACAATATAACGCCGCGGCAAGCGTTGGACGCGATTGTCCGCTGGCAAAACGCGCTTTGGAATGAAGCAAAATAAAAAAACGAAGAAATCGCAAAAATCGTATAGGAATCGGATAATTTTTAATTATGAATAAAGTCCGTTTGCCGGTGCATTTTTTGCTTTTGTTTTACGCAAAATCGTTTTTGTCGTTCGCGTTTGGCGGGGAAACATGCGTTCGCTGCGGAGAATCGACCGCGCTGCTTCCCATTTGCAAAAAGTGCGAAAAAATCCTCGAAAAACGTTCGTTTGATTCGGCTGGAAAATGCGCAAAATGCGGAAAACATATCCTTTTGAAAAAATCTCCCGATTTTATTTGCTACGCTTGCAAAGAAAAACCGAAATTTGAGGCTGTTGACCGACTTTTTCCGCTTTGGACGTACCGCGTTTGGCGAAAACGGTTGATTTTTCTTTGGAAAATCAAAGGACTTCGTTCGCTTTCGATTTTGTTTGCGCGTCTTATCGAGCAAAAAATCCGCGAAATGGAAACCGAGCTTGGCATAAAAGCGGGCGAAGGCGTTGTAATTCCCGTTCCGCCGCGTCCTGGAAAAATTCGCGCTCAAGGCTATGACCAAATCGAAGATATTTCCAGATTGCTTTTTGGGGCTTTTCATCGAAAAATCTGCCGAGTTTTGAAAAGACTGTCGAAAGTTCAAAAAAAGAAACAAAGCCGCGTCGAGCGAATTTCCTCGGCTGGAAAAAATTATTGCTCGCTTTCACATAAAAAAATCGCGCGTGAGTTTGGCGGAACAATTCCAGAAAGCGTTTTTTTAATCGACGACGTTGTTACGACTGGCTCCACGATTGAAGAATGTGCGTCGATTCTCAAATCCTTTGGAGTGAAACGAGTTTTTGCAATTTCCCTTTGTTGCGTGGAATAAACGGCTTTTTATTCCATTGGATATTTTGAAATTCTTTGCAATCTGAGCATTTGTTCGATATACTGTATCGAGTAAAAATTCAAGGGGTACTAGTCAATGGAAAAGGAAGAGGTGCAAGGCTACTCGATAGAGGAAGCAGTCGCAGAGGCTCGGCGATGTTTGAATTGTCCAAAGCCACTTTGTCGCACGGGGTGTCCGATTGAAAACGAGATTCCTGCATTTAATCATGCGGTTTCGGTCGGAAATTTTGGAGAGGCTTTTGAAATTGTTTCTCGCAGGAGCAATCTTCCCGCGATTTGCGGTCGCGTTTGCCCGCACGAAAGCCAATGCGAAGGACACTGTGTTCTTTACAAAAGTGGCAAGGGCATTAAAATCGGCATGATTGAACGGTTTATCGCTGATTTTGAGGCTGAAGCAAAGTTTGCCAAAGACGCAAAAATCGCAAAGACTGGTGGAAAAGTTGCCGTAATCGGCTCAGGTCCTGCGGGGCTTACCGTTGCAGGCGACCTTGCTCGAAAAGGGTACGATGTTACGGTTTACGAAGGCGAAAGCGAGCCTGGTGGCGTTCTTCTCTATGGAATTCCAGAATTCCGACTTCCAAAAGACGTGGTTCGTAGAACGACAGCAAAAATCAAAGAACTCGGCGTGCAGTTCATTACCGATACGATGGTCGGCGAAGACATTACAGTTGAAGAAATGCTCGCAAACGGTTTTGACGCAGTTTTTATCGGCACGGGTACGGCTCTTGCAAAGTCGCTTGACCTTCCTGGAAAAGATTTGGCGGGCGTTCTTCAGTCAAATTATCTTCTCCGAATGGTCAGGTTGTATCAAGACGGAAATGTTGAAAAAGATGACGTTCCTGTAAAAGAAGGCGACCAGGTTGTTGTAATTGGCGCGGGAAACGTTGCGATGGACGCTTGTCGCACGGCGATACGAATGAAAGCGGCAAAAGTTACCGTCGCGTACAGAAAAACCGAGGAATTTATGCGCGCGGCTCGTGCAGAATATGACGGGGCAATCAAAGACGGCGTTGAGTTCAAGTGGGAACACGCTCCCGTTGAGTTTTTGGGAGAAAACGGACGAGTTACTGGCTTAAAATGTCAAACGCCGTCGGGTGAAGTCGTGATTCCTGCGAACAAGGTTTTGCTTGCGATTGGCTCACGCCCTGCGGCAAGAATTTTGAGTACTACGCAAGGAATCGATGCGGACGAATCGGGCTACGTTGTTACAAAGCAAAAGCCCTACGGAATGACAAGCCGCAGAGGAATTTTTGCTGGTGGCGATGTTGTTCACAAACCCGCAACAGTCGTTCTGGCAATGCGCGAGGCAAAAAAAGTCGCCGTGGGAATCGCTGATTTTATTGAAGCAAAAAAACTTCTCGGAGAATAATCTGAGAAAAATTATGGAAAATACGACAACGCACCATTTGCGTTGTCGGGGGGAAATATGGCAGAAAATACACAGATTCAACTCGTTACGTTTCAACTTGGCGAGGAGATTTACGGCGTTGACATTATGGATGTCAAGGAAATTGTGAAAATTCGGAAAGTTCGTCCGATTCCGAATGCACCGTACTACGTTGAGGGAATTTTCAATCTTCGGAGCGAGATTATTCCAGTCATCAACTTGCACAAGCGATTTCAGATTCAAAAACTCGCGCAAACAGACGAAGAAAACGAATTTGAAGGCGGATTCATCATTTTGAATATCGATGACAATCGAATTGGTGTTATCATCGACAAAATCAACCGCGTTGTTACAATCGACACCGCTGACATAAAAGACCCGCCGCAAATGATTAGCGGAATTGGCACGGAATACATATCGGGCGTTATTCGGCAGGACTCAAAATATCTTATAATGCTTGACATTAGACGGATATTCAACGCACGCGAAATGAGAAAAATTATCGACCCAACAGGCTCGTTCGACGACTAAGTTTTGGATTTTGATTCGAGCGAGTTCTAGCGATTTGTAATCGGAAAAGATTTTGAGTGCGAACAACGTAATTCCGTCTTTTAGAGCAACAATAGGCAGGCGAGAAATGGATGCCGTTCTTACGTGTCTTGTTGACGAAAAAATCGAAGCGGGGGAAATGAACGCACGGCTTAGTGAGGCTGTGTGCAGTTTTTTTGAGTCTTCTGGTGCGATTTCACTTGAAAGTCCATCTCTCGCGCTTTTGTATGCGTTGCGTTCGCTTGGTTGTGAGAACAATGCAAAGGTGATGATTTCTGCGCTTGCTCCGAGTTGGCAGTATTTTGCGTTGGAAGCGTTCGGTTTTGAAGTGCTCGTTCTTGATGTTGACACAAAAACAGGTCTCGTTGATTTTTCGGTTATTTTTGAAGGCGTAAAAAACGGTGCTAAGATTTTGATTTTGCACGAACCGTTCGGTCTTTCGTTGCCTTTTTCCGTTTTTGAGCAAATAAAATCGCTGGGGATTTTTCTTATAGAAGACGTGTCGCAGTCGGTTGGAGCGGTTGTTTTGGAAGACGAGGAAGCGGATTCTGAAACAGAAACGCTTGATGAGAAAAATGGGCAAAAAGCGGGAACGTTTGGTTCGTATTCGATTATGGCACTTGGAGCGTTTGATGCGCTTACGGTTGGCGGCGGCGCGGTGCTTTTTGCGCAAAAAAAACGCGAGTGGACAATTTTGAATCAGATTTTTGAAAACGCTCCCAAAACGCATTTGCTCGGAGATGTGAGTAGTGCGCTTGCATATATGCAATTTCGCGCCTTGAGCAAAAACGACGAGGCTCGCGCTTTTGTTTTTCGCTCCTACACGCGCTCTCTTTTGGGCGGAAACAACAGGAAAAATGCACCTTTTGAAAGAAAAAATGGAGATGCGTTTCGCGCGTTTCCTGTCGTCCTTTCGCAGAATTTCAAAGAGGCGCAGCAGTACGCTGAAAAAAAAGGCGTTGAAATTGTGCGGGCTTTTGAGGATTCTGTTATCGCGCACATTTTGAAAACGGATGGGGAACTTTCGGCGGATTCTTATCCTCGCGCTCGTTCGCTGTATCTTCGGACTGCGCTCTTTCCGCTTTATCCAAGAATGAAAGCGGAAATGACCGAGCGAGTGGGGCGAGTTCTTTCAACGCTCCCGTGAGAAAAAAAACTCACGCAATTTTTCAGAAACGTTCAGTTTCAAGTCCAATCATAAAAAGGAATGAAAATGGAAAAAAACGTCGTACCAGATGTAAAAAAATGCCTCATTGTGGTGAACACGTACAAAGAGGAATCTCGACTCCTCGGCTCTGAAGTCAGCGAGTATTTGTCTAAACGCGGGATTCGAGCGGATATTTTTATGTTCAACGGATTTGCGGAGCAATACCCGTTTCACGGCTCGGATTTAGTGATTACGATGGGCGGAGATGGCACGGTGTTATTTGCCGCTCGCGGGTGCGCCGAGGACGGAATTCCGATTTTCCCTGTGAACTTTGGCTCGTTTGGGTTTATTGCAAGCGTTCAGCGCGACGAATGGAAAGAAGAACTTGACCGCTATTTGTGCGGAAAATCCGAGGTGTTTACGCGCTCAATGCTTCAGGCGGATTTATTGAGAAATGATGTGCGGCGGTTTCGTTCGGTTGGGTTGAACGACATTGTTGTGAGTGCGCGCACGGCGGCTCACACGATTTCATTTTCGATTACTTACGGAGGCGTGTCGCTTGGGGAATTTAAGGCGGACGGCGTGATTGTAAGCACAGCAACGGGAAGTACCGCTTATTCTGCAAGCGCGGGCGGACCAATAATCGACCCGGGGCTTGACGCGCTCGTTCTCACGCTCATAAATGCGTTTTCTCTTTCAAGTCGTCCGATTGTTTTAAGTCCAGACGGCGAAATCGTCATAGAAATCCTGCCCTCGCGCGTGTCTGGCGTGGTGATTTCCGTTGACGGACAACTTCCTGTTGACTTGCACGTTGGAGACAAAGTGCGGATTCGGCAAATGGAAGCAAAAGCAAAACTTATCGGATGCACAAAAGACAAATTTTACAATGCGCTTCGCTCAAAATTGAATTGGTCTGGAGGACCAAAAAATGCTTGAGGACCTTACGATACGGGATTTTGCACTCATTGACAGCGCACATCTTGAGTTTCGCCATGGATTTACGGTTCTTTCTGGAGAAACGGGTGCTGGAAAATCGCTTTTGATTGGTGCGCTCACATTTCTTTTGGGCGGAAAGGGCGGCGCGGATTTGGTTCGCGTGGGTTCGTCGGAAGCGAGCGTGAGCGGAACGTTCTTTTTGGGAGAAAAACCGATTCGTCAAAAAGACGATGACTTAGACGAGTTTGACGCTTACGGTTGGCTTGAAAAGCACGGAATTCAAACAGAAGACAATCGAATCATTTTGAGGCGATTCGTCAGAAGCAGCGGAAAAAGCGGTGCTTGGATTGGAAGCACGCCCGTAACTCGAAGTGATTTGGCGGAATTTTGTTCGTTTCTTGTTGATATTCACGGGCAGCACGAACACCAAAATCTGTTGAAAAATGCGGGACATCGGCGGTATCTCGATTCTTTTGCGAATCTGGGAGAGCGAGTCCGCGCGTTTACGGCTCTTTTTTTGGCTCTTTCTGAAAAACGTGCGATTTTTTCAAAAATGCAAGAGGACAGCAAAAATCGCGCGGAACGGCGTGAGATTTTGTCTTTTTCGATAAAAGAGATTTCCGAGGCAAAACTTCGAGTAGACGAGGACGTGGAACTTTCTTTGGAAGAAAAACGGCTTTCTTCGTTTGAGCATTTGTTCGGCGAGGTTGAAGTCGTCAACGAAAATCTTGGCTCTTCTTCTGAAGGCGCGGTGGGCGCGTTGAAACGCGCAATGGGCGCGGCGGCAAAGGCTTCGGAAAGCGACGGCGCACTCGATTCGCTTTCGCAGCGACTCGAAAATGCGTTCTATGAAATTTCTGATATTGCAAATGAGTTTCAAGATTACGCTCGCTCGCTCGTTTTTGACCCCGCGCGTCTTGAAGAAGTGCAAAATCGTCAAACGGAAATCTACAATCTAAAGAAAAAATACGCTTCCTCTCCCGCTTCTTCCGTTTCGGAGGTGTTGGATTATTTGGCGGACGCGGAGAAAAAATTGTCGGAACTCGACGGGTACGATGAAAATCGGTCGAACCTTTTGGAAGAGATTTCTGCGCTCGAAAAGAAAGTGTACTCGGAAGCGCGGGCGATTAGCGCGGAAAGAAAAGTGGCGGCAAAAAAAATGAGCAGCGAAGTATCCGCCGTGCTTTCAAAACTCGGCATGAGTTCTACGCGCTTTGAAGTTTCTGTTCGCGAAAAAGAAGGCACTGATGACACACAACGAGTTGGTGCGTACGGAATCGACGACGTTGAGTTTTTGATAAGTGCGAACGCGGGGCAACCGCTTCAAATGCTTTCAAAAATCGCGTCTGGCGGCGAACTTTCGCGCGTAATGCTTTCGCTCAAAACGATTCTGGCTTCTTCCGATAGCGTTGGCACGATGATTTTTGACGAAGTTGATTCTGGAATTGGTGGCGAGGTTGCGGTAAGCGTGGGAGCGCACTTAAAGGCTCTTGCGAAGACGCGGCAAGTGCTTTGTATTACGCACCTTGCAAGCATTGCCGTTTACGCCGATAATCAAATTAAAATCAAGAAAGACGTTTTTGATAACTCTACAAGGACTTCTGCGGTGGAAATTACTGGCGAGGAGCGCGTTTCGGAAATTGCGCGTATGCTTTCTGGGGACGCGCAAACGGCAGAATCGCTGGAGCACGCACGCGCAATGCTTGAAAAATTTAGTTTAGGAGCGGTATAAATGGCAAAAATTACAACCGAAGACAGAGAAACGTTTGCGGCAAAATCGCAGCCGCACAAGGACGCAATAAACAAGATTCTCGCTTTTGAAAAGACGGAGCGGGCAGAAATCGAAAAAGGAAACGACGTTGCGCACAAAAGACTCCAATTGTGCGAGTCGATGATTGAGATTTCGCAACTGTATGTTGCAATAAACACGCTTTCCGTGGAGATTTTGAGTGGAGCAAAAAACAATGACGCTCTAAACGATTCTCGAAAAATCCTTTACAAAGCAATCATTTATCTTGAGGAAGTGGTGACGAATATCGTTGACGTGGACTTTTCTGAGATAAAGGAAAAATTGGATGCAATCGCTGACGTTTCGCTCGAAAAGCGGTACTACCTTGCGCGAAAACTGGGACTTGCAATAAGGCTACTCGTTGATTCGTTTGGAGACAATACAAAATGGCGGTGGTCGTTCGTGGAACTTGAAGGACGATTCGCAATCGCAATGAAAAATCTCCTCGATTGGAAGGCTGCAAGCAAGGCGTATTTTGATTCTTCGACTGAAGAATACGACATAACGGTGAATTACATTCGCATATTGAACGCGCAAATGGACAAAGCGGCAAAGGAATACAGAGACCGTTACGAACTTTCGACTCATCGCCTTGACGACATGAAACTCGCAATAAATTACACGCTTGCTAAAAGGCGAATTGCGCAAATAATTGATGAGCAAGACGAAGTTGAAGAATTAAAAAAGCGAGCGGATGTTTGGAAAGCAAAAATGGAACACGACCAAAAAGTCGGCATCGCAAGTTAAAAAATAAAAGGAAATGAAAATGAAAATCACTGGCTCACAAATTGTAATCGAATGCCTTGTCGAGCAGGGCGTAACAACCGTTTTCGGTTATCCAGGCGGAAATATTTTAAACATTTACGACGCACTCTACAAAAATGCGGACAGAATCACGCACATTCTCACGGCGCACGAACAAGCGGCAGCCCACGCGGCGGACGGATATGCCCGCACCACGGGAAAAGTCGGCGTGTGCATGGCGACGAGCGGACCTGGGGCGACGAACCTTGTCACTGGAATCGCGACTGCTTACATGGATAGTGTTCCTATCGTCGCAATCACCTGCAATGTCGGCACTCCGCTCCTCGGAAAAGACACTTTCCAAGAAATCGACATCACGGGCGTTACCTTGCCCATAACCAAGCACAATTTTATCGTCAAAGATGTGAACGATTTGGCAAAGACTTTTCGCGAAGCCTTCATCATCGCAAAATCGGGCAGACCAGGACCCGTTCTCATCGACATTCCCAAAGATGTCACGGCAAAAGAATGTGAATTCGAGCCGCTTTCAAAGGGAGACGACGGAATCAAAACGCTCATCGAAGGGAACGCGAATTTCTCTCGCGTTGTGCGCGTTGCCGTTCCGAGCGACGAAGAAATCAAACGGGCGGCGGAAATCATCAACAAAGCGGAGCGACCGATTATCTATGCGGGCGGCGGTGTAAAAATCAGTGGCGCGGAGGCGGAACTTCTCGCACTTGCAGAAAAGGCGAACATCCCCGTGTCAGAAAGTCTTATGGCGCGAGATGTTTTCCCTTCTTCGCACCCGCTTTGCACTTGTATGGTCGGTATGCACGGAACGCGCGCGAGCAACATGGCAGTCACCGAAAGCGATTTAGTTCTCGCGCTCGGCTCTCGGTTCAGCGACCGCGTTATCGGCGACCCCAAAAAATTCGCGGAGCATGCGACGGTCTTCCACATCGACATCGACCCTGCCGAAATCAACAAGAACATTCCCGCGGGCGAGCAACTTGTCGGCGATGTAAAGCAGATTCTCTCGCGACTTCTTCCGCTCATCGAAAAAAAAGAACATTCCGACTGGCTCAAAAAAATCGCCGATTGGAAAAAAGAAATTCCCGCTTCGTATTCAGAAGTCAAAAAAGATTCGGTCAATCCCAAATTCATGCTTGAAACAGTCCACAAATACGCGGGCGACGACGCTTTCATCACCACCGAAGTCGGTCAGCACCAGATGTGGACGGCGCAGTTCTATCCGTTCGGAAAATCGCGCCGATTCGTCACTTCGGGCGGATTGGGAACGATGGGATTCGGAACGGGCGCGGCGATGGGAATACAAGTCGGAAATCCGAACGCTCGCGTCGTTCATATCGCAGGCGACGGAAGTTTCCGCATGAACTGCAACGAGCTTTGCACGATTGCCCGCTACAATCTTCCCATCGTCATCGTTTTGGTGAACAACGGTACGCTCGGAAATGTGCGCGTGTGGCAAAAACTCTTCTACGAAAAACGCTACAGCCACACCACGCTTGACTTCGGCCCTGACTGGGCGAAACTCGCGGACGCGTATGGCGTGGGCTACTTCAAGGCGGGCAACAACGATGAATTCGACGCTGAATTCAAAAAGGCCTTCGAGAGCAAAAAGCCCTGCATCGTTGACGCGCGGGTTGACATCGACGAGATGATTCTCCCGATGGCAATTCCCGGAAAGCCGATTGACGAGCAGATGATGGCGTGGGAAAATTAAACGGAAAGTCAGGGGGGAATTATGACAAAAACCGAAATCTACAACGAAGACTACGTTCAGTTGAACCACGCTTATATTCAGATTTTTGATTCGTACAAAAAACTCCTTGACGCTCCCGACGCGGACGGCGAGGTGGTGGCGGTTTTTGCGCAAATCCTCACCGTGCTTAACCCTACGCTCGACCGAATAAAATCCGAGATGACCGTCCGAACGAGATTTAAGGACGAAAATGCAAAAAGCGGCGAAAAAACGCCTGTCAAAACGGAAACTCAAGAAAACGGCGGAAAGATTTTTCGTCCAACGTTTTGAAAGGATTTTTAGAATGTCAAAAAACTGTTCGGAAACAGAATTCTCCAAACAGTTTTTTTGCCACGATTCGCCCGCTATTCTCTTTTTGCCCAAAATCCGCTACAATTTTTGCATGAACGAGAACACTCCGCACGGAACAATCACCGATAACAATCACGCCGCTCTCTGGCACGGTCGCTTTGCCGAAGGACCTGACGCGGCGGCAGTTGAATTTGAGACTTCGATTCATGTTGACGAGCGAATGGCTTTGGACGACATTCACGGCTCATGCGCTCACGCGGCAATGCTCGCTCGCAAGGGAATTATTTCTGCGGAGGAAAATCAGGCGATTCAGGACGGACTTTCTTCTATAGAAAAGGACTTGAAATTTGGCTCTCTTTCAATCGATTATTCCGCCGAGGACATTCATTCGTTCATCGAGGCGACGCTCACTGACCGAATCGGCAACGCGGGGAAAAAACTCCACACGGGACGCAGCCGAAACGACCAGATTGCGCTTGACGAGAGGCTTTATCTTCGCCGCGTGATTCCAGATTTGCAGAAAAACATCGCATCGCTCATAAAAACGCTTGTTAAAATCGCAGAAAAGCACAAAAATTCGCTCCTCACGGGCTACACGCACATGCAGCACGCGCAGCCCGGCTCGCTCGCGCAGCATTTGTGCGCGTGGGCTTTTATGCTAAAGCGCGATGTTGAGCGGCTTTCGGATTCCTTGAAGCGCGTTTCGCTTTCTCCGCTGGGGGCTGGGGCGTTGATGGGAAGCACTTTGAGCCTTGACCGGGAATTCGTGGCATCTGAACTCGGATTTGACGGCGTGACGGAAAATTCGCTCGATTCTGTCTCCGACCGCGACTATTGCATTGAGTTCACTTCGGACTTTGCGATTTTGCAGCAGCATCTTTCGAGAATGTGCGAGGAAGTCGTTTTGTGGTCAACCACCGAATTCGGCTTTTTGAATCTGAGCGAAAAATGGTCAACGGGCAGTTCCATCATGCCGCAGAAAAAAAATCCCGATTTTGCGGAGCTGATTCGCGGCAGAACGGGGAAAGTCTACGGCGATTTAATCAATCTTCTCGTGATGATGAAAGGGCTTCCGCTTGCCTACGACCGCGACATGCAGGAAGACAAAGCCCCGCTCTTTGAGGCTTTGGACACCGTGCAGGGAAATGTGGTCGTCTTTGAGGCGATGATTGAGAGCGCGGAATGGAATCTTCCCAAAATGGAGGAAAGCTGCTTCGGCGGATTTGCGAACGCGACCGATGTCGCCGACTATCTCGTGCGAAAAGGCGTTCCGTTCCGAGTGGCGCACGGACTTTCCGCAAAGTGCGTTCGGCTCGCGATTGATTCGGGGCTTGGAGCAATCGAGGATTTGAAAATCGATGACATGAAGAAAATCTCGCCGCTTTTTGAAGGCGACATCTTCGAGAAAATCACGCCCCGCGCCTGCATGGAAGGCAGAAAAACGCTCGGAGGCCCCGGCGCGATTGACAAGCAGATTGAAACGCTTAAAAAATTTGTAGAAAACTATGGCGCGTGAGAAAGAGAGAAACTGCGTTTTCAAACGACGTTTTCTCTTTCTTCAACTTTTGGATTCTTGAAAACTCAAAATTGAATTCGCGCTTTTTACTTTTTATATGGAAGAAAAATGATTTCTGCGCAGATTTTTCCGAGGCGCGAGTTCTACAAAAAACTCGTTGTTCTTGTGATTCCGATTTCTCTTCAAAGTTTTATGGTTTCGCTCGTGAACGCAAGCGACGCGCTTATGCTTGCTCGACTTGACCAAACTGCGCTTTCCGCTGTTTCGCTTGCAACTCAAATCGCGTTTGTGGCAAATCTTTTTCTTGCCGCTTTTAGTTCGGGGCTGTCGATTTTTGCTTCTCAATATTGGGGAAAAGGCGACAGAGCGGCAATCGCGCGGATTTTTGCCTACGTTCTCAAAATTTCCACGCTCGTCGCGCTCATTTTTTTTGTTTTTTCGCTTTTTTTTCCGCGATTTTTGATGAAAATCTACACAGATTCTCAAAATCTCATAGAAGAAGGCGCGATGTATCTAAAAATCGCCTCGCCGTCTTTTTTGTGCGCGGGAATTTCGCAAATGTATCTTTGCATATTGAAAAACTCATCTCACGCTGGAAAAGCCTCGCTTATTACGGCGGTTTCTGTCATTTTGAATATTTTTTTGAATGCCGTTTTGATTTATGGTCTTTTTGGATTTCCGCAGTTTGGAATAAAAGGGGCGGCAATCGCAACCGTTTTTGCGCGTTTTGTTGAGTTAGTTTGGAGCGTTGCCGAAAGTTCTCGCCGAGAGCGAATTCGTCCGCCATTAAAAGCGATAATTTGGTCAGATTCGATTCTTCGGCTTGATTATTGGAAATATTCGTATCCTGTTCTTGTGAATCTTGTGGCGTGGGGATTTGGATTTTCTGCGTATTCTGTAATAATGGGACACCTTGGAAGCGATGCGGTAGCTTCAAATTCTATTGCAAATATCGTAAAAAATTTGTCTGCGGCTCTTAGCGCGGGACTTGCCTCCGCTGGCGGAATTATGGTCGGAAACGAATTGGGGCGAGGAGAAACGGAACGCGCGAGGATTTGCGGCGGACGGCTTGTGAGAATTGCGCTTTTGACGGGGCTTTTTACGGGGCTGTGCTTGATAGCAGTAACGCCGCTCGTTCTTTCGCTTGTGGATTTGAGCGACACTGCAAAAGATTATCTAAAAATCATGTTAATACTTTGTTCGTACAATATGATTGGTAAATCGAGCAATACACTGACAAATTGCGGAATATTCCCTGCAGGAGGAGATTCAAAATTCAGCATGATTTGCGACGCGATTACGATGTGGGCGATTAGCGTTCCCGTGGGATTTTTGCTTGCGTTTGTTTTTCACGCGCCAGTAATCGTTGTTTTCTTTGCGATAAATCTCGACGAAATTGTAAAAATGCCCGCGATTTACGTTTATTACAAAAAATATCGCTGGCTTCGTAACCTCACGAGAGAATCGGTTTAATCTTAAAAATGCTAAATTCCAATTTCCGTATTGCCGAAAATAAAGACATGAATACTTTTACCCGTTCAGTCGATATGATTCAACGCGCAATGAGCGTGCAGAATCTCCGCTATTCTGTTGCGGCAAACAATATTTCAAACGCTGGAGTTCCGAATTTTAAGCGGCAGGAAGTGAATTTTGAAAGTGAACTCAAACGCGCCCTTGAAAGCGAGCGGAATCCCGTGCCGATGAACCTTGCGCGAAGTGAGGAAGGGCACATTAGTTTGAATGAACCTTACGATTGGCGTAGCGTTGAGCCGAAGCGCGTTACGGATTGGAGTTCAACGACAAACGCGAACGGTAGCAACGTTGACGTTGAAAAAGAGGCGATGGACGTTCTCAAAATCCAAGAGTCTTACAGACTTTTGGCGCAACTTTCCAATTTTGAGTTCAGTCAAGTTCGCACGGCGATGAAAAAATAGTCGCGCGTAAAAAAATCGTAAATAAAATCGAATAAATCGAAACGGAGAAAAGAAAATGGGAATGTTCACTTCGATAAATATAGCAGCAACAGGAATGAGCGTTGAGCGACTTCGCACGGACGTGATTTCAAACAATATTGCGAACGTTTCAACGACGCGGACTCCCGAAGGCGGAGCGTTCAAAAAGTCGATGGTCATAATCGAACCGATTGCGTCAAAAAATCCGCAGTGGCGAAGCCCGTTTGTTCCTGAATCTTTGGACAACGGAGCGGGGAAGGGCGTTCGAGTTCGCGAAATCGTCAAAGATACGAGCGAAGGAAAATTCGTTTACGACCCTACGAATCCAGACGCGATAAAAAGCGGTCCTCACAAAGATTACGTTGAGTATCCGAATGTAAACGTTGTGAACGAAATGGTCGATTTAATTTCGGCTTCGAGGGCTTATGAAGCAAATACGACGGTCATTCAAGGCGCAAAAGAAATGTTCAATTCTGCGCTTGACATCGGTCGCGGTTAGTTCTAACTGATGTTTCAAAATCAAGAAAATCGAAAAGGGGGAAAATAAAAAATGAAAGTTACAGATATGGTAAAAGGGCCTGTTGCTCCTGAACTTTTGAGAACCGAGCCTGGACACGCGGGAACTGGCAAACTCCTTTCCGAAAAAAGTGCGACTTTGGGTGGGGAGCAAAAAAAACTTGGCGTTTTTGAGGAATACCTTGTGAACGCGATGGGAAAAATGAACGAGCAGCAACTTGAAGTCGGACGACTGGGAGAGCAGTTTATCGTTGACCCAGAGTCGGTGAATATTGAAGAAGTTACCACGGCAATGGCAAAAGCGCAAATGTCGCTTTCGCTTGCACAAACGGTGATTGACCGCGTGATTTCTGGCTGGAACGAACTTTCTACAAATAGATAGTGCGCTTTTTGTTAGTTTTGGTTGGATTTGTAAAAATGTTTACAATTTTTTTGTCTTTGATTTTAGCAAAATCCGAGGCAAAATGTAAAAAAATCGAATTGTTCGTTCTTGGGAGGGCAAGATGAACGAATGGCTTAAAAAGAACGCCACAAAATCAAAAGATTTATGGTCAAAATCAACCATCGTGCAGAAGTTGATTCTGGTCGGTGTTATCGTTGCAATAATCGCTATTATCGTTGTAATGGCGCGAACTTCCTCAACTCAAACGGGAGTTCCCATTTACAGCGTTGCGGTTTCGGATACGGTGCAACGCGATAGAATTCAATTTACGTTGGACGAGGCGCACATCGAAAGCAACGTTGATGCGCTTGGTCGAATAATTGTAAAAGATTCTAGAACTGCCGACCGTGCGCGGGCTGTAATCGAAGAGGCGGGGCTAACTCCGCGCGGACTTGACCCGTGGGAGTTTTTGAACGATGGCTCTGAATACACGATTACGCAGTTTGAGCGCGACAATAAAAAGCAGCAGGCGGTTACCGCAGACGTAAAAAGACAAATTGAAGCACTTTCTGACGTGTCTAGCGCGCAAGTTACAATCGGTTTTCCTGACGACGTGCTTTTTGCGGAAGAGCAAAAGCCCGTTACGGCGAGCGTTGTTCTTACGTTCAAAGGTGGCAGTTCGATGGGAACTGACCGCGCAAAAATTCGGACAGTGCAAAACATTTTGAAACATTCGGTTGTTGGTTTGAAAGACGAGTTCATCACGATTTCGGACGTTGACTCGAACATTCTCAACAATTTTGAAGGTTTGGAAGCGATTGACCGTTTGACCCTTGCGCAACGGGAATTGAAACTCCGCAACGAGTACGAAACAAAACTTCGTGCGTCTGTTTTGAAGTCGCTTCAAAATCTGTTTACGGCGGATAGAATTCGCTCTGTGGACGTTACGGTTGAATGGGATATGTCGCAGGTTACGAGCGATAAGGAAATCCACACGCCGATTGAGATTACGCCACAAGACCCAAATAAACCGTACAATACGCGCGAAACTCGCGACTACTTGCCGCTTGCTTCTTCCACGACCACGGAAACATGGCGTGGAACTGGGTACAATCCCGAAGGACCTGCTGGAGTTGAAGGGCAAAATCCTCCAGTTTACAGCGATATGAGTAATGTCCTTGGAGAGTCCACGCGGACGAGTACCGTTCAGAACAACGTGTTCAATACGGAAAAAAGGCACGAGGAAGTTCATTCGCAGCCTGGTCGCCGAACGATTGCGGTCAACATCGACGGAAAGTGGCGCGTTAAATATGACAAAGACCACAATTACATAATCACGGACGAAAATTCGGAATTGGGGGCGGGGCATATTGACCGCGAGTATATTCCGATTTCTGACGAGGAACTTTCTGAAGCCACGGGATACGTTCAGGCGGCAATCGGATACAACGCGCTTCGTGGTGATGACGTGAAAGTTTCTCGAATCCGAATCGATAGAGAAGACGAGTGGACGGAAAAAGAAGAAGCGTACTTTGCTGGCAAAAAGCGGGCGCAGTTGATAATGATTGTCTTGATTGGCATCGTTGTGATTTTGCTTGCGTTCATTGCGTTCCGATTTATCACCCGCGAAATCGAGCGGAGAAAGCGGCTTCGCGAAGAGGAAATCCTCAGAAGACAGCAGGCGGAACGCGAAAAGGCTCTTTGGGAAGCAAAAGACCAAGATATGTCCGTTACGATGTCTGTCGAGGAGCGAAAGCGTGCCGAGTTGCAGGAGGCGGCGATTGCTATGGCAAAAGAACATCCTGAAGATGTTGCAATGTTGCTTAGAACCTGGCTCATGGATGATAACGGCTAAAAAAGCCGCCTAAAAACGGAGAATCGAGATGAGTGAATTCTTAAAAGTTCCAGAGTTGTCTGGAAAAGAAAAGGCGGCTATACTCATAACGGAGATTGGCTCGGAAGGCACGGAAAAAATATTTGCGTGCCTCCGTCCGTCGGAAGTTGAAAAAATAATGGGTGCGGTAAGCACTCTAAAAAAAGTCGGCATACATGATGAGATTCGAGTGCTTTCGGAGTTGAACGTATTTGGAGTTCGTCGAGGAATTAGCCGACCTGTTCGTACCGACGACGAGATTCGCGCGGAAATCGAAAAAATCCGTGCGGAGCGTGGAATGTCGGGCGATTTACGCGAGTTTATAAATCAGAATCCTGATACGATTGCGAGTGCGCTGAGGGATTGGATGGGGGAGGAATGATATGTCAGACAAGGGTTCAGGAAAATCGGGCAGCGGAAAAAAAGGCGGTGTTAAAGATTACAAAAGTCTAAACGGTCGCCAAAAAGCCGCAATCTTCCTTGTGTCCGTGGGGTCGGACGTTTCTTCCGAGATTATGAAGCATCTCCGCGAAGACGAGGTTGAAAAACTTACATTTGAAATTGCGCGGCTTGAAACGGTCGATTCGGATTTCAAAGACCAAGTTCTCGAAGAATTCCAAGAGATGATGAACGCCCAAAACTTTATTACGACGGGCGGTATCGACTACGCGCGTGAACTTCTCGAAAAATCCTTGGGAAGCCAAAAGGCAATCGACATCATTAACAGGCTCACGTCGAGTCTGCAAGTTCGTCCGTTTGACTTTATTCGGCGGACTGACCCGACTCACCTTTTGAACTTTATTCAGCAAGAATATCCGCAGACAATCGCGCTCATTCTTGCGTATTTGGAGCCAGCAAAAGCAGCGGTCATTTTGGGTGCGCTTCCGCCAGAAATCCAGCCAGAGGTTTCGCGTCGCCTTGCTACAATGGACCGCACAAGTCCAGACGTTTTGCGAGAGGTTGAGCGCGTTCTTGAGAAAAAACTCTCTACGCTTTCAAGCGAAGATTACACGTCTGCGGGTGGTACGCAAGCGGTTGTTGACATTCTCAACGTTACCGACCGTGCAACAGAAAAGGCGATTATCGAGGCTCTCGAAGAGGAAGACCCAGACCTCGCCGAGGAAATCAAAAAGCGAATGTTCGTGTTCGAGGACATCGTTCTGCTCGACGACCGTTCGATTCAAAAAGTGCTCCGCGAAGTGGACACGGGCGAACTTGCCAAGGCTCTCAAAAACGTGGACGCGGAAGTACAAGACAAGATTTTCAAAAATATGTCAAAACGCCAGAGCGCGATGCTCAAAGAGGAAATCGAGTTCATGGGACCGATTCGCTTGAAGGACGTGGAGGATATTCAGCAGAAAATCGTCGCCACAATTCGTCGGTTGGAAGATGCAGGCGAAGTCGTTATTGCCAGAAGTGGCGAAGACGAAATGGTGGTCTAACAAAGGGGGAAAGTTGTGGCGAGAAATTATTTCAGAAACGGCGAGCTTCCGTCGGTGGACGACAAGTTCGAGGTCAAACTCATTCACGAATTTTACAAACCCGTGGAAGAAGAGGTCGAAGAGGAAGCAGAGCCAGAATACGAAGGACCGACTGCTGACGATTTGAGGCGCGAAGCCGAGGCTTTCAAAATCGAATGGGCTGCTGAACGGCAGAAAATGATGGACGATGCCAAGGCGGAAGCCGACGAAATTATCAAAAAAGCCCAAGAAAGCGCGTTTTCAGAGGTAAAACGCCAAACTGACCAAGCGCAAATCCTAAAAAACGATGCAGAAGCAGAGGCGCGTGAAATCGTAAAAAAAGCGCAAGAAGAGGCGGAAAGCCTTCGCGCAAAGGCTCTTTCTGAGCACGACGATATGAACAAAAACGCTTACAAAGAAGGTTTTGACAAAGGTCGGGAAGAAGGCTTCAAAACGGGAAAAGACGAAGTTACGCGCCTTACCGAGCGAACGCACAAAATCCTTGAAGCGGTCATGGCTCGAAGGGAGGAAATCCTTTCCGAAACAGAGCAGCAAATTGTTGAACTCGTGGTTTTGATGACTCGAAAAGTCGTAAAACTCATTTCCGATAATCAAAAAAGCGTTGTAATGGCAAACGTGCTTCAGGCACTCAAAAAAGTGAAGGGGAGAGGCGACGTTACGCTCCGTGTGAACCTATCTGACGTAAAACTCACCACGGAGCATGTGCAGGATTTTATAAAGCAAGTTGAAAACGTCAAAGGAATCACCGTTGTGGAGGATTCCACCGTGGACAAAGGCGGTTGCGTTGTTGAAACTGACTTTGGAGCGATTGACGCGCGAATTTCGAGTCAACTTGCTGAACTTGAAACAAAAATCCTTGAAATATCGCCAGTTAAGACGCTGGCAAAAACGGATTCTGTCGCCGAGGCTTAACAAAGAAAAACAAAAACGAATGGAGGCGCAAAGCGGTTTTCGGTTTGCGCCTTTTTTTCAAAATGCGAAAAATCGATGATAATTTTGAATGAGGGTGGTTTTTGGGGAAAATTATGGAATCATTTTTCAATAAATATCTAGTTGCTGTAAAAAAATCTGAAACGATTCTCTACACTGGGCAGGTTATCGCCGTAAAAGGTCTTATGATTGAAAGTCACGGGCCGCGTTCTATGGTCGGCGAGATTTGCACGATAAAAATCGGGAAGAAAAAGACGGTTCTTGCGGAGGTTATGGGACTTGACGGTTCAACCGTAAAACTCATGGCGTACAGCGCAACCGAAGGAATTGAAATTGGCGCGGAAGTTGTGGCGAGTGGACACGTGCTGCAAGTTCCCGTGGGAAAAGGACTTTTGGGGCGCGTAATCGATGCGACTGGAAATCCGTGCGACGGAAAGGGAAATTTGAATACGTCGGGGTTTTATCCCGCGCTTGCTTCTCCGCCTGACCCGATGAAACGTCGTCCCATTGACCGCCGAATCGTTACGGGCGTTCGCGCGATTGACTCGCTTCTTGCGTGCGGGAAAGGGCAGCGACTTGGCATTTTTGCTGGTAGCGGAGTCGGAAAATCGACGCTTCTTTCGATGATTGCCAGAAACACAAATGCCGACGTGAACGTTATCGGTCTTATCGGCGAGCGTGGCAGAGAGGTCATGGATTTTATAAAACGCGACCTTGGAGAAGAGGGAATGCGCCGCTCCGTTGTGGTGGTGGCAACGAGCGACACCACGTCAATAAATCGACTTCGAGCGGCGTACACAACTACAGCCATTGCCGAATATTTCCGCGACCAAGGAAAAGACGTTATGTTGATGATGGACAACATGACGCGGTTCGCCCACGCGCAGCGCGAAATCGGGCTTTCTACGGGCGAGGCTCCCGCGCAGCGCGGATACCCTCCGAGTGTTTTTGACATGATTCCAAAGTTGCTTGAACGCACAGGCACAAACGACAAAGGCTCGATTACGGCTTTTTACAACGTGCTTGTTGACGGCGACGACCTGGACGAGCCGATTACGGACAAAGTGCGCGGAACGCTCGACGGGCATATAATGCTTTCTCGTTCGCTTGCGCAAGCGCGTCATTATCCTGCGATTGACGTTCTCAAAAGCATTAGCCGACTTTCTCGGCGCGTGTGCGGAAAAGAAACGCTCCGCGCCGTTTCAAAAGTCGCGCGTCTTGTTTCCGTTTACGAGGAAAATCGCGAGATGATTCTTGCGGGCGTATATCAGACGGGAGCGAGCGAGGAAGTTGACGAGGCGATTTCAAAACATCAAGAAATCGAGGATTTTTTGAAGCAAGAGGAAGAAGAGCATTGCAATATTGAGGATACGCTCAAAAAACTGTCCGTTGTTTCTGGAATCGAAATCCCTGAGGACGAGTTTGACGAGAGTCCTCTTTCCACAAAAAAGAGCGTCGTGGAGCAAGTGAAAAATCGAAAGCGTGCGGAAGTCGCTGACGCGAATACGGCAGCACGGGAAACAGACCTTTCGTTAATCTCAAGAAGCCTTGCAAACTAGGTCAAAAAAGGACACAAAATGAAACGATTTGATTTTTCGCTTCAGAAAGTCCTTGATTTTCGGGATTTTCAAAAAAAACAGGCGGAAGCGGAACTCGGAAAGGCGGCGGGCGAGGAAGCCAAAATCGAGCGAACGCTCAAAATGGTTGCAGAAAGCCGCGTAAAAACGATTCGCGAAGCCGACGAAATGAAAAACATTAACGACCTTTACAACGCGCAACTGTATTTTCGGTTGCTCGACCAACGGCGTGATGCGCTCAACGAGGAACTTGCTCGTGCGAAAATCGTCACGGAAGAAAAGCGCACCGTTATGCGCGAGGCGATGAAAAAAAGCAAAGTTTTGGAAAATCTCCGCGACCACAGAAAAGAAGCGTGGAAAAAAGAGCAACTAAAAATCGAAGACGACGCAATTGACGACATTGTTACAGGCTTGTACTCGAATTCGGTTTCAAATCCAAAGATAGAAAAACGGTGATGGCAAAAAATATGCTGCCACAACGGAAGTTGAGCCTGTCGAAACCACCATTCTTCCGCTTCCTGTGATTTCGATACGACCTTTGTCTACTCAATCACCACTCAATTTTCTATTTTTTTTCGAGCGGATTTTCCCAACCGCCGTTATTTTCCATCCATTTTCTAATTCCCGTTGCAACGTCGGCATCGATGTCATGCTCCACGCGGCAAGCGTTTTCCTCGGCTTGGTCTTCAGGAACCCCCGTAATCCTCATAAGAAAAGAAGTCAAAAGGCAGTGCCGACCGTATATATCCTCGGCTTTTTCTTGTCCTTTTGGGGTCAGTTTTATCATATTTCCCATCGCAAATTCGATGTAGCCGTCCTTTTCGAGCAAATTAACAGCGCGGCTCACGCTTGGACGAGAAACGGCGAGTTTATGCGCCACGTCCACGGAACGCACAAAACCGTTTTCAAGTTGAAGCCGTAAAATCGCTTCAAGATAATCCTCTCCAGATTCGTACATTTTTTTCTCCTTACAAATTCTTTTAGTCAATTATACCACACAATAAAACGATTTTGGACGCAATTTTTCATAAAACCAATTTGGAGACTGTTCGATTTTGCGAATCAAAGAACATTTTTTAGAAAAACGATACAATTAAACCATGAATCTTTTTGCACTTTTCGCGCTTTGTTTTGTTCCGCCCATTGCGTTTCTTGCACTTTTTTCGCTTTGTTTTGAAAAATCCGTTCCGTTCAAATACGCGCTTTCTTGCTTTTTTGGATTATTGACTCTTGCGCCGTCATCGTTTTTGCAATATTTCGCGCTAAAAATCCCGATTTTTCAAAACAGTACCTTTTTTTCTGTATTTTTTACGGCAATCGTTTTTAACGGACTCATCGAAGAGGTTTTCAAATTGTCGTTTATCGCGCTCGTTCCAAAGAAAAATCAAAATCTTTGGACTTTTTTTTGCTGTTCGATTCTTTTGGGAGCGGCGGCGGGAAGCCTTGAAACTGCGATATACGCTTCATCGAGTTTACGAAAAATCGCGCTCGTTTCTGCGCAAACCGACGCGCTCCGCTTGATTTTTTTGCGAATGTGTTCCGCGCAAACGATTCACATTTTATCCGCCGCGCTTTTAGGAATTTTTGTTTGGGGCTGTGCTGGAAAAATTCGGCACGCCATTCTTTTTTGTTACGCGGTTTTTCTCCATGGATTGTTCAATTTTTTCATCGCTTTTGACGGGGGCATGAAATTTTTTTCGTTGGCAGTCATTTTTTTCGCGCTTGCAGAATGTCGCGTTTGGTACAAAATTGTCAAAAATGAAGAATTCGAGGACAAAAAAACAGCAGATTTTTTTACAAAATCGGTTGACACAACCGCGCGAAAAAGATAAAGTTTGAACATCACGACGCTGGGTAGAGCAGTTGGCAGCTCGTCGGGCTCATAACCCGGAGGCCGGAGGTTCGAGTCCTTCCCCAGCTAAAAAAACCGATTCGCTTTGAATCGGTTTTTTTATTTCTTTTCAAATTTTCCTCCTCGCTCTTCCACGCGCTCGCTTTGTTGTGCTAAAATAAACGCATGGAATCTTTTCCTTCGTTCGATTTTTCGTATCTTTTTTTTGACCTTGACGGCACGCTCACCGAGTCGGCACCGGGAATTATTGCGTCGGCGCGGTACGCGCTTTTGAAATTCGGAATCGACGAAAAAGACGACAACGCTCTGAGGCGATTTATCGGTCCTCCGCTTATGGATTCGTTTCAGGATTTTTACGGATTTTCGACTTCTGATGCAAAAAAAGCGATGGCATTTTATCGCGAGCGTTATGAAGAAACGGGCATTTTTGAGTGCTCTGTTTTTGACGGGATTTTGTCCGCGCTCAAAAAACTCAAAACGGCAGGGAAACGACTTTTTGTGGCAACGAGCAAACCTGAAATCTACGCAAAAAAAATCCTTGAACGCTTTGAATTATCGAACTTTTTTGAAGAGTGCATTGGAAGCGATTTAAGCGAAAACAACAGCGCAAAATCTCTCATAATCGCACGCGCGCTTGAAAAAGCGGGATTGTGCGCGGGAGAAAAAAGCGCGGCGATGTTCGGGGACAGAAAACACGACATTCTTGGGGCAAAATCGAACCATATTTTTTCGTTTGGTTGCCTTTGGGGATACGGCTCGCGCGAAGAATTTTTGGAATCTGGTGCGGATTTTATTCTTGAAAAGCCAAACGATTTGCCACTCGCGCTTTTGAATTAAGGGGATTTTATTATGGAAGAAAATCAAGGACAAAAGCGAATCGCGCTTTTGGTTGACGCGGAAAATACGCGACACGACAAATTGTCGCTCGTTTTGGAAGAAATTTCTGCTTACGGAAACATAATCACAAAGCGAGCGTATGGCGACTGGACTTCGAGCGTTCTCAAAAAATGGCCAGAAACGCTCAATCGGCTTGCAATTCAACCGATTCAGCAATTTTCGTACACAAAAGGCAAAAACTCAAGCGACAGTGCGCTCATAATCGACGCGATGGATTTGCTTTACACGCGAAAATTCGACACGTTCGTTATCGTTTCAAGCGATTCTGATTTTACGCGCCTTGTAACGCGCCTTCGGGACGACGAAATTTTTGTCATTGGCGTGGGGGAGGAAAAAACGCCCGAATCTCTCGTAAAGGCGTGCAACGATTTTATTTACCTTGAGAGTCTCGATTCCGAATCGGAAGATGATGACGGCGCAACAAAGGAAATTGACAATCAAGCGACGAGCAGAAAAGAGCGCGAAAAGCGATTTAACGCGGACAAGAAAAAAATCGTTGCAAACTTGAGGCGCGCGGCAGAAAAACTCGGCGACGACGAAGGCTGGACTGTCGTTTCTCGCGCGGGCGACCTTTTGAAGCGGCAAGACAGCGCGTTTTCGCCACGAAATTACGGTTTTTCGTCGCTCGTAAAACTCATCGAAGCACTCAACAAAACGTTCGAGTTGGCTCGTTCGCCAGGAAAAGGAAAATCGCTTTTAATCGAGTATCGCGTAATTCAAAAAGGATAATTTTTAAGATTTTTTTAAGGAGAGTAAAATGAAAAAAATACTGTTTGCCACGCTGTTTGCGCTCAGTCTTTTTGGCTGTACAAAAGACGGGGGCGAAGAACTCACAAACATCACGCTTTGGTTTGGTCCATCTTCATCGGATTCGCCGCCACCGCCTTCGGATTGGGGACTATACAAAAAAGTCCGCGACGAACTTGGAATCAATCTCAAACTTGTTCCGCTTCCCGCGCAAGTTGCTGACCAAAATGCAAAAATCGAGCAAGCGGTAAAATCGCATCAAATGCCAGACATTTTTATGGTAAATAGCGAAGAACTTTTGTCGCTCGTAAAGCGAAACGAGGTTTCTCGCGTGGATAAAATGTATAGTCTTATGCCAGAGCGCACTCGGCAAATGTACGACGCTGACGCTCGTCGAAACGCCTCCGTGGAAGGAATTGTCTACGGGCTTTCGCAGTCGGGTTCAATCGCAAAAAACGAGGGCGTTTTTATCCGAAAAGATTGGCTCGACAAATTGAATCTTGAAATTCCAAAGACGACAGAGGAATTTTTGGACGTAATGCGACACTTTACAAACGACGACCCTGACGGAAACGGAAAAAATGACACGTTCGGTTTTGGCGCGTTTTTGGAACTGTCGCTTTTGGAAGAGGGGCTTGGGCGCAGGTTCAATCCATTTTTTGGAGCGTTTGGAGTTGCTGGCACGTTTGATTTGACGCAAAAAAATGCAGGATTAAACATTCACAAAAGCGAATATTACGACGCTCTCGAATTCGTTTCTCGCTTGGTTTCCGAAAAAGTCATCGACCCGAACTGGGTTGCCTATGGAAAAGACGATTTTAGGAACGCTTGGAAGAGTGGACGATTTGGCATTATGCGAGAACAGAACGCGGCTTACGGACTTGAGCGCGGATACAAGCCATTTGACGAGAAATTTCCTGAAGGCGAATGGATTGTGATTGACCCGCCAATAGGTCCTTCTGGAAAATGCTCTGTTGGAAACTATACACAAGGCTACCGAACTTACGCAGTTTCTCGTCGTGCGGCGGAACTCGGAAAATTGCCCGCAATCGCGCGGCTTTTGGAATGGATGAGCACGAGCGGATATTATTACGTCGCTTACGGCGAAGAAGGCGTGAACTATATACTCGACGAGGACGGAAATCCAACGGCAAAGGGGCTTCCTGACCCAGAACTCGCGTATTCAAAAGAAAAGGCAGCACCGTTCATTCAGTTGAGAAATCTTGTTTTCTATAATAGCGACAAGGAACTTGTTTCGCGCTATCCGACGTGGACGACAAAAAATGGCAAAAAAATCAGCGCGCTCACGACGCTTCGCGATATGCAAAGTCGTCCCTGGACTCCAACGATTGGAGCCGAGCGGCTGCCCGCGCCTTCTGACGAACTCAAAAAGTTTTACGAGCAAGGCGTTTTGGAGTTTGTAACAGGAAAACGCTCGCTCACGCGGGCAAACTGGGACGATTGGGTACGCGAGTTTGACAAGCGTGGCGGCACGGAATGGGAAAAACAGTGCATTGAATACGCCCGCGAAAATCAACTTCTTACCGATTAGCGTCTAAATATCATGTTATTGAATGTGAGCGGAATATTTTTTGACAATTTTTTGATTAAAGACCTATTTTGCTTACATTCAACATGACAATTTTTTTCGATTTTTGTTAATCATCGCAGTTGTGCTCGGATTTTTCTTTCCATTCGCGCTCATTTTTCCAGATTCTTGCTTTTTCTGAAAGCATTTCCGCGTCTTCTCGTCCTTGAAAAACGCGCCATTCGTCGTAGCGAGGATTTTTTGCAGCATCGTTTGTTTCATTTTCCATACATCAAACTGTAGCAAAAAAATGAAAAACGTGCGATTGAACAAGAGTTCGATTTTTGATAGAATCAATGCACAATGCTTGTTAGCATCCCTCTAACAGCCGTTGAAAGCCAACGCTAAAGCCTTTGCGCGGCTGCAAGGCATCGCTTGGCGAATTTTTACAAGGAGCAAAAAATGGCTACAAGAAGAAACCCGCGTTTTAAGGAATGCAGGAGACTTGGTGTCAATGTTTGTGGACACCCAAAGGCGTTAGACAGGGCGCAATCACCGGCGTTCAAAAAGACAAAGAAAACGTCGGATTACGGTCTGCATCTAATCGAAAAACAGAAGGTCAAGGCGTATTACGGAATCCTTGAAAAGCAACTTCGTCGCTACTTTGAACAGGCGGCTCGTTCAAAAGAAATGACGGGCGTTGCGCTTCTCGTTGCACTCGAAACGCGACTCGACAATCTCGTGTATCGATTGGGATTTGCGTCTTCAATTCGCATGGCAAGACAAATGGTGAGCCACAAACACATTCTCGTTGACGGAAAAAGCGTGAACATTCCGTCGTTTGCGGTAAAGGTGGGTTCAACGATTTCGCTGACCGAAAACGCAAGAAAGAGCGAGCAATTCAAAAAGACGTTCCTTTCCGATAGCAAGGCTCGTCTTGAGTATCTTGAGCGCGATGACGACAATTTCACGGGTCGCCTGACAAGATTGCCACAGCGTACCGAGATTCCCGTTGAAATCAATGACCAGTTGGTTGTTGAATACTATTCAAAATAAGCGGAACAATGGACAAAAATCCCCTCAAAAAAGAGGGGATTTTTTTTGTTAAAACTCAAAATTGGTGCGAAAAACTGAACACAAATTGGTCAAAAAACCACTCTCGCCCGCTTTTTGTAAGCGTCGGTTCGATTTTTTCGTCATCGTGATTTTCTAAAAACGACCTTCGACTTGAAATTCTAAAGAGCGCGTCAAGTCTGTCCTTTTTTGTGAATTGAACGCGCACAAACGGCGAAATCGAGATGGCAGAAAAATCTCCGTCATAAGTGTTTGCGATTTTTCCATAATCATTAGAATCAAAATGCCCTGTCCATTCTGCCATTACGCCTGCGATTTTTAATTTGAGCGGAAGTTGATACCCTAAAAGCAAACTCTGATAATGCTGTAAACCATTCGTATAATGCTTTGTTGCTTGCCACTCCCACAGTGAATTATATGCGCCTGTAAGACGTTCGTAAAAAATCTTTGCGGTGGCAAGAAACAAAACGTGTGTCCAATCGCCTTCGATGAGTGTGCCAGAATCCATTTGAAACGTTGCTTGCGCCCATGCGTCAAAATGCCAATCGCGAAACGGTCGCATTTTTTTATAATCGATTTTTGAAAAATCGAATTGTGCCATTCCGTTATACTTTCCCCAAATCTCCCAGCCCGTTCCCGCAGAGCCTCCCGCGCCAAGTTCCAAAAAGGGGAGTGGCGTAAAATAAACGCTTGAAAGCGCGCGGAGCGAAACGGGCGAAAGTTCAAGCCCCGCGCCAAGAATGGCGTTTGCGTCTTTTAAGAGAAAATGAGTTCCGAGCGGCGTTTTGATTTTGTACGCCGCGTTAATTGAAGTTCGCGCCACAATTCCGTCGTACGCCGAAGAAAGCGGCGAAAAATGAGAATCGCCCGATTGATACGCGCTTTTGAGATAATAAATCGAGTCGATTTTGAGCGTGAGCGAAAGCGGATTTTCTTCCTCTTCATCGGTTTTGTTTTGAGTTTTTGGTTCTTCGGAAAAAGCGAGGAGCGAAATCGAAAAAATCATAAAAAATGCAATTTTTTTGAAAATCATACAAAAAATTCTACCGCATATTTTTATAAAAAACATCGAGCGCGAATCCATTTTCCGCGTTTTATTTTCCAATGCGTACAGATTCCGTCGATTTTTGTTTCAAGTTCAGCAATTTGAAAAACGGGAAACAGTATGCTTGGAAAAATCGGAAAATCGTCGATTTTTTTTGAAAATTGAGCGATTTTTTTTCCAAGAAAAATGAATCCATTTTCTTCCCGAACGATTTTTGAATCTTCATTTTCTATTTTTCCGTGCATTTCCAACGCAAAAAAATCGTTTTTTTCAAAAATGCCACCGCTTTTTAGACTCAAAAATTGCTCGTTTTTTTGGGGCAGCCGAATTCCTTTTATGACGAGCGGAAAAATCGGCAAAAGCGAAAAATCGGCGCAAAATTTATTTTGCATATTTCGGAGTTTTTTTTGCTCGTTTCCGTGCGGAAGAAAGACATTTTCCATTGTTTTATCATACAAAAAATTCGTTTTTTTTGCCCACGCTTCTATTTCAAAAGGTTTTTTTTCATTTTCCGACAATATTCGTATGAGAAAAATTGTTTTTTTTCCTTTTTTTTTCCTTTTGATTTTTTCGTCATGCGCAAAAGAAGCAAAAGAGCGCGTGCGTTTTGACGTTTTTGGCTCAGAAGATGTTATTTTTGCAAAAACAATTCAAGAAAAAGACGGCTCTTTTCTAAAGATTTTTGAATTTTCCGAATCCGCGATTTCTATTTTTCCGAAAGGCTCGCTTTTTGTAGAGTTATTTTCGTCTTCGTTTGAAGAATCGGATTTTTTTGAAATTGGATTTCTTCTCAAAAGCGAAAACGAAAAAAATCCCGTTTTTTCCACAAAAATCCAAGGAAACGCAAAAAATTTTTTTGTAAATCGCGCGTCTGCTCGCGTTCGCCTTGAGATTTTTTCAAAAAAAGACGAAATCGTGAGAGGTTTTTTTGTAAAATCGGCGCAATCCATTTCCGTTCGCGCAACGGGAATGTGTGAAAAAAAAATCGGCGTTGACGTTTCGACTTCGATTCCGATTTTTGCGTTTTCTGCTGACGGCGGAAAAGAGGCGAGCGCAAAAATCATTTCGTTTGCGGGAAAAAATCCGTTTTTTTTGAAAGAAAACGCGCTTTTTCCACTTTTGAACGTCAAATTCCGCGCGGGAGCAAAGAAAAACGCGCGTGTGGTCATTTCCGTTTCTGGAGAAAAATTCACGCTCCGTCGCCCCGTTGAAGACGAAGACTCGATTTTGATTCCGCTTTCATGCGTTAACCGCGATTCCATTTCTCCGATTATCGTTGAAGAAGGCGGAGATTCGCTCGATTCGATTTTGCTCACTCCCGCCGCCGAGTCTTCGCTCGTTTTTAAGGAAAACACACGCTTTGTTCTTTCGCCCGTAAAACTCGACCCGGGGCTTGTTTTGTATTATCCCAAAAAAAATTGGCGCGGTGCGGATTACGAACTTTTTGAGTGGGACAGATTTCCTGGCGTTCTTTTGATGGACATTTCAAATTATTCTGTTCAAAACGATTTTTTTAGAAGACTCGCATTTTTTGTTGAAAAGGCGGGGTTTCGTGGAAAACTTCTTTCAGACGAGTTTCTTTTTGACAAGCATGCGTACAATGCGCATGATTATCGCGCGGAAAGTCTTGCCGCATTTTTTGAAAAAGCGCGAAAAGAGCATTTTCCGCTTGGAGAAAAAGAGCGTTTGCTCAAAGAAATCCTCGTCAAAAATGGCGTTATAAAAATCGACGAAAACGGACACGTTTTGCCAGGAATTGGTGCGGTCATTTCTATTTCTCAAGAATCTCCGATGTATCTTAGAAATCAATTTATTTCGCACGAAGGGTGGCACGGAATTTTTTTTGTGGACAAAGATTTTCGAGATTTTGTGTATTCAGAGTTCGATTCTATGGACAGTCGTACCCGCGATTATCTTGTAAGATATTTTCAGGTAACGCCATCGCTTAATTACGACATAAAAGATGCGTATCTTCTTAGAAACGAATTTATGGCATATATGCTTCAAAAACCCGTTTCCGACATTGCGCGGTATTTTTCCGACATGGCTTCTCGTCGCCATTCGCAAGATTTGGCAAAAAAAGAAGCCGATTACATCATTGAAACAAACGCGCAAGGCTTTGTTGACGCGGCAAAACGACTCAGCGATTACGCAGAAAAACGCTGGAATTTGAGTGCAGGGCGAGTTTGGCTCATAAATTAGCGTTTTTCGGAAAAACGTTTTTTGTTATACCCCCCCCGTACTACGTCGATGTTGAACATTTTTTCTGCGCCAACACTCGTCATCGGTCCGTGTCCTGGCATGATTATGGTGTCATCATGCTGCGAAAGAATTTTTGAGCGAATCCCAAAAATCAACGTGCGCCGCGCGTAAGAAGAACTCGTGCCTCCGATTGTTCCCGCTTCAATCGTGTCGCCTGTAAAAAGGACATTTCCGATTTTGAACACCATGGAATCCGATGAGTGTCCAGGCAGCGAAAAATACGAAACGTTCAACCCCGCGATTCTGAGTGTGCCTTCGCCGCGAATGACGCTTGCGGGATTTTTTGCAACTCCAAGGTCTGCCGCGTAAACTGCAACGTCGTATATTTTTCGGAGCGTCGAAAGTCCTTTTGTGTGTCCAGAATGATTGTGCGTTATCAGCACGGCTTCGAGCGTGTAGCCGTTGCCCTCGATTTTTGACAACAATTCCTCCGAGATTTTCCCTGGGTCGATTATGACTGCCCGTCCGCTTTGCTCGTCAACGACTAAATAGCAATTTGAAAACGAATCGATGTTTATGTGAAAATATATTTTCATGTTTCCTCTCTTATTTTTGCACTTTTTAGGAGCAAATTACATTATTCCGCCGTCTTTTGACTCTCCGAGGAATAATTCGCTTCCGCGTTTGTCAAAAATCGCCTCTTTTGTGTTTGAAAGTCTAAACGAAATGTTCGTTTGATTTAGTTCGTAAAAAATCGTCCGTTTTAAGTTGCAATTTCTGAACGACGTGTCAACGAGGTTCGCTTTTATGAAGCGCGATTGATACAGATTTGAGTTGTCGAACGAACTTTGGTACGATTGCAGTCCTGAAAAATTGACTTGGATTTGCTCGCTATCTGTATAGATAACATGGATGAATTTTGCGCCCGCAAAAGATGAATTTATATTGACTGATTTTATGAAATTGCAATCCGTAAAAATCGCAAAGTCAAAAGCCGTAAGGCGCGTGCGGATTTTTTCCGTTTGTATGTTTATCAAAAAACAGTACCTAAAATTGCAGCCGTAGAATTTTTTTTCGTATAGGTGAACGCCAGAAAAAGTTAGTCCGCTTGCATTCATTCCAACGATTTTTTCGTTTTCTTTGACATAATTCAAAAGCCGTTCAACGATTTTATTTTGCTCGGGATGGTGCTTGTAACAAAAATCCGCGGAAATGAGTTTTCCGTTTTCCACGTCTGAAATCGCAGGTCGCATACAACCTGTGCATCTGCAAAGTGTCATCTGATACATGGTTCAATTTTACACGAAAGCGCAAAAAAATCGCAATAAAACTGCCGTTGATTGATTCTATGGGAAGGTTTAATCTGTACGCTATGTGCAAAATCGATTTTGCTTTTTTGGACAGCGGAACGGGCGGCATTCCGTACATGCTCGCGCTCAAAGAAAAAATGCCGCAGGCGCGGTGCGTGTACTTGGGCGACACGGCGCAGTTTCCCTACGGCGAAAAATCCGAGGAGAGCGTTGTGGAATGTGCGTCAGAAGCGGTTTCTCTCATTATCGAAAAATGGTCGCCACGCGCGCTCGTCATTGCGTGCAATACGATAAGCGTTACCGCGCTTTCTTCGCTTCGGAAGCGATTTTCTGAACTCAAAATGGTGGGAACGGTTCCTGCGATAAAACTCGCCGCAAAAATCTCAAAAAATCGCAGAATCGGGCTTCTTGCCACGAACGCCACGGTTTCAAATCCGTATTCAGACAAGTTGATTTTGGATTTTGCTTCCGATTGCCGCGTTTTTAAGTTGGGAGAGCCGAATCTTGTTCGATTTGTGGAAAAGAATTTTTTTACGGCAACCGAAAGCGAGCGACTTGAAGCGTGTATTCCCGCTCGAAACTTTTTTTTGCAGCACGATTGCGACACGGTCGTTTTGGGATGCACGCATTTTACGCATATCGCTTCTGATTTTGCAAAGGCGGTCGGAAACGGCGTGAGCGTTATCGATAGCCGTGACGGCGTTGCAAATCAGGCGTTGCGAGTTTGTTCCCCGCCGTTTTCAAAAGAGTTTGGAGAGGATTCTATTCCAGATTGTTCTTTTTTTGTAACAAAACTCGATTTTGATTCTTGCGCCGAATACAAAATGCTTTGCGAAAAATATAAAATCCCCTGGGGCGGGGTCGTGTAATGCGAGTTGAAAAAATCTCTGAAATATTGCGCGAAATCGGAAAGCACCTTGCGCGCAGTCAGCGCGGATTTATCTGCGCGGCAATGGCAGAACTGTTCGCACTCGTCTATCACATCTGCTTTTTGGTCTTTTTTTATCGGCAGGGGCTGCTTCCGCTTTTTTACTTCAACATTTTTAGCGTCAGTTTTTTCTGCCTGAACCTGCTGATTCTGTTCGGCTTAAAAAAAGTGAGCGTCGTCTTTTTCAATTCGATTTTTGAAGTCTGCCTGCACCAGATTTTGGCTGACTACTTTTTGGGCGCACTGGCGGGATTCCATTTTTTGATTATCATTTTGGTGGTCTTTCCGTTTTTGGTTGAGCGGCGAGGGTTTAACATCGGCATTCCCACCTCGTTTTTCTGCCTGTGCGTGTTTTTTGCCTGCGAGTTTTTCTTTTCTGCCCGCGCGCCCGTCGTTACGCTTTCCGCCCCGCTGCTCCGCACCCTGCGTCTGGTGAACATTGTGGCAAGCATGACCGTGCTCCTTACGATGATTATCATTTTTAAGCTGATTATCGGCTATATTGAGCACAGCATGGAAGAGCTGAACCAAAAGAACGAAGCCCTGCTGGAAAACATTTTGCCCAAAAAAGTGGTGGAAAATCTGCGCGAAACGGGCAAGTCCGCCCCCGAACTGTTTGATGGCGTGACGGTGCTTTTTACCGATGTGGTCAATTTTACCACGATTTCAAAATCGCTCGCCCCTGCGGTACTCATCAGCGAACTGAACGATATTTTTACCCATTTTGACGGCATTATGGACGCGCACCACTGCGTGCGGATTAAGACGATTGGCGACGCATACATGGCAGTCTGCGGATTGCCCGAAAAAGACGCGAACCACACCAAAAATCTGGTCGCCGCCGCGCTGGACTGCCGCGACTACCTTGCCGAGCGCAACAAAACGCACGCGCTCAAATGGACGATACGGCTTGGCATACACACGGGCGAAGTGGTAGCGGGCATTGTGGGCGTAAAAAAATACATCTACGATGTCTTTGGCGACACGGTAAATGTGGCAAGCCGCATGGAATCTTCCAGCGAAGAAATGAAACTCTGCGTTTCCGAAGCCGTCTACCGCCGCGCCCGCTCGTCCTTTGCCTGCACCCCGCGCGGCGAGATGGAAATTAAAGGCAAAGGGCTGATGAAACTGTACTTTGTGGAGCGGTGAAAATTTCTCACGGAGGCACGGAGTACACAGAGGACTTTCACACGACACGATGCTCTCTGTGTCCTCTGTAGTTTCGCGAAGCGAATACTACTTGCTCTGTGAGGAATTTAAAGACGCGCGGCAATCTCGTCGATGTATTCCCACGAATTTACAATCTGTTTTGCCGGCGGGTTTGCAAGCCGAGCCAAGTCGCCGGTCATCACTCCTTCTTCGATTACATCGAGCGTGGCTTTTTCGAGCTTGTGCGCGAAATCTGCCAAATCGGGAGTGCCGTCAAGTTCGGCGCGCTTGGCGAGTGCGCCCGTCCAGGCAAAAATGAGCGCGACTGGGTTCGTCGAGGTTTTTTCGCCTTTTTGGTAGCGGTAGTAGTGCTTCTGAACCGTGCCGTGGCTCGCTTCGTACTCGAATTTTCCGTCTGGAGAAACGAGAACGCTCGTCATCATGGCGAGGCTTCCGCACGCGCTTGCAATCATGTCGCTCATCACATCGCCGTCGTAGTTTTTGCACGCCCACAAGAATCCGCCTTCGCTTTTCATCACGCGGGCAACGGCATCGTCAATCAAGGTGTAGAAATATTCAAGGCCTGCTTTTTCAAACTTCTCTTTGAATTCAGAATCGAACACGCGCTGGAAAATTTCTTTGAAATTTCCGTCGTAGGTCTTTGAAATCGTGTCTTTTGTGCCGAGCCACACGCTGATTTTTTGGTCGAGCGCGTAATTGAAGCAGCATCGCGCAAAACTTTCGATTGAAGAGTCCATATTGTGAATTCCCTGCAAAATTCCGGGGCCTTTCATCTCTTGGATTGTCTTTCGGATGACTTTTCCGTCTTTCCCGGTGAACACGAGTTCCGCAGTTCCAGGCCCGTCGGTCTTAATCTCGCAGTTTTTGTAGACATCGCCGTATGCGTGGCGACCGAGCACAATCGGCTTTTTCCAGCTCGTGACCGAACACTGGATATTTTTCACGAAAATCGGTGCGCGGAAAACCGTGCCGTCAAGTTCCTCGCGGATAATTCCGTTCGGGCTTCGGGTGAGCTGCTTTAAGTCGTATTCTTTGACGCGGGCGGCGTTGCTCGTAATCGTGGCACATTTTACGCCCACGCCCAGCCGTTTGATTGCCGCCGCGCTCTCGTAAGTCACGCGGTCGTCGGTGTTATCGCGATTCTTCAAGCCCAAATCGTAATATTCGGTTTTCAAATCAACGAACGGCTCAAGAAGTTTTTCTTTGATGACCGCCCACAAAACTCTCGTCATTTCGTCGCCGTCAAGCTCGGCGATTGCGTTTTTCATCTGAATTTTTGCCATAATGAAAAAAGTATACAAGAAAAACGCTTCTTGTCGCAATTCGTGTTTTGTGTCGCAAACCGTTTTTGAAAACGCTTGCCGTTTTGAACGACGGCGTTAATCAGCGTTCCACGTAAGAACATTTTAGTGTATAATAAACTTGTTCGATATTTTCGTTATCATTTCATTTTCTGTGTCAAGGAGGAAATATGCGAGTTCTTTTGGTTGAGGACGAGGAGGGACTAAACAGTGCGCTTGTTGAAATATTCAAAAAAAATCGACTGAGCGTTGATGCCACTTTGAACGGCGCGGACGGATTAAAATATGCGCAGTCTGGAAAATACGATGTAATTATTTTAGATATAATGCTTCCAGGAATTGACGGAATTCAAATCTTAAAAACGTTGCGATTAAACAAAAATAGCACTCCGATTTTGCTTTTGACGGCAAAAGACGACGTGCAAGACAAGATTTTGGGTTTGGACGCGGGCGCGGACGATTATTTGACAAAACCGTTTTCCACGGACGAACTTTTGGCGAGAATTCGTGCGCTTTCAAGAAGAAAGGGCGAACTCCGAAACGATTTTGAACAATTTGGCGACCTCATTTTGAGCCGCGTGAATTGCGAATTACAAAGCGAAAACGGAAAAGCGATAAAATTGTCGCTCAAAGAATATCAAATTCTTAATTTGTTTTTTGAAAATCCGCACCAAGTAATTACAAAAGGTCAAATTATCGAAAAAATCTGGGGCGGCGAATCAAACGCGGAGTACAACAACGTTGAAGTGTATATTTCGTTTATCCGCACCAAAATCGAAACGCTTGGCGTTCACGTTCGGATTCGCACCATGCGCGGAGTTGGGTATTCGCTTGAAGACGAAACTCGAACGTAAATTCTTGATGCGGTGATGTTACAAAATGGCTGCTATCTTTTTGGTGGTTGAGCGCGTCAAACCTAGTCGATTTTTGTTTGCGCGTCATTACGTTCAGGATTATACTGGACTTGCATTTTTATCCATTTGTTTTGATTTTTGGAGGAGAAATTATGACGCTCAAAGAATATTTAATTGGACAAGCCCTTGCTGGAACGGACACTAATTTTCCGTCAACGCCATCAGGCGAAGAATTGCTTCCTGACGCCTGGGCGGAAAATGCCGCCATGCGAATTGTGGAACTTGTGAACAACGTTTTGATTCTTGCACGACTTGACGGCAAAAAAGAAATCACGCTTTAGAAGAATCTTTTTAGAAATCCCCTTTTTTTGCACTTCAAAGACCAGTGGCAAAACTCCGCGCTTTTCGCTAGAATCGACCTATTATGATTAAAAGAAACACTGGTTTTGCAAATTTGACCGCGGGCTATCTTTTTCCTGAAATTGCCCGCCGCCGCCGTGAATATGCCGCTTCTCACCCAGAGGCAAAAATTATTTCGCTCGGAATCGGAAACACCACCGAGCCGCTTTCAAAACACATCGCCTCTGCCACGAGCGATTACGCGCTTTCCCTTGCCACCGCCGAGGGCTATTCTGGCTACGGGGACGAGCAGGGAAATTCCGCTCTCCGCGCGAAAATCGCCGAAGTTTTTTATCCGGGGCTTGCCGACGCGAGCGAAGTGTTCATTTCTGACGGAGCGAAATGCGACATCGCGCGAATCCAAACGCTCTTCGGAAAAGATGTCAAAGTCGCGGTTCAAGACCCGGCTTATCCTGTTTATGTTGACGGAAGCGTTGTCGTTGGCGCGGCTGGCGAGAACAACGGAAAAGGCTACGAGGGAATCTCTTATCTTCCGTGTACGCCCGAAAATGACTTTTTCCCCGATTTGAGCAAGGTCGAGCCGAACACGCTCATTTATTTCTGCTCGCCGAACAATCCCACGGGAGCGAGCGCGACAAAAGAGCAGCTCAAAACGCTCGTTGATTTTGCGAACAAAAACGGCTGCATAATCATTTTTGATGCGGCTTATTGCGAATTTATCCGCGACAAAAATCTTCCAAAAACGATTTTCGAGATTGAAGGCGCGAAAACTTGCGCAATCGAAGTGAATTCTT